>Ga0208492_1001648_pt1 | contig 13069 bp, 8 predicted proteins | sample Subbioar_CSW14AB_FD_184820 | JGI IMG/M metagenome (GOLD analysis project Ga0208492, IMG submission 184820) | Serpentinite rock and fluid subsurface biosphere microbial communities from McLaughlin Reserve, California, USA - CR12Mar_CSW14AB (SPAdes) | ecosystem: Environmental > Terrestrial > Deep... | reverse complement strand
GAGGCGGGGTCGGTGTGAAGGTCGGGGGGCTGCTTTGAGGCGGGAACTCAGGGGGAGTTCATCGTGCCTGCTCAACTTCAACTACCCTTCTGCTAGCCGGGTGGAGCAAGCCCGGTCCAGAAAGGGCTCCGACTTGTCTTCACTGCGTTATCAGCGTCGTCTTCTCGATCACCTCCGCCACGATGACTACACCCCGCGGCGGGTGGGGGACTTGGCGACGGACCTCAATGTGCCGAGCGAGGAGCTGGAGGCGTTTGGCGCGGCGGTGAAGGAGATGGCCGCGTCGGGGCACCTGGAGGTGGCGCAGACGGGGATGGTGTCGCTGCCGAGCATCACGAGCCGGGGTGGGTTCATCACGGGGAAGTTCCGCAAGAACCCGCGGGGGTTCGGGTTTGTGGAGCCGCAGGACAGCGTGCGCGAGGGGTCGGTGTTTATCCCGCCGGAGGAGACGGGGGATGCGCTGACGGGGGACGTGGTGAAGGTGCGGGTGGTGAAGGACCGCAGCGGGGGGCCGGGGAACGGGTTCAGCGGGTCCATCGTCGAGGTGGTGAGCCGCAAGCACACGTCGTATACCGGCACGCTGATGAAGCGGGGCGGGCAGTGGCTGGTGCAGCCTGATGGGCGGCAGATCACGGACCCGATCGTCGTGCGGGATGCGGAGAGCAAGAACGCGAAGGAGGGTGACAAGGTCGTGCTCGAGCTCACGGCGTTCCCCGAGGGCGGGATGCTGGGCGAGGGCGTGATCACGCGGGTGCTGGGGGACGCGGGGCGGCCGGATGTGGAGACGCAGGCGGTGATCGCGGCGTACGACCTGCCGGGTGAGTTCCCCGAGGAGTGCGTGCAGCAGGCGCGGGACGCGGCCGTGGAGTTTGAGCGGCAGATCAACGAGTGGAAGGAGAAGGGGAGCAGCGCGCTCACGAACCGCGAGGACCTGACGGGGGACTTCATCCTGACGATCGATCCGCCGGATGCGAAGGACTATGACGACGCGATCTCGATCCGGCGGACGGATGAGTTTGATGGGGGCGGGTGGGAGCTTGGGGTGCACATCGCGGACGTGGCGCACTTCATCCCGCGGGGGAGCCCGCTGGATATTGAGGCGGCGGACCGGGCGAACTCGTGCTACCTGCCGCGGCTGGTGATCCCGATGCTGCCGGAGGTGTTGAGCAACGGCATTCACTCCTTGCAGGAGGGCGTGCCGCGGTTCTGCAAGAGCGCGTGGATCAAGTATGACTCGCGGGGGGCAGTTCGCGGGGAGCGGACGGCGAACACGCTGATCAAGTCGGCGAAGCGGCTGACGTATTTGGAGGCGCAGGCGCTGATTGATGGGGATTTTAACGAGGCGCGGAAGCACGCGAAGACGCCGCCGAAGTACACGGATCAGCTGCTGGAGGCGCTGAAGGAGATGAACACGCTGTCGCGCACGATCCAGGCGCGGCGGGACCGGCAGGGCATGATCGTGCTTGATTTGCCGGAGGTGAACCTGATCTATGACGCGAACGGGCACGTGGTGGACGCGGAGAAGGAAGACGACGCGTTCACGCACAAGCTGATCGAGATGTTCATGGTGGAGGCCAACGAGGTGCTCGGGCGGATGTTCGAGAACCTGGAGGTGCCGCTCTTGCGGCGCATCCACCCGGACCCGGTGCCGGGGGATGTGGACTCGATGCGGAAGGTGGCAATGGTGGCAGGGTTCCGGATCCCGAAGAACCCCACGCGCGAGGAGCTGCAAGGGCTGCTCAAGGCGACGCACGGGACGCCGGCGGCGCGGGCGGTGCATATCGCGGTGCTGCGGACGCTGAGCAAGGCGGAGTATTCGCCGGCGCTGATCGGGCACTTTGCGCTGGCGAGCGAGGCGTATGCGCACTTCACGAGCCCGATCCGGCGGTACGCGGACTTGACGGTACACCGGGCGCTGGCGGAGTACCTGCGTCGGACGGAGAACGGGAAGAAGCGGCCGCGGGATGAGAAGGGGCTGCGGGAGCTTGGGCGGGACATGCGGGACACGCCGGCGTGCCCGGACGAGGGCGCACTGGTGGAGATCGGGCGGCACGCGACGCAGCGCGAGGTGAACGCGGAATCGGCGGAGCGGGAGCTGCGGAACTTCCTGGTGCTTCAGCTGCTGGAGAAGCACATCGGCGAGTCGTTCGCGGGTGTCGTCACGGGGCTGAACCAGCGCGGGATCTTTGTCCAGATCGACAAGTACCTGGCGGATGGGTTTGTGAAGGCGGAGGACCTGCCGGGGGACGTGACGCGCGAGAACCTGACGCCGATCTGGAAGATTGATCAGAAGTCGGGGGCGCTGACGGACATCCGGTCGGGGCGGTCATTCAACTTCGGCGACATCGTGAGCGTGAAGATCGCGAAGGTGGATCTCTCCAAGCGGCAGATGGAGCTGGTGCTGGACGACGCGGACCGGCGCGCGGCGGGCAAGGCGAAGAAGCCGCAGCTGTCCAAGCTGGATGGCGGGGCGCCGGCGGGGGGGATGGCCCGCGGGCAGGGCGCGGGGTTCAAGGACATGACCGGTGGACAACGCCGGGATAAGCGGAGCAAAGACCGGGATCGCAATAAAAAGCAGCACCGGCGGGACAAGTGACCCAGATTTGAGCGGGCGGAATCTGTCGCTAAGTCTCTGTGTTGCAGGCAGTTAGACGCGATCATTAGCCTCCTTTCACGGCTCCCTTGTTGGGAGCACCTTGAAAGGAAGGTGTCTGATGAAGCGTCGTTTCTGGCTGCGTGCGGCGGTGGCGTCCTGTGGTGTTCTGATGGCGTCGGCCGGCGCGCTCGCGCAGGGGACTCCGCCGCGGCCTGAGTTCGTGACACACGCGTTCGGGGCGTGGACGTTTGAGCCCATCCTGATCGGCGGTGAGGTGAGGGGGTTCCTGGCGTACGCCGACCCGGTGAACCTGGTGGGCGACAACGTGCCGATGGTGTGGTACGAGAAGAACACGGATGGGTCCTGGAGCACGTGGGGGTGGGCGAGTTATGAGCTGGGTGTCGCGGTGAAGTGGCTGCGGCACGCGTATGACGACCCTGAGGTGCTCTTCAAGAGCACCCACCTGTGCTGCGTGATCACCGAGGAGACGGCGCTGGACGAGCCGAAGCCCATGGTGGGCGGGCTGTTCGAGGATGACCCCATGCAGGAGCTGATCACGACGGCGGAGGACCCGCCGGCGGCGATGACGCTGCTGGAGGTGATCGGCTGGGAGGCGGCGCCGGCCCTGTCCACCCTGGCGGTGGTTTCCATCGATAACTGCACCCAGACGGGGACGGTGGTGGCGATCGAGCAGATGCTCAACGAGTCGGCCAACAAGATGGAGGTCATTCTGACGGGGGTTGCAACGACGCTGGTTGACTGCTTCTCGGCGTGTACGGGGTGCTTCGCCAGTACTGGCGCCAGGACACCCGCCAGTAACGGGAGCTGGCAGTTCACGCATGACGAGTCCGACTCGACTGGCAAGACGTGTTTCTACCAGTTTCCGGCGACCCAGGACTGGTGGCAAACAGGGCACAACGAGTTCTGCACGCAATGCACCGGCACGGGCACGTACCTGACGTTCATCCCGGGCGTGACCTCCGTGGGGGCGAACCAGGCGTGTGTGGCTCCGACGAATCCGCCGCAATAGTCCTTTGGATGCGGATACCCCTCAACGGGGCCCTCGGAGGGCCCTTGTTTCGTTGGACAAAGCGTTCCGAAACCTCTTGCAGTTTCCCGGCACCAGTGTTAGTTTTCGTTCATGCCCCCAGGTGGCGGGGCTGCTTGAGAGGAGAGGTGGAACATGGGTTGGAGAATGTGGTTGAGCGCGGCGGTGGCCGCGGCTGGTGTGAGTCTGTGCTCGGCGGGCGCGGTGGGGCAGGTGAATCGCCCGGTGCATGCGGTGCAGCTGTTCAATCAGTGGACGTTCGAGCCGGTGCTGATCGGCGGCGAGGTCAAGGCGTTCATTGCGCACGCGGACCCGGACACGCTGGTGGGGGACAACCTGCCGATCCTGTGGTACGAGAAGCAAGCCGACGGCTCTTGGAGCATGTGGGGGTGGTCGAGCTATGACCTCGGCGGCGCGGTGATGTGGCTGCGGGAGTATTACACGGACCCCAACCTGCTGCACGCGAGCCCGAACCTGTGCTGTGTGGTGACACCCACGACGGCGTTGAGCATGCCCAAGCCGATGACCGACGGGGTGTACGTGGATGACCCGATCCATCAGTTGATCGTCACGGCGGAAGACCCCGTGGCCACGGTTTCGCTGCTGGAGGTGATCGGATGGGAGGCGGCCCCACTGCTCTCGACCATGGCGGTCGCGACGATCGATGACTGCATCGAGACCGGGGAAGTGCCGGCGATTGATCAGATGTTGAACGAGACGGCGCACAAGCTGGAGCTGGTGCTGGTGGGAACGGCGATTACGGTTGCGGACTGCTTCTCGGGCTGCACCGGGTGCGTGAAGAACTACGACCAGCCGGTGGCGACCCCGGGGAGCAGCTGGATTCTGGTGGGCGAGAGCACGCCCGCGGCGACGCCGAACATCAAGAAGTGTTTCTGGGATCGCGCGGGCACGCAGCGGGTGTGGGAGTCTGGCCAGAAGACGGACTGCTCGGTCTGCACGGGCGACAGGACGGTCTCGTTCACGATCAAGGACGAGACGACGGTGGGCCGCAACGACGAGTGCACGTCGCCTCCGCAGTGATCGATTTGAGAGCGTGCTCTCAACGGAGCCTTCGGGCTCCGTTTTTCATTTCGTGGGCTGCCACGGGAAGTTCGGGGGGATCAGTTCCGGGCGGTCGTTCAGCCAGCCGACGAGCCACTCGAAGGCATCCACGAGGCGGGGGCCGGGGCGGTTGAACATCTGGTTGCCGTCCACGATCGCGACGCGGCCTTGCTTCACAGCTGGGAGGTCGTTCCACCAGGGCTTGCGGGAGAGGGCTTCGGCGCCCGCCCGGGCGGCCTCAAGCGAGAGCCCGCAGGGGGCGATGACGAGGAACTCGGGGCGGGTGGCGGCGAAGACCTCGTCGGGCACGCGGATGGACTTGCCCGCGAGGCGCTGGGAGCGCTGGGGGCCCGCGGCGGCGCCGGAGTTGGGGGCGGGGACGGTGGGGTTGAGGGGGTGCTGGCCCCCGGCACGCTCGATCATCTGGACGGTCCAGTGGCCGGCGCAGAAGAGGGGGTCGGTCCATTCGAGGAACCCCACGACGGGGCCGTCGGCGTAGGGGTTGACGAACTCCTCTGCGGCGTAAAGGCGGGCGCGGAGCTGCACGAGGGTATCGGTCGCCTGGCGTTCCAGGCCGACGGCGCAGCCGACGGTGAGGAGGTCATCGAGTACGGCATCGAGGGTGTGGGGGTTGAGGCTGACGATCTGGGGCGGGTGGGGGAGGGTGGCGGCGATCCGCTGGACGGCGGCCAGGTCGATGGAGCACACCTCGCAGAGGTCCTGGGTCAGGATGACGTCGGGGCGGAGCTCGGCGAGGACGGCGGCGTCGAGGGTGTAGAGGGACTGGCCCGCGGCAAGGGAGGCGGAGACCTGGCGGTCAATCTCAGCCGGGTCTGTGGAATGGGTGCGTTGAGTGGTGAGGACGGGGAGGTGGGCGAGGCCGTGTGGGAAGTCGCACTCATGAGAGCGGCCCACGAGCAGGTGCTGGCCGCCGATGGCGCAGAGGGCTTCGGTGGCGGAGGGGAGGAGGGAAACGACCCGGGGCTGGTGGGACTGGTGGTTCATGTGGGACGGGGGCCCACCCTTGGCCGGGGGGCGTTTTCCTCAAGATGAGCGAGCGCGGCGACGGGGTGGGGCATATTGAGGACGTCCGGGGCACGCGGGGGTGGGAGTGGGCGTATTCCACTTTGTGCCCAACCTACTACGGTTGACAAGGCCCCGCGGCCGAAGGATAACCGTTTGGCTTCACCACGAACCGGTGGGGCGGGAGTACACGCGCGTGAAGACTGCTCGCAGAAGTGGCGTCGGGTTGGCCCTGGTGATGCTCGCCGGGATGCCGGCGGTCGCCCAGACCACGCCCCCGCGCCCGAACATCACGCGCCCGCCGAGCCCGAATCCGGTGGGGCAGCAGGGCAAGGCGACGCCGGCGGTGACCGGGCAGCCGGCTAATGGCACCGCGGGTGCGCAGCCTGGGGCTCAACCGGCGGGGCCGGGTGGGACGCTGACGCCAGCGCCGGACGCTCCGGTTCCGGCCGCGCCCGCGAGCGATTCGGAGATGGTGTACCTGCCGGCGTTCGCGGAGCCGGTACAGCTGTCGTCGCTGGTGGAGCTGGTGGCTCGGACTCTTCAGGTGAACATGGCGGTGCAGGGGGATGTGCCGGGGACGGTGGTGTTCAATGCGCCGATCCCGATCAAGCGGAGCGACCTGATCCCGCTGCTGGACCGGCTGCTGGAGCAGCAGAACTACACGATCACGCGGGACGAGTTTGGGATTTACACCGTCCACCCGATCAGCAATGTCGTCGTGCAGATGGGGGAGGATCAGTCCACGACGCGGATCATCCGGACGCCCAACGTGCGGCCGAGCAGCCTTCAGCAGGCGATCGCGGCCCAGTTCACGGCCGTGGCGGGCGGGGCTCCGACCAAGTACTCGTACATCGATGACCTGGGCGTGATCATCGCGACGGACACGCCGCGGCGGCTGACGTCGCTGGAGCGGTTTGTCGAGCGGGTGGTGGAGGAAACGAACAAGACGCAGTACATCCGCCTGGAGCTGCGGTTCCTGGCGGCGTCGGTGGCCCGTTCACGGGCGCTGGAGCTTGTGGGCGCGACGCAGCAGCGGGCGGGCGCGGACACGAATGTGCAGCCTCAGCCTGGGCAGCCGCAACAGCCCGCGGCGGCGCGGGCGGGGTCGCTCGACAACCTGTCGGAGCGGCTGATCGTGGACCCGCAGGGGAATGCGCTGATTTTCCGCGGCCAGCCGCAGGAGATCGCGCGTGTTCAGCAGGTGCTGGACATGATCGATGTGCCCAACAACCTGGCGCCGCGGAACTACACGGTGGGGACGTGGGCGGGGTCGATTGCGAATATTGCGCGCAGCCGTGGGCTGGGGGAGATCACGACGATCAATGAGGGGACGAACGACCCCAACCAGCAGTTCAGCGGCGTGCAGAACTTCCAGCGGCCGGGGGGCGCGGGCGGGCTTCAGAACCAGTCGTACACGGGCGGGCCGGTGATGGTAGTGGACGAGTCGCGGGGCTCGATCATCTATTACGCGACCGAGCCGCAGCACAACCAGATGGATGCCCTGATCAAGGAGATCGACCCGCAGAGCGAGCGGGTGATCATCGGGGTGTACAAGCTCAAGAACAGCGACGCGGAAGAGGTCGCGGCGGTGATCGACGGGATCATCAACAACACCCAGCCTTACGGGACCAGCGACCTGCTGCCCAATGGCGGGCAGCCCTTCTCGCGGAGCTCGCGCAGCAGCCGCAACCCACCGACGAACACCACGCCCATCAACCCGCGGCAGCTGAACCCGCAGGGCGGGGGCGAGGGGGACCTGACGCTGGATGGCGGCGGGTACGTGGTGGCCGACAAGGCGAATAATCAGATCCTGGTGAAGGCGCCGGCGGGGCAGCAGCCGGAGTACCGCAAGCTCATTGAACGCCTGGACCTGCGGCGGGCCCAGGTGTACATCGAGGCGAAGATCGTCGCGGTGACGTGGACGGACGACATGCGGCTGGCGTTCGAGACGCAGCTGATCAACGCGAACGGCACGGGCGGGGTGCTGAATACCAACTTCGGGCTGTCGAGCTTCGCCGCGGGGGCGGGGATTCTGACGCCCAAGACGGTGGCGACGGGGCTCGGCGGGCTGACGGCGGCGGTGATCAAGTCGGACCAGGTGCCGATCATCATGAACGCGCTCCAGACGAAGACGGACTCGAGGATTTTGTCGTCGCCACAGCTGCTGGTGGATGACAACGAGGAAGCGAAGATTGTGAGCGTGGACAGTCAGCCGACGTCTTCCACAACGCAGACGTCCGGCAACCCCTCGCAGACGAGCTTTGGCGGCTATGAGGATGCGGGTACGACGCTGGCGGTCACGCCGCATATCAGCGACGGCGGGTACCTGGGGCTGAAGTACGAGATTGAGCTGTCGAACTTCACGGGGTCCTCGACCAATGTCGGCGGCACGACGCTCCCGCCGCCCAAGACCAAGAACAACCTGCAGTCCAACAGCGTGACCATCCCGGCGGACACGACCGTGATCGTGGGTGGCCTCAACTTCAAAAACGACTCGCTTACCCGGGCACAAATCCCGCTGCTGGGTGACATCCCGCTGATCGGGCTGCTCTTCCAGGACAGGACCAGCAAGTACCGTACGACGACGCTGTATGTGTTTCTGACGCCGCGGATCCTGCGGGACCCGACATTCCAGGACCTGCGCATTCTGACGCGCGGACCGCAGTACGAGGTGCTGAAGTCGAGCGAGCTGCCGAAACTGCGGAGTGTGCCGATTGATGTGAACTCACCGGGGCTGCCGCCGCGGATGCCGGCGAGCTATAACCAGGCTCCTGCGGCCCTGCCGCTGGGAGAGCCTCAGCCCGCGCCGATCCCACTGGAGGATGGGGCTTCGCCAGCGATGCTCCAGGACGAGCGGGTTCGTGAGACCAAGGGGCGGCGGGACGACTCCCCCACTTCTCCCACCGCTCCCGCTTCGCCTTCTGATTCCAACACTCCTTCTGAGATCGACGAGCACTGATGGCCAAGGACAGCACCAAGTCGATCCTGCGTCGTAACGGGGCCGCGGAAGCGAAGCCCGTGGTCGGCGTCAACGCGCTGGACCTGCCGCGGGTGGCGCAGCTCTTCGGCCCACTCACGATCACGGCGGAGCAGCTGCGGCAGTTCCCGATGGTGGAGGGGAGCGACGATGAGCCGTGGGATGTGCTGCTCACGATGCTCGCGATGGACGAGCACCACGCGCTGGAGCTGCTGGCAAAGCGGACGGGGCTGAAGTATGTCTCCGAGCCGCGGGGGCAGGAGTCGGCGAGCCGGTTCTATGAGCTGGTTCCGGCGGAGGTGGCGCGGACGCGGCATGTCGCCGGGCTTGAGTCTGACGGCACGGCGATGAGCGTGGCGACGGCGCAGCCGATGCAGCCAGCGACGTTCACGATGTTGGAGGACATCCTGGGGATGCCGGTGCGGGTGGTGCTGTCGCCGCGGGGCGCGGTGGCGAACCTGATCAACCGCGGGTATGAGCAGCGGCAGGACCTGGTGACGGAGATCATCGAGGAGATGCCGCTGGATGAGCGGGCGATCGCCTCGGCCGCGGGGTCGGTGGGGCAGTCGACGGACCTTTTGCAGCTGGCGCGGCAGACGCCGGTGATCCGGCTGGTGAACATGATCCTGTTCGAGGCGTTGCGCCGGCGGGCGAGCGATATCCACGTTCACCCGCAGGAGAACAAGCTGGTGATCCGCTTCCGCATCGACGGGATGCTGGTGGACGCGTTCAGCCCGCCACTGTCGCTCGCGGCCGCGATCTCGTCGCGTTTGAAGGTGATGACGGAGTTGGACATCGCCAACCGGCACACGCCGCAGGACGGGCACACGTCGGTGCGGGTGGGCAGCCGGAAGGTGGACATCCGGTTCTCGTGCATCCCGACGGTGTATGGCGAGCGGCTGGTGCTGCGACTCTTGGACCAGACGGCGACGCAGCTTTCGCTGGACGAGATCGGCATGACCAAGCCGATGCAGGCGCAGCTGCTGGACCTGATCGAGCGGCCAACGGGGATCGTCTTGGTGACGGGGCCGACGGGCAGCGGCAAAACGACGACGCTGTACGCGGCCCTCTCGCGGATCGATCGGGCGAGCCGCAACGTGATGACCATCGAGGACCCGGTGGAGTACCACCTGGATGGCATCAGCCAGATGCAGGTGAACGTGAAGCGGGGCGTGACGTTCGCGGCGGGTCTTCGAAGCCTGCTGCGTCAGGACCCGGACGTGATCCTGGTGGGCGAAATCCGCGACGGCGAGACGGCGCAGCTGGCGATCCAGGCGTCACTGACGGGCCACCTGGTGCTCGCGACGCTGCACACCAACGACGCGCCCAGCGCGATCCCGCGGCTGGTGGACATCGGCATCGAGCCGTACCTGGTGACCAGCTCGCTGCTGGCGGTGCTGGCGCAGCGGCTGCTGCGGCGGAGCTGCCAGGCGTGCGGGGGCACGGGCGTGCCCGCGCCGGGGAGCCCGGACGGGGTCCGGTGCGAGGTGTGCTACGGGGTTGGCTACAAGGGGCGACTCGCGGCGTACGAGATCATGACGATGAACGATGAGATGCGGCGGCTGACGGCGTCGCGGGCGGACGCGGTGACGCTGTACGAGATGGCCCGCAAGACGGGCTTCTCCCCTATGCGGGAGGATGCGCTGGGGAAAGTGAAGCTCGGCCTGACGGACGAGGCGGAGATTTACCGCGTCCTGCACTGAGGCCGCGAGGGTGGACCTGCGTGGTTGAGGGTGGGTGCCGGCGCGCGAATGATCGCGGGCTGAGCTCACGTGGTTTCTCACCCGCATAGGTACCGATTCACCATGGACACACCGACACCGCCCGTTTCCAGTCCTGAGAGTTCCGCTCCTGAAACACCCCGGAAGTGCCCGGTGGGTTGGCGCGGGCGGATGGGGACGCTGGGGGCGGTGGCGTTCACGTTCTTCCTGGTGAAGGGGCTGCTGTGGCTGACGGTTCCGGCGGTGCTGGCGTACTTCGCAACCAAGTGATCCGCGTCGAGGCCTGATGAGTGACGGGCTGGATTGCTTGGGCCCCCGAGGAAAAGGAGGGTGACCTAGCATTCTGGCCTCAGTTTTCGCACCCCTCAGAAAGGAAGTCCATGCGCAGTCTCGTCGCGTCGGTGGTGTTGGCGGCAGGTATGGCCGCGGTCGCTCTTGCACAGCCTGGCACGCCTCCGGGCGGACAGCCCGCCGGTCAACCTGCCATGCCCCCCACTCCTCCTGAGGCCGAGCCCATGAAGATGCCCGTTCCCGATATGCCCATCATCGAGAAGAAGGAGCTTGAGGGCGGTCTGATCATCGAGGAGATGAAGATCGGCACGGGGTATGAGGTGAAGCCCGGCGACGCGGTCGTCGCGTACTACCACGGCACGCTGAAGGACGGCGGCACCGAGTTCGACTCCGCGTTCCGCCGCGGCGAGCCGATCCCGTTCTCGCTGAACGAGGTCGTGCAGGGCTGGGCGAAGGGCGTCCCCGGCATGAAGGTCGGCGGCATCCGCAAGCTGACGATTCCGTACGCACTGGGGTATGGCGAGATGGGCAGCGCCCCCAAGATCCCCGGCAAGGCGGACCTCGTGTTCGTGATCCAGCTTGAGGACGCGGTTCACTGGACCGACACCACCCCCGGCACGGGCGAGGAGGTCTGGGGTCGGTGCGTGGCGGTGACCAAGCAGGACGTCACGCCCGCGGGCGGGACGAAGGTCGAGGGCAAGGAACCATACATCTGGCTCCCCGGCGAGACGCAGTTCAGCCAGCGGAGCGATGCGATGCAGCTGGCGCTCATGGGCATGAAGGTCGGCGGGAAGCGGACCGTCCACATCCCCAAGCAGATGAACCCGCCCATTCCCGAGGTGACCGGCCGCCCCACGGATGTCACCTGTGACTTCGATCTCGAGCTGCTCGCGGTGCGGAACCTGATGGCCAAGCCGGCCGCGGCGCCGACGCCCCCGCCGGTGGCGACTCCGGTCCCCACGGCGAAGCCCTGATCTGAGGCTTCCGAATCGATCGTGATCACAAGCACCGGTCCGCGAGGGCCGGTGTTTTTCGTTTGGCCGTGGGTCAGACCGAGGTCAGACGCGGAAGAGGTAGAGTCCGAAGCCGAGGACGCTGCGGCCCCAGCGCCAGTAGGACTCGCGCCAGGCGCGGCCGCGGGCGATGAGGGCGGCCGCGGAATCGCATTTCTCGCCCGCCAGGGATTCGAGGTTACGGGTGTGGGCCCACTCGTACTCATCCCACTCGCGCTCGGTGGCGGTGATGGACCAGAGGGGGGTGAGGCCCTCGCGGACGGCGTGGTCGATGTTCGCGGCGTGGGTGTGGAACTCGTCGGCGGTCATGCCGGTGGCCTGGAGATAGGCCTCGGGCGGGGCCTTGGCCCAGAAGCCCTCGCCGACGAGGACCTGGCCGCCGGGGCGGGTGAGGCGCTTAAGAATGGTGAGAGTCGTCTCAAAGCCGCCCAGGGCGTGGGAAGAGCCGATGCAGATGGTGAGGTCGTAGCTGGCGGGCTCCATGGTGGCGCGGAAAGCGCCGGCGTCGCCCTCGTGGACGGTGACGCCGCCGAGGGACTGGCGGGAGACCAGGCGGGCGTGGATCTTTTCGCGGGCGAGCGCGGCCATACGGGGGGAGAGTTCCACGGCCGCGACGCGGGCCTGGTAGCGCTCGGCGAGGCGGATGGGAAGCTCGCAGGAGCCGGCGCCGAAGTCGGCCACGGCGGCGCCCTGGGGGAGGGCGAGGACCTCGACGGCGCGGGTCATGGAGGCTTCACCGAAGGGGTTGGCGAAGGCGAGGGTGCGGTGGGCGAGGAAGGTGTAGAGGTCGGGCGACATGGCGGTGAAGGGTATGTGGCAGGGGTGGGGAAGAACTGGGGTACGCTTGGGCATGCGCGAGGGCGAACTTCTAAGCCTGATTTACCGGCGGTCGGAGGACCTGCGGGGAGTGTTCTCCCAGGTGCTGGTGGGGCCGGGGGATGACTGCGCGGTGGTGGCGGCGGGGCCGGGGGCTTCGGCAGGGGCGGGCACTTCGGCGATCCTCCTGAAGACGGACCAGCTCATTGAGTCGCGGCACTTCGTGCCGGGGACGCCGATAGACCTGATTGCGCGGAAGGCGATTGCGAGGGCGATTTCGGACATCGCGGCGATGGCGGGGACGCCCTGGGCGACCATGGCGGCGTGTGCGCTGCCGCGGGGGTTTGAGCAGGGGCGGGCGGATGAGCTGTTCGAGGCGTGCTCGCGGTGGGCGCGGCACTTTGGGGCGCCGCTGGTGGGCGGGGACATTGCGTCATTCGCGCGGGAGGATGCGCCGCTGACGCTGACGATCACGGCGGTGGGGCTTCCGCATGCGGGGCGGGGGGCGGTGCTGCGGTC
>Ga0208492_1001647_pt1 | contig 13071 bp, 7 predicted proteins | sample Subbioar_CSW14AB_FD_184820 | JGI IMG/M metagenome (GOLD analysis project Ga0208492, IMG submission 184820) | Serpentinite rock and fluid subsurface biosphere microbial communities from McLaughlin Reserve, California, USA - CR12Mar_CSW14AB (SPAdes) | ecosystem: Environmental > Terrestrial > Deep... | reverse complement strand
AATCCGCCAAAACGAACGACCTTTTGGACACGCTACGCCAGGCCAATGACCTCGAAATGGCCGATCGCGCCATTGCCGAGCTGAAAGGGGGCTTGTCGCCTCGCTCCGTGTGGGATGCGGTTTTCTTAAGCGGCGCCGAAATGCTCATGCGCAAACCGGGCATTGTCAGCCTGCATTCGGTGACCTCGGCCAACGCTCTGCGTTATGGCTACGAAAACACCAGCGATGACGAAACGCGCAAGTTACTCCTTTTGCAGGCGGTTTCTTTCATGACGCTGTTTCGCCAGCAATTGGGGGACCTGAGCGCGGTCAAGAATCTCCGGATCGACCAAACCAGTTCCCAAGAAGCTCCCGAAAAATGCACGCTCGATGCCATTTTTGCCGCACTGCCCAAGGACAAGGCGCTCGCCAACCGCCTCGCCCTGGGTTACCTCAAAGCGAATCCAAACGGCGCCCACGACCTGGCCGCGGCAGGCCGTCGGCTCATCTTCCTCAAGGGAACCGACTCGCACGATTACAAATTCAGTTCGGCGGTGCTTGAGGACTATCGTCAGATCCAGGGCCCGGCAAATGCGAACTACCTCGCTGCCAGCCTTTACTGGTTCAAGGGCACGCAAGATCGCGATTCGCCGCTTGTTCCGCGCATCCGGGCGGCATTGAGTTAACCGCCTCACTAACCCCCTTCACATGAATGCAAGCCAAGGACTGTCCGGCGCCTCACCGCCGGCCAGGACCCAATGTCCTTCATCGTTTGAAAATTGCAATCCAAGCCCTCCCATCGACGGCCTTGCTAAAATCACCAACAGATCGTGGCGGCGATGCTCCCCTGGGCGGCGATGTGGTCCGACATTGGTCGCGCGCTTTCCCGGGAGAAAAGTCATGGATATTTCTCAACTGGTCGAAGATCTAAAACAGCCGCGCGCCATTCCCCATCCGGTGGAAAAAGTCGAATTCCGCCAGACGCATATCTCCGCGGTATTTCTGGCCGGTGATTTTGTCTACAAATTGAAAAAGCCAGTGAAACTTGGATTTTTGGATTTCAGCACGATGGAACAGCGCAAGCATTTCTGCGAAGTCGAGGTCGAACTAAACCGGCGCCTGGCGCCCAGCGTTTATCTTGCCGTCGTCCCGGTCGGCCGCACACCCGAAGGACCGCGCTTCGAGGAATCGGGCGAGATCATCGACTGGGCGGTGAAAATGAAGCGGCTGCCCGACGAGGCGACCTTCGAACAGCGTCTGCACGATCGCCGTCTGCAAACCGCGGAGCTGGAAAAGCTCGGCCAAAGGCTCGCGGCCTTTCATGCCACGGCCCGCACCGACGCACGAATTACAAAATTCGGCCATTACGAAACGGTCCGTCAAAGCCTGATGCAGGTGTTTCAAAACTCGGCGAATCACGTGGGATTGACGGTTCACCCTGATGTGTTTCAAAAGGTCAAAACCTTGACCGAGAATGAGCTGGAAAACCAGCGCCCTCTCCTTGACGAGCGTGCCCGTCAGGGCAAAACGCGCGATTGCCACGGCGATCTTCACCTCGACCATATCTACTGGTTTGGCGGCGAATCCGAAGAAGACGAAATCGTGATCATCGATTGCATCGAGTTCAACGAGCCGTTCCGATTCATCGACCCGGTGGCGGATATGGCCTTCGCGGTCATGGACTTCCACTTTTTTGGACGCCGCGACCTGGCTCAGATTTTCACCGACGCTTATTTCGCGGCAAGCGGTGATCAAAAGGGCAGGGCGCTTTTGCCGCTTTACACCGCCTACCGCTCAAGTGTGCGGGGCATGGTCGATGGCGTCCTCTTGACGGAAAAGGAGGTCAGCCAGGAAGAACGCGAGAAAGCGCTGAAACGGGGGATGGCCCACTGGCTCCTCGCCCTGGTCGAGCTTTCGCCACCAAGAGATCGACCGGCCCTGGTCTTGGTGGGAGGACTTCCCGGATCCGGCAAATCCACGCTGGCGCGCGAACTGGCAAGGGCCGCGGGCTTTCGCCTCATCCGCTCCGACGTGGTCCGCAAGGAACATTTCGGCCAGGCCCCCGCCGCGGCCCCGCCAACCGAACCACAAGGAACGCTCTATTCCCCCGCGCAAAGCGAAAGAGTCTATGCTCATTGCCGCGACCTGGCGGCAAAACAGCTTATTGAGGGCGGGCGGGTCATGGTCGATGCAACGTTTCGTAGCGACCGGCAGCGTCAAGAGTTTCTCGAACTCGCGGTGAGCGCAGGCGTGCCCAGTCTTCTCATCCTTTGCGAAGCCAGTCCGGGGACGATTCAGAAGCGGCTCGCAGAACGCCACGGCGACGCTTCCGATGCCGACTGGACAGTCTATCGCAACATGGCGCAAAACTGGGACCGGCTTACCGCCCGGCCCGGCCAAACGATCCACACGATTTCGACCGAGGAGGCCCCAGCCTCACTCGTGCAAACCGCCCTCGGGTTTTTGAGTCAGTCCGGGATCTGGTCTGATGCGGAAAATTCGTGAGGGACTTATCCGCCTTGGCTTGAGCAAACAACGAAACCAGATCGGTGAAATCCAGAGGCCTCGCCTCGTGGGTTCGCGCCCTAACGGGGCGAGGAAGGCTTGGGCAGCCCCAGCGCGATCAGGTTCTTTTCCGTGCGGACAAAGAGCATGCCGTCCGCGATCGCTGGCGTCGCCATGCAGGTTTCGCCGATGGGGTTGATCGCCATGAGCTCATACTTCGGTCCGGTTTTCACGACGCGCACGCCATGGGTTTCACTGACGCAGTAAAGGCGCCCATCGGCCGCGACCGGCGCCGCGGTGTAGCCGCTGGAGCCCCCGATCCGCTCCGCGTAGACCTTTTTGCCCGTCTTGGCGTCGTAGCAGGTGAGCAGGCCGGAGTTGGCCAGCACATAAAGATGGTCCTCGTAAACGAGCGGCGTCGGCATGTACGGCCCTCCCGCTTTGAGGCTCCACGCCAACCCTTCGCTTGACGTCGCTCCCGCGGCGGGAGTGATGTCTCCCTTGGCCCCCATTTTCACTGCGTAGATCGGCTGAATCGGGCTATAGCCGCTGCAAATGTAGATCAGGCCGTGCGCGGAGAAAGGAGTCGGGACGGTGATCTCTGAAAGCCGCCCCACGCGCCAGAGTTCCTTACCCGTCTCCGGGTCGTAACCCATGGCGTGTTTCGTGCCGTTGGCGACCAGTTCGTCGCGCCCGGGTCCTTCGACAACGGTGGGCGTCCCCCACGAGGGCACGACATCGCGCGCGACCTTCCACAATTCGCTGCCGTCGGTAAGGCTGTAAGCCGCCATGAATGAGTTCTTGCCGGCGTCGCACTGCACAATCGCCTTATTTTTATGGATGACCGGCGACGACCCGAAACCCCACTGGTAGTCGGGATCGAAGAACCAGCCGCTATCGAGTCTTCCCAGGTCCTTTTTCCAAAGCTGCTTGCCGTCCAGATCGTAACAAAATAACCCTTCGGCGCCGAAGGAAACGATCAGGTGCTTGCCGTCGGTAGCAGGCGTCGGGTTGGCATGAGTTCCTTTCAGGTGGCGCTTGAGCTTCGGAACGCCGGTGCAAACGGTCTGATTCCAAAGGACCGAACCGGTCTGCTTATCCAGGCAAATGATCTGCCAGGTGTGGGGTTCTTTCTCGTTGACCGAATCGACATCGCCATATTGCCCCGGCCGCAAGGTCGCGTCGGCCTTGCCGATCGCGGTCGTCACAAAGACCTTGTTGTCCCAGATGACGGGGCAGGAATGGCCAAGCCCCGCGATCGCCGTTTTCCAGCGGACATTTTTTCCCTTGGGAGCATCGAAGTTCGTCGGCGGAAACTGGCCATCGGACACTCCTTTGGCCCCCATGCCGCGAAACTGCGGCCAGTTGGCAGGCTTTTTAACCACCGGTTCCGGATCGGGAAACACCTTCGCGGCCTTGGGAGGCGTGCTGGCCGCGGTCGCGGACGGATCGGCCTTTTGATAAATGCGGTCCGGCTGTTGATCCATCTTCAAAGTGAGGCCTGAAATCTTGCCATCCTTGCTTTGGAAGGCGACGGTGATCGGCGAGCCCTCGGCCTTGAACACATCCCCCTTGTCGGCATTGAGGTGGAGCACCTTGCGGCCGCCCGCTTCGACATCAAGACCACTAGCAGCGGAAGGCTTGAGGACAATGTCCCCCGTTTCGGCATTCTTGAAGGTGCCGGCAAAACGGCTGAAGTCGACCTTGGAATCTTTTGGTTTTTCGGCGACCTTGCCTCCTGCTTTTTTGAGCAGATCGACGATCTCGGGTTTTTCGGCAAACATCAAAGCGGCGCTGAGGGCCAATTCATTGGGTTTGGTTTTTTCGATGACCACCTTGGTCATGGCCACATTGCCTTCGCGAATGGCGCCAAGCAAAATCGACTGGCCCCCGGTCGCTCCCGCCCCGAGTAAGGCTTCGACCACGGCGACATGATTGTGCGAGGAGGCCCAGGTGATTGGGGTCGTCCCGTAGAAGGTATCCTTTTCGTTGACTTTGGCCTTGTTTTCGAGCAGGAGTTTGACCACTTCGGCATGGCCCTTGTCGGCCGCAAAGTGCAGCGCGGTGACGCCATAGGGGGTTTTGGCGTTCACATCGGCGCCCTGTTTCAATGCGTCTTTGATCGCTTGAAGGTCGCCCTTGCGCGCCGCCTCCCAGAGCTGCTCCTTGGGTTCCTCGAACCCCATGACCGCCGCGGGAAACGAGATGGTCAACCAGAGGCCCAGGGCAGTGCCCGCATACCGCGTCATTTCCAGCAAGGGTGCCATGCTCCGCTCCGTTTTTTCTGCCCGCGATGCCGTCCTATCCGCGTGGCGGTCATTTTATGCCTTTTCTCCTTAAAGGGCCCAACGGCCGCGGGCGTTACATCCGCCGTCCGGCAGGGGTTGCTCCACCGACGGCCCAAACGACCGTTGGCCGCCGAACTGGCGCCGTGTTCTGGCAATCACTTCCGCGAATGCCTGGCGACAAGAATCTTTTCAGCCGCTCGCCTACCATCATTCCGGACCAAGCAAGCATGGCGATGGCGAGCCAACGACAAACCAAGGGGCCTTCGGGAAAAGCCAGTTTTTGACTTTTAAACGCGCGGACAATCTCCGTAGAATTCCCCGGCATTGGTTGGCCGGGCGCTCGGACAAACAAGGGAAGGACTCATGGCGGATCGATCGGAAATGCCCAAACTGAACCACCCGTGGCTCGTGGCTGTCTGGCCGGGGATGGGAAATGTCGCCCTGAATGCCGGAATTTACCTGCTTGCCAAGTTGGGCATGACTGTACTGGCCGAACTCGATTCCCCCAACCTGTTCGACATCGATCATGTCGAGGTGAAGGAGGGCTTGATTCAGTCGGCCAAAAGGCCAAGGCACCGCTTTCTGCTCTGGTCGGATCCCAAGAAGAAACATGATCTAGTCATCTTTCTTGGAGAAGTGCAGCCCGCCATCGGCAAATACGCCTTCTGCCGCCAGATCATTAGCTTTGCCCAGGACATCGGGGTGGAACGCGTGTTCACTTTCGCGGCGATGGCCACGCAGATGCATCCATCCGATCGCAGCCGGGTGTTTGGTATTGCCACGGACGAAATGAACCTCGTGCAACTGCAACAGATGGATCTGGAAGTCCTCAAGGATGGCAACATCGGCGGCTTGAATGGCGTGCTTCTGGGCGCCGCGGCCGAAATGGGACTGCAAGGCGCTTGCCTCCTTGGAGAGATGCCGCACATCTTCACGCAGCTTCCGTTCCCCAAGGCATCGCTTGCGATTCTGGAGCGTTTCAGCTTGCTCGCCGATCTCGATCTCGACATGGACGAACTGGAAACCCAGGCCCGCCTGATGGAACAGCGGCTGGGCGAAATCCTTTCCCGGCTGCAGCAAAACATAGCGCCGGAAGGCCAGGAAAATCTGGAAGAAGAAGAATCGTTCCTTCAGCCGGAATCAGCGACCGTGGAAGATGAGGGGTTAAGCAGCAACGATTTACAGAAAATTGAAAGCCTTTTCACGCAGGCAGAAAAAGACCGCTCCAAAGCCTTTATTTTAAAACAAGAACTCGACCGTCTGAAAGTTTTCAAAGAGTACGAAGATCGATTTCTCGACCTTTTCAAAAAGTCCAGTTAATTCCGACTCATTTGAGTCTGCTTATTCCTTCATTTAACGCAGACAGCAACTGGCGAGCGGCGGAAGTAAACCCACTGATTCTAGACGGTAACTAGTAGAGGATATTTCACCCATTCCCATAAACCGCTGGCAGACGAACCAACATCCGCCCACCATTCAATCCATCAGCCTCAGCCGCTCACCCCCGATCTCTTCCTCAAACACATTTCCACGCCGCGCCCGGTCGTTCCCAGCATCCCCTCAAAGAAAATGAAAATCCCGCAACAGATTCTGAATTCCCGGCAACCTCGGCCCGACCCGCGTCGCATGCCTTAAAAAAAGATAAGAAAAGCGCAGGGTCGATCAGGCCTCGCCGATCGAGGAACGCTTCCGTGATCACGGCGGCGGGCCAAAGAGGGCAAATCGGCTACCGCCTGCTCAGCATCCCAATGAGGAGCCTCACCATGGATGAAGAACTGAAGAGCCTGATGCCGAAAATCGATTTCACCCGCCGGGGATTCGTCGTAACCTCGCTGGCGACGGGATTCGCCCTGGCGGTGCAACCCGTTTCGGCGCAAACGGTCAAGACCGGTACCGAAGGCTTGGTGGCCGGCGAAGTGAAGGTAAAGACCGCAGACGGCACCATGCCCGCCTACCGGGCCATGCCCGACAAGGGCGGACCGTTTCCCACCGTCCTCGTCGTCCAAGAAATCTTCGGCGTGCATGAACACATCAAGGACATCTGCCGCCGCTTCGCCAAGCTCGGTTATTTCGCCATCGCCCCGGAACTCTACGCGCGCCAGGGTGATGTTTCCAAACTGACCGATTTTCAGGAAATCATTTCCAAGGTCGTATCGAAGGTGCCCGATGCCCAGGTCATGGCCGACCTCGACGCGGCAGTCGCCTACGCCAAGGAAACGGAGAAAGCCGACACCGCCAAACTCGGCGTCACGGGGTTTTGCTGGGGTGGCCGGATTGTCTGGTTGTATTCGGCTCACAATCCCAATCTCAAGGCTGGGGTCGCCTGGTATGGCCGCCTTGTTGGCATGAACAACGACCTGCAACCCAAATACCCCCTCGAAATCGTCGGCTCGATCAAGGCGCCTGTACTCGGTCTTTATGGCGGCGCGGATCAGGGCATTCCCGTCGCATCGGTAGAAAAAATGCAAGCCGCACTCAAGGAAGCGAACAAGCCGTGCGAAATCGTTCTTTACCCCGAGACCCCACACGGCTTCTATGCCGACTACCGTCCCAGCTACCGCAAGGACAAGGCTGACGACGCCTGGACCAAGCTGCTCGCCTGGTTCAAGAAAAACGGCGTCGCCTGATTGGTCGGCGAAAAGTGAGAGAGGCCTCCCATTCGGGAGGCCTCTCTCACTTTGGTTTTTTGGGACCGTTCGGGATGGAGGGTGTGTTTTGCAATCTGGCAGTGTTGCGCCCCAGATCATTCGTGCTGCTGGCACTAGGGTTCGACTAAGCCATCACTGGAATCAGACTTTGGAAGCCTTGCTCTTTTCTTCGAGTTCTTGCCAGCGCGCATAGAGGCGATCGACTTCTTGTTGCGCCGCTTCCAGTGCGCTGCAGGCGTTCGTCAGAGAGACATGATCCGTTGGCGCGCAACCGTCCACTTCGGTTTGGCAGGTAACCACCCTGGCCTCGGCGGCGAGTACGGTTTCCTCCATCTTCTCGAATTCCTGCTGCTCCTTGTAACTGAGCTTCTTCGGCTTCGGGGGCGGCGGTGCGGACTTCGGTGCGGATGGCTTGGCAGCTTTGGGTTTGGCCGATTCCGCCTGCGCGGCAAGCGCCTCCATGGCGTTGAGCCACTGCGTGACGCTCGCATAGCGCGCCGAGCCGCCCTGGCCATCGAGGCCGATCACTTCGGTGCAGACGCGATCGAGCAGCTCCCGGTCATGGCTGACGATGACGAGCGCACCAGGAAACTCTTCAAGCGATTCCTCAAGCACCTCAAGCGCCGGGATATCAAGATCGTTCGTCGGTTCGTCGAGGAGAAGCAGATCGGCCGGTTGCAGCATCATTTGCGCCATGCGCACACGGGCTTGCTCACCGCCCGAAAGGGAGCCAACCATCACATCCAACTGTTCCGCCTTGAACAAAAACTGCCTGGCCCAGGCTGCCACATGGATGGATCTCTCGCCAAAGCGCACAATGTCGCCATTGGGGCATAGGGCCTTGCGCAATGTCTGATTCGGATCGAGCGCGGTGCGCCCCTGTTCGAACATGACCACGCGCAAGCCGTCGGCCAGTACGATGGTTCCCTCATCAGGCTTGTGCTCGCCGGAAATGGTGCGCAAAAACACGCTCTTGCCGCTGCCGTTGGGGCCCAAAAGCCCGAGCTTGGTCCCCGGCGCCAAAATGAGATCAAGTCCTGAAAACAGCTTTTTGGGCCCCATCGATTTGGCAAGGCCGGTGGCGGTCAAAAGTTTGCGAGTTTGGCGCCCGGTCGAAACAAAATCGATGTTCGCGGCACCGTTTGAGGCATTGCGGTACTTCAGTTCCGCCAGTTCATCGCGGCGCTTGTACGCATCGTCAATGCGCGACGCCGCCTTGCGCGTGCGCGCGGCCGCCTTGCGACCCAGCCAGTCCGTTTCGCGTCGCACCTGGTTGGCCACCGTTTCCTCGCGGCGCTCTTGGGCTTCGAGGAATTCCTCGCGCCGCTCGATGAATTGATCATAAGTGCCAGGCTGGCGGAAATACCCTTCGGGAAACATCCGGTTGATTTCAACCACATCGTCGGTGACCGCGCGCAAAAAAGCCCGGTCGTGAGTTGCGACGAGATAACCAAAGGGGGAAGCGCGCAACAGTTTCTCGAGCCAGAAGATCCCGGGCAGGTCGAGGTGGTTGGTCGGTTCGTCGAGAAGGAGGATATCGGGCTGGCGAATCAACTCTCGCGCCAGGCTGAGTCGCTTGCGCCAGCCGCCGGAGAGGAGATGAGCGGGCTGGGCATCGTCGAGAAAGCCGACCCGATCAAGCACGATGTTGGCGCGCGTTTCCTTTTCATGATCTTCGATCGGTTCCCCGTTCAAGGCGGCAAGGACGACATCGCGCACCGTCAAGCCTTCGGCGAAGCGGTCGTCTTGCGCGACGAAACCGAGTTTCATCGCCCGCCGCTGCGAACGCGAACCTTCATCCGACTCGTCCAGGCCGGCCAAGATTTTAAGAAGCGTCGACTTCCCGGCACCGTTGGGGCCGATCAATCCGACTTTCTCCCCCTCGCGCAAATCGAGGGAAAGTTGAGAGAACAAGGGTTTGGGACCGAACGCTTTGGTGACATCCCGGACGCTCAAAAGCACTGTCATGCCGATCCGGAACTCCTGACCCAAAGACTTCCCGTTTGCTGTCGCCGGATTCCCGGCGCTTTTCCAACTGAAATGTTATGGATGCGGCATCGGGATCGTAGTTTCTTTGATCCGCCGCCATCAGCGCTTTTCCTTGCGAGGCGGGTGATCGCAAAGTCTTCCGTCCCTAGGCTGTCACCTGGTAGCAGCATGAAATCTCCACCCGGCACGCAGCCCACGTAAGCGTTGACCCGCGCGATCCTTGAGCCGCGGCCTTGCTTGCAGCGCCATCATCCAGGGTTTCCCATGAATCCTCTCCTCATCTGCCTCGTCCCTTTACTGCATCCCGTGATCGCCCAGGGCCAGGCTGTCCCCCCTCCGGAAAAACGGATCGTTTTCCTTGGCGACAGCATCACCCAAGACGGCCGCTACATTCAAATGATCGAAGCGGCCCTTGTGGCGCAATTTCCCTCCGACAAAAAGACCATCATTCCGCTCGGCCTGGCCAGTGAAACGGTCAGCGGGTTGACCGAACCCGGCCATGCGGGCGGCGCCTTTCCTCGGCCGGATCTGCATGAGCGGCTGGACCGGGTGCTCGATCAGGCCAAACCAGAACTCGTGGTGGCGTGTTACGGGATGAACGACGGTATCTACTACCCGCTCGGCGCCGAGCGCAAGAAGGCGTTTCAAGAAGGGATGATCAAGTTGCACGACAAGGTCGTCGCGAAGGGAGCGCGCATCATCCATATCACTCCACCGGTGTTCGATCCGTTGCCGATCAAAAATCATGTGCTTCCCGCGGGCTTGGACAAATACGAACGTCCCTTCGAAGGCTACAACGCTGTGCTCGACGACTACGCAAAATGGCTGATCGGCATGGGCGCCGAGAAGAAGTGGACCGTCATCGATTTGCATTTCCCGATGAACGAGGCTTTGGCCCAAAGACGCAAGAAGAACCCATCCTTCACCTTCAGCCCCGACGGCGTTCATCCGACTCCGGAAGGTCAGGCCTTCATTGCCAGGGTGCTGGCGCAGACCTGGGGCCTCAAGCTCAAGGCCGATGGTTCACCCGACCATCGTCAAGGAAATGTGATCCTGGAGCTCATTCAGAAAAAACAGGCGGCCCTTGGGCCTGCCTGGCTCAGCGCGGTTGGGCACCTGCGGCCAGGAATCGCCAGGGGACTTCCCGTCGAGCAAGCGGAAGAGCAGGCTGCCGTATTGGACAATGTGGCAAGGAATTTGGCAGCGAATAAAGCGAAATGAAAGAAGCCAGCCGATTCACGCTCTTTTTATGTCGCTACAGGTGTGATAACCGAAGCAAGAATAGGTGCTTTATTCCGCCCAATTTTCGACTTTTGATTCAGGAATTTTATAAAAATGATCAATGAAGTACATCATTCCGGCTCGATTGCATTGCGTCGACGGTTGTCATCGAACTCATCAAGCAGTTGCGATGCAAAGGGATCACCTGCAATGCGTCCGATATGAGCAAGGATCCCTTTATTGGGTCGAGCCGCGCTCAACCACGCCTGCGGGGCGCCTCGATGAAATCACCAGTCTGGACCAAAACTCCTCGCCGGCAGCCCTTCGGAATCGACCATGCTCACAACCGCATCGGGAGAAACTCGCAAATAGGCTGCTGCTTCCTCCAAGGTCAATACTTCGTCACCGGCGCCACCTCTATTTTCTGGCATCGCCGTGATCCCTGAAGTCTGAGAAGAAAAGGGTTTCAGGCCTGAAATGGTTGGTGGTCCGAATTCCGTTGGGTGCTCTCAGTGATTCTACTCTTCCCTGTAGGGACCCGCTCGCCAAATGGTGGTTTAACTTCACGAACTACAGGACAACATCGAGCACCCCGCCCGGTGCCGGGCCCATTCGGGCCGTTTCGCGAAGTAGGACTCGCGCTCGGGCTGCTCGTCATAAGGCCTGCGCAAAAGATCGAGCAATTCGTTGATCTTGCCATGATCCCCTTTTTCTGAGGCATCGATCGCCACCTGAGCCAGGTAATTGCGCAGCACATATTTTGGGTTGACCCGGTTCATTCCCTCGGCACGCACGCGGTCGGGGAGGGCATCGGCGTTGAGGCGAGCACGGTAACGGCCGAGCCAGGCGAGCCAGCGTGCCTGGATCTCGGCGTTGATGAGATCGGGACGGTAGAACGCTTCTCCAAGGGGACTGGCAAGCAAGGAGAATTCCTCAAGCATCCTTTCGGAAGAAAGTTGTGCCAGCCGCCGGTAGAAGATCGTCATGTCGGCTTCGCTATCGAAGAGAAGCTGAAGCAAGTCGTTGATCAAGTCCCGATCGGTCGCTTCCACAAACTGAGCCAGGCCCAACTTCTGAGCCATCATCGCGTCCCAACCTTGCTCGTAGGCTTTCGAATACGAGGCCAGTGCGGCTTGCAGTGGTTCCACGGCGCCCACCAGTTCGACCAGACAGTTGCCTAACTGAGCCAGGTTCCAGAGCGCGATCTGAGGCTGCTGGCCGAAACGGTAGCGCCTGCCCTGCGCGTCGGTTGTGTTGGGCGTCCAGTGCGGATCGTAATCCTCCAGCCACCCATAAGGTCCGTAATCGATCGTCAGGCCCAGGATCGACATGTTGTCGGTGTTCATCACGCCATGGACAAAACCGACGCGAATCCAGTGCACGATCATCACCGCGGTGAGGCGGCAGACCTCGGCGAACCAGGCGACATAGGTCTCGGGCCCTGGCTCTCCCAGTTGAGGAAAATCGTGGCGAATCGTGTAATCGACGAGTTGTTTCAACCGCTCCGATTCTCCGCGCGAAACGAAGATTTGAAAATTGCCGAAGCGGGTGAACGTGGGGGCAACGCGGCAGACGACGGCGCCCGGCTCGTACTGCGGGTTGCCGTCATAAAACATGTCGCGCATGACCTGTTCGCCTGTCAGCACCAGGCTCAATGCCCGTGTCGTTGGCACTCCCAGATGGTGCATCGCCTCGCTGCAAAGAAACTCCCTCACCGACGAACGGAGCACGGCCAGCCCGTCGGCATTGCGCGAATAGGGAGTCGGACCGGCCCCTTTCAGTTGCACCATCCAGTGTTCGCCCTTGGGGTTGACGACCTCCCCCAGGTTGATCGCCCGGCCATCGCCGAGTTGGCCGGCCCAGTTGCCAAACTGATGGCCGCCATAGCACATGGCAAAAGGGTCCATTCCCGGCAACTTCCGATTGCCGGAAAAAATCTGGGCGAACTCCTCGTTGGCGTAGGGGTCGCCTTCGATTCCAAGAATTTCCCCCATTTCGCGCGAATAGGCGATCAGTTGAGGCTTGGAAACCGGTGTCGGTAGAACACGGGAATAAAAGGCCCCTTTGACCTGGCGACGCTGATTGAGCGTGACCGGGTCGCCCGGCAATTCCCGGGTGAAGCGGTTGTCGAACTTCCAGCGATCCCAGTCAATCGCGATCGGCGCGGCAGTCATCAATCATTCACCCTTTTTGAGATCCTTGAACTCATCCTCAAGCAGATCGGCGACACGGGTTCCAAGCCATGTCCTCAAGTCATCCGCCGGGTTAGGCTCCTCACTCTTGCAGGTACTTTTTTCCCCGAAGCTTCTCCGGCAGACACTGCATCTCGTCTTTGGCACGCGGGTCGTCATGGACATAACGGTAACCGGTTCCGTAACCGATTTCCTTCATCAAGTTGGTGACGGCGTTACGCAAGTGCAGGGGCACCGGCTCGCGAGCCG
>Ga0208492_1001646_pt1 | contig 13080 bp, 12 predicted proteins | sample Subbioar_CSW14AB_FD_184820 | JGI IMG/M metagenome (GOLD analysis project Ga0208492, IMG submission 184820) | Serpentinite rock and fluid subsurface biosphere microbial communities from McLaughlin Reserve, California, USA - CR12Mar_CSW14AB (SPAdes) | ecosystem: Environmental > Terrestrial > Deep... | reverse complement strand
AAGCCATTAATTAATTTCTCTCCAAAAGCCAATCTGCGTAATCCTGGCACATACAGTTCAAAAGAAGATTTCCTTACAGGCGGATTTAAAGAAGTAATTGATGATGCTTTTGTACAGGATCCTGCAGCAGTTAAAAAAGTTTTATTCTGCTCAGGCAAACTATATTTTGAACTTGCCGATAAACAAGCAAAGGAAAACAGAAAGGATATTGCCATTATTAGATTAGAGCAGATTTATCCGATGCCACTTCAGCAATTAGACGCCTTGTATAAAAAATACAATAAAGCAACTTGGTTCTGGGTACAGGAAGAGCCGTTGAATATGGGCGCAGCTGGTTTCCTTCAAACCAATTTGAAAACCATCAATTTTGGAGTTATCAGCAGAAATGCCAGCGCAGCAACAGCTACAGGATATGCTAAAGTACATGCACAGGAACAATTGGAAATAATTGAAACAGCATTTAATATTTAATAGTCAATCTATATACCTTATTAATCTCTCGTTATGATCGAAATAAAAGTACCAACAGTTGGAGAATCAATCAATGAAGTAACACTTTTGAAGTGGACTAAAAAAGATGGAGAATGGGTGGAACGCGATGAAGTGATTGCAGAGTTAGAAAGTGAAAAAGCTACATTTGAAGTGAATGCAGAGAAGGCTGGAATTTTAAAAACAGTTGGTAAAGAGGGAGATACTTTAAATATTGGAGATGTATTGGCAAATATTGATGATGCAGCGCCAAAGCCTGAAGGTATTGCGGCTCCTGCACCAGTAGCTGCTGCACCGGCTCAAGCCGCTGCTGTTAATCAGGCTCCGGTTACAGCGGTTTCCAATGACATCAAAGCTAGCCCTGTAGCTTCTGCTATTATTGCTGACAAGAAAGTAGATACTAAATCAATCACTCCAACAGGAACTGGGGGGAAGATAATGAAGCAGGATGTTTTGGATGCAATCAATAATCCCGGGAAAAAATCATTTGTTTCAGACGGGGCTTTGTTCAGCAGAAATGTACGTCAGGAAAAAATGAGTGCATTAAGAAGAACCATTAGTAGAAGATTGGTTGAATCTAAGAATACAACTGCTATGCTAACCACTTTCAATGAAGTGGACATGACGCAAATCATGGAGATTAGAAAGCAGTACAAGGATAAATTTAAAGAAGGACACGGTGTGAATCTTGGATTCATGAGCTTCTTTGCTAAAGCATGTGCAATTGCCTTAGGTGAGTGGCCTTCTGTGAATGCGTATATTGATGGTGATCAGATTGTGTATCATGATTATGCGGATATCAGTATAGCAGTTAGTACACCAAGAGGTCTTACTGTTCCTGTAATGCGAAATGTAGAGAGCTTGAGTATGGCAGACATTGAGAAGAAAGTGGTAGAGTTGGCAGCAAAAGCAAGAGATAGCAAATTAACTGCTGATGAATTGCAGGGTGGAACTTTTACCATCACCAACGGTGGTGTTTTCGGTAGCTTAATGAGTACACCAATTATCAATATTCCTCAAAGTGCTATTCTTGGAATGCATAAAATTCAGGAACGTCCAATGGCAATCAATGGTCAGGTGGTAATTCGTCCAATGATGTATCTGGCATTGAGTTATGATCACCGTATTATTGATGGAAGAGAGAGTGTTAGCTTCCTGGTTCGCGTCAAAGAATTATTGGAGAACCCTGCATTGTTGTTGATAGGAAAAGATCCTGTTAAAGCTTTATTGGAATTATAGTGAAATACGCAGCCAATTATGTAAAATCAGCCGCTGCAATACTTAGCTCCTTTAAGAATGAATCGCCATTTTCGATTTATCTGAAAGCTTACTTTGCTGCGAACAAAAAATTCGGTTCCAAGGATCGTAAATTTATTGGTCAGCTTTGTTACCAATACTTTAGAACTGGAAAGTCTTTAGCCAATTTACCTTTAGAAGAAGCAATTCCGGTAGCTATTTTTTTATGCAATGAACAACCTAATGATTGGGATATACTTTTCAGTGAAGAATGGATGGAAGCATGGTCTCCTGAATTAACTGAGAGGGTGTCTTTTGTTCAGCAGAAAGTTCCCTCCTTTGCCATATCAATGATTTTTCCATTTGAAGACTGTGTTGGAAAATCAATTGAATTTAGTTCATTTAATGAATCTCATTTGATTCAGCCCTATTTATTTGTCAGGGTTAGACCAGGCAGATTGCAAAACGTTTTAAAAGCATTAGACAAAGCCAATATTGCCTACACAGCAATCAGTGAAACTTGCCTTGCTTTAGCCAATGGAACAAAATTAGAGGGCATAGGAGAAGTGGATAAGGATTTTGTTGTGCAGGACTTCAGTTCGCAACAAACGGCTGTATTAATGGAGCCTGCTAAAAAGTTACGAAAAGGGAAGGATGCATCTATTGATATCTGGGATTGTTGTGCAGCCAGTGGTGGAAAATCTATTTTAGCCAGAGATGTCCTGGGTAATATCAATCTGACCGTTTCTGACCTTCGCAAAACCATCATTCAGAATTTAATCAGCAGATTTCAGAGAGCGGGCATCCGTCAGTTTGACTCTGTAATAGTTAACCTGAGTGAACCGCTGCAATCTCCCGAATTACAGCATAAGACTTTTGATTTGATAATTTGTGATGCACCTTGTTCAGGTAGCGGAACCTGGGGAAGAACACCAGAACAATTATCATTTTTTAAGACTGAAAATATTCAGGAATTTCAGCAAACTCAACAAGCCATTGTTAAGTCGGTGTTCACCAAGTTAAGACCTGGTGGCTATTTTCTTTACATTACCTGTTCAGTATTTGAAGCAGAAAATGAAGCTATGGTGAATTATATCCTGCAAACCATTCCTTCCACAGAATTAATGAATCAGCAGTTAATTGCAGGGTTCCGGCATCGTGCAGACTCAATGTTTGCTGCTTTAATCAGAAAACAGAATTAAGGGTTTAGGATAAGTTCCCCTCTTTGAATAATACCTCCTCCAATTACATCATTGTCCTCATAAAAAACGGCGCTCTGCCCGGGAGCAATGCTTTTTACGTTCTCATAAAAGCGGGCTCTGATTTTTCCGTTTGGCTCATTGTATAAGTTACTAAGCGCTCCTTTATCCTTGTACCTAATACGGGTAATAGATTCCATGCCATCTGTAATACCATCATATTTAACCCAATTCAATTTCCCTACCATCATATCATTTTGTTCCAAATCTGCTTCATCGCCCAGAACAACAATATTATTATCGGGATCAATGGATGTTACATACACCGGATGCCCCATCGCAATTTCAAGACCTTTTCTTTGGCCTATTGTATAAAATGGATATCCTTTATGTTGCCCTAGTTTTTTACCTGTCTTGTCTACAAACCAGCCTCCGGCTACTTTATCTTCCAAACCGTCTACTCTTCTTTTCAGAAAACCACGATAGTCGTTATCTGGAACAAAACAGATTTCATAACTCTCACTTTTCTTGGCAAGTTCCGGATAGCCCATGTCAATGGCCATTTGTCTGATGGCAGATTTACGATATCCGCCTAATGGCATAATTGTTCTACTCAGTAGCTCCTGATCTAATCCCCATAAAACATAGCTCTGGTCTTTTGTTTCATCTAATCCCTTGCTAATAACATATCGGCCATTGGTATGTTGTCTGATGGAAGCATAGTGACCAGTTGCAATGAAATCACATTCCAGCGCATTGGCTCTTTTCAGTAATGCTTTCCATTTAATATGGGTGTTACACATTACACAGGGATTGGGTGTTCTTCCGGCTAGGTATTCCTCTACGAAGTTTTCTATAACAAAATCTCCAAATTCATCCCTGATATCCAATATGAAATGCGGGAAGCCATGGTGCACTGCAGCCTGTCTTGCATCATTGAAAGAATCAATATTACAACAGCCGGTTTCTTTGGTGCTGGTACCGCTGCTGGCATAATCCCAGGTTTTCATAGTGATTCCAATCACTTCATAACCCTCATGGTGCAACATAAGTGCAGTAACGGTACTATCAATACCACCGCTCATTGCCACCAAAACTTTCCCCTTACGACTCATAATTGCCTTTATTTCTGCAAAATTAGAACAATGGAGGCAAATAAGGCAGAATTGCACTTTCGAGAACCGTTAAAATCAAATTGGCTGTACGGGAATTACGCATTTTACTTAATTTCATTTTTTAGAAATTGAAAAAAAATACACTATGATTAAAATGACAGCTATCGGTAATCTGGGAAAAGATGCCATGTTGAATAATGTGAACGGAAAAAATGTAATCAATTTTACTGTTGCCCACACGGAAAGATATAGAGATGCTCAGGGTAATCAGAAAGACAAAACAACTTGGGTGGATTGTGCTTATTGGACTGAAAGAACAGGTATTGCCCCTTATTTAAAGAAAGGTACCCAGGTATATGTTGAAGGTCAGCCTGATGTTAGAACCTATACTACTAAAGACGGTACAAATGGGGCAACCTTAACATTAAGGGTTAGTAGCGTTCAACTTTTGGGAAGCAGAAGCGGAGAGTCTTCTCCCAATACCGGAGGATATGCTTCTGGTGGTTACCAATCTGCTCCTGCTGCTGCCAGTACGCCTATGACACCATCATCAGAAATTACAGAAGCTTTTGATGATCTGCCATTTTAATGCAATTTGAAATCATCTTATTAGAGGGGCAATACTTCGGTATTGCCCTTTTGCTTCGTACATTGCAGTATGGAAAAATTTTTCCCATACGCTCAGTTACTATCCTTTACACATAAGGTATTCCGGCAAATGGGTTGTTCCGAAGAAGATGCTTCCATTGCAGCTGAAGTTTTGCTTTCAGCCGATTTAAGAGGTATTGATAGTCATGGAGTAGCCAGACTAAGCGGGTATATCCGATTGTGGCAGGCAAAGCGAATAAATGCGCAGCCTGTGATTAAAGTGATCCACGAAACACCCTCAACAGCAGTAGTAGATGGTGATCAGGGGCTAGGGTTAGTTGTAGCCCCTTTTGCGATGAAGCTTGCGATGGAAAAAGCTGAAAAAGTTGGCACAGGATGGATTGCTGTGCAAAATTCTAACCACTTTGGTATAGCAGGATATCATGCTATGATGGCTTTGTCAAAAGACATGATTGGTATGGCAATGACAAATGCCAGTGCACTGGTTGCTCCTACATTTTCTAAAGAAAAAATGCTGGGAACCAATCCAATTGCAGTAGCTATACCTGCAGGAAACGAACCTCCTTTTGTTGCAGATTTTGCAACGACAACGGCAGCCAATGGTAAGTTGGAAATATTACAAAGAAAACAGCAAGACACACCGGAAGGATGGGTGCAGGATGAAAATGGGGTGCCTTCTAATGATGCAAATATTTTGAAAAAAAATGGATCACTTCTACCGTTGGGATCTGATAAAACGCATGGTAGTCATAAGGGATATGCACTAGGTAGTATTGTAGATATTTTTTCTGCTGTACTAAGTGGTGCTTCTTATGGTCCGTGGGCACCTCCTTTCCCGGCTTATATTCCTATGCCCGATAATATGCCTGGTGAAGGACTTGGTCATTTTGTTGGCGCAATGCGTATTGATGCTTTCAGACCTGCAGCAACTTTTAAAGAGCATATGGATAACTGGATTGGCCGCTTCCGAAATGCAAAACCTATTGACCCTGTTAATCCTGTTTTAATACCAGGGGATCCAGAACGTATAATGGAGGCAGAGCGAATGAAAACAGGCATTCCACTTTTGCCCGTTGTTGTTGATGATTTAATAGCGGCTGGAGACTTATTCGGTATCAGATTATAGTAATGCCTAATTATTCAGCTATGCAAATAATATTATCTTTTCTAATCAGGATGATTCTGCCACTGCTTTTTGTTTCTTGTTTATCTGCTAAACAGGATCGCCAGGATAGTTTTAAAGTATTGAGCAAGGTAGAATGGGATGCATTGTTTCCACATATCAATGGGGGGGATAGTGTATCTACGCCATTTTACAAGTATGAGGCATTTGTTGCTGCAACAAAGCGATTTCCTGCCTTTCTTTCGAATACGTCTGAGGAACTTCAGCGAAGAGAACTTGCGGCATTCCTAGCAACCATCTCACATGAAACAGGTGGAGGAGATGAAAAAGTAATGGCCAGCTTTTATGATTATGGTTTGTATTATAAAGAGGAGTTAACCTGTTTAAAAGGATGTGATCACTACAGCGATACAACAAATGCTTATTTTCCGCCCGTTAAGGGTAAATCATATCATGGCAGAGGCCCCATTCAATTAAGTTGGAATTATAATTACGGGATGTTTAGCGAACAGGTGTTAGGAAACAAAGATAGCCTTCTTAAAAAACCAGAATTATTGGTAGAGGATGCTGAATTAAGTTTTGCATCAGCTATTTGGTTTTGGACCACTCCGCAGGATCCTAAACCTTCGTGTCATGAAGTAATGTCTGGCAAATGGGTCCCCAATCAGCAGGATTCACTTTTGGGCAGAAAGCCGGGCTTTGGAGCAGTTATGAATATTGTGAATGGTGGACTTGAGTGTGGTGGGGTATCCTCTATCCGAAATAAGTTCCGCTTGCAGTATTATATTGCTTTTTGTAAAAAACTGGGAGTAGATCCGGGAGAAAATCTGAGCTGCGATGGCCAGAAGCCGTATGGCATGTGATTCATTTGTTAGCGTTACATTTGCTGTAAATTAGGCAGCAATGAAAATAATGAAATTTGGAGGCACCAGTGTTGGTAAGCCGGAAAGAATGCACGAAGTAGCAAAATTAATTACCAGAGATTCCAAACATAAAATAGTTGTATTAAGTGCACTCAGCGGTACAACCAATACGCTTGTTCAAATCAGTGATTTACTGGCAAAAGGGGAAAGGGAATCTGCGAAAGAAACCATTCAGCAATTACATCAACATTATTTAGGCTTCATAAATCAATTGGTTGCAAAAGAAGAGAATCAGGAAAAAGCCCGCCAGATTATTGCAGAACATTTTGAGTTTCTTAATATCATACTCCGTATATCTTTCAGTGAAGCATTGAACAAAGATATTTTGGCTCAGGGAGAACTGATGAGCACTAAATTGTTCTCTGTTTATCTTTCTGAAATTGGTGTTCAGCACGAATTATTACCTGCATTGGAATTTATGAGTATTGATGCCAACGAAGAACCTCAACTTCCTCTCATTAGAACCAAGTTGAATGATTTATTGGAAAAGCATAAAGGCACTGGTATTTTCGTAACTCAGGGATATATATGTAAAAATGCTAAAGGGGAAGTAGATAATTTGAAGCGTGGTGGAAGCGACTATACTGCATCATTAATTGCTGCTGCATGTAATGCAGAAGTATGCGAAATCTGGACAGATATTGATGGCATGCACAACAATGATCCTAGAATTGTAAACAAAACAGTTGCCATAGAACAATTGAGTTTTGATGAGGCAGCAGAGCTTGCTTATTTCGGTGCAAAAATTTTACATCCAACTTGTATTTGGCCAGCTCAACAGGAAAACGTGCCCGTAAAATTATTGAATACAATGCAGCCTGATGCTGTAGGAACAGTTATCACAAAAGAAGCAGGTAGCGTAGGTGTTAAGGCGGTAGCTGCTAAGGATGGCATTACTGCCATTAAAATTAAAAGTAGCCGAATGTTACTTGCCTATGGTTTCTTACGTAAAGTGTTTGAGGTGTTTGAAAAATATAAAACATCAATCGATATGATTACTACTTCTGAAGTAGCTGTTTCTGTAACAATTGATTCTGATACTTTCTTAAATGAAATTGTAAGGGAGCTTGAACCTTTCGGTAGTGTAGATGTAGAAAAAGGGCAGACAATTGTTTCGATTGTTGGTAATGAAATTGCCCAAACTGATCATGTTTTACAAAAATTATTTGATGCCCTTAGTGAAATACCTACAACAATGGTGAGCTATGGCGGAAGCCCTCATAATATCTCCTTGCTTCTACCTCAAACTTACAAAACCAGAACCTTGCAATTGTTGAATGCGGGTTTGTTTGGTTTGTAAAATGAGAGATATATGAAATTGAATTTCCTTTTAATGATTCTCTGGATGGCATTTGCTCAACTTTTGCCTGCTCAGAGAATTATTACTGGTAAAATCATTGATATTAATTCAAAGCAAGCATTGTCTTCGGCAAGTGTATTTCTTGCCAATACATCTTTTGGAACCAATACGAATGGTGCTGGGGAGTTTAAACTGGCACTAACAGGAAATGGTCGCTTCAATCTTGTAGTTGCTATGATTGGGTATGAAACCTTTACAAGGGAAGTAAGCTTGCAGGAAAATATAACAGGATTGATAATTGAACTAAAGCCACGGGTTACTGAATTGGAAGAAGTAATTGTTGGGAATTACGATAAAAACGGGTGGGAAAAATGGGGCGACTTCTTTATGGAAATGCTGATTGGGAATACACCTAATGCTATGAAGTGCAGGTTGCTAAATAAGGGAGCAGTTAAATTCAATTATAGCAAAAAGGAAAATATTCTTCGAGCTTACGCAACAGAGCCTCTGAAAATTGAAAACAATGCGCTAGGCTTCGATTTAACATACTCTCTTATTCAATTTGAACATAATTATAAAACCCGCATATTCTATTATCAGGGATATCCCTTATTTACGGAAAAGCAATTTAAAAACAATAGGCAAAAACAAAAGTGGATTGAAACCAGAAAAGAAACCTATAAAGGTTCTCTAATGCATTTTATGCGCAGTGTTTTTCGGAATAAAATACTGGAGGAAGGTTTTGAATTAAGGAGGGTGATAAGACAGAAGGTCCCAAGCGCCACTATTAAAATTAATGGAGAGCCAATGATGGAAGAAGTGGATATGATGATAAACACTCCCTTAAACGGTGATAGTATAGCTTTTGCAATTGACGAAAATACGGCGGGATTAAAGTTTAATGATTATTTACAAGTAGTGTATAAAGACAAATTAATGTCTTCTTTGTATAAAAAATCTAAGCGCAATGTAATTTTGGGTGATCCACTTACAGCTAAACTATTTATGCCTGACTCTTCTAAAATTGTTTCAGTTCTTGCTAATGGAAGTTATTTTTTTGGTAAGGATATTCTCACGCTCGATTACTGGGCATGGTCTGAAAAATTATCAAACTTGTTACCACTTGAGTATAAGTATCAGTAACTTGCAGGTATGCATCAATTCCTTAAAAATTTAATTGTACGCAGTGTTTTAAATCCTGACAAAAAGAATAAAAGTCAGGATGATATGTATAGCGCATATCAGATAGCTAAAGGGCTTAGGATTTTTAGGGTGACTATTTTTGCCGGTTTAAAAGATGCGCTGCTAATTTTCTTAGGTGTACTTTCAGCTGCTTTTGGATTAAAAGGGTTTTTATTGACCAACCATTTTATTGATGGCGGTGCAACGGGTATATCTCTTTTAATCTCTGCCTTATCCGGTGTGCCAGTTGGCTTACTCATTTTGTTGGTAAATATTCCATTCCTATTATTTGGTTACAGAATATTGGGATCGCAATTTGCAGTAAAGTCTGCTATTGCAATTTTATTGCTATCCTTAACAGTTCACTTTGTAGAATTTCCAGATATCACAAAAGACAATTTGTTGGTCGCTGTTTTCGGGGGCTTCTTTTTAGGAGCAGGAATTGGACTCTCCATTAGGGGAGGTGGTGTCTTAGATGGAACTGAAGTGCTGGCCATTGCTGTAAGTAGAAAATCAGGTATGACCATTGGGGATGTTATTATCGTTATTAATGTATTGATTTTTTCTACAGCGGCTTATTTTTTATCTGTTGAAATTGCCATGTATTCTTTGCTAACTTATTTGAGTGCCTCTAAAACGCTTGATTTTATTATTGAAGGTCTAGAAGAGTATACTGGTGTTACCATCATCTCCGTACATAACGATGAAGTCAGGTCGATGATTATCAATATTCTCGGTCGCGGGGTTACGGTGTATAAAGGGAAAAGGGGCTATGGGAAAAGTGGAGATGTCAAAGACATGGATATTGTGTATACCGTAATCACTCGTTTAGAAATTAATAAATTAAATACAGAACTGGAAAAAATTGACCCTAATGCATTTGTTGTCATGAGTAGCATTAAAGATACCAAAGGCGGGATGATTAAAAGAAGGGGTGTAGGACATTAATTATTTTTTGATTAAATTCAACAGATAATAAAATGATATGTCCCTTAGTCTCAAAAAATTATTGGAACCCCTCATTGTTGTACTTGTACTTTCGAGTTTATTACTTCAGTTCTCAATCATGCTCCGCAATCCTGCCAACAAAGATGTAGTGGATGCCATTGTTCGGTTCTTCAGCTATTTCACTATACTTAGCAACACGCTGGTATTTGTTTATTTCCTCAATCTTTTATTGCCACTAAATGGTCATGTAAGTTTTTGGCATAAGCCAGAAACCGGCACTGCAATAACAGTGTATATTCTAGTGGTAGGAATTGTATATCATGCTGTATTAAGTCAATTGCATAATCCAGTGGGTCTGGCATTTTGGGCGGATCATGGTCTGCATAGTTTTTCGCCAATACTTGCAATTGTATATTGGATACTATTTACTTCAAAAAGAACCATTCAATATCAATCAATACCCTATTGGTTAATCTATCCAGCGGTATACTTTGTTTACACCGTCATCAGGGGGAATTTCTCAGGTTTTTATCCATATCCGTTTCTGGATCTAAATAAAATAAGTTTTCTCCAGGCATTTGGAAATAGTTTGATTGTTTTATTGGTTTTCACCTTTCTATCTCTGATTTTAAGTTTTATTGCCAATAAGCGATCTCAAAAAATTAAAACGAATACAAATGATTAGTGATGCCAAAACAGTTAAAGAATATCTGAAACAAATTCCGGATGAACAAAAAGAAGTATTCTGTCAGATTCGGGATTCCATAACCAGAAATTTGCCTGCAGGATTTGAAGAAGTTATGAATTATGGCATGATCGGATATGTAGTTCCACATAGCATGTATAAGGATGGGTATCACTGCAATCCCAAATTGCCCCTTCCATTTATGGCATTGGCTGCACAAAAGAATTTTATTGCATTCTATCATATGGGAATATATGCCCAGTCTTCCTTGCTCGAATGGTTTACCCAAGCCTATAAGATGGCTACACCTACAAAGTTGGATATGGGCAAAAGTTGTTTAAGGTTTAAAAAGAACGCCATTGTACCCGTTGAATTAATAGGGGAGCTAGTGCAGAAAATGACACCAGAAGAATGGATCTCGATTTATGAAACAAAGTATAAGAATGCAAGGAAGAAATAAGTAAAAAAAGCCAGGATAAATTTTATCCTGGCTTTTATAATTGCATTGCTGGTTCTTTACTGCAGCTTAAATAATCAAAAGTGCATCTCCGTAACTGAAGAACCTGTACTTGTCTTTAATTGCTTTTTTATAAGCTTCCATTGCTAAATCGTATCCGGCGAAAGCGCAGGTCATGATTAATAAGCTGGTTTTAGGTAAATGGAAATTGGTAACAAGGCTGTCAGCAACATTGAAATTATAAGGAGGGTGAATGAAATGGTTGGTCCATCCCTCACTTGGCTTCAACATTTGTTGAGCGGTGAAACTGCTTTCCATTGCCCGCATGGTTGTAGTGCCAATAGAACAGATTCGTTTGCCATTCTCTTTTGCCTTATTTACGATAGCGCAGGCTTGTTCATCAATCTGATAATACTCTGCATCCATTTTATGTTTACTAAGGTCTTCAACCTCAATAGGTCTGAAAGTGCCTAGCCCAGTGTGTAATGTAACTTCTGCAAAGCGGATACCCTGTATTTCACATCTTTTAATCAATTCTTTGCTAAAATGCAAACCTGCAGTAGGCGCAGCAACAGCCCCTTCGTGTTTAGCATAAACCGTCTGGTATCTTTCCTTGTCTTCTTCGTCTGGTTTGCGCTTGATGTATTTGGGAAGTGGAGTTTCTCCTAAAAATTCAAGCATTTTCTTGAAACTTTCATCATCATCGTCCCATAAAAAACGGATGGTTCTTCCACGGCTGGTAGTATTGTCAATTACTTCCGCTACCAGTTCTTCATTGTCTCCAAAGTACAGTTTATTCCCAACCCTGATTTTTCTTGCGGGATCAACAATTACATCCCATAGTCTGTTGGGCTTATTTAATTCGCGTAAAAGAAAAACTTCGATCTTCGCGCCCGTTTTCTCTTTCCGACCATACATTCTGGCAGGAAATACCTTGGTGTTGTTCACTACAAAAACATCTTTATCGTCATAATAATCAAGGATGTCTTTGAAATGTCTGTTTTCCATGTGTCCGCTCTTGCGGTCTACCACCATTAAGCGGCTGTCTTCTCTTTTCTTGGTTGGATTTTGTGCAATTAAGTTTAACGGGAGGTCAAACTTGAACTGAGATAATTTCATGTAACTAATCTTTTAAGATGATAGCCACAGCAAGTTGTTCAATCCGCCAGGGCGGAATAGGATAACTTCATGTTACGGCATGAATTTGAAAGTGTGCAAAACTAACGAAAATCGGTGGTTTTTCCATCATTGTTTCCAGTGAGATGTAGATTTCTCTGTTGGTTTGTTGTGGTAGCAGTCGAAGAATGCTAAGGATAGGTAAAATTTACACAATGACAAGGTTTATTGGGTTGCTTTCACCTAATTTTGCAGCAATTCAAACCCAGGGGGTCAACTTCGGGCAAAACTGTATTCAATGATTCGGAAATACTGGTGGAAAATATTGTCAATTCTTTTATTGGTATACACGTGCACCTACGGATTTTACGTAAAAGTGCCCAAGCTGGACGACCGCATGAAAGAGTCCATTCGTAATTTTTTCTTCCATGTTCCTATGTGGTTCACAATGATGATTTTGCTGCTGGTTTCCTTAATTTACTCTATCAGGTACCTGAGAAATCCTATTGCTAAAAATGACCATTATGCTGTGTCATTTGCTGTTACAGGAGTCATTTATGGAATATTGGGTTTAGTTACAGGTGCCATCTGGGCCAATTATCAGTGGGGAAGTCCCTGGAGTGGTGACCCCAAACAAAATGGCGCGGCCATAGCTATGCTTATTTACCTTGCTTATTTTGTTTTGAGGGGTAGTTTAA
>Ga0208492_1001645_pt1 | contig 13086 bp, 11 predicted proteins | sample Subbioar_CSW14AB_FD_184820 | JGI IMG/M metagenome (GOLD analysis project Ga0208492, IMG submission 184820) | Serpentinite rock and fluid subsurface biosphere microbial communities from McLaughlin Reserve, California, USA - CR12Mar_CSW14AB (SPAdes) | ecosystem: Environmental > Terrestrial > Deep... | reverse complement strand
CACAGCGCTGACAACTCGCCGCCGCCCTCGGCATCTAGGCTCAGGCGCCGCGGCGTCGCGGCGCATTGCGCACAGGCGGCGGCGACGCGCGCCGACAGCAGCGGGTCGTGCACCACCAGCCGCGCACCGGCATTGCCGATGAAGAAGGCCAACTCCCGTTCGCTGTAGGAACTGTTGAGCGGCTGATAGATGATGCCGGCGCGCAGGCAACCGAGATACAGCCACACCAAGGCAACGCTCTTCTCCGCCACCACCGCGACGCAATCGCCGGGCGCGATACCGAGCCCGCGCAGGGTGTTGGCGACGCGGGCACTGGCGCGTTCGGCATCGGCATAGCTGTGCCGGCTGCCGTCGGGCAATTCCAGAAACACGGCGGCGGGATCGAAGCCCGCCGCCAGTCGTGCATAGAGATTGGCGTTGTCGGCCATATGCGTTCGGGCCCTCGCCTACAGCGAGCGCGCGATCAACTCCTTCATGATTTCATTGGAACCGCCGTAGATCATCTGCACCCGCGCGTCGGCGAAGTAATGCGCGACCGGGTACTCCAGCATATAGCCGTAGCCGCCATGCAACTGCAGACACTGGTTGGCCGTTTCGAACTGTTTCTCGCTGCACCACCACTTCGCCATGGAGGCGGTTTCGCTGTCCAGCGTGCCGGCGTTCAACTGCTCGATGCAGTGGTCGAGGAACACCCGCGCGATCGTGGCTTGCGTCTTGAGTTCGGCGAGTTTGAATTTGGTGTTCTGGAAATCGAGCAGGCTCTGACCGAAAGCCTTGCGCTGCTTGCAGTAATCGATGGTGCCCTCGAGCACCGCTTCCATGGCCGCCACCGCCGACACGCCGATGATCAGCCGCTCGCGCGGCAGTTGCGCCATGAGCTGATAGAAGCCCTGGCCTTCGACCCCGCCGAGGATATTGCCGACCGGCACGCGTACATCGTCAAAGAAGAGTTCGCAGGTATCCTGGCCCTTCATGCCGAGTTTCTTCAGTGGCTTGTTGCGACGAAAGCCCGTCAGCCCATCCACTTCCACCATCAACAGGGAAATGCCCTTGGCGCGCGCCTCAGGATCGGTCTTGCACACCACGCAGATGACATTGGCGTTGTAGCCATTGGTGATGAAGGTCTTGGAACCATTCAGCACATACTCGTCGCCGTCGCGCACCGCGCGGGTCTTGACCGCCTGCAGGTCGGAGCCGGTGCCGGGTTCGGTCATGGCGATGGAAGTGATGATCTCGCCGCTGGCCATGCCCGGCAGCCAGCGCTGCTTCTGCTCCTCCGTGCCGTAACGCACGAGGTAATGGGCGACGATGCTCTGAATGCCGTTGCCGAAGCTCGAGATGCAGGCGCGTTGCAGTTCCTCATAGGTGATGACGTCGAAACCGAAGTCACCATCACCACCGCCGTAGTCGGCGGATACGTCCGGCAGCAGCATGCCGACCTCACCCGCCTTGCGCCAGGCCGCCGGTTCCGGATGCCCCTGCTCTATCCAGCGATCACGATTCGGCGCGAATTCGGTTTCGATGAAGCGACGCACGGTGTCGCGATAGAGTTCGTGATCGGGGGTCATCCAGGACGAGTAATAGGGGGTCATGCTCAAGCTCCGGCGTTAAAATGCGAGCGCGGGCTTCGCGGGCCCGCATTCGCGCATCGTGGAATTCGAATTTCTCTCGGCTGAACCTTACGCCCGGCACAGGCCGGTGGTTCAGCGTGCCGCCGCGCCCAGGCCGCGGCGGCGTGTGATTGCGGGTGTCGTCCCTACCCTCAGGCGGAGTGCAGGCCGAGAATGGAGACACTCGCGACGTTACGGAACGGGTGACCACCGAGGTTGTGGGTCAGGCCCAGGCTCGGTGACTTCAACTGACGCTTGCCGGCACGGCCGAGCAATTGCAGATACATTTCGTAAGCCATGCGCAGGCCGGTCGCGCCGATCGGATGTCCGAAGCATTTCAGGCCGCCGTCGATCTGACAGGGCACTTTGCCGTCCCGGTCGAACTTGCCGTCGAGCACATCCTTGATCGCGCCGCCCGGCACCGACAGGCCGAGGTCTTCCATCACCACCAGCTCGGTGACCGAGAAGCAGTCGTGCACTTCGGTCATGTCGAGCTGCGCGACCGGATCGGTGATGCCGGCTTCCTTGTAGGCGCGCTCGGCGGCGATGCGGGTGGTGAGCAGGTAGCTGCCGTCCCATGCGGTGTTCGACATCTCCAGGCCATTGCTGGGCGCGAGCTGCATGGCTTTCACGGTCACCATGTCCTTGATGCCCATCTCGCGCGCCTTCTCGACACTGGTCACGATCGCGCAGGCGGCGCCGTCGCTGACACCGCAGCAATCATAGAGGCCGAGCGGATAGGCAATCATGGGCGCATTCAGCGCCTGGTCTTCGGTGATGGCCTTCTGCAGATGGGCCTTGGGATTCAAGGCGCCGTTTTGATGGCTCTTGTAGGAAATATGCGCCATGGCGCGTTTGAGATCCTTGGGATCGCAGCCATGCTTGGCGGTATAGGCACTGGCCAACTGCGCAAAGGCGCCGGGCGCGGTCGCGTTCGGCAGCCACAGATCGTCGAAGCTGCCCTTGGTGCGCTCCGGCAGACCACCGTAACCGGTGTCCTTCAGTTTCTCGACGCCGACCGCGAGCGCGAAATCGCAAGCACCCGCCGCCACCGCGTAGACCGCGCCGCGCAGGGCCTCGGTGCCGGTCGCGCACAGGTTCTCGACGCGTGTCACGGGAATGTTGGGCAGGCGCAGGGACATGCTCAGGGGCAGGGCCGATTTGCCGGCGCTCTGCTCCTGGAAGAACAGCCCGAGCCAGGCCATTTCAAGCTGCTCACGATCGATGCCGGCGTCGGCCAGCGCTTCGGTGAAGGCCTCGACGATCAATTCCTCGGGACCGCAGTCCCAGCGCTCGCCGAAACGCGAACAGCCCATGCCGATGATCGCGACTCTGTCTTTGATGCCTTTCGCCATGTCGTTTCTCCTGCTATCCGTCGTTTGTCAGTGCGGTCGCGTGCGCTCAATCGAGCAGCGGCGAGGGCTTCCAGAAATAACGTCGGAAATTACGTTTGGTATCGAAATCCTTGATGCGGAACACGAGGCGCACTGCATCGCCGACCTTGACCTGGCCGGCGGTGAAATCAGTGAACTCGAGCATGATGTTGGCACCGTCCGCGAACTCGACGTTGCCATAGATATAGGGCGGAGACGGCGTGTAGGCCAGCCAGTCCTCGGTGAAGGACTTCACGCGACCGATGAGGTTGGACAACGTCTCGCCGTCCTGGGAGTCCGAAGCCGCGCACTTCACGCACACCAGCGAGCGCGGGAATTGCAGGGTGTTGCAGACCCGGCAGCGACCGCCGAGCATGGAATTGATATCGCGTCGCTTGCGGTAATAGGCCGACAGCGCCGTGCGATTGTCGCGCTCCGAGCGCAGGCCGAAGTCGATGTCTATCTGCCCGCGCAGCGACAGGAAACAGGTGTAGTTGTCGGTGACGCGATGGTGTTCGAGATAGCGTTGCGGGCCGCGTTGCCCCTGCATGGTCGAGAGCGCGGCGGTGGTCTGCAACAGGATGGCATCGGCACCCTGGCCGAAACCGACGACCAGGATGCGTTCGTTGACGCCCGCCTCGGCCAGCACCTTGGCCAGCATGATCATGGGCTGGGCGACGCCGCAGTCGCCGACCTTGGCGCCCAGGGTATCGACGAAGCGTTTGACGTCGATGCCGAGGCGTTTGGCCAGCGCGCGCGCGGTGTCGACCGAGCCATGCAGCACCACGTGGTCTATTTCGGACAGGGCAATGCCGGCGTTCTTCGCGACTTCTTCTATTACCTCCGGCACGATCTTGAGATAGCCCTCCTCGCGCACCCAGCGTTCTTCCAGGCTGTAGTCGAAGTCGGCATCGGAGGCGCGGTACTGATCGACCAGATCCTCGTGGCGAGATGCGCTGCCGAGGAAGACCGCGACCGCTTTGCCCTCGCCCACCAGCAGCGCGGCGGCACCGTGGCCATAAAGCATTTCCTGCGCGCTGCCGGGGCGGGTTTCACGGCAATCGCTGGACAGCAGCAGTGAGGTCGGGCCGCCGTGGGCCATGCGCGCCAGCGCGCTGGTCGCGGCGCGACGGCTGCCGGCGAGATCCTCGGTCGCCATGCGGTTGTCGAGGTTGAGGGCATCGGCCACCACGCCGCTGTTGCTGCGATCGGCAAACGGCAAGGTGGTCGAGGCCAGGGCCAGATGGGGGGGCAGGACGTCGATGCCGGCCAGGCAATCGCGGCCGGCCTCGACCGCCATGGTGAGGGCGTCCTCGTCCCAGTTGGCGACGGAACGTTCGCCGGCGGCCATGCCACGCAGCGAGGGCACGGCCCAGCCGACCGCGGCGAGGATGGCCTGGCGCGACAGGCGCAAGGGCGGAATGTAAGCGCCGAAAGAAAGGATGCCGTAGGTCATGCGATGGTCTGCCCGTTGGACGTTGAGGGTGGCGTGACGGATGCGCGAGTGTACTTAAGGGGCACGCCCCGGAATAGTGCTGGCCGGCCCCTACACCACGCCATCGGCGCGCAGGCGTGCGATGCCCGCCGGGTCGAAGCCGAACTCCGTCAACACGGCATCGGTATGCTCGCCGACCAGGGGCGGGCGGACTTGCGGCGGATCAATGCCGGAGAAATCGAGCGGCAGGCGCGGCACCGGTGCCGGCTTGTCGAACTCGGGATAGGCGACCGCGCCGAGAAAGCCCATCGCGCGGATTTGCGGGTGGGCCATCGCGCCTTCCATGTCCAGCACCGGGCCGCAGGGCACGCCGGCCTTGGCCATGATGGCGATGACCTCCTCGCTGCTGCGGGTCGCGCACCAGGCGCCCGCCACTTCGCACAGTTCGTCGCGATGCTCGCCGCGCAGTTCGTCGGTCGCGTAATCCGGATTCGACAGCCAATGCTCGGCGCCGATGGCGCGCGCCATGTTGGCGAACAGGCCATTGCCCAGCACCTGGGTGATGACGTGGCCATCGCGGGTCTTGAAGATATCGGTGGGGCCGCTGGTCTGGCCGCGCGTGCCACTCGGCTGGCGATTGAGACCGAGCAGCGCCTGCTCGATGATGAGCGGACTGAAGGCTGCCACGCCACTGCCGAGCAAGGAGGCCTGCACATGCTGGCCGCTCCCCGTCTCGCGTCTGTGGTATAGCGCAGCCAGGGTGCCGAAAGCGCCCAGCACCGCGGTGCTGTAATCGACGAAGGGCGTCGCGCTGCGGCCCGGCTGGCCCGGCGTGCCGGACATGAACGCCGAACCCGACATCACCTGGCCCAGACCATCGAAGCCACCGCGGTCGGCCCATGGGCCTTCATGCCCGAAGGCGGTCTGGGTGGTCAGAATGATGTCGGGCTTGATGGCGCGCAGGGTGTCGTAATCGAGGCCCATGCGCTTGAGGACCTTGGGCGGCATGTTGGCGATCACCACATCGGCGCCGCGCACGAGTTGCGCGACCACGGCAGCGGATGCCGGGTGCTTCAAGTCGAGGGTCATGCTGCGTTTGTTGACGCCGGTCTCCATGAAGATGGCACTGGCGCTGGCACTGACGGGACCGACGAAGCGGTCCTCGCCACCGCCCGGCTTTTCAATCCGGATCACATCGGCGCCGAGGAAGCCGAGCAGGGCCGCGCAATAGGGGCCAGCGATGTAACGGGAAAAATCCAGCACCCGCACGCCGGTCAGAACATTGGCTGTGGTCATGGCTATCGCTATGTGTGGACGGGCCGGCGCCAGGCCGGGGTTGGCAGTGTAGCGAAGGCCTGTGCGTCGGCGTACACCCGATAGGCGAAGGGCGAAACGAAGACGCCCCGCAGTGCGGGCGTGTCGTGGAGAAGCGCTCAGAATCTCGGACTGAAGGAAGCTCTGCTCAGACAAGTGCGCGGCCCGGGTGCGGCGTTGCATGCTTGCCACGCCTGATCAAGTTTCCTGACGTCCGACCCAGAGGGGTAACGGTTGCCTGGGTGTGCGCCTCAGGCGCGACGTCGCCGCGCCACCCCGAGCAGACCCAGCGCCCCCACCAGCATCGGCAGGCTGGCCGGCAGCGGCACCGGCGCGACCGTGCCTTCGAGGGCAAAATTGTCGATGCGCCAGGTGGCGGTCGCGTCATTGGCCGCGCCGGTCGCGAAGACCCGCACATTGACCGTGCCGGTCAGATCGCTCAAGTTCAAGCCACCGCTGTGATCCTGGCCGCCGTTGCCCTGGGTGGCGCTGCCGGAGCCGACATTGATGTCGTTGATGAACAGGATCCACGACACCGGGCCCAGGCCGTTGGGGCCGCTGGAGCCCTGTTCCCAGAAGCTGAAGCTGTCCAGTGAGAGCGAGCCGATGACGTCAAACGAGACCCGGAACTCATTGCCCTCCGGGTCGCCGACGCCGCCGGTGCCGAAATTCCTGCCGCCGAGGGCACGCCCGGTATTGGGCTTGCCGGTCAGGCCGTTGTCCACGGACACGCCGTCACGCACGCTCCAGGCGCTGATGTTGGAAATGTCGGGATGGGCGGCGACGTCATGGCCATTGACCAGGACATTGGTGCCGGCGTCGAAGGTGAAATTCACGACGCTGGCGGCGAAGGCCGGCGCACTGGCCAGCGACGAAAGGGCCAGAAGCCCGGCGTAGATGTGTTTTTTATGCATGATGAAGTCCCTGGTCCGTATGTGAGTTGGCCGACGCGCGTTGCGCGTCGGCCCTACCAGAGACGGAGTAGACAACAGCCCGCATGCTTCACCGAATAGGCAAGGCCATACATATGACCAAGCCACCGTATCGGTCGGTCCGCGCGCCGCCTCAGCGGATGATCACGCGGATGGCTTCAAACGCTTCGGCGAACAGACTGCCGCACTGCACGCCGCGTACCCGCGCCAGACCCTCGATGTATTCGGGCGCGGCGTAACTGCGGAAGCCCTGGGACTGGTAGCAGGCGAGCGCATCGATCTTGCGCGTCAGGTGTGCCTGGCTGAGACACACGAAAGCCGAGTTCTCGAACGAGGTCACGTTTTGTGGCAACTCATAGCCCAGCAACGTCGAACGCTTGAAGGCGCGAAAGCCTTCGGCATAGACCGTGGCATGGTCCTGATGGTTGTCGAAGGAACTCGGCAGGAACACCACGTCGGGCTGGTAATCCTTGTTCAACTGATAGAAGTGCTCGAGGATGGCCTGCCGGTGGTCGGGAAAGTACCGCACCGGGAAACCACTGACCTCGATGGCCTCCGCCGCCACGCCGATGGCGGTGACGCAGCCGCGGCACTCCTGCTCCAGCACATCCTTGGCAAAACCGGCCGGCACCGATTCCTCGCAACGGCTCAAGGCCAGGTAACGCACCTGCACGCCGAGTTCGGTCAGGCGCACCATGGTGCCGGCACAGCCGAATTCGTCGTCCGTATGGGCGCACAGGACCAGCGCGCGCTGGATGCCATTCAGCACTGAGAGCATATCTTTCCTACCTGGGTTTCTTGTCGAGGACTTTGCCCGGATTGCCGACGATGACCGCGTTCGGCGCGACATCCTTGAGTACCACCGTGCCGAGGCCCAATGTCGCTCCGGCACCGATGCTGGCCTGATTCATGATGGTAACACTGGGCGCGACCCACGCACCGTCGCCTATCCTGACACTGCCGCCCAGCATGGTGTTGGCAATCACGATGGTATTGCGCCCCAGCACCACGTTGTGCGCGACGTGGACCAGATTGTCTATCTTGCTGCCCTGGCCGATCACGGTGTCGCCCAGCGAACCGCGATCGATGCAGGTATTGGAACCAATCTCGACATCGGCTTCGATGCGCACGCCGCCGAGATGGGGAAAGCGCCAGTAGGCGCCGCTGTCGTCCTTCTCATAGCCGAAGCCCGGCAGACCGATGGTGCAATTGCAGCCGATGCGCACGCCCGCGGCGACGTCGCAGTGGGCGAGTACGGTGTTGGCGCCGATGCTGACGCCGTCGCCGAGGCGCACCTTGGGGCCGATCACGCAACCGCTGCCGAGAATCACATCGCGACCGATGGCGGCATCGGCGGCGATCGGGTTTTCGCCCAGTCGTGGCAAGGCGATGGTGGTGAGGTGCTCGAAGAACTGGCCCACCGTGCGAATGAACGCGAGCTTGGGATCACGTACCCGCAGCACACTGAACGCGGGTGGCGTGTCAATGGCCGCATGCTCAGGCACCATCAACAACGTGCCCCGGTAGCCGCGCCAGCGATCAGGATCCCTGGCGAGATTCTTCGCCGATATCCATGCCAGATGTCCGGGCCCGGCCTCGCCATCCGTCGCCACCCCTTCCACCGGGAGCGCGTCATTGTCGATAATGGCCTCGAGCAGCAAGTGATTGCTGCGCAAAAACAAAACGATGTCGGAGATGCGTGTCATGTGTGCCACCGTCATTGTGAACTGCGCCGCGCACACCGGCATGGAAGCCTGTCCGTGACCGGGCGTGCGCGCCCGCATGCGGTCCGCTGAAGGCGGCCGGGAAACTCTGTCGAGCCGGCGCGAGGGTCCGTACCCACGTCGTCATCGGCCCCAAAGAATACAAGAATGAACGCACCTCAAGAGAAAAAAGTGTTGGTCCTGCTGCACAACAGGTTTACCAACGACACACGCGTGTTGAAGGAATGCAGCTCGCTGGTGGCGGCCGGCTATCGCGTTGAATTATGGGCGAGCTATGGCAGCAATCTGCCCGAGCACGAGATCATCAATGGCTTCGAGGTGCGTCGCAAATTCGGCAAGCCCGTCACGCAGCCCAGCAAGCAGTCGCACAAAGCCTCGCACAAACACGGCGGCGGGGGCGGGTTCGGGCGGCGCCTCGGCTGGGGCACACGCAGTGTGCTGCGCAGTGGTTCCTTCGTACTGCGCAGGGTGGCACCGGGCCTGCACGATGCGGCCAAGGCGGCCTATATCCAGGTTGAGGAAGTGGTGGTCAAGGCATCCAAGGGCAAGTACCCGGCGCTGAACCGTCTCAAGTCGACACTCTCCAAGCGCCCTTCCCTGCCGCGCCGGAAGGCCCGCGCCGCAAAGCTCGGCGCGGTGCCGGAATTCGACTTCATCCATTGCAACGACCTCACGCCGCTGCCACTGGCGGTCGAAATGAAGATGCGCGATCCGCGCATCAGGATCATCTACGACTCCCACGAATACCAGACCGAGTCGGCGGGGCTGGTCAACAACCCGACCAAGAAACGCCACTTCGAACAACTGGAGCGCGACAACATCGCGCATGTCGATCAAGTGATCACGGTCAGCGAATCCATCGCGCGGGAATACGAGCGGCTGTATGGACTTAAGAAAGTGCATGTGGTGCGCAACTGCCCGTCGCTGTCGCCGCAACGGGCACACAACGAATACTTTCGCGAGACCTTTGGCCTCGCGGAGGACGATCTGATCTTTCTCTATCAGGGTGGCCTGGTGAGGAACGTGCGTGGCCTCGAAGAGACGCTCAACTGTTTCGTGCGCCTGCACGAGCAAGGCCACGCCCGCCACCACGTGGTATTCATGGGCTACGGCAACATGGAAGCAGATATCGAAGCGCTGGCGCGCCTGCACAGCAATATCCATTTTCATGCGGCAATCGCGCCCGAGCGGATCCCCGAGGTCAGTTCGTCGGCCGATTACGGCACCATCTTTGCACCCAACAACTGCCTGAGCTATTTCTACAGCCTGCCGAACAAATTGTTCGAATACATCGTGTGCGGTCTGCCGATCGTGACCACGCCGCTGTACGACATGCGCACGCTGATCCAGAGCGAAGGCATCGGCTACACCACCGCGGATTTCACCGAGCAATCGATCTTCGAGACGGTGAGGAGCATAAACACACGACCGAGCCAGGCCCTGCGCGATCGCATTCAGGCACTGCATCGCGACAAATACAATTGGGACATCGAAGAGCGAACCTTGATCGAGATCTACCGCGGCGCCTGATCACCGCCGCGCAGGTCCGTGGCGCGTTGACGGCGCTTCGCGGCCGTCGATAAGATGCGGTGAGCCTCGACCCCTCAATCTCCCGGACACCCTCTGTCTATGACCACCGATCCAGCCGCTCACGCTGCCCCTGCCCTGTCGCCCGATGCGCGCGGCGAACTGCTCGGCCTGTACAAGACCATGCTGCGCATCCGGCGCGTGGAGGAAAAGCTCTCGCAGCTGTTCGCGGACAGCGAGATTCCGGGCTTCATCCATCTCAGCATTGGACAGGAATCGGTGCCGGCCGGTGTCGGCGCCCACCTGGTGACCCGCGACACCATCGCCATCACCCATCGCGGCCATGGTCACGCGCTCGCCAAGGGGGTGTCCTTGCCGCGCTTCTTCGCCGAGATGCTCGGGCGCGACAGTGGCGTGTGTCGCGGACGGGGCGGCTCGATGCATATCGCCGATCCGTCGGTCGGCATGCTGGGCGCGAACGGTATCGTCGCCGGCGGCATGCCCATCGCGGTCGGCAGTGCCCTCGCCCATCAACTCGATGGCGCCGGCGGCGTGGCGGTGGCCTGCTTTGGCGATGGCGCCCTGGCCGAAGGCATTTTTCACGAATGCATCAACCTTGCGGCACTGTGGTCACTGCCCTGCCTGTTTCTCTGTGAGAACAACGGCTGGGGTGAATTCTCACCGACCTCGCGCCAGTTTCGTGGCGACCTCAAGACGCTGGCCGCAGCTTTCGGCGTCGATTACACGGTGGTCGACGGTACCGATGCGCTGGCCGTCAGCCATGCCGCCGCGCAGGTCATCGGTGACGTGCGCCTCGGCGGCAAACCGGCGGTGCTGGAATGCCACGTCGCGCGTTTCCATGGGCATTTCGAAGGTGACCCGCAGAAATACCGCGCCGACGACGAGAAAGCCGGCCTGCCCACGCGCGACCCGTTGCTGCTCGCGCGCCAGCGCCTGATGCAAGCCGGTGTGCTGGCCAGCGAATTCGAACACCTGGACGACAGCGCCGCGCAGGAAATCGAAGTCGCGCTCGGCGCTGCGCGCGCCGCGCCCTTGCCTGATTTCGCGACCGCCCGCGCCGAAGTGTATGCGGGAGGTGCGGCATGAGCGGCACCGCGAGCACCGTGCGCTTCGGTCAGGCGATCGGCCGTGCACTCAACGACGCCATGCAGGCCGATGACAAAGTCATCCTGTTCGGTGAAGACATCGGCGAAGCCGGCGGCCCCTTCGGCGTGACACGTGGTCTGTACAAGTCCTTCGGTGCGCAGCGTGTGCGTGACTTTCCGATCTCCGAGGCGGCGATGGTCGGCGCCGCGGTCGGTGTCGCGCTCGGCGGCTACAAGCCGGTGGCCGAGATCATGTTCATGGACTTCATCACCCTGGCAATGGACGCGCTGGTCAATCAGGCCGCCAAGGCGCGCTTCATGTTCGGTGGTCAGGTGCAGGTACCGCTGGTGGTGCGCACGCCCCATGGCGGCGGATTGAACGCCGGCGCCCAGCACTCCCAATGTCTGGAAGCCTGGTTCGCCCATATTCCGGGACTGCTCGTGGTCTGCCCGGCGACGCCGGCCGACGCCTATGGCCTGCTGCGGGCTGCCATCGACAACCCCAATCCCGTCGTATTCGTTGAGAACAAGGCCTTGTATGCGCGCAAGGGTGAGTTGGCCGAACATCCTGACGCGGTCGAGATCGGCAAGGCGCGTATCGCGCGCGCCGGGCGCGATGTCACGGTCGTCACCTATGGTGCGTCCTTGTACGAGGCGCTGAGCGCGGCAACCGTGTTCGCCGAGCGCAATATTGAACTCGAGGTCATCGACCTGCGTTCACTGCAGCCCTGGGATGAGCAGACCGTGCTCGAATCCCTGAGCAGAACACATCGCCTGGTCATCTTCCATGAAGCGACCGAGGCCTTCGGCATCGGCGCGGAGATCGCGGCACGCATGGCCGACGTCGGCTTCGATGAACTCGACGCGCCCATCATGCGCGTCGGCGCGCCCTTCGTGCCGGTGCCCTATGCGCCCAATCTCGAAGCCCAGCATCGTCCCACGGCCGCGCAGTTGATCACCGCCGTCGACGCCGTTCTGCGCTGAAGCGCGCCCCATTTACGAGGAATCTTCCATGTCCGCCAATTACGAACAGATCCGTTACGAGGTGAGGGATCACCAGGCCTGGATCACCATCAACCGTCCCCAGACCTTGAACGCGTTGAATGTCCCGACCCTGCTCGAACTCGAAGACGCCATTGGTCAGGCCGAGCGCGATGTCGAAGTGCGGGTGGTGATCATCACCGGCGCCGGGGAGCGCGCCTTCATCGCCGGCGGCGACATCGCCGACCTCGACTCGCGTCGCGGTCTGACCCATTACCTCGAATTCGCCGAAGTCATCCATCGCGTGTTCCGCCGCATCGAGATGTGCGACAAGCCGACCATAGCCGCCGTCAACGGCTGGGCGCTCGGCGGTGGTACGGAAATCATGCTGGTCACCGATATCCGCGTGCTGGCCGCCGAGGCCAAGGTCGGCGTGCCGGAAATCACCCTGGGCCTGTTTCCGGGCGCCGGCGGTTCGCAGCGTCTAATGCGGCAGATTCCGGGCTGTCGCGCCCGCGAACTCATGTTCACCGGTGATCAGATCAGCGCCGAGGAGGCCCTCGAGTACGGCCTCGTCAATCATGTCGTGCCGCGCGCGGAACTGGTGGCCAAGGTCAAGGAGATCGCCGCCAAGATCAGCGCCAAGTCGCCGCTGGTGCTGAAACTCCTGAAACGCGCCATGGCCCACGGCATCGACATGCCGGCTGCCGCCGCCCTGCAGTACGAGCAGGCCATCATCGGCCTGGTGCTGGACTCCGACGATGCCCACGAGGGATGCCAGGCCTTCCTCGAGAAGCGCAAGGCCGAGTTCAAGGGCAAATAGACCCATGACCCAGGGGCCGGTGATACGCATGCCGCAACTCGGTCTGACCATGACCGAGGGCATGGTGGTCGAGTGGTGTATCGCGCCCGGCGCGAACATCCACAAGGGCGACATCCTGTTGGTGGTCGAAACCGACAAGATAGCCAATGAGATTGTCGCCGACCGCGACGGTGTGCTGGCCGAGGTGCTGGTGCCGGCGGGCGAGACCGTGCCCATCGGCACCGTGCTCGGGCATTGGCTGGGCGACGGCGAACGAGTCGC
>Ga0208492_1001644_pt1 | contig 13090 bp, 12 predicted proteins | sample Subbioar_CSW14AB_FD_184820 | JGI IMG/M metagenome (GOLD analysis project Ga0208492, IMG submission 184820) | Serpentinite rock and fluid subsurface biosphere microbial communities from McLaughlin Reserve, California, USA - CR12Mar_CSW14AB (SPAdes) | ecosystem: Environmental > Terrestrial > Deep... | reverse complement strand
GTTTTCCTCCGCAAGAGGCAAGAAAAATAGCTGTTGAGATAAGTAATACTCGTTTCATTTTATGTTTTGTTTAGTTTTTAGGGCAAGGATATTATGTTATCCCTTATTGCCGAAGTATCTTATTTGTTTGTCTGTTAGTATGTGATTTTACCTAAGGCCTTATCCAGATTCACCTTATTAATCAACAATTCGTATAAAGCATTGATATAATTATTCTGCGATTCCTTAAGAGCTGTTTCAGCAGTTGTAACCTCGATACTTGAGCCTACACCCTGCTCATATTTTACTTTTGTAACTCTTAAGACCTCCTGAGCCAGCGTCATATTTCGCTTTTGATTTTCCAGTGACCTGAACCCATTCCTGTAAACCGTCTTTGCCTGCTCAACCTCAAGGTTGATTCCGTTTCTCAGGTTAACTAAATTATTTTCAGTTTTCTTAATCTCAAGTCTGGCATTTCTGACCTGATAGTTTCTGATTCCTCCTGAAATAATCGGAACAGAAATTCTGAAACCAATTACAGTCATTGGAAAACTACGATCAAACAGCTCATTAAAAGTATTAGACTGCAAGCTTCTGGTTGTACTTCCAAAGGCTCCTATTGAAGGTAAATACTGACTCTGGTATCGTTTAAGATCCAGCTCATTCAGTTTTTTCTGAGTTTCGAGGAGTGAATATTCAATTCTGCTTTTATAAGCTGAGGTATCATTTAAAGCAACAGATTCTTCCACATTCAAACCTGAAATAGAATCTTTTAATGTCAAAGTACTGTTTATATTCATTCCCATCTGAAACTTCAGTAAATGCAGATTCAGATCAAGCAGGTGAACCACATTTTCGCGCTCAGTTTCCAGGTTATTGTTAAGAACAGTTAATCTGTCGAGATCAATTTTTTCAACAAAACCATTTTTAAACAAAGCTTCGGTATCTTTTAAAGATTTCTTGAGTCTGACAATATTTGCGTCGAGCAGACTAAGCTGTTCATTGCTTACAAGTACAGAATAATAAGCTTTAGTTACCGCTACAGCAGTCTCAATGCGGCTGCGCTGAAGATTTTTTGTAGAAAGTTCTTTATATGTTTTAGAGGCCTGCAAACCAACAAGGTAAGTTCCGTCAAACAAAAGCTGGCTTAACTCAAGGCCTGCTGAAGACTGATATTTTACCCCAAAACGCACAGGGATCATTTCTCCGGGCTTGCCGAAAAATTCGCCGGGTAATAAGTTAGTGGGTACTTTAATAAAATCCTGAAAATTTACATTTGCATTTATCTGAGGTAAACCCATACCTACAGTTTTCTTAACAGTATTTCTGGCAATTTCCTCATCTACCTTTGCATTTAATATTGCACTCTGATGAGTTTGGGCATAATCTATTGCTTCCTGTAAGGTAAAAGCTGCTACGGTATCTGCCATTTGAGCTTTCGCAGAATATCCTGCTATCAAACAGAAAACTATGGTTAAATAGTGATATCTCATTTTTATTCTTCTTCAGTAATTTCCTTGTATTTATTAATCAATTTATGCCCCTTTAAGGTGCAGATGCCATATAAAAAATGTTCTGTAATTTCTGTCATTACCTGTACGATTCCATGTTTACTATAAGTATAAGATGTTGTACTATTGAAAATCAGGTCTATTTGTTCTAATCTCATCTGGGTCAGAATATCCGGCTTAATTTCTTCTCTGTAATAACCTTCTTTGATTCCTCTGATTAAGTTATCGTGAATAGCTGTATAAAGAGCTTTCTCTCTGAAATCTTTGAAGGATAACCAAACCTGAGGGTGATATTTCTGAAGATCATAAAACAATGCCGGATTTGTATTAGACAGAAGTTCCTTCATATTTGTTACAGAATAAAAAACTTCATGAACAGCATTAGGAGATGTTTCAAGATTATCCCTCATCAAACATTTCTGAGAATTTAACTTTGTTTGGATCACAATGTTCACGATCTCATTTTTATCACTGAAATGGCTGTAAATCGTCTTTTTGGACATACCAAGATGTTTGGCAATATCATCCATTGTAACACTCTTAAACCCATACTGACAAAAAAGCTTATCAGACTCTGAAATGATGTACTCTTTTATATCCAAACCCACAAAAATTAAGTTCCGCCAAAACTATGGAAACAATTTTCAAAACCAAAGTTTCCAATGACTTTTTTTATCTGACTATTTTTTTTGATATTAATCAGACAAAACTATCCGGAACGATAAAGAACGCATGCCTTATGAACTGATATAATTCTAAAATTGTAGATTTGCAGAAAATTGGTTTATGAACTTAACTCCACTGTCTGCCATATCTCCTATCGATGGTCGCTATCATAATTCTACAAAAGAATTATCTGCATATTTTTCTGAAGCTGCATTAATCAAATACCGCGTTTATGTAGAAATAGAATATTTCATTTCCCTATGTGAGCTTCCTTTACCACAGCTTACAGCCTTTGATAATGAAAAGTTTACTGCATTAAGGTCGGTTTACAAAAATTTCAGCGAAGCGGATGCTGAAGCAATCAAGAATATTGAAAAAATAACCAATCATGACGTTAAGGCGGTTGAGTATTTTATCAAGGATAAATTCTCAGAACTGGGTCTTGACGAGTTTAAAGAGTTTATTCATTTTGGATTAACATCTCAGGACATCAATAATACGGCTATACCTCATTCATTCAGACTTGCCCTTGAAGAATCATATATTCCGGCAATCACTGAATTGGTTGAAAATCTGAAATCTAAAGCCGGTGAATGGTCAACGATCCCTATGTTAGCTCATACACACGGACAACCTGCTTCCCCAACTGTACTGGGAAAAGAAATAAAAGTTTTTGTGGAGCGAATTGAGGCTCAGTTGCAGCAATTAAAGACGATACCTTTCTCTGCCAAATTTGGAGGAGCTACCGGAAACTTTAATGCACATTTTGTTGCATATCCTGCAATAGACTGGACAAACTTTGCCAATAAATTTGTGAATGAAAGGCTCAAGCTGAATCGTTCTCAGTATACCACCCAGATTGAGCATTATGATAATTTTGCTGCGCATTGCGATGCTGTAAAGCGTGTAAATACAATTTTAATTGATCTGAACAGAGATTTCTGGACCTATATTTCCATGAACTATTTCAAACAAAAGATCAAGGCAGGTGAAGTTGGTTCATCGGCAATGCCTCATAAAGTGAATCCTATCGACTTTGAAAATTCTGAAGGAAATTTAGGACTGGCCAATGCTATTTTTGAGCATCTTTCTGCTAAACTACCTGTTTCAAGATTGCAAAGAGATTTAACTGATTCTACTGTACTCAGAAACATTGGTGTACCTGTAGCCCATACATTAATAGCCATAAAATCTACAATCAAAGGATTGAACAAGCTATTACTTAATGAGGATGCCATCAATAATGACCTTGAAGCAAACTGGGCAGTCGTTGCTGAAGCTATACAAACCATTCTGAGACGTGAAGGCTATCCTAATCCTTACGAAGCACTTAAAGATCTGACAAGAACCAATCAGCAAATAAACAGGGATACCATTGCAGAATTTGTTGACAGACTGGAGATTGCTGATTCAGTAAAAGAAGAATTAAAAGCTATATCACCTTCAAATTACACAGGAATTAAGGCCGTCATTCATGTGTCATAACTTGAAATGAACAGATTATCAGTGTAAAATTTGTTAATTTTGTATATAAATTTTCAAAATGAGTATTGCAACATCAACCACAAACGTATATACAGAGATTACACCTAATCCTGCTACACGTAAGTTTTTAGTTAACAAACTATTAACTAACAATAGCATTGACTTTCCAACCAAGGAAAGTGCTGAAAAGTCTCAATTTGCAAAAGAATTATTCAAATTCAATTTTGTGACGGGGGTATTTTTTGCGAGTAACTTCGTTACGGTTACAAAATCTGAAACTGCCGAATGGGAAGATATTGAACCAATTCTAAAGGAATTTGTAAAAGGTGCGGTAGAATCAGAATTAAAAATACTTGAAAAGGAAGAAACGACTGCAAATTTTGAAGGAACCGAAACAGAAATTAAAATTCAGCAGATACTTCATGATTATGTCAGACCTGCTGTTGAACAAGATGGCGGAGCAATTTCTTACCGTTCATTCAATAACGGTATTGTAACTGTTGAACTGCGCGGTTCATGCAGCGGATGCCCATCTTCTACGATTACTTTAAAATCAGGTATTGAAAATCTTTTAAAAAGAATGGTACCTGAAGTTACTGAAGTAGTATCAGAGGCTTTGTAAACTCCAAAGGAGAATAAACAAAAAAGGATCTTAAAATTTAAGATCCTTTTTTTTATCAGTTATTCTTTGATATTGGGCTGAATTTGAGCCCTGACTTCTTTGGCCCAGTCGTTTATCGCTTTTTGCTGAGCAGCAGACAATTTAGCATCACCATGGATAATAGTATATGATTTAAGAGGCATTTCACCTTTTTCAATCATTTCTATCACTTCCTCCATTTTATGATCAGCTTTTTTAGGTGCATATGTTGCAAATTCTGAAAAATTAAGCTCTTTCTTACCTTCATTTACATGATCAGCTAACCACCATGCCACCGGTTGAATATTTGAATACCAGGGATAGACCGTATTGTTACTGTGGCAGTCATAACACGAAGTCCGTATCATTTGCTGAAGGCTGTCTGGTGCTGCATAATGCGCAAAAACATCATTTGGTGTTTCAGCAGCAGACTGATTCAGCTCAGGTTTAAAAAACTGAATAATCACCAACACCGCAAGCAGACCAAGTAAAATTTTCTTTTTCAGAGTCATAATCTTAAAATTTGTCTTGTAAATCTATTGAGTTAATATCTAAAATTTTTTCCAATTACTTTCATAATGTCTTCAGTAATTAATCCATTCGTTGCAACAATTTCTCTCCGATTAATAGATTCATCCCCTCCTTTAAAATCAAGAATGTGTCCTCCTGCTTCTTTCACAAGTACCATTCCTGCAGCAATATCATAAGAGTTAAGATTATATTCAAAATATCCGTCAAATCTACCTGCTGCCACATAAGCAAGATCTATGGCTGCAGAGCCGATTCTTCTGATTCCATGACATCTTTGCATCAGAGCTTTGAGTACTTCAAGATAGGAATCCAACTTTGAAAATTCATAAAATGGATAGCCGGTTGCGAGTAAGGAATTATCGATACCCGGAGTTTTTGAAACAGAAATACGCTTTTGATTAAGATATGCCCCTCCGTCCTTCCAGGCTGAAAAACATTCATCCCTGTTGATCTCATAAACCACTCCCAGCACAAGTTCATTATGCTGCTGAAGTGCAATACTTACTGAAAAAGTCGGGATGCCATGAATAAAATTGGTAGTACCATCCAATGGATCAATAATCCAGTTATAGGTTTCTCCAACAGTACTGTTTGTTTTTTCTTCGGTCACAAAACCGGCTTCAGGAAGCAGTTCGGAAAGCCCCTTTACAAGATTGAGTTCGGCTGTTTTATCAACATATGAAACCATATCATGAAGCCCTTTATACTCCACTTTGCCGGTATCAAAGACAGCAGCTTCATTGCGAATAAATCCTCCTGCTTCCTTTGTAAGAGTAATTACCTCAGCTGTTAATTTAGAGAGATCCATAAATCAGGCTGTTTGATTTTTTTTCTCATTCTTCAGCGACCAGATTGCCCCGATCACACCTAAAAGCACCAATATAGTTGAGATAAGTTCTGCCTGGGTAAAACCAAGTCCGAATACATGATATTTAGAATTAACCCTGATTGTTTCAATCATAAAACGCTCTGCACCATTAAAAATGAGATAAACCGACCACATTAATCCTGGTGTTTTTATCTGTTTTCTCAACATCCATAGAATGCCAAAAATTACCAGCCCCATAATTACTTCGTACAAAGGTGTCGGAAATACCGGCATTGGCAATTCATTACAGAATGCACCAACACAACCCGGGATAGGAACGCCCTCATTCACAACGTTGTGTGGATATTTATAAGCCCAGAGCCAGTCTGGTGCCCAGCTTAACCAGGATGGTTTTGGCGCCATATTCACAATTCCCCAGTCTCCGTCCCCTGATAAATGACATCCAACCCGTCCCACTGCATAAGCCAGCATCATACCCGGACCTGCAATATCCAGCATATGAATCCATTTAATGCCATATTTATTGGCATGATAAAGAACTGCTGCTCCTCCCATTATTAAACCACCATAGAAAGTCAGACCACTAAAGGATAGCAATCCGCCAATCGGATCCTTAACAAAATCATCCCAGTACTCTAAGTTATGAAACAGTTTTGCACCTAAAAATCCCCAAATGGCTGCCCACATCAATAATGTACCCATAATTTGATGGGGATGCACAGTTTCCTTAACCAATTTAGGCTGGCTTAACTTTTCTTTATTCTTTTCAGAATAAGCCCAATAAACAAAGAGGGCCGCAAAGATCAGTCCGCCTAAAAAACTTCCTCTGGTAGATAAAATAAAAGCCTGTGGATTAGCTACGAATTCGGTATAATTGAATAAACCGTCAAATATTTTATACCCCACCAGAAATCCGAATAAACCATTAAATGTAAGTTCCTGCACAGATGCAGGTTCACCCACCTTAATTTCTCTGACAAATGGTTTTACCAATCCTAAAGCCTCCTTCCGTTTAAATTCCTGAGAAAGTGCCCAATATCCGGCTGCGAAAGCAATAGCCACAAAGAAACCGAATGTTTGTATTGGTAACGGAATATTTATACCTGTTAAATATTCAATAAGATGGGTTATGGTAGGAAACATTTTCTAAATATACAATGTTATTAGTATTTACAATGTTAAGAAAAGCTGAAGAATTAAAAGTTCAAAGCTGAATTTATTCAGCTAAGGGGTGCTAAAGATCAGTGTATCAGAACTTCCGGAGTTTCTGAAATCTCCATATCACCATCAGAAGAAATATGTTCAAATTTTACAGTTCTGACTTCATTAATCAGTAAAGGGTCGTAAGGGGTCTTTACTTTCACATAGTTCCTGCTAAAACCATGCATATATCCGTTTTTATGATCACCTTCAAACAAAACCTCTGCTGTTTTACCGGTCTGGGTATTATAAAAAGCGCGTCTCTTTTTTTCTGAAAGAATATGCAGCATTTTACTGCGCTCTGCTCTTACCGCTCCGGAAACTACTTCTTTCATTTCTGCTGCGGGTGTGTTTTCTCTCTCAGAATAGGTAAAAACATGAAGATAGGATACCTCTAATTCATTAAGAAAGTTATAGGTCTCCAGAAAATCCTCATTGCTTTCACCCGGAAATCCAACGATCACATCCACTCCTATGCAGCAGTCAGGCATTAATCGTTTAATCTCTGCTATCCTTTCGGCATACAGTTCCCTCTTGTAACGACGGCGCATCAGGCCTAAAATTTTATTACAGCCTGATTGAAGGGGAATATGAAAATGAGGCACAAATCTTTTTGAACCGGCTACAAATTCAATAATTTCATTTGAAAGCAAATTAGGCTCTATTGAAGAAATCCGGATTCTGTCAATACCCTCAATCTTGTCAAGTTCCTTGACAAGGTCAAAGAATTTGTCCTCACGTTGCCCGTTCCTGATACCAAAATCACCAAGATTAACACCTGTAAGTACAATTTCCTTTATACCTGAAGCAGCAATCTCTTCAGCCTGCTGAATGACATGAGCAATTGTATCACTTCTGCTGGCACCTCTTGCAAGTGGTATAGTACAGAACGAACAGGTATAATCACAACCATCCTGAACCTTGAGAAAGGTACGTGTACGCTCACCGAATGAATAGGAAGAAATAAAGTCTTTCGCCTCGGAAATATCCTGATTATAAACCCGGGTCTTCTTGTTCTTTGTTAAGTCTGTAATATATTCTGTTATCCTGAATTTCTCAGCTGCCCCCAAAACCACATCAACACCGGGAATTTCAGAAATTTCTTTTGGTTTAAGTTGCGCATAGCATCCAACTATAGCTATGTAGGCATTGGGAGAATGCTTAAGGGCTTCTTTGACAACCTTACGGCATTTTTTATCGGCATGATCTGTTACTGAACAGGTATTGATCAGATAAACATCAGCCTGATCTGTAAATGCAACTGGTTCAAAACCTGCCTCACTGAACTGACGACCGATTGCGGAAGTTTCGGAGAAATTGAGTTTACAGCCCAGTGTATAAAATGCAACCTTTTTATTCATAACAATGCGCAAAGATAAGAAATGCGACTGAAGAAGTACATTACTTCCTATCTACGGTGGTCTATATTCAATTTATCATTCAAAACTTTGTCCCCAGCGATAAGAATCGTTTTTAAATCCGGCCAGATCCAACACCCGGTTTACAACTGTTTCAGCAACTTCTTCTATCGTCTGAGGAAGACTATAAAATGACGGTGTAGCCGGGCAAATAATCCCCCCTGCTTCAGTAACCGTTTTCATATTATTAATATGAATAAGATTGTATGGTGTTTCCCTTATCACCAATATCAGTCTGCGGCGTTCCTTCAAAACAACATCAGCAGCTCTCGTGATTAAATCATCAGAAGTTCCGGAGGCAATGCGCCCCAGAGTTCCCATTGAACAGGGACAAATAATTAAAGTATCAAAACCGGCAGATCCTGAGGCAAATGGAGCAGTAAAATCTCTTTTATCGAAGAACCGGAAATCATACCCATCAAAAGATTTGTTTCCAAGTTCATGAAGCCAGACATCTTTGGCATTATCCGACATGACCACTCCCAGTTCAGCAATCTGATCCTGCAATTCCAGCAGTTTATCAAATAGAACTTTGGCATAAACCGATCCACTTGCTCCGGTAACCGCTACTGCAACTTTCCTCATTTCTGTTGTTTGTTTAAGAATCAATGAATTAACTGGTTCAAACGGGAAGCTGTCAGGTCATCAGAACTCCGAATTCAGCTTATGAAAATCAGGACAAATATCCTGCATTTCCATGGAAATAAAAAGTTGTCTGTGATAAGTTAATTTTCAGGGAGATAATTTAAATGTCATATTAAAACAGATAAACCTAAAAGCTTAAGAACAAGTTTGTAAAACCTTCAGAAATTTCTGTTTGTTGACAAATTTTCAAACCGATCAAAGCCTTATTAAAAGCCGGAAAGATTCAGATTATTTACCCATAGCATAACGTATTCCTTCAAGAATATGCTTCAGGAACAGAGGATTAGTAAACTTATCATCGGCATGTCCTAAAGCCGTATAAAATGATCTTCCACCATCAAAATTTCTATACCATGCCATCGGATGAAAACTACCATTGGTTCCTCCCTGGTAGGTAGCTTCGTTTACGGTTAATACAACTTTTATATCAGAACTGATATTCTTGAAATTATATAGCTCTTCTTTGATATTCCATTCTGCTGGTAAATGCCTGGTTGAACGATGCTTTTTATCGACAACATTAAAAGTAGCATATTGCTGTACCGGATGTCCGTCAAAAACTGCACCTACCAGTTGTCCATACCATAGCCAGTCATATTCACCGGCTGAGGCGCCATGAATCCCCATGTATCCACCACCTTTACGGATATACCTTTCAAAAGCGCCCTGTTGCTCTTCATTCAGCATATCACCTGAAGTACTTAAAAAAACAACGGCATTATATTTTATAAGATTTGCATCTGTAAATAATGAAGCATCTGAACTGGTATCAGTCTGAAATTTATTTTCAATACCCAGTTTGGTAATGGCTTTAATTCCGGCAGGGATTGAAAGATGTTTATACTTGGCTGTTTTGTAAAACAGCAAGATTTTCTTCTTGGAAGATTGCGCAGATAAACTGAAGTACGAACCTGTAAATAGAAGAATAATCAGGGTGAAGAGACTTTTCCTCATCATTAACTCAATCATTTATAAATAGCAGATTAACGGTTTTTGAATTTCATTTTTGCCTTTTCCCTGGAGCTGTAATTATAATCTTTAGCATTACTCTTTTTTTTGGGATGAAAGGCAGCGCCTGTTTCAGATGCTGTTGGAAGGATTGGTTCGGCTGACTTTTTTTGCTTTTTAGGCTTGTCCTGCTCGATCAGAAGCTCCTCCGGCAATGGAGCGACAACAATGGCTTTACCTATCGCCTGCTCTATTTTTTTAATCAGCGACAACTCTATATCAGTAGCAAAATTCAGTCCTATACGATCAGTATCCTGCTCAGAACTATCCTTCAGAATTCTGCCGATAAAAGTTTCTGTATCTGCAGGGATTTCCATATGAATAATAAATGGAATCGATTTAAGATCAATCGTTTCTTTTAAATCATCGGCTACAAGTAAAATTCTGGTATCTGAGTTTTTAAATTCATCTATCAGATCAAAACCCGGATGATCAAAAAAGAGAGGCTTATAGATCGCAATATCTTTGTCCAGATATTTAAACAGGCTTTTGAATACTTTTTCTGCAGTTAATCTGGTATTGACAAATACAATTACCTTATTGAAGACCTCTTTATCTTTAAGCAGGAGATTAAGAAGATTAATCTTTATTTTAAAATCAGGAACGTGATATAAAACCTGATCCACTGTTTCAAGCTTTTGTTCGCCCAGATTGTCGACTTCAATGATAGCTGGTTCATACATGAACTGATCAGTAAGCAATTTTAATTTGCTATGATAAACCTCCGTAAAAATCAGACGCTGGCATTTAACAATACTCCTGGCCAGTTCCGCTACAGGCAGCTGCATTCCCCTCCTGACAATCTCAGCAGCATCATCCACTATAAACATCATAATCTTATTCAGGTTAAGACCTAATTTAAGATATATAGCTCTTGCTCTGTCGGGTGTTGCAACAACAATGTCTGCACCATCTGCAAGTGCATCCATTTGCGACTCCATTCCTCCTTCGGGATAAAGCCCCACAATCCGGATAGTCTGGTTTTTATTGAGAAGCTGATATTGTTCAATAATAGAAAGAACATGCTCCTTGTCGGGTGCCAGAACTAAGGCTCTGGGTGCTTCTTCAAAGCCATATTTAAGCCTCATCAATGTCCCAAGCACATAAGTTGTTGTTTTTCCGGCACCTTCAGGTGCAATAGCAATCAGATCCTGACCACCCAGAATACGCGACATGGTATTAAGCTGTATATCCTTAGGACCAAGAAAGCCTGCATCAGTCATGGACTTTACCAAAGGCTTACTCAATTTCAACTTCTCTAACAACACCATTTAAACAGATTTTATTTTGAAATGCAAAGGTAGCAGATAGTATTGAGTATTAGGTATTGAGATTTAAGTTAAAAGAAGGAGACAGGTTAGAGAAAGGTAGGTCTCTGATTATCTAAAAACACGTAGTAAACGCGGACTAAACGCGGACAAAACACACATTAAACCTAAAGTTATTCGTGTTTACTACGTGTTTAATTCCTGATTACCAATAGTTTAATTTGCATTAATCTGCAACATTTCCTAAATTGTGTATAGACATAACCTTAAGAAGTATGGCAAGATTAATCAACGGCATCAATGGCGCTTTTGTAGGCAAGGCGGGGTCTGTGATAGGTTACACTGTAAATGGTGTGGGATATATAAAGGGTCTCTATAAAAAAAGGACCAAAAAGCCAAAAGAAGGCGAAGTTCTTAACCGCAAAAAATTTGCAGCAGCTCAAGCCTGGTTAAAACCTGCAGCTGATTTTGTAAGAGTTGGATTTAAGGGCTATCATGAACGATTTCAAGGTTTTACAGCAGCCAAATCATGGCTTATGAAAAATTGCATTCAGGTTATTGATGGTGAAATCCGGATTGATCCTACACTTGTAAAAATCAGTTCAGGCAATTTACCTCTTCCTGAAAATATACAATGCAGCCTGCAGGAACCGAACACCTTTCGCATCAGCTGGACCCCGGTGAGGGAAAGAGGCTTTCTTCATGATCAGGCCATGGTGATGGTTTATGACCAGAAATATAGTCCTTTTGGCGACATCTATGGTAATGACCGAACTGTCGGTGAAGTACTTGTACCGGTTGATCCATCGTCAAGACCTTATCATGTTTACCTTGCCTTTATTGCGGCTGACCGGAGCAGGCAATCGGATAGTGTGTATCTGGGGGAGTTTTTGGTTTTAAAGCCTTAGAGAAGACAACTCCTTAGGCCAGTTTATCAGATTATTAGCATGAGTTATGCATTTTTATTTAGTATTGTAGTCCCCTTCTGAAAAAACAGAACACCTGATTCATTGAGCCAGGTGTTCGGTTTCATTGAGCATAATCAATTATAATCGATAAGGATTACTCCAACAATAAAGTATCATCCTCATCATCAGATAAACTCAGTGAAATGCTGTCTGCACCGGCAATTCCTTCAATCGATCCTTTAATACTTGAAGCATTCAGCAATACCTTATCCAGTTGTTTTTCACGCATCTTCCACATTTTCTCCATGGCATCCCGTTCTTTATGAATTGAAAGTCGCATGCTCATATATCCTTCACGAATGGCTTTCCATTGTTCTGAAAACTCGGTTCCGGTCAGATAATCGTAGAGCATATGCATTTTATCCCCTCTGTTCTCCTGTGATTTTGAAGCATTATAAAGTTTAAGAATACCATCTCTTAGTACATAAGCAACCGCTTTAACCTCCTCAAATGAACAGATCCATACACCATCACGTTCTCCAAAGCAATCCATACCTTTAGGATAAGCCTGAGTTACTATTACTGCAACATCTACCCCCTCCTTGCGCATATCCTTTTTAAGTTTATCAATCCAGTCGTTTGCAAAATCCTTTGTTCTTTTGCTTTCATAGATAATCTTACCGCAGGCCTGCCCAAATCTGTTCCTGACAACCTGAATACAATCTGCTCCGCGAACACCTTTACCAACTTCCCCGATTTCGTCGAACGGGAAGGTAACTCTTAATATTTCCTCAAGGATCAATTCCTGAACTTCACCCTGTAATTGCATTGAACCCTGTTGTGCCTTACGGCGCATTTCTTCAACCAGCTTCTTCTGATCCTCAAGTTGCTTTTCAAACTCTTTTATTCGCAATTGATGCTCAGTTTCCTTGAGCTGATTCTTCTCTGTTTCCTGTTTTTTTATCTGTTCAATAATCAGATTGCGTTCATTTTGCATCTTAC
>Ga0208492_1001643_pt1 | contig 13096 bp, 7 predicted proteins | sample Subbioar_CSW14AB_FD_184820 | JGI IMG/M metagenome (GOLD analysis project Ga0208492, IMG submission 184820) | Serpentinite rock and fluid subsurface biosphere microbial communities from McLaughlin Reserve, California, USA - CR12Mar_CSW14AB (SPAdes) | ecosystem: Environmental > Terrestrial > Deep... | reverse complement strand
ATCAGAGCTTGCTTGGTTGCGGCGCCCGGACGACGGCGTCACCGTGATTCGCAGCCGCCATCGCCGGTGACCCCATGCCGCCCCCTCGCCGACAACTCGAGCCTCTACCGGAGGAGATCCCCGAGGGCGGAGTCAACCTGCGCGACACGAAGTACGTGCTGTTGAAGCTCCTCGGAAAGGGGGCACACGGGTACGCGTACCTGGTCCGCAACCCTGAGCTCCGGCGGCTCGAGGTCATGAAGCTCCTCTCGGACAAGGTGTTCGAGCTGAAGTGGGAGCTCGTCGAGGAGATCGTCTACCGGTTCAAGTTCGAGGCTCAGACTCTCGCGAGCATCCGCAACGAGAACGTCGTGCACGTGAACGACACCGGTCTGCTCCCCGACACGCGGCCGTACTTCACGATGGACTACTCGGAGGGCGTGCCTCTCGCGCATCGTCTTCGCGAGGGCCGGCCGATGCCGGTTCGCGAGGTGCTCGGCTACGCGGTCAAGATGGCGGACGGGCTCGCCGCTTGCCACGCGAAGGGTGTGATCCACCGAGACTTCAAGCCGGGCAACGTGCTGGTCGGAGACAACGGGTCGGTCACGATCATCGACTTCGGGATCGCGAAGAAGGCGCAGGAGCACGGCGAGGTGCACGGCGGCTGGACCCAGGCTGGAGCGATGCTCGGCACGCCTGCGTACATGGCGCCAGAGCAGGCGCTTGGAATCAGCGATGCGGTCGGGCCGCACACGGATGTCTACGCGCTCGGCACGGTGATCTTCGTGATGCTCACCGGCCGGCTGGTGTTTGAGGGAAACACCCACGATCAGATCTACCACAAGCTGAACACGCCCGTGCCGTCGCTGCTCTCAGCGGGCGCCAACGTCCCGCCAGAGCTCGATCGACTCGTGTCCCGCATGCTTGCAAAGGACGTGGGCAATCGCGTTCAGACCGCGAGCGAGGTGCGCGCGGAGCTGCTGCGGATCCAGAAGCTTCTACCGTCCGAGTTCCGCGTCTCGGTGAACGAGGACGCCGGATTCGATGCGCCGACGATGGACGCTCGCTATGACACCGCGGTGCGTGCCGCCGCGACCGACGGCGGCGATCCGACGCGCCCCGGCGGGGCAGCAGTGGTGACTGCGTCCGACGCATCGCCGCTCGAACCGCAGCGGCGCATGTCGTCGCCGGACGATCCGGCGACGGTCGATGCTCGGCCGTCTCCGCGCCTGGGGCAGAAGCCACTCGCCACCGCCGCGACGACCGCGCGTAGCTCGGCCCGTCGCCCCCCGTTGTGGGTCGGCGCGCTGCTCGGCATCGCCGTCTTCGGCGCAGGGATCGCGATCGTGGTCGGCGTGCTGATCAATCGTGCACCCGCCCAGACGCCAGGTGCGACGTCGTCGCCGGTGAACACCTCGATGTCGAGTCCGACACCATCGTCGTCGGTTTTGCCGCAGACGCCCACCGCGAGCCCCGAAGCGATTGCGACGCAGAAGTCGTACGGGATTGAGGCTGCAGCGCCGCCTCCGAAGAACGCTCCGACGCCACTGAAGCCGATCGCGACGGCGATGCCGCCTGCGCCCAAGACGACGAGCGAGAGCGTGCCGACGTCCACGGCGACGACCGCAACGCCGCCCGCGACGACGACCGCATCTCCGCCCGCGACGACGACCGCACCAGCGCCGCCCACCGCCACCGCAAGCACGCCGCCCAAGCCGAAGCCCGGCGTGCTCGACGATCCGTTCTGAGCCGACCAAGTGGAGACGAGAATGCGCCGACTGAACCGAACACTCTCCATCGTCATCCTGGGGGCGACGCTTGTGAGCTCCCTTCCGCGGCTCGTGCACGCCGAGGACAAGGCCGCCGCGCTCGATCTCTTCACCGCGGCCAAGAAGGACATGGACGCGAAGCGCTACGCGGAGGCGTGTCAGAAGCTCGAGCTCGCGCACAACTACGACAAGTCGCTCGACGGCATCGTGCTGAACCTCGCGACGTGCTACCAGCGCCAGGGAAAGTGGGCGTCGGCCTGGGGCCGATTTCGGGACTCTCTCGTGCGCGCCGAGAAGGCCGGAAACGAAGGTCGAATCGCGGCGGCGAAGGCGGGGATCGCCGACACCGAACCGAGGATCTCGCGCGTCACGTTGAAGGTCTCCGGCAAGGTTCCCGGCATCGAGCTGCGGCGTGACGACAAGGTCGTGGATCCGAACGAGGTCGGAATCGCAGTGCCAGTCGATCCGGGCGAGCACACCGTTCGCGCGAGCGCGCCGGGCTACACGACGTGGACGACGAAGTTTACCATCGCGGTGACCGCGGAGGCGCGCACGATCGAGGTACCCCCCCTCGAAGCGGAGCCCAGGGCCAAGGACGTGAGTACTGGAGACGCGACGCCGTCGTCGCCCCTCGCCGGGTACGTTGCGCTCGGTGCCGGCGTCGTGCTCGTCGGCGCGGGCGTCGGCGCATACTTCGTCGCGCGTTCCGCGCATGACGACTTCAAGGCGGGCTGCGCAGAACAGACGACGCCCACGTGCCAGGACGACGCCGGCAAGGCTAAGGTGCAGACGTGGCAGACGGTATCGTTCGTCGCGGGCGGCGCCGGGCTCGTGGCGGCGGGCATCGGTGTCGTGTTGCTCGTGACGAACAAGGGGGAGGCGCGTACCCGATCCGGTTCCGTGGTCGCAGCCCCGTTGGTCGGAGCGACTGGCGCAGGGCTGGTCGTGAGCGGAAGCTTCTGATGACGGCTCGCTGGCTTTGCGCGATCGGTGTTCCCGCTGGGAGAACCATCAGGTTGCAGCGGCGACAAGCTGGTCGACCGCGTCGATGAGCGCGTGCGACGACGCGCCCGGCGCTGCCGGGTGGGGCACGAACAAGACAGCAACAGCTCCCAAGCTCGGTGAGCTTCGTCCCTCGAGCGCGATCGACGAGACACGCGATCCGATGCGTACGTCACGCGCGCAACGTTCATCGAGCACCGGGAGGAGGTGCGTGCGGACGGCGGAAGCGTTCTCGCCCGTGCCGACGACGAGCAACGCCTTCGGGGCGAGTACCGCGAGCTCGCCTGCGAGTACGTATCGCCCGCACTCTTGCCACATGCCGGCGGTCTGCTCGCTCCTGGCGCCGATCGGCGAGCACTTCACGTGCTGCGCGAGCGCCACGTGCCTCAAGGTCTCCGCCACTGCCCTCGCCGGAACGGATCCTGGCGCCGTCATGCCGAACGTCATCGACCCGCGGGACCGCAGCCAGCAGGCCGCGTAGCTCAGTGCCTGGTGCCAGACGCGCGAGCCGGCGTATCCACCGCCTCGAAAGAGAACCTTCGAGCCGCGCGCCAGGCCGACGGCCGCGCAGCGGGTGAGGTAGCGCATGCCTCGCGTGGCCTGCTGTACAGCGAAATCGAACCCGCCGTACTCGCGGAGGTTCTCGAGCAAAACGACGACGCGGCTCGCGACGAAGAGGTCGCCGATGTGGGGCGGCGACAGCTCGGACGCGGGATGACCCATCGCAGGCCGCCGCTCGTCGGGGACTCCCTTCCAACACACAACCGCGCGAGGACACGTCGTCGGAAGGTGGCCCGGAGCGTTGACTGCCCGCGCGACGCCGCGCTCGACGTAGAGTTTCAGCAACGCATCATCGAACGTCACCGGACCGATCATATCCGGCCCCCGGCCTTGGATCCGTCACCTTTGCGGGCGCTGCCAGTTGGCGAGGGCGAAGAAGGTCGGATGTTCGGAGCGCAGCAGGGCCTCCTCCGTCAACACCACCCCAGTGCGACGTTCGAGCACGTTGAGGGCGCCGTCCTGCACGTCCTGGTCCGAATCACCGAAGCCGAGGCCATCCTCCTCTGGCAAGGGCCGGCCGCCATCGTCGTAGAGTAGGGGGTCGAACTCGCGTACCACCTCGCCGGCGTCGACGATCACGACCTTCATGTGCGCGTTGACGTTCCAGTAGACCGACGCGGCGTCGCGACCTTGGACCATCGCCAACAGCGTCTCGAGCAGCGAGCCTGCAAAGCCATTCGGCTCGACCACGACGAGGTGCTCCCCGCTCCGCCAGACCTGAACGACGTCACGATCCTCGGACCACTCCCCTTCGGCGGTGGCGAAGGTGGCGCGGTGCTCCGACTCGGCGTCCACGCCCAGCGCCTCGAACACCGCGTCTCGACTGCCGCGGAAGATGACCGTGATGCACACGGCCTCCATCTGCTTGACCCACGAGTGGTCGCGGACCTGCCGCCAGCGCTCCGTAGCCATCGATTTCTTGGGGCAACGCTACCGGGTGCGCTGGTTTCGCGCCACACGGAGTTCGCGGCGCCGACATCGCGGTGCTCGCCGAGCGGCGTGGACGTTCATCAATGGGCACAAGAGTAGCGAAGCAATGTCGTCCCATCCTCGTCCCACCAGGCGTCCCAGCGCGCTGGGACGGGGCGCCCACGACCAGTGAGGATGCCCCGCGGTCACGCGGAAATCCCCTGATTGGTTCGGCCACAGCAGTGGCACGGCCAGTGCTGTAGCGGTCGACGACCCACGCACTCGCCGCGGACAACGACGCGGCACTTGAACGGCCTGTGCGCCTGGCGCGCGCGCCGATGGAGGAGAGTCATGTCCCGTCGTCGCTACGCCCTCTGCTCGTCGATCCTCGCCGCGCTCCTCGCCAACGCTTGTTCGCCCGCGGCCGACTCGCCGTCGAGCGGCAACGACAGCGACGCGAACACGTCGGTGACCACGGACTCCGGCTTCACCTTCGAGACCGAGCCCGTCGACGGAGGTTCCGCGAAGGACTCTGCGTCGGAGGATGCTGCTCCGATCGACAGCACACCCGCCTGTACACCCAGCGGTGGTGCCGACGATCCCGACGACGATTTCAAGGACACCAACTGTGATGGGATCGACGGCGACAAGGCGCACGCCGTCTTCGTCGCCCCGACCGGCAGCGACGAAGCGGCCGGCACGATGGACGCTCCGGTGAAGACGATCGCCAAGGCGATCGAGCGCGCGACGGAGGGAGGGAAGGACGTCTACGCCTGCAATGGCACCTACGCCGAGAGCATCGTCGTCACGAAGGCCGTGCGTGTGTTCGGGGGCTACGACTGCAAGTCCGGCTGGAAGCGCACGCTCGACCGCGCGTCGATCTCGCCGAGCAAGGGCATCCCGCTGACAGTGCTGAGCGTCACCGGCGCAGGCCTGCGGATCGATCGGATCACGCTGCATGCGCCGGATGGTGTCGAACCCGGGGAGAGCTCGATCGCGTTGCTCGCGAGCGATTCGCAGGTCGTCGTCACGAACGGTTCGCTGCAGGCCGGAGCCGGCGCGGACGGGTACTCACCGCCCGCATCGGCCGCGGTGACGACTGCAGCGACGAAGGGGGCGAATGCCACGTCCATTGGTGCGAAGAGCTGCCCGACGAATCTGTCGCTCGCCCCTTGGACGCTCGTCTGGCTGTGCACCAACCCGCAACAGGGAGCGCAGACGACGACCGCAGTCACAGAGTGCGAGGGCCACGGCGGCGCAGGCGGCAACGGCGCGGTGTGGTCGCGCGACACGACGAAGGCGGTCGCGCCGACAGCGGGAGCTGCGGGCCTCGTCGCACCGGCTGGTGCGCCTGCGCGCTCGACGATGGGGGCCGGGCTCGATGGCACGCCGGGGACCGTTGGCTTGCTCGGCTCGCCGTCGACCAAGGGCTTCGGCACGCTCTCGGACAAGGGCTACGTCGCGACGAACAACGGCCTTCCTGGCGCGCCTGGAGCGAATGGTGGCGGCGGCAGCGGTGGTTGGGGCAACTACGGCGGCCCGACGTCGACTGGCGATTTCCCCGAGTACTACTTCAACGGCGGAGCGGGGGGCGAAGGCGGCTTCGGCGGCTGCGGAGGCGCGGGTGGCGCGGCTGGCAGCGGAGGAGGCGCATCGTTCGCGGTCGTCTCGTGGAAGAGCACGATCAGTCTGAGCAAGACCACCGTCGATAGTTCGACCGGCGGCAACGGCGGCGTCGGCGGGCTCGGTGCCGATGGTCAACCGGGTGGAATCGGCGGGCTCGGTGGACGGAGCACCGATCCGCGCGAGCCGCCGAGCGGCGCGGGCTTCGCAGGTGGCGCCGGCGGCGCGGGAGGCCGCGGCGGCAACGGCGGCTCCGGTGGTGGCGGTCCTTCGATCGGAATCGTTTACGTCGGTACCAAGCCGGCGACCGAATCGGTCGTGTTCAACCTCGGCACGCCTGGCAAGGGTGGTCCGTCGAGTGGCAGCGAGAAGACAGCGAACGGTCAGTCCGGCGACATGGTCGCGGTGACCGAGTGAGCACGCGCGGAAAGAACACAGGAGAGAAGATCATGAAGACGCGTAAACCCCGGTTCATCTTCGGCGTGCTCGCACTGTTGGTCGGCTGCGGCTCGGGCGGCGGCGAAGGCTCTGGCCAGCCCAATGGTCCGACGACGGGCCCGAACGCAGGCCCGCCCGACAAGCGCACCGACACCTCCGCCTGCATCATCAGCGCCGATTGCCCGGCAGGTCAGTATTGCGACCTCGGCGAGTGCGTGCAGACCTGCAACAAGGTCGACCCGTGCAGTGGCGAGCTCACGTGCTCACCGCGAGGCCGTTGTCTCCCGCCCGAGTCGAAGGATGAGGACCCGGCGCCGAGCACCAGCTTCAAGGGCGCGATCAAGGCCACGACCAGCGACTTCCTCCTCACCGATCGCGACACGAAGCTCGAGATCTCGCTCGAGGCAGCGTCGTCGGAGCCCGTGCGATACCGGGTCGAGGTCAACGCGCCGCACCTGCGCATCGCCGTGCCTCGCGGGGAGTTCACGGGCAAGACCACCATCACGCTCGACGTGGTGACGGCAGGCCTCGCGGGTCGGGATCTCGGCGGGTCGGTCAAAGTCATCACGAGCCTTGGCGAGGTCGTGGTCAATGCGCCGATTCACGTCGGCCTGACCGGCGCGTACAAGGGGGCGCTTCGGTACGATGGCGGCCCCGTCTACCTCGGCGACGCGCAGCTCTCGCTCGACCTGATCGAGGAGAAGGGCGACGTGAAGGTTCGGGTCGACAGCCGGAGCTCGGTGCTCTTCCCGTCGACCACCGCCGGCGAGACCACGGGCCGCGGCAGCTTCACCCTCGACAAGGGCATCGACATCACCCTCAACCAGCTCGTCCCCAAGACACTCGCGGGAGGCCGCAATCGGTTCGGACGCGATCTCGGACGCAAGGTCCGCTTCTTCCTCAAGCCGAGCGATCGTGGCGCGCTCGTCGGCACCTTCGAGGAGACCATCCACGGCCTCTTCTCGCTTCCCATCAAGCTCACCGGCACGGTGACGCTCGCCTATCAGCCGCAGGGCAAGGATCCGGCCTTCGAGCCCGGCGCCGAGCCCACGATGCCCGCGGGCGCTGCCAAGGACGTCTTCCTCGCCCCGAGCGACGCGTTCACCGGGTGGGTCGGCGGAAGCTGCGAGCAGGTCGTCTGCGGGTCCACGACGTGCGTCGACCCGCGCACGTCGGTGACCACTGCCGAGTCGAAGTTCAGCAAGCCGCTCGACGGCTCGATGGTCGACTCGAAGCTCGAGTTCATCAACATCGCCAACGCGTGCTCGACGGCGCTCGCGGCGACCAGTGGCACTGGCTACGACTCGACGATCTGGCGATGCGGGCTTCCCCAAGCGGTCGCCTGCGCCCTTCCGGTTGCCGCCAAGGGCGCAGACGCCGATCTCGAGCTCGGCCGGGCGTTCGGGCGTATGACCATGAAGACGCTGGCGCCCGCCCTGCTCGTCGCCAAGAACGAGGTGGTCGCCGCGCTCGCCGACTCGTTCGTGAGCGACGGGATCAACAGGGAGAAGCTTCGCTACGATGCTGCGCTCGCAGCGCTGGCCCCGTCCGCGCGCTGGATCCTCCAGCCCGCCGTCCTCGAGCAGCTGCGATCGTTGACGCCCTCCGCCGCCAAAGGCCCAGAGCCCGTCGCCACCGACGTCACCACGCAGGGCGACACCTACCCCGCCGCGCGCGCGCTCGCAGACCTGTTCGTCACGACCGCGAGCATCGACGGAGAGCGTGCGCGGCTCGATGCAGCGTCCGACTCGGGCTCGCTCGAGGCCAACGCGAAGAAGGCCCAGGAGCGCGCCGTCGTGAGCTTCCTCGAAGCCGCCGTGCTCTCGGAGATCCTCACCAAGTGGGGCACCGCCCCGAAGTCGGTCGGCGCCAAGATGCTCGGCATGCTCACACCAATCGACGCAGGATTCACGGCGCTTCGCATGGGCGCCAACGTGTTCGGCGTGCCCGACGGCTTCATGCCATTCGTCTACCGCCCGGCGGACGTCGCCAAGGGCCCGACCAACTTCGAGCAGATGCTCGCGATCGCCGGTGACGACGTGAGGAGCGAGGCGACCCTCGAGACGGCGTTCACCGCGAACCGTCGTGACTACGACCGGAACGCCGCGAACCTCGCGAAGGAGCTTGGCGGACTGAGCGCGACCTTCGACTCACGCCTCAAGGACTTCTGCGGTGAGGGCTTCGACCCCTCGTCCATCGTGAAGCCCGAGGATTGGTCGAAGTGTGGGACGAGCGCGACCGGCGAGGTCGCGATGCTCAAGCTCGACATCGACGCAGCGAACGTCCGAATGAAGAGCGCCCAGGCCCGCCTCGAAGGCATCAAGAAGAAGATCACCATCGACGTCAAGCGGCTCGCCGAGACCCAAGCGGTCCACGAGGACACGCTGTTCTTCATCGACCAGACCGGCAAGGAGGTCCGCGCGGCGATGTTCATGCAGGGCCTCCTCGACGCGATGATCGAGGCGACGAAGGTCGCGTCGAACGCGCAGCTGTGGAACGCGGGTGCACCGCTCGCCGAAGCCGCCGCCGTCGGCGCGCTCGCGGCCGAGAAGGGCGCGCTCGAGCTGCAGAAGCACCAGCTCGAGACGGCGATGAAGATGAAGTACGAGGAGGCGAGCGCGAAGGTCGAGAAGATCAACGCGATGGCCGACATCCAGAAGCAGATGGTCGACGCCGCGCAGGCCGCGGTCGACATCGACCAGGTGGTCATCGTCGTCCTCCAGGCGAACCTCAAGCTTCGTAACGGCCTCACCTCGGTGAAGAACCTCTTCGCGGAGCGCGAGAAGGCCGCCGCGTTGCTCAAGAAGGATCCGAGCACCGATCCGAGCTTCCGCATCCTCCGCGACCAGCAGGCGATCTCCCTGCTCGGCGCCCGCGCCGATGCGCAGAAGTCGATGTTCCTCGCGGCTAGCGCGCTCACCTACGAGATCAACACGAAGGTCCCGGGGCTCGAGGGCGCCGTGATGAACGCCAACAACGCCGTGGCGCTCGACAAGCTCAACAGCTGCTTGAAGAAGATCTACAACGGCTACCGCACCGCCTACGGCTCGCCGCAGGACTACGCCGCCACGGTTTCGGTCCGAAAGCTCCTGGGCATCACCGCGCCACGGGTGGATCCCGTGACCAACGCGACGCTCACCGAGGGCGAGCAGTTCCGGCGCCTGTTGCTCCAGAACGCGAACCTCGACGGCCGCGGCGGCGTTGGAATCACGTTCAGCTCGAACCTGCTTCCCGGCAACGGTCTCTGGTCGAGCGACGTCTGCGCCGACCGCATCTCGACGGTGCAGGCTCAAATCGTCGGGGACTTCCTCGGCGACAACCAGGCGCAGATCAACCTCTCGCTCACGGGCTCGAGCTTCCTCCGCGCATGCGATGGCGATCGCGTGGAGACATGGACGCTCGGCAAGGCGGGTTCGAGCGCGAGTGGCGCGTTCGCCGTCATCCAGGCGGGCGTGAACACGTTCGGCGACGCGCCGTCCCCGAACACGTCGCTCTTCGGGCAGTCGGTGGCCCGTGCCAGCTGGCAGCTCGTCATCCCGGGTGCGTCGGCGGCTCCGAGCAACTCGGACCTCGACCTCACGAAGATCGAGGACGTGGTGCTCCGGCTCGGCCACGCCGCGCTCCCGCGCAAGACCGCGCCGATGTCCGTCGACCTCTCGTGCCTCGCGACCATCGGCAAGTGAAGGAAAGGCCCAGCACCATGCGCACCCTCGGTCTGTTCCCCCTCTGCTTCACGTTGCTCGTCGGCTGCGGCGGTGGCGCCGACAGCACCCCCTCGACCGCGAACGACTCGGGCGTTCCGAAGCCGGGCGCCGACGACTCCGGTCTCTTCGGAGACACCGGCGGCCCGCCTGCGTCGACCGACTCCGGCATCGCTTCGTCCGACACGGGCGGTAGCGTCCCTGGCTGCACGCCGACAAGCGCGTCCGACGACCTCGACGACGACGGGATCGACAGCAACTGCGACGGCGCAGACGGCAAGGTCGGCTTCGACGTGTACGTCAGCCCGATGGGCCTCGATACCAACGAAGGCTCGCCGAGTGCACCCAAAGCGACGATCGCCGCAGCGCTCATGAAGGCGCGTGTCACGGGCGGCGCGGTAGTGCTGTCGTCGGGAGACTACGAGCTGACCGCCCTCGAGGCGTCGGGCAAGTGGCGAATCGTTGGCGGCTACGACAAGTCTTTCGTCGGCAAGCCCGTGCGCAGTCGCACCGGACTCACCGTGCCCGCGACCGGGCTCCTCATCTCCGGCACCGCGGTCGACGGCACGCTCGCACACCTGCAGATCATGGGAGCCTCGCCGAGCTCCGCGGACGAGCCGACTGCATACGCCATCCGCGCGAAGGTCGAGCGCATCCGGCTCGACGACGTGACGGTCCGACCTGGCGACGGACACGATGGCAAGGACGGCACGCCGGGCGAACCGGGCATCGCGGGCCTCGGGGGCAACGAGCAGTACAGCAAGACGGGCTGGACGTGCGACGGCACTGCTGCAGCCGACAATCAGAAGGGCGCTGGACCCGGCCAAGCGAGCTCCGATGGAAAGGCCTCGGGGAGCGTCATCGAGCGAAAGCCGGGGCAGGACGGCTCCGCTGGCATCGCTGCGGCGGATGGCGCGGATGCATCGAAGTCGCCGAAGCTGGTGGACGATCTACTCGCCTGGAACAAGGGAACGGGTGGCGGAAGCAACGGCACTCCGGGCTTCGGTGGTGCGGGCGGCGCCGCCACGAAGTGGGGCCTCGGTTGGGGCGGTAGTTACGGCTACATGGACGGCCACGGCGGCTGGGGCGGCTGCCCCGGCAAGGGTGGCCACGCCGCGACGAGCGGTGGCAGCTCGGTCGCCGTGCTGCTGATCTCCGGTGAGCTGACCCTCACACGTTCCTCAATCGAGGCTGGCTTCGGCGGCATCGGTGGCGCCGGCGGTGCGGGTGGTAAGGGTGGGACCGGAGGCGTTGCCGGTACGCCGATCGATCAGGTCGGCGTCACGTGCAGCAGCGCCAGCGATGCGCCCACCGACACCAACTGCGGACGTTGGGCGGGAGCCGGCGGCGCTGGCGGCGCGGGTGGCCGCGGCGGCGGCGGTGCTGGCGGTTGGAGCGTCGGGATCGTCAAGGTCGGCACTGCCACCTCGACGATCGACACCGCGACGACGTTCAAGCTCGGAGCGGCAGGCTCCGGTGGCCTCGGCAAGAGCGGCGGGTACGCGCCGAGCGGCGAGAAGCGAACGGAGCTCTCGCTGTAACCGTCCGCGATTCCGCGGATCAGGGCGGGCTCGCGCTATCACGCCCGTTCCCGCCGCACGTCCCACCCGCGTGGGACGTCGATGGGACTGGGCGACCGCGCCCAAACGACAAGCCGTCCTTTGTGACCATGCGTTCCCTCTGGCGCGTGGCACGGGGCTTGGATTGGCCGCACCGCACCTCTTTCACTGCTGGAGCTCGTCATGCGTACGTTCCCGAAGGTCGCTCTCTCGATCGCTCTTGCCGCCATCACTGCGACGGCGGTCACGAACCTCGAGGCCAAAGGGCTCGACGCGACGCGGATCAGCCTCCCCAAAGGGCCGGGCTCGGTAGAGGGGCTCGGCAAGACCTTCAGCCCGTCACTCGCCTCGGGCACGGCGAGCTACGGCGTCGACATCGCAGTGCCGCCAGCGGCCGCAGGGCATGCACCGAAGCTCTCGCTCGACTACGACTCGGGCGGTGGGATCTCCGATCTCGGCATCGGTTGGCAGCTGGGTGGGCTGCCCGAGCTCCGAAGGCGCACCGAGAATGGCCTGCCGAAGTTCGACGACACGGACGCGTTCGAGATCACCGGCTTCGGTGCGCCAAGTGATCTGCTCGAGATCTCCGCGCGCACCTACCGCCCGCAGTATGAGTCGGGTGCCTTCGTGCGCGTGCAGCGGAGCGCCGACGGCAAGACCTGGGAGGCGCGCGACAAGAGCGGCACCACGTACCGCTTCGGAGGCGAGGGCTTCGTCGAGGAGGACGGAGGCAACGTCGCGACGTGGCTGCTTCGCGAGCAGCTCGACGTCTACGGCCACTCGATCAAGTACTCGTGGAAGACCGACGGAGGGCACGGCCGGCTCGAACGCGTCGTCTACAACGACTTCTCACCCGAGGCGCGCAACGAGATCACCTTCAAGTACGAGCCGCGGCCCGATACTCACGTCCGCTTTAACTCCGGGATCAAGGAGGCGTTCCGCGATCGAGTCACCGCGATCGAGGTGCGGCACGGGGGCTCGCTCGTTCGTCGCTACGACCTGGCGTACTCGGCGGGGAGCCATAGCCAACTCGCGGCCGTGACCATGGTCGGCAGTGACGGCGTGACCAAGCTCCCGACGCTATCACTCGGCTACACCGAGGCGAAGCTTGCGGTCGACGCCGGTGGCCTGATCACGATGACGACGCCGCCCGGTCGCTCGCCCGCTGACGCGAACGTCGATCTCGCAGACCTCGACGGCGACGGGTTGCCCGATCTCCTCGTCACCAAGGCTGGCGAGTACCGCACATACATCAACCATGACGGTACCTCGTGGAAGGCTCCGATCGACTGGTCGTCGAGCGCGAGCCCGTCGCTCGAGCTCTCGCAGACCGGTGTGCAGCTGGCAGATCTCGACGGCGACGGGGCGCTCGACCTCGTCGCGAAGAGCGGCGTCTCGTACTTCAGGTACTTCCCCGGCAGGGACGCGAGATCGTTCGGTTCGCCAGTCTCGATCGCAACCGTCCCGAACTTCACGTTCGAGGACGCCGATGTGCGGGTCGCCGACATGGACGGCGACCGGCGCGCGGACGTCGTGATCACAACGTCCGCGGGGC
>Ga0208492_1001642_pt1 | contig 13112 bp, 10 predicted proteins | sample Subbioar_CSW14AB_FD_184820 | JGI IMG/M metagenome (GOLD analysis project Ga0208492, IMG submission 184820) | Serpentinite rock and fluid subsurface biosphere microbial communities from McLaughlin Reserve, California, USA - CR12Mar_CSW14AB (SPAdes) | ecosystem: Environmental > Terrestrial > Deep... | reverse complement strand
CCTCTGCTTCTAGCCAGTTCATTTTATATTTGCTATCGTATGAAAGTCTTGTTTGTTTTATTCACCTTACTTTTCTGGGAACAAACAGCGTTGGCACAAAAAAAAGTCAGCTCAAAACGCAATTCCGGTTCCCAGACACAAAAGATTTTACTGGATAATAAACTCTATAAAGAACTGGGTCAAAAGGATTACCAGAAATTCAAAGACTCCATATTCAAATTCACAAAAGATAGTTTAAGCAGAATTAACAAAAACACAGTTGTGTACTTTATTGCTAAACCAGAAACCCTTGCTGAAACCTGGACACCGTCGCAGTTCGTATATACAAATCATTTAGGCAACCTGGTAATCAATTTGAACAATACCCAGCACAAAAGATACAGCCTTCTGATATACAGCGGTATGAAGTTAATGTTGAATCTCACCAATATTCAAGAAGACAAAATCATTCTGGACAAAAGTAATTTTTACCATAGCGGATGGTACCAGTTTGAATTATACTGTGATGGTATTTTATTGGAAAAAAATAAATTCCTGCTACAATAGTAGCTATATTTAATACAAATAAGCCTAAATCAACTTACAGTCGAACAAGGCCTCGAAATGTTTTTTTACACGGTATTTTACTTCCCCCATATCCACTACCCTACCTAGTTCCTGTGCAAGAGAAGTAACCTGTTTATTCTGAATACCACAAGGAACAATATGATTGAAATAACTTAAATCGGTATTCACATTAAACGCAAACCCGTGCATGGTAATCCATCTGCTGCATTTGATGCCCATTGCACATATTTTTCTTTCTTTCCCCTTTAAGTGCGCATCTAACCAAACACCGGTTTCGCCTACACTTCTCTCTCCTTTTAATCCATAATCGGCTAGTGTTTTTATAAATACCTCTTCTAGGGTTCTTAAATACCAGCCCAGGTCTGTTTTAAATCTTTCAAGATCTAAAATGGGATATCCTACCAACTGACCAGGTCCGTGAAATGTAATGTCTCCACCTCTATTGATATGAAAATATTCAATACCCTTCTTAATTCTATCTGATTCGGATATCAGAACATGTTCTTCCTTACCGTTTTTACCCAAAGTATAAACGGGGGGGTGTTCTACAAATAAGAGATGATGGATGGTAGGAATTTGGTCAGGCCTTGTGTTGGCAGCGTCCCCGAACTTAAAATTCATTTTAATATCGGCATTTGCTTTCAACAACTTCTCCTGGCTATCCCAGACATCTTTATAAGACTTTACCCCCAAATCTTCAAATAGGACTTCTTGCAGCATACCGCAAAAATAAAGCTAATTTTGCCCTATGCACGTAGATACCGAATTAATTTCAGAAGAACAGTCTGATGCATTATACGAACGAAAAGTCTTTATAGTAGACAAAGGCCAGGAACCCTACAGAATTGACAAATGGGTGCAAATGCACATGGAAGGTGCCACTCGAAACAAAGTACAACAGGGCATTGAAGCTGGATTTTTAACTGTAAATGGCAAAACAGTCAAAAGCAATTACAAAATAAAACCAGGGGATGAAATTGTACTGATGAGTCTGGTGAATCCGGAACATACTGTTTTAAAAGAAGAACCCATCCCCTTGAATATTGTATACGAAGACGATGCATTAATGGTGATTAATAAGCCGGCTAATATGGTAGTTCACCCCGGTGTAGGTAATTTTAGTGGCACACTTTTAAATGGCGTAGCTTTTTATTTGCGCCAGCAAAATCCGAATCTAAATGAGGAAAGTTTACCCAGATTCGGCTTGGTTCATCGCATAGATAAAAATACAACCGGATTGATTGTATTGGCAAAGACAGGAGAAGCTGCTGCACATCTTGCCAAACAGTTTTTCAATCACACCGTTAGCAGAAAATATACGGCTTTGGTCTGGGGAAATGTAGAAGCAGAGGAAGGAACTATCAATGCACATATTGCCCGTCATAAACAACATAGAAAAATGTTTGACGCCTATCCCGAAGGAGAAACGGGCAAACATGCGATTACGCATTATAAAGTTTTGGAAAAATTCAATTATGTAACATTGGTAGAATGCCAGCTCGAAACTGGCAGAACACACCAGATTCGGGTACATATGAAGCATATTGGACACACACTGTTCAACGACTTTGAATATGGCGGAGATAAAATTTTAAAAGGAACTATTTATACAAAATACAAGCAGTTTGTAGACAACTGCTTCGAAATTTGTCCCAGATGCGCTTTACATGCCACCACACTGGGCTTTATTCATCCGGTAACTGGTAAGGAAATATTTTTTGAAACAGAGCTACCGCAGGATATGAAGCAGGTAATTGAGAAATGGAGGGCATACAGTAAGGTTTAACATTTTCTTAGCAGCTGGCTCATTGAACAATAGCTTAATGCATTGATAAATAAAAACGGAAGCTGAAAAAAATCCGTAGTATTACGCAAATTTGTACGGAGAGAAAATTGACATTACATGATTCGCGGAAATGTGCTTGCCATTCTAATAGGAATGGGTTTTACCTATTCTTCAATTGCTCAAACGGAGACTCCCAAAGGCTGGCATCTGATGGATTTAGAAACCAATCAGTTGCATGGAATCAGCTTAAAAAAAGCCTATGATTTATTGCAGCAAAAAAATAAAAAATCACAGACAGTAATTGTAGCTGTACTTGACTCTGGTGTTGACACTACACATGAAGACCTGAAAGAAATACTGTGGAAGAATCCCAAAGAGATTCCGGGCAATGGTATTGATGATGATAAAAACGGCTACATTGATGATGTATTTGGATGGAATTTTTTAGGGGGGAAAAATGGCAAAAGTCTTAAAAAGGCAGGTGACGAAAGAGCACGTGTATACCATAGATGGAAAGATCAGTTTTTGGGGAAGTCCATTGATACTTCGCAATTAGCCCCTCAGCAAAAACTGAATTACAAAATGTGGCTAAAAGCCGCTGGAGAATTGAATTTCAGTCAGGAAGAAATGACTGAACTAATGTTTATAGAAGTAACAGCAAAAGCACTGAGAAGACACGATAAGGTTTTAAGGCTGGAAATGGGGGTAGATGAATATAGCTGTGAAAAGTTGGAAAAATTTGAACCAATCACTAAATCCGGTAAAGACGCCAAACTGGGATTCTTAACAGTAATGAAAATGCTGCAAATGGATCCCGAAGAGAAAAATACACTTGCTCTGAAAGAGCTGGATGAATACATTGAAGGAAAAAAAGCGGCTTTTGAATCCAGAGAAGTGGCGCCTCATAACTACAGAGCAGAAATTGTTGGCGATAATTATTTTGACTTCAATGATCGTTTTTACGGGAACAATGATGTGATGGGGCCAGGTCCTACACACGGGACACATGTATCTGGTATAATTGCGGCAAAAAGAAACAACAATATCGGAGTTGATGGAGTTGCAGACCAGGTTAAACTAATGACTTTGCGAATAGTCCCGGATGGTGACGAATACGATAAAGATGTTGCATTGGCAATCAGGTATGCAGTAGACAATGGCGCTAAAATCATCAACATGAGTTTTGGCAAATCCTTCTCTCCAGAAAAACCATGGGTCGACAGTGCTATCAGGTATGCAGAACAAAGAGATGTTTTACTTATTCATGCTTCCGGTAACGATGCAGAAAATATTGATTCCGTAGAAAACTTTCCTAACCCATGGCTGACTCCCTGGAAAACATTTGCGAAGAACTATATTACTGTAGGAGCCAGCAGCGACTTAAGCATAGGACCAAGTATAGCTGCAGATTTCAGTAGTTACGGAAAAACACAGGTAGATTTATTTGCACCCGGCGTTAAAATTTATTCAACCATACCCGGAGGAAATAACTATGGAAATTTAAAGGGTACTAGTATGGCAACACCAATTGTTACCGGTATTGCAGCAATTTTAAAGTCCTATTTTCCACAACTCACAGCTACCGAAATTAAAAGCATCATAGAACAATCTGTCTTTAAACCAGACGCTTCCATTGCCTGCATTAAACCAGGATCAGAAATGGAAAAAGTTCCTTTTGAGTATTTGTCAAAAACAGGAGGTATTGCAAACGCATATAATGCTGTAAAAACAGCATTGGAATACAAACCTGTTATTGCTGTAAAAAACGCTAACGCTTCAAAAAAATAAAATGGCTAAACCTTTACCAGGAGATTATCCCTCCTACTTTAGCGGCTATATTCAGAAAGTAGAGCAGGATACTATTCCCGAATTGGTGAATACCCTGTCTCACCCTTTAACTTATTTCTTTTTGAATTTACCGGAAGAAAAAGCAACATACAGTTATGCAGCTGATAAATGGACTTTAAAAGACATGCTTCAGCACATCATTGATACGGAAAGAATTATGCAGTATCGTTTATTGCGGGTAGCAAGGAATGACAAAACGCCGTTACCTGGTTTCGACGAAAACCAATATGCAGCCTCTGCCAATGCCGACAAGAGATCCTTTGTTGAACTAAAAGAAGAATTTAAATCTTTAAGAAAATCGACTGATTTATTGCTGAAATCATTAGATGAAACACAACTACAGCATACCGGAAATGCCAGCAATCATCCGGTAACGGCAAATGCAATTGCCTTTATTATATTCGGACATTTGCTGCATCATAAACAAATTATCGAAGAAAGATATTTATAACTTTTTTAAGAACTTTCAAGACAGTTACAAAAACAAAAACCCGGATCAGACTGATCCGGGTTTTTCACATTATCTTTTACACGTGGGGGGAAAACGCGTTTATTTAGTGGCAAATAAGTGTACTGCTACCTGTACATCTTTAGCAATGTTTCCTATTCCGTAATTGATACCAAATAAAGTTCTGTCCATAGAAAAGAATGCTTCAGCAAACAATCCTTTTTCGTCAGCACTTCTAATTGCAGCATTGAAACTAACTGGTAAACTTGCGCCTTTTAAATTTAAAGTTCCGTTGATGGTTGCATTATTCTCATCAGCATAGGTAACATTGCTGATTTTGTAAGTAGCTTCACCGTACTTAGCTACATCAAAGAAATCACCGGTTTTTAAGTGCCCTTCCAACTTTGCGCCTGCACCGTCAGTTACTTTTAAATTAGCCAAATCAATTACAAACTCACCACCGGTTACTTTGCCATTATTCACTTGAACCGCTCCGCTCTTAACCGTAAAATATCCGGTATGAAAATCATTTTTCTTAGAGCCTACCCAGTCCACACGACTTTTGCCAGCTTCTACTTTGTAAGTAACTACATCCATTGTTTTGTTCACTGTAGTGAATGAGTAAATACCCGCTAAAAAAGCTGTACCTAACAGCGCTAATGCAATTTTTTTCATGTTGATTTTGTTTAATGTTTCAAAATTAGTGAAATTTAATGTTACAACAACAAATTTTTTAAAAGGTTTAAAATCTGCATGTTGGATTATCTTATCTTCGCAAAAATTGTTCCATATGAATCTTCATGAGTACCAGGCAAAAGAATTACTCAAAAAATACCAAGTTCCCGTGCAGGAAGGTATTGCAGTAGATACGGTGATGGCTGCAGAGGAAGCTTACCGTCAAATTAAAACCCAGACCGGAAATAATTTCGCAGTAGTGAAAGCCCAGATTCATGCTGGTGGTCGCGGAAAGGGAAAAATTGTGGGAACCGAACAAAGAGGGGTTGCCGTAGCAAAAAGTGCTGAAGATGTAACCAATATTGCAAAAAATATTCTTGGAGGCACATTGGTTACCATTCAAACCGGCGAAGCAGGAAAAAAAGTAAATAAAATATTGGTTGCTCAGGACGTGTATTATCCTGGCCCGAATCCTGTAAAGGAATTCTACTTGTCTATTTTGTTAGACCGTGCAACTGGAATGAATGTTGTGATGTACAGTACAGAGGGTGGAATGGATATTGAAGAAGTGGCACACAATACACCAGATAAGATTTTCAAAGAGTGGGTTCACCCTGGAGGAGGCTTACAAGGTTTCCAAGCTAGAAAAATTGCTTTCAATCTTGGTTTAAGTGGAGAAGCTTTTAAAAGCTGTGTAAAGTTTGTTACCAACCTTTACAATGCATATGTTGGTTTGGATTGTGGTATGTTAGAAATTAACCCATTGTTTAAGACCAGCGATGAGAAAATCATTGCAGTTGACTGTAAAATGAATATTGATGACAACGCACTGATGCGTCATGCGGATGTTGCGGCTTTAAGAGATGTGACTGAAGAAGATCCAACTGAAGTTGAAGCAGGTCAGTACAACCTGAACTTTGTTAAATTAGACGGGAACGTAGGATGTATGGTAAATGGTGCAGGTCTTGCAATGGCTACCATGGATATGATTAAGCTAAGTGGTGGTGAACCTGCTAACTTCCTGGATGTAGGTGGTACCGCTAATGCACAAACAGTTGAAGCTGGTTTCAGAATCATCATGAAAGACCCGAATGTAAAAGCGATCTTGATCAATATATTTGGTGGCATCGTAAGATGTGATCGTGTTGCAGCAGGAGTTATTGAAGCCTATAATAAGTTAGGGAATATCAATATTCCAATTATTGTAAGATTACAGGGAACCAATGCTGTTGAAGCTAAAAAACTAATTGATGAAAGCGGATTAAAAGTACAGTCTGCCATTCAGTTAAGCGAAGCTGCTGCCTTAGTAAAACAGGCCGTAGCCTAATTAAATAAAGTTAATACCATCAAAGCCATGGAAGTTTATCTTCTATGGCTTTTTTATTACCCTTGCCTATCTGCGATGGGCTTTATTTCAGTGATGGCACTTATCGTGTATAACAGCCCTGTCTTTATTTCTATACAAACATATCTTTTTCTCCGAAGCTCCCCTTTCTTAAAAATTTTCCCGTTTGAAATCATAAAAACCGTTCCAACAGGAACATCACAAAGCAAACAAACTCCTTCGGGCATATGAGGATTATACTTTCGAAGTACTTTTAATAATTCCGTCTCTCCGTTGGCTGTTGCTGCCGGCGAAATAATCGACTTTTCCAGTGCTTTTACAATATCATCCGGAAAAACTTTTAGCTGCACAAAATGCACCAGTAACTGACTATATAGGCGCTTCCACTCCTTTCCGTGAGCAGGGACCCTATTCTTAAACTGTTCAAAGGTTAAAAGATGGGCCAATTCATGAAGTAATGTAATCAGGAACTCATACTTATTCAGATTCCCGTTAACACTTATCCGGTGGTTATTTCCACGAAAGGCATGACGGTAATCTCCCAGAACAGTTTTGCGGCTTCTTGCAACAGTTAAGTGTACTTTATACTCGTAAAGGTATTGTACTACAAAATCAAAACTGCCTTCAGGCAAGAACTGAGCCAAGTCTTTTAGCGGATGTTCAGTTGCCGCCATCTTTATTATTCTGATTAATCTTCAAGGAAAGTTTTACTTCTATCCATGTGTACATGATGTACAATGCCATTCCTAAAAAAATGGCATTTACACTTTTGTTTTCTCCGGCATTGTACAGATACACAATGGCGGCGGATCCCAATACAAACAGTTTTAGTACCACAGTACTCATGACTGCTCTAACCATAGCATGTGGATTGGTATTTTTTGATTGCTTTAATTGTTGCTGTAAACTAAACATACTAATTGCGAACAATAAAAGATTTGCCGAAGCCACTACCCAGGGATTAATTTCGGCTGTTTTGAAAAAAAAGGAAAGAAAAACACAAAGCACATTAATCAACACAAATAAATAGACTATTGGACGAAATGGCTTGAATAACAATTGAGACATAAAAATTTAATTAATCATTTGATGCTTCCACTTTAGGGAGATTTAACGGTAATGTATCCAGGGTTGCAGGTTTATCTCCCGCCAATACTTTTTTGATTCCTTCCAGGTATTGTTCCTTGTATCTGATTTCATTTTCCAATGAATCTGTCCTGATTTTTAATAATTGCAATGCAGTTCGGCTTTCCTTGGTTCCGTAACCTGGAATATAGTACTTTAAAGGTGAGAAGGCAATCAGGGCAATGGTAAGGCCTATCAATAGCACAAAAACGGTACTCAAACCAATGTAAACACTTAATCTGGATAACCTGAAAGCAATCATTTCCTCATAAGTATCATCATTCATGATAACCAGACGATAGGTATTACGCAACCTTTTAAAAGTACTTCCTGTGTTTATTTTATCCATACTGTAAAAACTGGGTTAAAGGTACGGATTGGTATGGTTTTATATGGATATGCTAGAGAAATAACTGTATTTTTAAGGGATTTTATGCACAACCGGAAATTTAGACATAACTGGATCCTGACAGGTATTTTACTATTCAGTTGTTCACTTATTGGTGCACAACCAAATACCTCAGTTGAAATTCCCAAACAGGAAAAATACCAGAACAGGGTATTGACTTCAGAAAAAACGGGCAATAAGAAATTTACAATACCCAAAAGGCTTTATAATAACACCGTAAGCCATTACAATTATTATTTCAATGCCTCCAACAAATTAAAAGATATTATCAGCAACGCAAAGTTGCAACACAGAGAAAATTACAGGGAACTATTGCCTTTTTATAATTATTCCTTGAATGAAACTTCTAAGGGTCAGATTGATAGCATTATATACAAATGCACAGCAGGTATCCTTTTACATGATCTCAGAAGTGATTGGGTAGATCAGTTTTATCTGTTATTGGGAAATGCCTATTTACATCGCAAAGACTTTGACTCTGCAACCTATGTTTTTAATTACATCAATTATGCATTTGCTGCCAAAGAAGATGGATACGATCTTCCTATTGGAAGTAACGTAAGTAGCAAGAGTGGCGCTTTCTCTGTTAGCACAGATGAGAAACGTTCTTTCTGGAAGAAAATATCTTCACCTGCTCCTGCCAGAAACGAAAGTTTTCTTTTACAGGCCAGAAATTTTATTGAGCAGGAAAAAATGGAAGAAGCCGAATCGCTTTTACAAATTCTGGCAGCAGATAAGTTCTTCCCCGAAAGGCTAAAAACAGCATGGCATGAACAATTTGCCTATTTACTTTATAAGGAAAGAAAATACGATAGTGCTGCTTTTCATTTAACAAGAGCTCTACCTAATGCTACCAATAACCAGGAAACAGCCAGAAGGGAATATTTAGCTGCACAGCTCTATAGTATGGCCAATAAAGACTCAATGGCTATTGTATGGTACGAAAAAGCAATCAAACAAACCATTGATCCGTTTTTAGATGTGTATGCACGTTTAAATATTGCAGCATTATCTGCAGACGGAAAAAAAGACGCAGTTAATTATCATCTTAGCCAATTGCTTTCGATGGCAAAAAGAGAAAAGTATCAGGCATTCAGAGATCTGATATACTATGCGGCGGCGGAATTGGCAATGACCCAGAAAAATTATCAGCTGGCAAGTGGTTACCTCAACAAAAGCATCTCATTCAATGAAAAAAATGCCGAGCAAAAGGCAAGATCCTTTTACCTTTTGTCTGAAGCACTTTATTTGCAAAAAAATTACATTGGTGCTTCTGCAGCAATGGACAGTGTGAACGCACAACTGCTCACTGAAAAAGAAGCCCTAAAATCGGGCAATATTAAAATTCCTCTACAAAAAATTGCAAAAGGTTTTTTAGCAGTGAACAGAGAAGACAGTTTACAAAGAATTGCAGCCTTGCCAGCGGCAGAAAGGGAAGCATATATAAATAGCTTATTAAAAAAACTGAGAAAAGAAAGAGGAATAAAAGAAAGTGAAGCAGAAGTTGGATTTGGAGGGAACATAATCGCTACTCCTGATTTATTTGGCAATACAGGATCCGGAGGATTTTATTTCACCAATAATTCTTTAAAAACAAAAGGGCTTTCCGACTTTAAAGCAAAATGGGGCAACAGACCCAATATTGATAACTGGAGACGTCAGTCTGCTGTAGACAGAAACTTTAGTGTGGCGAGTATTGATACTGAAGAAAAAAACAGTAAGAACGCAGCAGCAGTTGCACCTGTGCTGAGTTTTTCATCCCTGCAGGATAGCCTTCCGTTAACACCAGAAAAACTATTGCTCTCTAACAATACAGTAACAGCATCCTTATTACAAAATGCTAACATTTTTCAGTACGAGCTCAATGATGCAGTAGCCGCAATTGAAACTTATGAACTGTTGTCGAAAAGATTCTCTGAAAGTGCCGAATTAGAAGAAGTATGGTTTCAATTACAAAATGCTTATAAAAAATCCAGTCAATTTGAAAAAGCAGATTCAGTAAAAAAATTGCTACAGTCTTTTTACCCTAACGGGAAGAACAATAAAGTTTTACAAAACCAGGAAAAAGAGAAAATGGATCCTGCAGTTACACTATACCAGGACATTTACAATCAGTTTATCAGTGGCGACTTTGAAAAAGCACTGCTTAAAAAACAAAGTGCAGACAAGCAAATGGGAAGTTCTTACTGGACTCCGCAGCTTCTGTATATAGAATCCCTTTACTACTTAAAAAAACAAGAAGATAGTATTGCAAAAAACAAACTGAATAATCTTGTCAGTATGTTTAAAGATCATCCTTTGGCAGAAAAAGCCAAAACATTTTTGGATGTAATCAGCAGAAGAAAAGAAATTGAAAATTATCTTTCCCAGCTTTCAATTGAAAGGCCTGTTGAAATTCCTGATAAAAAAATCGACTTGAATAGTACAAAGGCGGAGGAACTACCTATTACAGTTAAAGAGCCGGTAAAAGTTACTGTGCCAGCTGCAGTACCTGCAAATACTGCTATTAAAGCAGCCCCGGTAGAAAGAGCCATTGCTCCGGCTACTTACCAGTTTAATGCTTCCGATTCTCAATTCGTTGTTATAGCGCTGTATAAGGTAGATCCGGTATTTGTTAGTGAAGCCCGAAATGCCTGGAATCGTTTTAATCAGGAAAGGTATTACAACCAGAAATTACCCATCAGTGTAATCAGGGTAAATGAATCTGAACAACTGTTAATGATGGGCCCCTTCCCCAATGCCGCAGAAGCAAGTACCTATACAGATAAAAACAGACCATTGGCAACCTCCAGAGTAACACCCTGGCTGGAAGCATCCAAATTTAGTTTTGCCATCATTAGCAGGTATAATCTGGATTTACTTTTAAAAAAGGGGGAAACAGGCACTTACTGGCAAATGTTGCGAAATCTGTTCCCCGATAAATATTAATTTTACCCCTCAAACATAGATAGAGAAATGAGTAAACCGGTTCGTATATTCTGGCGTATATTTTTTGGAGGTTTTGCATTTATAATCATCTTACTGGCCATGTTAAATTTTGGCTGGATAGGAAGTATGCCTGACCTTGATGATATTGAAAACCCTTCAGCTTCGCTTGCCTCTCAAGTATATGCAGAAGACGGTACTTTAATGGGTAAATACTATATTGAAGACAGAATAAATGTTCAGTACAAAGACATCAGTAAACATATCATTGAAGCATTAATTGCTACAGAAGATGAGCGTTTTTATGACCACAGTGGTATTGATGCACGTTCTTTGGGAAGAGCCATTTTTTATCTGGGAAGTGAAGGCGGCGCAAGTACCATTACCATGCAAACGGCCAAAAACCTTTTCACGGAAAACTGGAGTACAAAAAATTTCATTTTAAGAGCCCTTCAAAAAATCAAGGAAGGCATCATTGCCATTAAACTGGAAAGAAACTTTACCAAAGAAGAAATCATTACCCTTTATTTAAATACTGTTGCGTACAGTGATAATGTATATGGTATCAGAAACGCTTCTAAAACATTTTTTCAGAAAGAACCCGATCGCGTAAACGTAGAGGAAGCTGCCGTATTAATTGCTATGTTGAAGGGCGCAACCCTTTATAACCCTAGACGCAATCCGAAATTATCATTGGACAGAAGAAATACCGTATTGAATCAGATGGTTAGAAACAACTATCTTGACCCTAACCAGGCAGAGATTTTAAAGAGACAACCCATAGAACTCAACTATAAAAAACTGGATGAAACAACAGGTCTTGGCCCCTATTTCAGAATGATTCTGGGTGAAGAAATGAAAAAGTGGTGTAAGGAGAACACCAAGAATAACGGAGATCAGTATGACTTGTACAGAGACGGATTAAAAATATATACTACCATTAATCCACGAATGCAGTTATACGCAGAGGAAGCAGTAGCCAAACATATGAGCTACATGCAAAAATTATTTAACACCCAGGAGAATATCAGAACAGGAAGTATTTGGAAAGGATTTGAACCCATTCTGGAACAAGCCATCAAACAGACAGACCGTTGGAAAAATTTAAAGAGGGAAGGATTAACAGACGAAGAGAACCTGCGTACTTTTCATGAAAAAGTACCTATGCGTGTTTTTGCGTGGAATAACAACCGTGGAGTGGATACAGTCATGACTCCCTTCGACTCCATCAAATACCATAAACAAATGCTGCAGGCTGGTTTTATGGTAATGGACCCGCTGAATGGACAAATTAAAGCATGGGTGGGAGGAATTGATTTTAAAACGTTCAAATACGATCATGCCAATATCAATACCAAAAGACAGGTGGGCAGTACTATTAAGCCTCTTTTATACAGTTTAGCTATTGAAGAAGCTGGGTTAACTCCAAACTCGCCTGTGCAAGATGTTCAACAGAATTTTGGTCAATATGGATTGGTACCTGCCACTTCAAAAACTTGTACAGGAGCAACAATACCCATGGCAATTGCACTGGCTAAATCCAGAAACTGTGCTTCTGCTTATATTATGAAGCAATTGGATAATACGGCCAATAATGGTGCAAAAAGATTTGTTGAGTTTCTGGAAAAATGTGAATTAAAAACCAAGATAGACCCTTATCCATCTATTGCATTGGGCGCATGTGAAATCTCATTGATAGAAATGATGCAAGCATACAGCATGTTTCCTGGCAGAGGATTCAATGCTAAGCCCATGTACATAACCAGAATTGAAGATCGCAATGGCAATGTATTGGCCACTTTTACACCTCAGCGGAAAGAAGTCATCAACGATGTAACAGCTTATTCTGTAATTAAAATGATGCAAGGTGTTTTAACCAATGGTACGGGTGCCGGTATCTGGGGTTATGGATTACCAGCGGGATTACAAATGGCTGGCAAAACAGGTACCACCAACAACAACAGCGACGCCTGGTTTATGGGTT
>Ga0208492_1001640_pt1 | contig 13128 bp, 6 predicted proteins | sample Subbioar_CSW14AB_FD_184820 | JGI IMG/M metagenome (GOLD analysis project Ga0208492, IMG submission 184820) | Serpentinite rock and fluid subsurface biosphere microbial communities from McLaughlin Reserve, California, USA - CR12Mar_CSW14AB (SPAdes) | ecosystem: Environmental > Terrestrial > Deep... | reverse complement strand
GGTCGGGGTCAGTGCGCTGTTGAGATAACCGGAGGCGACATCATAGAAGAACGAAACCTGCACCAGTTCGCCCCAGGTGCGATTGCCGAAAGCCGGCACGTCGGACACGAAGGGCGCGTTGACTATCCATTCCACCGAACCGAACACCGCGCGATCGAACAGCTTCTCGGTCGGGCGATAGCCACGCACGTTGTCGGGGCCACCGACATCATATTGCTCGAGCGGCACCAGCAGATCGGGTGACCACATGAGTTCCGTGGTGAACAGCAGATTGTGGTTCTTGAGCTTGTCCCACAACGGCGTCAGCGCCTGGAAACGCGACAGCCGCAGCATGACCTTGTTGAAATCGCCTTCGGCGAACTTGCCGTTGCCGCCCTGGCGGGTCGGCGGCACGAAGGCCGGGCTCTTGCCCATCGCGCCGAACAAATCATTGAAGCCGTGGGAGATCTCGAGGCTGCCGGTGTTCAAGCCACCGAAGCGCGCGTCGACGTTGTCGAAATAGAATTCGCCCGAAGCCACCGTCAGGCTGTCGATGTTCTGTTTGCGGCTGTCGGCCTTGGTCGCGCTGTTCTTCTTGGCGAGCCGCGCGGTGGCGCTGAAATTCATCAGGCGGCTGCGCACGAAGTTCTTGGTCAGCGAGACGTTGTAGTTCTTGATGTCGCTGTGGATGTTGGCATCACGGAAATCGCCGCCGACGTCGAACTGGTTGCGGTCCATGCCGACGGCGAACTGGGTGTCGTAAAGGCGCGGAATCGGAATCTGGTAATCGAGCGCGTAGAACCAGGTGTTGCGCGGCGCCACGGTACGCTGGATGGTGGTGGTGAAACGGTCACCGAAGCCGAGCGGATTGTTGACCGTGAAACGGCCGAGTTCACGGTTGAGACCGGTTTCGCGGATGCCATGGTTGTCCCAGCGCAGCGCCGCTTCAAAGCGCTGTTCTTCCTGCACTTTGAGCATGATGTCGGCGGTGCCGACGCGGGTACCCGGCTGGAACACGCCGAAGGACGACAGCCCGGGGTTGTCCGACACCGTCAACAGTGCGGTTTCAATCGATTCCTTGGTGACCGGCTGACCGATGATGCTGCGGAACGGCAGCGCCAGCACCTCGGATTTGTACATCTTGTTGCCCTCGGTCACGACGTTGCCGAGCAGCCCCTCCATGACCTGGATCTTGACCTCGCCAGTCTCCACCGACTGCACCGGCACGAAGGCCTGGGCGAGAATCAGGCCGTGGTCGCGGTAGTACTTGGTGACGACGTCGGCGACTTCCTGCAGGCGCCCGACGGTGAAACCGTCCGGACGCTCGGCGAGCTTGGCGTCGACCAGGGCCTGGATCTCGGCCACGGCGATGGCGTGCTCAGGCCGATCGACGGCGCCTTCGAACACGAAACGCTTGACCTCGACCTTCTCGCCGTCATCGATTTCGAGCGGCCGGTCGACCAGCGCGGGGACTTCGAAGGTCTCCGGCGGCGGCGGTTGGGGGCGCTCGCGCGGTGGCTCGCCGGGGCGGATGGCGCCCGGTTTGGCGGCATCGGGAAGATCGACCGCAGCCGCAAGGGAACTCTCGTCGACCGACATCGCGCTCGCCAGATCGGGCTCCGTGGCCGCCGCAGTGGTGGCCGGCTCGAGGGCCGAAGAATCTGCGGAATGTTCTTGTGCATCCGCAGCTTGCGGAGCAGCAAGGGGGTCGTCGAAGGCTGGACGGACGGCGCCGGGACGGGCCGCGACGAGGCCCGCGTCGGGTTCGACGCCGGCAGCGGACGACAGGCTCGCACGCGCCACCATGCCCGCCACGCAGAGTGCGCGCAGGCAGCGCCATGCCATCCCTCGCCTAGAGTCGCCCACTATATGCATAAGACCTTTCAATAAGCCCGCTAACGCACTGAATAACTGGGCCTACTTTGGCGCCCATCGGACTGTGGCGAGTATAACAACGTCTTTTCGAATGCGGCAACGGCCGGGGGATCCCCGGCCGCATGCGGTCAGCGCCCAGGCATTGAGCGTGTGCTCAGGGCTGCGCGGCGGCGGGTGGCGCGGTGGCCTGGGTGGACGTTGCTTGCTTGAGGAGGTCCTGACGCCAGCTATCCAGTGCGTCCTCGGCCGGCGTATCGATCGGGTAGTCCTTTTCTATCTTCTCGATGGCGGCCTGGCGGACCTTGGCGCCGGCCTCCTGCACCATGCGCGCACGCAACTGCTCGCGGACCCGCTCGAAATCCAGCATTTCGGCATCGACCGTCGCGCCGCGCCTCAATACATGCAGGCCGGTTTCCGAGGCGATGGGCTCGCTGACCTGGCCGGACTTGAGCTTCTTCAGCGCTTCGGCAATCGGTGGCAGCAGATCGGCCGACTTCAGCAGCCCCATGTAACCGTCGTTGACGCGGCTTGCCTCATGGGCGGAATACTGCCGAGCCAGCGCGCCGAAATCGCCCTTGCCGCTGCGCAATTCGTCCGCCACGCGATTGGCGCGTGCCCATGCCGCCTTGACCTCCTTGTCGCCGGCCACCGGGTCGAGGGGAATGAAGATCTGCCACAGGTGCACCCGCTCCGGGACGCGAAAGGCGTCGGGATTCTTCTCATAGGCCTCGCGCACCTGGGCATCGCTCGGGAACTGCGGATCGAGATTCACCCGCACCACTTGATTGAGGTAGGACTCGACCAGCACGCGCTGACCGGCACGCTCCATGACGGTCTTGATCTGAGCGTTCTCGTCGGCCTGGTTGGCGTAGGCGGCTTTCAGCACCGCCTGGTTGAGCGTCTCCTGATGGACGAACTGCTTGAAGTTCTCGGCTGAGTTCAGAATTTCGTTGCGGCGCGGGGCGTCGACGATGCTCAACACTTCACCGAGCAGTCTGGCGTCGAGTGCGGCGGGCGCGACGGTGGCTTCGCCATCCTTGACCGTCGCCTGACCGCTCACGGCAGGCGGCGCCTCGGGCGGCGCACTGGCGCCGGGGCTCACCAGATAGCGCTGGCCCAGCGCACCGACGATGATCAACAGGGCGCCGAACAACAACGCGGCGGGGGTCGACAGATTTTTCAAGACACTGGCTCCCGAATGCGGACGATTCCTTGATGGGCTCGGATTCTAGCCGGCAATTCCGGCCCAGGCGAAGCATGCGCCGCTCTGCTTCGGGCGCTTGCCCGACACAGAAATTTTGTTGATGCTGAGTGGCTTATTCCATAAACTTCGGTTGACCCTCAACCAGCGCAAGCGCGCCCGAATGGCGCGAACGCGCGCCCTCCAAGGACCTTAGGCCCGACGGCAACGAGAGCGAATGGCGCCGAAAACCACCAACCTGACCATCATGTTTGCCGATATCAGCGGCAGCACGCGGCTCTACGAGCTGCTCGGTGATGGTCCGGCGCGTGCCAAGGTCGCGAGTTGTCTGGAAATGCTGACCGACGTCACCGAACGCCACCGCGGCACGGTCATCAAGACCATCGGCGACGAAATCATGTGCACCTTCCCCACGCCGGAACGGGCGGTCAGCGCCGCCTGTGAGATGCACGAGATGCTGGAAGACGAAATCACGGTGCAGACCAACCAGGGCCGCATGTCCCTGGCGGTGCGCATCGGCCTGCACCATGGCCCGACCATCCTCGACGCCGGTGACGTGTTCGGCGACGCCGTCAACGTCGCGGCGCGCATGGCGTCGATGTCCAAGGGCGGCCAGATCATCACCACCCAGACCACGGTCGACGAACTGCCCCCGATCCTGAAAGCCAGTACGCGCTTCATCGACAGAGCGCCGGTCAAGGGCAAGAAGGAGACCATGGATATCTACGAGGTGCTGTGGCAGCAGGACGATGTCACGCGCATGTCGACCGGTGTGATTCCGGAGCCGATGCAGCGCGCCTGCCTCAATCTCCGCTATCACGATCTCGACATCGTGATGAATGACGAGCGCCCGCAAGTGGTGCTGGGCCGCAGCAAGACCGCCGATATTCCGGTCGCCGAAGCGCTCGCCTCACGCCAGCATGTGCGCCTCGAATTCCGCCGTGGCAAATTCTTCATCATCGACCAGAGCACCAACGGCACCTATGTGTGGACCGGTGACACCGAAGCGTTTCTGCGTCGCGAAGAAATGCCCTTGAGCGGCAGTGGCAAGATCAGCCTGGGACGGTCGTTTTCCGAAAATCCCCAGGAAGTCGTCCATTTCAAGTCTGACGACTGAGCTCGCGACCCGAGCGTGAGCGCCTACGTTAAGTTTCCCTCGGTTTCCGACCCGCGCGCGGCGCGGACGCGGAGCACCCCATGAGCAGCGACGCGTTCCGCTGGCAGTCCGCCGCCATCACCGATGTTGGCAAAGTGCGCAAGCTGAACGAGGACTCCATCCTCGAGCGCGGCGATGCCGGTCTGTGGGTGGTGGCTGACGGCATGGGTGGGCATTCGGCCGGTGATCTCGCCAGCCAGCTCATCGTCAATTCACTTGCCAAGCTCGATACCAGCGGCGCGCTGCCGGATTTTGTGGAGCGCGTCGAAGAAGCGGTGCAGAGCGTCAATGATCGCCTGTTCGCGGTCGCTAATTCCCACAACCAGACCAGCGGCAGCACGGTCGTCATGCTGTTGGTCAGTGGACGTCACGCGGTGGTGATGTGGGCCGGTGACAGTCGCTGCTATCTCCTGCGCGGTGGCGAGATTCGGCAGCTCACCACCGATCACACACAAATCGAGTTGTTCATCGCCAAGGGACTGTTGACCCGCGCCGAGGCCGTCGGCCATCCCTCGGGCAACATGGTGACGCGCGCGGTGGGCGTGACCGATTGCCTGTTCCTCGAGATGGACCTGCTCGAGTTGCGTGACGGCGATCGCTTTCTGCTGTGCTCCGATGGCCTGGACAAACATCTCAAGGACGAAGAAATCGCGCAGCACCTGCGCGGCGAGGATCCACAAACGGTGGCCCGCACGCTCATCGACCAGACCCTCGCGCGCGGCGCGATGGACAACGTCAGCGTGTGTGTGGTCAAGGTCACCCGAAATTGATGTCCGGTCCTTTGTCGAAGGCGCCGGATACGCAGCAAACCCTGGAAATTTGAGCGCATGAATCCACATCTCGAAGCGCCCGCGCTGTCCGTCGCCGGAGGCCGTGGCAATGGCTGATTTCAAGACCACGCTGGAACGTCTGGTGCGCGGTGAAATCGACTTCAACGCGGTCGCGCGCAACATCGACAAACTGCTGACCAAACAGCCGCAGGCAGTGGTCGCGGTCATGGACCAGCTCAAGCAGGCGGTGGTCGATGGCATCATCGATGCGGAAACCTATGCGGCGCTCAAGAGCCGCATCACGGTGCGCGTCGAAGCCACGCCGCTCGGCGGCAATGATGATGCCACGCGCATCGCGCGCAACGATGACGCCACCCGTCTCGCGCGGGACGACGACGCGACCCGCATCGCCAGCGATGACGACGCCACCCGCATCGGCAACGACGAAGCGACCCGCCTGCTCGGCAGCGGCGAGGAACGCACCCAGTTCGCGCCCCATGAGCCGACGGAAGTGGTTGCCAGCCTGCGTCAGACCCTCGGCGACGCGACCGAGATACTCGACATCACCAGCGGCGAGATCACGGGCCAGAGTCAGCCCTCCTCCTCCACCACCACCGGCATCGACTTCGACCCGAGCGGTGAAAGCGGCTCGGAGACCTCGGCCTCGTGGCCGACGGGCGACAGTCAGACCGGCGGCACCGGCAGCGACTGGTCCTCGCCCAGCGCCCCGCGTGGCCCGACCAAGATCGAACCGGGCGCGGTATTGCGCGGCCGCTTCAAGCTCGACTCGGTGCTCGGCGTGGGCGGCATGGGTTCGGTATTCCTCGGCAGTGATCTCATCAAGGTGCGCGCCAAGGACAAGCAACCGCGCGTCGCACTCAAAGTGCTGAACGAGGATTTCAAGCAGCATCCCGATTCCTTCATCGCGCTGCAGCGCGAAGCGAGCCGCCAGCAGAAGCTCGCCCATCCCAATATCGCGACGGTCTACGACTTCGATCAGACCGAGGATGGTCTGGCCTTCCTCGTCATGGAATTGCTCGAGGGCCAGGCGCTCAACGATTTCATCAAGAAGGTGGTGCGTCCCAAGGGCGGCCTGCCCTTCGCCGAAGCGCTGCCCATGGTGCAGGGCCTCGGCGCGGCGCTGGTCTATGCCCACGAACGCAACATCGTCCATTCCGATTTCAAACCCGGCAACTGCTTCCTGACCAAGGAAGGCCAGATGAAGGTGCTCGACTTCGGTATCGCGCGCGCGGTCAAGAATCCCGGCGCGGCGGAAGGCGAAACGACGATTTTCGATCCGGGTAAACTCGGCGCCCTGACGCCGGCCTATGCCAGCACCGAAATGCTGGAGGGCGAAGAGCCCGATCCGCGCGACGACATCTACGCGCTGGCCTGCGTGGCCTATGAACTTCTGACCGGCAAGCATCCGTTCAACAAGATTCCGGCCAACAAGGCCCGCGACAGTGGCCTGGTGCCGGAGCCGATCAAGAGCCTGACGCGCAAGCAATGGCGCGGTCTCGAACATGGTCTGGCCTTCACGCGCGACAAGCGCAGCCAGACCACCGCGCAATTCCTGGTCGAGTTCGAAGGCAAGACTTCGCCCTGGAAGAATCCCCTGGTCGTGGTGCCGGCCGCCGCCGTGCTGCTGGCCGCGGTCGGCGTGGCGCCGATGATCAACATGCTCGACAGACGCGATACCGATCAGCGTATCGAGTTGGCGCGCAGCGGCAATGCCGAGAACATCGAACAGGTCCTCGGCAGTGTCGATGCCGGCGATTTCGATTCCGGCAAGCGCGACCGCATCCTCACCGAGGCCAAGGAAGCGATCCTTGCCTACTTCGAGAACGGCGTACGCGCGCGCATCGATGTCGCCGCCGGCAAGTACGATTTCATCGGCGCGCGTCAGATCATCGACAAGGCCCAGGGCTACAGCGTCTATCACGATTCCTCGAGCTTGAAGGAATTGAGGGCACAGATAGACGAAGCCGAGAACCGCGTGCTCGCCGAGCAGTTCGACAAGTTCAATACCGCGCTCGAGAACGGCGAACTGCTGCCGAACGACAGCGGCGATGACATCTACGACGCGATGGCGGTGGTCGCCAAGATCGATCCCAGTCATCCGATGCTGAAAGACCGCCGCCTGCCCGGCGCCTTCGCCAATGCCATCAACAAGGCGCTGGCCGACAATGATTTCGACTACGGCGAATCGCTCAGTGAGCAGAGCCGCACACTGCTCGGCCTCGACAACAAATACCTGAACGATCTGGCCGACAAGATTGGCGGCGCGCGTGAACGGGCCGAAACCACCGCACGTCTGCTGAGCGCGGTCGATGCAGTGCAGAAGGCGCTCGACAGCAAGCAGGGACTGCCGGCCTATCTCGCCGTGCAGGACGAAGTGGTGGATCTGGCGCGACTCGATCCCGGCAACGAATTGCTGGAGAAATTGCGCCGCGACATCGAACCGCGTGCGACGCGCGATCTGGCGACACTGCAAAGCTCGCGCAACTGGCCGGCGAGCGATCTCATGCTCGGCGATTACAGCGGCATGCTGCGCGTGCTCGGCATGCGCGATTTGAACGATCGCATCGGCACGCTGGCGAACGAATTCAATGCCCAGCTGACGACGCTGCGCGATGGCATCACGCAAGCGGTCGCGAGCGACAAACTGATACCCGACGGCGACGATCAGCTGCAACAAATGCACGAGATCGCCGCGCGCCACGCCACCACCCGGAATGCCCGCGATCAGCTGGCCCTGGCACGTCTGCATGGCGCGCGACTGCTGCGCGATCAGGGCGATCTGGACGGCGCCGCGAGCGCTCTCGCCGCCGCCCTCGCCTACCAACCGGGCACGCGCGTGGCGGCCCTGGTCGACGGCGAAAGCAAGCTCGAGGACGAACTGCGCAATGCCGATGACGCCGCGCGCGCCGAGGCACTCGCGCAACGCAAGACACAGTTCGATGCCGCGCTGCCGGCGTTCGAGCAGGCGCTGGCCGATCTCGGCAAGGGTGACGCGGCCTTCGACGCCGCCTTGAGCGCGCTCGACGCGCTGCGTGCCGCGCAGCCAGGCGATGCACGCACGAGCGATGCCGCCAAGCGTCTGGCGGCCGCCGTCGAACAGAGCGCGGCGCAACTGGCCAGCGCAGGACAGTGGGACAAGGCCATCGCCCTGACCCAGGACGCACTCGTCACCGTGCCGCAATCGAGCGCCCTGGTGAGCAAGCTCGACAGTCTCGAAAGCCAGCGCAAGCAGGCCATGGCCGAGGCCGAGCAGAAACAGGTTGCCGACGCCAAGGCCGCCATCGAGAAACTGCTCGCCGAGTCGGATGCCGATCGCAAATGGCGTGCGAGCGTGCGTCAGTACATGGGCGACATCGCCGCGTTCGGCGATCCCAAGGACCCCTGGATCAAGGACGTCAGCACCAAGATTGCCGCCAAGCTGGTGGAACGCGCCGGCGAGATGCGCCTGCAGGAGCGCCTCGCCGAAGGCGCCAACCTGATCGCCGATGCCGAACGCTATGCGCCCGACGCACCCGGCCTCGTCGACGAACGCAGCGCCTTGAAGGAAGCGACCGACACCTTCGAGCAGGAACAGAAGGAACAGGCGCGCCTCGCGCGCATCGATGGTCTCAAGCAGACCTTCGAATCGCAGGCCAAGGCCGGCGACGTCGCCAATGCCGCCAAGACCCTCGACAGCCTGCGCAAGGAAACCGAGCAGACGCCCGACAACTACGTGAGCGAGGAGGCGCCGCGTCTCCTGGCCAGCGCCTATCTCAAGCTCGCCACGCAACAGGTGCCGAAGAACGACTTCGCCGCCGCGCTGCGCTTCGCCAAGGCCTGCGCCGATCTGCAACCCCAGCGCCAGGACTGCAAGCTCGCGGTGCGCGACTACACCGTCGATGGCAACAAGCAGGAACTGGCCAAGATGTTGAAGCGTCCCGATTTCGACATCACCGAGGCGCTGGCCAAGGTCTCTGAAGTGCAGGTGCTCGACCCGGGCGAATTCAGCAAGGCCGAGGCCGGTTGGGCACAGGACATCGCGACCCGCATCGAGGCGCTCAAGCAGAGCGACGGCATGGCGGCCAATGAAGTCATCAAGCAGGCCAAGGACGTGTTCCCCGGCAATCAGCCGATCGCTTCCATCGAACCGGTCAAGCTCAGCGCGCCGACATCGAAATACGCGCCCGACATCAAGAAGGCGCTCGACAAGGCGATGTTGTCGGCGGCCAAGGACCTGCTGCTCAAAGCCACGCGGGACGAAGCCGAGAATCCCGAAATCGTGACCTTGAAAGGCGCCTTCAATGCGCGCGTCAAAGAGGTCAAGGACATCGTCGGCAAGTTCGATGCGCGCTTCAACGAAGGCCGTGCCGGCGTCGCCCAATGGCAGGCCGATCGCGCCGACGCGAGCAAGGACAAGGCCAACAGCATGCTGGTCGCCGCGCGCGGCGAACTCGACAGCGCGTTCGCGATCTGGTCGGACAACGCCGCGCTCAAGCAGCGCAAGCTCAAGCTCGATCAGGAAATCGCCAAGCTCGCCGGCGGGGTTGCGCCGCTCGAACCGCCGCCGCCACCCACCAATCCCTGCGAAGGGAAACTCGCCGGCCACGGCAAACGCAAGGCCGGCACCTGCTTCTACTTCGTCGCCGCCAAGGAACCCGGCCCCTACATGGTGGTGGTGCCGGCCGGCGAAGGTATCGCCAAACCCTTTGCCGTCGGCAAGTTCGAAGTGACGGTCGCGGACTTCAACCGCTACTGCAAGATGAGCGGCAAGTGTTCACCGCTGCCGGGTCAGGACGCGGTGCTGCCGGTCACCGGTATCACGCTCGCCCAGGCGCAGGAATACACCAAGTGGTTGTCGGAACGCACCGGTCAGAAATTCCGTCTGCCGACCAATCAGGAATGGACCTATGCCGCCAATGCCGGCGGTGACCAGCCGAAGAAGGATTACAACTGCCGCGTCGAACAGGCCGGACAGTTGCTCAAAGGTCAGGGCACGATGGGCGTCAACACCGGCAAGGCCAACGGCTGGGGCCTGTACAACTATGTCGGCAACGCGCAGGAATGGGTGGTCGACGGCGGCAGCGTGGAAGCGCGCGGTGGCGCCTTTGAAGACATGTTCAGCAAGTGCGACATCGCGCTGGAGAAACCCCATGCCGGCAGTGCCGACAAGGCGACGGGGTTCCGCGTCGTGCTCGACCTCGATTCCTGAGGCGAAGAGGTCACCATGCACGCTGCGCGAATCGGACTGTAATGCCGGCCATCAACGTCACCACCCTGCGGGATCTGTCGCGCGCCTATGCGGTGGGCGCGCTCGATCGCGAAACCTACCGACGCCAGCGACACGACCTTCTGACACGCATCGTGGCCGATCAGATGGCGGTCGAGCCCTATCAGGCCCCAGAACCCGAACAGCGCACGGTCTTCCCCTACGATGACGACGAGGGCGATACCACCCAGGAAATCCTCACGCCGCTGCCGCCGACGCGATTGACGTCCAGGCCGACGCGGCGCGGCCTGCCGTGGCTGGCGATTGTCGGCGTGCTGGTGCTGGGCGGCGCGGCGGCGGCCTACTATTTCACGCGTCCCGCCGATAAGGTCGCGCCGGCCACGCCCGCGGCCACCGCCAAGGTCGCGGCGGCGGACGATCCACTGACGGAATTCCTGAATACCAATCAATGGAACGGCCCGCAGTTGCAGGCGCTCGGCGCGCGCTGGAACGCGCTCAGCGAAACGCAGCGCGCCTCGCTGCGCGGCGCGCCGTCCATGCGTCGCCTGACGGACAAGGCCTTCGAACAGATTCAGGCGGAGAACGCCCTCATCACGCTCGGCGATGCCGAAGAAGCGCTGGGCACGCAGCAACACCTGCTCGATCTGCTGGAGCATCTCGGCGTCGACGATGCGCGACTGCCGCGGGCACGCGACGCCTGGCGCAGCGCGAGCGCCGAATTCGCCGGGCAGCGCGCGGCGAGCGCCGAGCAGAAAGCGGCGAGCACCGCGGCCTCGGCGCTCACTGCCGAGCCCGTGGCAGTAGCCGCACCCAGCCCTGCAGCCACGCCCCCGGAGACAACACCGACGCCGCTCACCGTGCCCAGCCCCGCACCGACGCCTCCCGCAGCGGTCGCCGCATCCGGCGCCCGCCCTGAGCCGGCGGCAGCGCCCGCGACGCCCGCGCCCGCGGCTTCCCTGGTCGCGGCGACCGCGCCGAACGTCAGCGCCGCGGCACCGCAGAGCAAGCCGGCCCGCGGCACCTGCAAGGCCAGCCTCGCCAAGACCCGCCGCCCCTATTGCCAGGACGCGCTCGCCGGCATCGGCAAAGGTCCGGCGCTGGTGGTGGTGCCGGCCGGCGAGTTCGAGATGGGCGGTGAGGCCGAGGAAGAACAGCCGCGCCATGCGGTGAAATTCCAGCAGCCGTTCGCCATTGGTCTGTTCGAAGTCAGCGCCGCTGAATTCGCGCTGTTCTGCAACGCCACCAATACCGCCTGCCCGGCCCAGCCCTGGAGTAATCCGGCCCTGCCGGTGGTGAACGTGTCGTGGGCCGCGGCCAACGCCTACGTGCAGTGGTTGAGCAAGAACAGCGGCGCCAGCTATCGCCTGCCGACCGAGGCGGAATGGGAATATGCGGCGCGCGCCGGCAGCACCACGCCCTACCCCTTCGGCACTGAAATCCTGCCGACCCATGCGCGCTACAGCTTCAAAGCTACAGAAACCAGCCCGCTGCCGGCCGGCGATCGCAGCGTCAATCGCAACGACTTCAAGCTCTACCACATGCTCGGCAATGTGCGCGAATGGGTCGCCGATGCCTGGCGCCCGAACCACGGCGGTGCCAGCGCAGACGGCGGCGCGCAGAGCGGTGGCGACGGACGCCACGTGGTGCGTGGCGGTTCCTATGCCGATCGCGCCTCCGCGCTGCGCAGTGCCGCGCGCCTGCCGTTGGCCGCCACTGGCGACGCTTTCACCGGCTTTCGCGTGGTGCGGGTGGTCGAGTAGGTGCCACGCCGTGGCCCGGCGCGTCGCTACGCCTTTAATGTGCGAATGAATTCGCACCTACAATGGCGCTGGACTCTTTTCTGACCGGTGATCATGGCCATCAACCTCAATCCCGACGAACGCGACAAATTCACGGCCCTCGCCAGCCATTGGTGGGACGCACAAGGCCCGTGTCGCACGCTGCACGACATCAATCCCTGCCGTTATGACTACGTCGCGGCGCAGGCGTCGCTGCCCGGCGCGCGGGTTGCGGACATCGGTTGCGGCGGTGGCATTTTCAGTGAGGCGCTGGCGCGCGGTGGCGCGCATGTCACGGCCATCGATGCGTCGGCGGAACTGATCGAAGTCGCGCAACGTCATGCCGCCGCGCAGGCGACGCCCGTGCACTACGAAGCCATCACCGCCGAGGAACTCGCGGCGCGCCAAGCGCGGCATTTCGATGTGGTCACCTGCCTCGAACTCATCGAACACGTGCCGGAACCCGACTCTCTGATCGCGGCGTGCGCGACACTGTTGAAGCCGGGCGGCGTGCTGGTGATGTCGACCTTGAACCGCAATGCGGTGTCCTATGTGCTGGGCGTGGTGATGGCGGAGTACGTTCTCAAACTGGTGCCGCGCGGCACCCATGACTACATGCAGTTCATACGTCCCTCGGAACTGGCCAGCATGGCGCGCGCCGCCGGCCTCGACACCCGCGACGTGCGCGGCATGCATTACGACCCGTTCACGCGCCGTGCGCGCCTGTGCGCAAGCCCCGCGGTGAATTATCTCGCGACCTTCGCGCGCGACGTCGCCTGAGCGCGTGGGCGTGAGTCTGCCGTCCGCGCCACGCGCCGTGTTGTTCGATCTCGATGGCACGCTGCTCGATACCGCACCCGATTTCGTCATCGCCCTGAACGCGCTGCGCGCCGAGGAATCCTTGCCGCCGCTGCCGGCTTCCGCCATCCGGCCCTTCGTGTCCCATGGCAGTTCCGCCATGATCCGTGTCGGCTTCGGCACCGATGTTTCGCATCCCGAATTCGAACGACGCCGTCTGCGTTTTCTCGATCACTACGCGCGGGTTCTGGGCCAGGGCACGGTGCTGTTCGATGGCATGGCGGACGTACTGCACACGCTGGAAGCGCGCGGACTGCCGTGGGGCGTGGTGACCAACAAGCCGG
>Ga0208492_1001639_pt1 | contig 13130 bp, 10 predicted proteins | sample Subbioar_CSW14AB_FD_184820 | JGI IMG/M metagenome (GOLD analysis project Ga0208492, IMG submission 184820) | Serpentinite rock and fluid subsurface biosphere microbial communities from McLaughlin Reserve, California, USA - CR12Mar_CSW14AB (SPAdes) | ecosystem: Environmental > Terrestrial > Deep... | reverse complement strand
TCGGCCGGCGTGCAGGTAGCACGCCGGCACTTCCTCCCTCCGAGTCGGTCGGCCGGCGTGCAGGTAGCACGCCGGCACTTCCTCCCTCCGAGTCGGTCGGCCCCCGGCCCGTCTGCTGTGCTTGGCAGGCCGGGAGGGAATCGAACCCCCTCGCAGGAGTTTTGGAGGCTCCGCGGTCACCATGACTCTCCGACCTATGAATTGGACTCTTCACGACTGACGGCTGACGACTGACGACTGATGACTTTGGTGGAGACTGACGGGAATCGAACCCGCATGCCTGGTGTGCAAGACCAGTGTCCTCCCGTTGGACGACAGCCCCATGATTGGTCGGAGTGGGCGGAATCGAACCGCCGTAATCTCGGTCCCGAACCGAGTGCCTCGTGCCGCTAGGCTACACTCCGTTAGATAAACAGAAAGCACACACGCAGTGGAGCGACGGGGAATCGAACCCCGATCTACGGCTTGCGACGCCGCCGTCTTCCCGTTGGACGACCGCCCCGATACGAACGAAACACGAGTGCACGGAGGGGGAGTCGAACCCCCAAGCCACGAGGGCGTCTGGTTCTCGACCAGGTGTGGTTGCCATTTCACCATCCGTGCGTTGTCGGAGTGGGCGGAATCGAACCGCCGTGATCTCGGCCCCCAGCCGAGTGCCTCGTGCCGCTAGGCTACACTCCGGTGGAGTCGACGGGATTCGAACCCGCATGATCTCCGCAGCCAGCGGAGCGCTCGCCCAATCGAGCATCGACCCCAGAATTCAGAACGAGACGACGATAGAGGCGGAGAGGGTGCCCTGCCTGCTGGGCGACCGCGGCGCGTGTTTGCACACCCGTCGGGGTTGGATTCGAACCAACGACCACCAATGTACTCCCCGTACGCATTCGTCTCGGCGCCTCGTACGGGAATCGAACCCGTCTCGACCGATCGACAATCGGCAAGCCACCCAGCAGCTTCACGAGGCATGTCACATCAATGCATGAGAGCGGGTGAAGGGAATCGAACCCTCTTGAACGCGGCTGGCAACCGAGTGCTCTACCAATGAGCCACACCCGCAAATCGTTTCGTACCCATGGCGCGCCGAACGGGAATCGAACCCGCCTCAGCCGATCGACAATCGGCCAGCCACCCAGCGGCTTCCCGACGCAAGACAGATGATGAAGTGCTCGCTCGGTGAGCGGCCTTCGGGATCAGCGCTTCGGCGCGCGGACCGCGGCGGTGGCGCGGTCGACCTCGTCGAGGATTCGTCGCGCGTGACCGAGGAACGTTTCGCCAGCTTCGAGCAATCGCACCCCACGAGGAGTGCGCGCAAAGAGCGGGGTGCCGAGCTCGTTCTCGAGCGCGCGGAGCTGTCGGCTGAGCGGCGGCTGCGCGATGTGGAGCTTCGCGGCGGCGCGGCTCACGTTGCCCTCTTCGGCAACGGCGACGAAGTAGCGGATCTGCGAGAGGCTCATCGACAGCGTCAGTGTAGCGCAGGCAGATCGAAAAGGTATTGGATCGCTTCCAAGCCCTCGCCCATCTTGCGGCTGTGACCATCGAGATCTTCGGTCCGCGCGAGGCCGCGCGGTTGCGGCGCGCCGGTGAGGCTGCGCGTGAGACCCTGGCATTCGTCGGGGCACGGCTCCGTGCCGGGTTGACCACCGCAGACGTCGACGCGTGGGTGCGCGAGGATACGCGGCGAAGGGGCGGCACTCCGAGTCAGCTCGGGTACCACGGCTTTCCCGCAGCGGTGTGCGTGAGCCGGAACCAGGTCGTGTGTCATGGAATTCCGAGTCGTTCGGAGCGACTCGTCGAGGGCGACATCGTCAACGTCGACGTCACCACGTGTTTGGACGGATTTCACGGCGACACATCGGCGACCTTCGTGATCGGAGATACCTCGGACGAGAAGCGCGCGTTGGTACTGGTTGCTCGTCGCGCGCGCGATGTCGGGGTTTCGGTGGTGCGCGAGGGCGCCCGCCTCGGAGACGTCGGCGCCGCGATCCTCGACGTCGCACGTGCTGCCGGCTGCAGCGTCGTGACCGAGCTCGGCGGACACGGCATCGGCCGGAAGATGCACACCGAGCCGCACGTCTCGCACGTCGGAACGCGCGGGACCGGCATGCGGCTGCGTGCTGGGATGGCCTTCACGATCGAGCCGATGATCAACCTCGGTCGTCCCGAGGTGCGCACGCTCGACGACGGCTGGACCATCGTCACCGCGGATGGATCGCCTTCGGCGCAGTTCGAGCACACTGTGCTCGTGACCCGCGACGGCTGCGAGATCCTCACGGCGTAGTCTCCCTCCCTCGAATCGAACGAGGCCTGCTCGTTTAGAAGACGTGCGCCGGGATCCACCCGGAGGGAGGGCCTCCCTCCTTCGAATCGAACGAAGCCTGCGCGTTTAGGAAACGCACGTCGGGATCCACCCGGAGGGAGCGAGACGTCAGACAAAAGATCCCCGACCAGGAGCGTGAAGACCGTCGGCGCATTGCCGTGTGCTCGCGCACACGACCGCTCGCCCCGCGACCTGCTCGGTTTCCCGGCAAGCGCCGTCGTACCACCGCTCCCGCCGAGGCCTTGCGACCGCGTCGGAGACGGAGGGAACTACCTTAGGACCGTTGTAGTTACGTGTAGTCCTCACTACATTCGGGGAAGAATCTTGGTTGATGGTGGACAAGCATGGCCACTTTGCGGGGCCCTTTGGCTTGGTCCGGTCATAGGATGAGCCGCCGCCGGCCTCTACGGTCGGTGCCGGAGGTAATTCATGGCACTCGATGCAGAAGCGCTTCGTAGCAGTCTCGAGCTGGTGACCGCGAAGGAGCCGCTGATCACCAAGAGGTTCTACGAGATCCTGTTCGCGAGGTACCCGCAGGTTCGTCCGCTGTTTTCGCGGAACGCGCCGGAGCGGCAGCAGAAGATGTTGCAGGAGTCGATCGTCGCCGTGCTCGATCACCTCGACGACGCGACGTGGCTCACCGACACGCTCGGCGCGATGGGCGCGAAGCACATCGAGTACGGCGTCACCGAGGAGATGTATCCGTGGGTCGGCGAATCGCTGCTCGCGACTCTCGCGGAGCTCGCCGGCGATGCGTGGAGCCCGCGCGTCGAAAAGGCTTGGACCGACGCGATCGGCGCGATCGCCGGGCTGATGATCGCCGGCGCGAAGCGCGCGAGCGCGGCGTAGCCCCGAAGTTCGGAACCGGCGCGTGGTGCCGCACGCGCCGGTCCCCTTCGTCGACCAGTGTTCATGAGTCGTTGCCGGGACGCCCTGAGGGCTGCCCCACCGTCTCGCTCGGCCAGTGCGCTGTTACGCGTTCTTCAATGGATGGCTGCCTCTAGGCCCACCTCCTGGCGATCATGGCTACTGCGGCGGAAGACCGTTCGTCGAGCTTCACTGACGTTTGCCGCAGGCACGCGGCGAACGCTCGCTCTCTCCGACGGGCACGGTCCCTCCCAGCCCTCTTGGTTGTAGACCCACGGGGCATTCGACGAAGTCAAAGTGAATAGGCGAGTGCGACGACGATTGGTGTAGAGACGTTTTCGTGTGCTACCACCACACCCCACCGGCACATTGAGCCGGCGCCGGGATTCGAACCCGGTCCTCGACCGTGATAAGGTGTAGTCCCTACGGGCATTCGTCACACTCGTTTCGCGAGTCGCCGGGGAATCGAACCCCGCTCCGCTGAGTGAAAATCAGCGATCCTGTCCTCTAGACGAGCGACCCAAGTGAGCCCCACCCTCCCGGCCTCGAGCGCACCAGGTGCTCGTGCATGGGCCCTGCAACGGCAGGGAGGGCGGTCACTCGGTTGTCACGCGGCGACGAGCGAGGCGTACGCGACCGAACTGCCGGTCGTGACCACCTGTCCGCCGAACGCGCGGTTGTCGGTGTGCGGCTTGCCCGCAACGGTCCACAGCGTGTGGTCGTCGAGCGTGTCGTCGGCCTTGTCGGCTCTCTCGAGCCGGAGACCCTTCACGAACGACCCGATCTGCGCGGTGAGGCGAACCTCACGATCGCGCAGCTCGGCCAGCACGTTGCGAAGCGCAGCGAGCGACTTGGCGACCGGAACGAGCGGCAGGCGCGTCGCCGGCGGGTCCTTCCGGTCCTTGGCGGCCGCGACCGCCAACGAGCCGTAGCAGACCCTGACGAGCGGTTCCCACACGGCCGCGAAGTACGCGGACGACGGGCTGCGCTCGATGCCGATGACCTCGCCGGCGACGAGCACGATCGCGCCGACTTGACGCGGGACGAGCTCGAACTCGGCGACGAACTCGTCGAGCTGCTTCTCGAACGTGGAGAGGAACGTCACGAGGTTCGCGACCGAGCTCAGTCCGAGCTCGGTGTTGAACGCCGTGATGTGCTCCCACAGCTTCGAGTACTGATCGACGTGACGCATCGCCAGTGCCTTGGACCGGAGCTTGGCCGGCAGGATCGTCAGCACGTGCTTCGCCGTGGCGATGAGCCCGGGCTGCGACTGCTGGATGCACATCGCGTGACTGAGCACGCGCTGCTCTCCGGCCTTCAGGAACGCGCCGCTGCCGATGGCGTGGTCCTGCGCACGCTGCTTGACGACCCACCCCGCGCCGTACGGCACGATGGTGGGCTTGTCATTGGCGTTGCGCAGGGTCACGGCGCCGTAGCCGTGCGTTCCGACTTCGAGCTCGGGGGGCGCGAACCTCTCGGCCACACCGCCCGAGCTGACATCGACCAACGGGATGACCTGCATCTGTCCGACGCTTTGCATCGGACCGAGGCCGGTTCCCTTGAGAATGGATTCGACGGTGAGCATCATGATGGCTCACACCTCCTGCGGAGTGGACAGGCCGAGCATCGGCAGCGCGAGGCTGGTGAGAGCCTCGAGACCGCGACGCGGCTCGGCGACGAGGAGCCCACGGACCATGGCGAGGCCGAGCGCCTCCGGTGCACTGACCGGCAGCGTGGCGATGCTGGATTCCGCGAGCGAGCGAACACCCTTGGCCTCCTGCGCGAAGACCGGGTTGAGGTGGAAGACGGGCGTGTCGATGCCCATGCCACGGACTGCCGCGAGGACTTCGGCGAACCGACCCGCGGGCCGGTTCTCGTAGCCGTCGGACAGGACGAACACGGCCTCTACTCCCGCTCCGACGAGCTCCACGAGCCCCTCTGCGAGCGAGGTCGCACCGGACGGACGAACGAGCAACTCGTCGGCGCCGTTGGACGTTCCGCCGCTGATCACCACCACCGAGCGCGAGGCGTGCATGAGCACGTCGCGAACGGCGAGGGCGGTGGCCATCGGGCGGAGCGCCTGCTCCTTCGAGCCGGCCATGGAGGCCGACGCGTCGAGCAGGATGCCGATGCGCGCGTACCCGAGCCGCAGGGAGAGGGCGGCCTTGCGAGCCTTCTCGAGGAGCGCGGCGCCGATCTCCGGCGTCATGCCCATTTCGAAGGCGTACAGGTAGAGGCGAACCGCGTCGTACTCAGTCGGGTCCATCTGGACTTCGATCGAGGCCTCGGCGGCACGACGCTGGACCTGCATCCGCTGTCCCGTGGTCAGGGAGTCCTTGGTCAGCCCGAGGACATCGGCGCTCTTCACGTCCTTGTGGAACGTGCTGCGGATACCTTCGAGAACCTCGAGCGGCAGACGACGACCGGCCGAGAGATCGGTCTTGGCCGACTCGTACGCTGCAAGCAGCGGAAGAGTGGGCATGGGACCAGTCACCCGGAGGACGAACGCGACGCACGCACGGACCTTCTCCACAGACTTGCCCGGCGCGAAGCGGTCGATCGCGCGTCGCACGATCGTCTGCTCCTTGCTGGTCCAGGTCGACGACGCCTTGGCGAGGACGGCCCGGAGGATGCTGGCCGTACGCACACCCCACGCGTGGGTGAGCGACTCGGCCATCTTCGTGCGGTACTTCACGGCCCACAGCTCGATGCGGGGCGATCCGAGGACCACCCGCAGGATGAGCTTGCGAGTGCGGGCGTTGTTGGCGCGGTGGATCCCGGCCTTCTCGTCTCCCGCACGGAGCGCGACGAAGAGCTTGAACACGCGCGTCGCGGGCAGCTCGGCGACCAGGTGCGACAGGACCCGGCGCTCGACCTCGAGGGCGACCAACCCGTTGCTGGCCACACCCAAGAGGTTCTTCACGCCGACCTGACGCGCACGGTCGGTCACGCCCGGAAGCGCGAGCAGGAGCGCGTAGAGGCCGCGGTCCATGCGCAGGAGCGCGTCGTGGACGGCGAGCTCGGCGGCCTGGTTCAGCTCACGCGAGTTGTACGCGGTCGCACGGCCGAACGCCGTCGACGCGGTATCGAGGAACGACAGCGTCGCCTGGGCGAGCGCGGTCACGTCCTCGGTTTGGGGCACCCACGAAGCCGCGGGCGCCCGAACATCGGTCACCATCTGCATCTCGGTCATGGGTGCCTTCCTTTCGGGGATCACGCTGCCGCACCATGCGACATGCGTGCGAGACCTCCCGGGATCCGCCGAAGGCGGGACCGGGATATGTCAATTCCGGGGATAGATCGAGCGTCGAGTACGCCCCCGTAGAGTGGAGGCGGTTGGATTCGAACCAACATTCCGGTTTGAAGCCGAAGTTTGCCCTGTAGCGACGCAACAGTTCCCCAGAAAAGTTACATACCCACGTCCCGCCTTCGGCGGATCCGTGGTGGGTGCAGGGATAGTTTGGGTGTTTCGTGTGTCTTCCATTGGACCACGCCCCGGTAGATCGGGGCGGTTGGACTCGAACCAACATGCTTCGGTTCTCGAAACCGACGTCTCAGTAGAAACGCCACAGTTCCCTGCGAATGATCGGATCGAGGCCAATTCGCGTCGTCGGGGTTGGTTGCATTGACGGGATTCGAACCCGCAACATACGGATTAACAGTCCGTCGTCCTACCATTGGGCGACATTGCAGAACCGACCACGCAGTGCCTCGATCCAGAGCCCCTGGCCGGAATCGAACCGGCTCTTCCGCGTTACGAGGGCGGCACTCCACCAGGTGAGTTTCAGGGGCAAGTCTTCGTGTCTCTCGTGCCCCCGGCCGGGATCGAACCGGCTCCTTCCGGATTAAAAATCCGGCGCTCGGCCATTCGAGCTTCGAGGGCGATGAATTCACATACCCACGTCCCGCCTTCGGCGGATCCGTGGCGGGGCGGCTCTCCCGTCCGACGGCCTTGGCGGCCGACGGCGCGGGAGAGCGAGCCCTTCAGGTGCTGGTCACTCGACGCTGAGGATGATCCCCGCGCCCACGGTCTTGCTCCCCTCGCGGACAGCGAACCGCATTCCGGGCTCCATCCCCACCGGCTTCATGAGCTCGACGGTGACCTGGGCGTGGTCCCCAGGCGTGATCACCTCGTGACCCCCGAGGTCGACGACGGCTCCCGTCACGTCGGTCGTTCCGAAGAAGAACTGCGGCTTGTACCCCTTGGTGATCGGGGTGTGGCGGCCGCCCTCCTCCTTCGAGATGACGAACAACGTGGCCGTGGCCTTCTGGTGAGACTTCACCGAGCCAGGCGCGATGAGTACCTGGCCGCGAACCACCTCGTCACGGTCCACTCCCCGCAGGAGCAGCCCGCAGTTCTCCCCCGCCCGAGCCTCCTTCTGGTCCTTGTGGAACATCTGGATGCCCGTGACGACCACCTGCCGGGGCCTCGCGTCCGCATCGACGAGACCGACGATCTCGACCGAAGCGCCGATCGGAAGAACGCCTCGCTCGATGCGGCCCGTGACGACGGTCCCACGACCAGGGATCGTGTGGACGCCTTCGACGGGCATCATGAACGGAGCCTCGAAGTCCCGCTTCGGGTCCGGGAAGTAGCCATCCATCTCGGCAACCAGCTCGCGAATGCACTCGCCGCGATCCGCCGGATTGCGGAGGGCCTCGAGCGCCGAGCCCATGACGACGGGGGAATCGACGTACCCTCGAGCCGTGAGAGCGTCCTTCGCCTCGATGACGACGAGCTCCAGCAGTTCCGGGTCCGCGATGTCCACCTTGTTGATGAACACGATGATCCGCTCGACGCCGACCTGCCTCGCCAGGAGGATGTGCTCCTTGGTCTGGTGCTGCGGTCCTTGGCTTCCGTCCACCAAGAGGATCGCACCGTCCATCTGGGCGGCGCCCGTGATCATGTTCTTGATGTAGTCGGCGTGACCGGGGCAGTCGATGTGCGCGTAGTGACGAGTCGCCGACTCGTACTCGACGTGCGAGAGGGCGATCGTCACGGTCTTGCTGTCGTCCCGGACCGTTCCGCCCTTGGCGATGTCCGCGTAGCTCTTCGGCTTGGCGAGCTTCGCGTGACTCTGGACTGCCAGCAGTGCGGCGGTCAGAGTCGTCTTGCCGTGGTCGACGTGCCCGATGGTTCCGACATTCACGTGCGTCTTCATGGTCGCGGTCGGGGGTGCCAGCCCCTCTTTCTCTGTCTCTCTCCTTGCCCCGCCGGACCATCCGGCTCCAGAGGCTGCAAAATTCACATACCCACGTCCCGCCTTCGGCGGATCCGTGGAATTGTCTGGTTGGTGGGAAGCGGAGGAATCGAACCTCACAGTCAGAGACAGGTGGGTTACGGCCACCCGGGTGTCCCAGCACCTCGCTTCGCTTCCCGTGGTTCATCTCGCGTATCCACTGCAAATCGTCCCTCACGCGCAGGGGCGCCGAGCGGGGGCGAAGCGCCCCGAGGCGACGCGGAGCGGAGGGGGTGTCGGGGGAGCTCTGCTCCCCTGACCCTGGGTTGGGGAGCGGGGACTCGAACCCCGATAGACGGTTCCAAAGACCGCCGTCCTGCCTTTGAACGACTCCCCAGTGCGAAGCGGAAGACGGGCGAGTCGAACGCCATGCCCCGGAGGACATGCACTCGTTAGCAGTGAGGCTCCGCGCCACCGCGGAAACGTCTTCCATGGGAGGGACGGTCGCCTGACCGCCGTCCGCTCACTCCATTCCCTTCATGTTCGCGACCGGGTACAGGCGGTGCGCGACCTTTGCGATTCCCTCGTGCTCGAGCACCGCGAGAACCTCGTCGAGGTCCTTGTAGACGTGCCCGCACTCGTCGAGCGGCGTCTTGCGGGTGTTCCCGACGATTCCCTCGATCTCGACCCCGGCGAACGACCGCTTCACGGTCCGCATCGCGGTGTCGATCTCGTCCTGCTTGTGCTCGAGGCGGCGCTTCGCCTCACCGCGTCCGAGGACGCGGCCCGAGCCGTGGTTGACGCTGCACGCCGTGCGGTGTGCTCCTTCCATCGGGAAGAGGATCGCCGCGCCGTCGTACATCGAGCCGGGGATGAGGCACGGGTGTCCGGTCTCTTCCCAAGCCGTTCCACGCAGGTCCGGGTGGCCCGCCGGAAACGCGCGCGTCGCGCCCTTGCGGTGCACGAAGCCGCGCTTCTGCGTTCCATCCGGAAGAACGAGCGTCTCTTCTTGCACGAGGTTGTGGGAGATCTCGTAGTAGACCTCGCCCTCGCAGGCGAAGACCGTACGCAATGCCTCCTGGATGCCGTCGACGATCACGTGGCGGTTTGCCACCGCGAAGTTCGCCGCCGCGTTGTGGAAGCCCCAGTAGAGCTTTCCGACGGGCTCGTCGACGCGCAGCCACGAATCCTCGCGGCGGTTCATCGGGAGCTTGCGGACGTGTGCACCCTCGTAGAAGAAGTGGTTCGCGACCTGCCAGCCGTAGCCGCGCGACCCGCAGTGGATCATCACCCACACCGAGCCATCGTCACGATCCACCTGCATCTCGATGAAGTGGTTTCCACCGCCGACCGATCCCATCTGCGGCACGACCTTGGTCCATGCACGCTCGATCGAATCGACCTCGAGGTCCTCGGGCACCGGGATGAACTGCCGCTCGCACTTGCTCGCGGAGACGCCGAGTGCCTTTGCGCCGTGGCGGAGGATGTCGCGGGCCTTCTTGTGGTCGAACCGCGGTGCGAGGTTGGGACGGTTGCTGCCGACGCCAGTCGCCACGCGCTTTTCGACCTCGCGGATCCAAAGGCCGCGCTCGTGCTTTCCCTTCACGCGGTCCGCGGTCAGGCCGGGGACACGCATGTAGAGGACGCCGCACGAGATGTCGTAGCCGGATCCGGCCTGGATGATCACGTCCTCGGTCACGATCACCGAGCCGACCGGGACGCCGTAGCCGACGTGCGTATCGGGCATCAGGTACGCGCCGACGACGCCGGGGTACGACGCCCCGTTCGCGATTTGCGACCAGAGCTGCTCGTCGGACGCCGCGTAGAGCGCATCGCTCAGGAACGCGTTCACCTCGACGCGCATGTTTGCCGTCTTGGGGAGCACCCAGTGGTTGTCGCCGACCTTCTGGGCCGCATACTTGAAGGACATGATTCGACTCCTGATGGGGAGTGGCATTCGCAGGCACCGACCATCGGTGGCCCGCGACAATTGGATCAGTGGAAGGAGGAGGACTCGAACCCCAGCCGCGTGAACGACCGCACTGTTTTCGAAACAGGCCTGACGCCATTCGTCAGATCACCTTCCAGGCACGGCGGAGAGAGGGGGACTCGAACCCCAGCGAGGCAAGCTCGCCGCACTGCTTTCCAAGCAGGCCCGACGCCACGTCGATTCACTCTCCGAGTGGGGGCCGGATTACGTCGGGCCCCGTTCGACGGCGATGCGCTATGCGCGTCACGATTGTCCGAACCACTACGCAGCCGCCTCGTCCTTGAAGAACGACCGCACGTAGTCCGCCCACACGGGCGGGACGTCGCGCGGGTCGAACCTCGGGGGAGCGACCGGAAGCGTCTTCGGGGCGTACGGCTTCTGCCGGAGCTTCATGCCTGCCTGCTCGGGCGTGCGGTTCGCCTTGCGCGAGTTGCACGGGTAGCAGGACGACACGATGTTCTCCCACGTGGTCCGGCCACCGAGGTGGCGCGGCGTGACGTGGTCGTAGTTGAGCTCCGTCATCCTCTTCGGCGAGCCGCAGTACTGGCAGCGGAAGCCGTCACGGGTGAACACGTTCACCCGCGAGAACTTCACCGACCGCTTCACGGCGCTCGGCATGTTCTTCAGCTTGACGACTGCAGGCATCTTCATCGTGATGGACGGAGACCGCAGCTCCTCCTCGTAGGAGTCCACGATCTCGACCTTGCCGGAGAAGAACATGACGACTGCACGCTCCCAGGTGATGACCTTGTGCGGCAGGAACGACGGGGTCAGGACGAGCACGCGCATGGGTCACCTCCTTTCGTGAGTTGTTGCGTGCAATACGGTCTCGAAACTGCTGAATTGGTGCGAGCGGGAAGGGATCGAACCTCCACGGGCAGCATGGCCCCACCGCGTTTTGAAGCGGCTGCGTCTTCCGTTCCGCCACGCTCGCGTGTCGTGTCAGTTCATTGGGTGCTCGAGGAGGGGGTCGAACCCTCACGTCCGCTGGGGACCACCGCTTCTGAGGCGGCGCTGTCTGCCGATTCCATGCACTCGAGCGCAGTAGCTGTCAGGTCGTAGCTGTCGGGGAGAAGTAGGCCTGGCCTGCGCCTCCCGAGGATCTTCGGGGCAACCCGAAGCTCGTCGGGGGTTGTCTGGTGCGTGGCGGGGGAATCGAACCCCCTACGATCTGCGTGTCGGGCAGATCAGGCTCCAAGCCGTCGCCGCGCGTTTCGTTGCTCATCGTTCTCGGTTCGATGGTCTCCCGTGGTGGAGTCGAACCACCTCGGCAGGCTTCGGAGGCCCGCGTCGAGATCCGCTCGACGGGAGTCGTATCGAGTGCTCGAGGAGGGGGTCGAACCCTCACGTCCGTGAAGGACCACCGCTTTTGAGGCGGCGCTGTCTGCCGATTCCATGCACTCGAGCATTGAGCGTGCTCGCAGCGCAGCGCAGCGAGAACACGCGAGGGGTGCTCGAGGGGGCACTCGCCCCCCTCGAACTCGACTTGCACCCCTGGGACGAATCGAACGTCCGCAACCAAGATTCGTAGTCTCGGCACTGGGTCCACCAGCAGGGGTATTCACAAGACCGGTTGTTCCGGCAGGAGCGTGGGCAGGGGGAATCGAACCCCCGTACGACGATCGAGAATCGTCGGTCCTGACCGCTAGACGATGCCCACATGGCGCACGTACGTGACCGCACCGTCGACGCGTGAGAACGCCATCGAAACGGAGACGTGCGCGGAGACCAGGAGGGGAGTCGAACCCCATCAGCCCCGTTTTGCAGACGGAGACCGCTCGCCCGGAGCACCTGGTCGATACGAAATACGAGACGGATTCGTGGTGTGACCATCGGGGATCGAACCCGAACCTGCTGGGCCACAACCAGCCGTGCAGAACCTCTACACCATGGCCACGGTCCGAGTGGAGGGATTCGAACCCTCGTTGGCGCCGCCCCGAACGGCGTGGTCTCCATTGACCCACACTCGGTCTCGGTCAGGGGGAGCGCTCTGCCGCTCCCCCCGACACCCCCCACCAGCTGCTCGCCCCGCGTGCTCGCTCGCATTCGCTCGCGTCGCACTGGCTCGCGTCGGAGGGCCTGGCGGCCCCCCGATCCCCCGCTGCTGCGCGAGGGACGTCGTCGTGGGTTTCAACGTTACTTCGTGTCAGTGTCGGCCCTGCGGCAGACGCGTGCGGACGCACGCAGTGGTCCGGGAGGGACTCGAACCCTCACCTATCGGGCTTCAACCGATCGCTCGACCTTCGAGCTGCCAGACCAGTCACACAGAGCGAGCAGCGGGATTCGAACCCGCACCCCAGGGTTTGGAAGACCCGGACCCTACCGTTGGACCATGCTCGCGACCCCGAGCGTTCCCTCGAGCGAGCTCGTGTCTCGCGCGTCGCACTCACCGTGGTGATCGACGCGCGTCCGCACGAACCCGCAGAAGAGACCTCCCGAGTAGAGCCGCTCACGGGAGTCGAACCCGTCATCTCCTTCGTACCAAGAAGGCGTCCACCCACGTGGACCCGAGCGGCACACAACAGCACGCGAACGCGAAGGCGAACGCAGACGCGAAGGCGAACGCAGACGCGAAGGCGAACGCAGACGCGAAGGCGAACGCAGACGCGAAGGCGAACGCAGACGCGGCTGCGACGAGTCGCACCGAAAACTCCCTCGCGCAGCCGGGGGGATCGGGGGGCCGTCAGGCCCGCCCGACACGAGCGACCGTGCAGTCGCCGAGCCGTGAGGCGAGGCGCTGCGCGGAGCGAGTTGCTGGTGGGGGGTGTCGGGGGGG
>Ga0208492_1001638_pt1 | contig 13137 bp, 16 predicted proteins | sample Subbioar_CSW14AB_FD_184820 | JGI IMG/M metagenome (GOLD analysis project Ga0208492, IMG submission 184820) | Serpentinite rock and fluid subsurface biosphere microbial communities from McLaughlin Reserve, California, USA - CR12Mar_CSW14AB (SPAdes) | ecosystem: Environmental > Terrestrial > Deep... | reverse complement strand
ATCTATGTTCCTTGTTTATACAGATTGGTTCCGGTAAACTCTCTATGATTCATTCCTAAAAGTGGCTTGATAGTCAGGAATTCAAAGCATTTTGCGCTGGCTGAAAGTCCTATACCCAATTTACTAGAACTTGCTAAGTTGTTGTACGTTGTTAGAGCTTTTGTTGAATTAAGTTGAGTAGTTATTTCTTCAATTTCGTTATTGTATTTGTTATAGTATACGCGCAAGTTTAATAATAAGTTATTTGTAAAAAACGAATAGTCCGCAGAAAAAAAATTGCAATAGGAAGGCGATAAATTTGGATTACCAACAATAACATTTGTTGAATCAGAATAATCGGGATGTGGATTGATTTGTCTATTCATTGGGTAATAATATTGAAGAAACCAGTGCATATTGATTTTGTGTGTTTCATTAAGGTTCTTTTCTAGTGAAATTTCCGGGAAAACGTTGGAGTATTTTTTCTCAAATGAACTTGCCGACAAGTATTCCTCAAAAAAACTTCTATATAAGACAAAATTAATTCCAATCATGTACCGGGTATTAAAAATATTGCCGCTGAAATAACTAGATAGATTATGTCTGAAGTTGCTGTTTTTATAGTGGTTTTTATTTGTTATATCTTCTGCGTAAACATTGTAATTATAATCATATTTGTAGAAATCATTTTTCATTTCTAGCCTTGTTAAGGATCCGTTGTAGCTTAAAGCTATGCTTGTGTTACTATCAATCGGGCTTGTAAAGCCGGTTCGCCAACTTAGAGAGTTATTTAAATTTTTCGAAAAATCATTTCTGAGATAAGATTCTTCTAAAAAAGCAGGGTAAATAAAATTTCTTTTTATTTCCGTATTCATATTATTATGATTATAGCTTATCCCAAAATTTAAATATCTGTTCCTTGTGGCAAAGTTTTTCCTGTAATTAGCCGATAGCATAATAAACTGCTGCCCTATAAATTTATCATTGCTGGAATTCCACCCGAGTAATTCATTGTTCAAGGCAGTAGAGAGTTTTTGTAAATAGTTGGTGTTTTTACTGTTATATACAACACTTGCTGATAATGAATTGTAATCATCTGGATTGTACAATAATCCTATCTTGCCAGAATTATTTACGATATCATTTTGATCATCACCAATTTGTTTAATTATATTGATGGAGTCGTTGAATGTAATGGTCTTTATCCTATCAAAACTCGTATTGTAGTTTGTATTTTTAAAGACATAAGAAGGGCGGACAATTAATGTTTTATAGAAGTAGGAGAAATTCGCATCTGCATTAAAACTATTCTTTGTGTTTCCACCAGATGAAATATTCCCGGAATATTTGCTGTCAAGTCTTTTTTTTGTAACTATATTAATTATTCCAGAATTAGCAGCGTCAATGTAATCAATTGAATGACCGGTTATTATCTCGATTTTTTCAATTTCAGAAGCCAAAAGAGATTTCAAATCTTCAGCCTTAAAATAGCTAGTCATTCCGAGAGGAACGCCGTCAATGTAAATCTTAGTATCTTCTTTTCCGGCTACATTTACATTACCTTCAATATCTACATTTACCATCGGAGTGTTTTCTAATATTTCCAATCCATTTTCACCCATGTCTTTATTTATTCGGATTATGATTTTTTCTTTTTCATGATAAACACCCTCATTTTTTTCTACAATATTTACTTCACCGAGATAAATACTTTTTTCTGACAGCTTAATGGTATCCAAATCAATAACTCTAACTTTTGAAGTCAGAACTATCAAATTTCTTTTTCTTTTCTTATAACCTACGGAGGATATTTTAGCAAAATATGAACCAAAAGGGATTTCTGTAAGTGCAAATTTACCATCTTTACGAGATGTGGTCACTAAGGTTTTTAGTGTGTCGTTTATCTGAACAATTTGAAAATTTGCGTGTTGTATAGGCATTTTTGTTAAACTATCTACAACCACACCCATAATTATACCTCTACTTGTTGCACTTTTAAGAGACGTTCCCTCGCTTTGTGCTAAAAGCAGTTCAGGAGTAATTAATATAAACAGAATTTTCAACGATAGAATCAAAAGCACGGGGAGTTTTTGAATTGTCATTTTATAGTGCCCTTTAACAATATTAAAGACAAATACGATAGAAAAGAAAAAACTCCGCAGTGAGTCTGCGGAGTTGACGTACCATTACGGTGTTATCGTTTCAAAAGAAATAGCATCAACGGGGCAAACGGCAGAGCATTCGCCGTTACAGTCTGTGTTTCCACACTTGTCTCTGTCGACAGAATACTTATCACCGTCTGGATAAATCGCTTCCCCAGGGCATTCAGGCACGCATGCGCCGCAGCCGATACATACGTCGTGATTAATTACTGCATAAGTGGGTGGACCAAAGAACATCTTACCTCCATCGGATTGTTAAAGGATAAACTTAAATTAATAACAATATATATATTAGACAATAGAGAAATTAAATATAATTTATTTTAAGACAGCACAACCGATTTATAAAAATAACAGGCGACTTAGACCTTTTTACTGGCATGCAACAAAATATCTATTAATCGTTGTCTATCTGGCGGAATTTTAATTTCAAAAAAAATAAAGTATAAGATTAAAAGGAAACATGCTAAAAAAGCAGTTACCGTTATCATGAGTATCTTATCATTGCGAAGTAGTAGTCTTGAAAACCATGGTAAATTTTTCATTTATACCTTAAAAAATTTTGAATATTCTTCTTTGGTAATTTCAATTACAGAATTATTCTTTAATAGAAAAACTCTATTAAAGATTTTCAGAGGTATATGTTTGTGCGAAATAATTAGACTGGTTCTGTTTTTAAAAACGCCGCCAAGCGCTTCCATTATAAGTATGTCAGTAGTTGAATCAATAGCAACAGTAGCCTCATCTAAGATAAGAATGGGTGGATTTTTAATTATTGCTCTAGCTAATGTAATCCTTTGCTTTTGTCCAACGCTTAGTTCTGTTTGATTCGCGCTAATTAATGTATCATATCCCTTGTCAAGCGAAATAATATCGTTGTGTATTTGAGCAATCTGTGCAGCATTAATAATTTCTGACTCAGTAACTTTAGAGTACCCATAGCAGATATTTTCTTTTATAGAGGTACTGAAAAGTCTAATTTCTTGGAGAACAACCCCAAACTGTTTACGATAGTAATCGAGATTCACTTCGTTTATACGGTAATTGTCGACAAATATGCTACCATTAATAGGTTTTATGTACCTTAGTAAGAGCTTCGTGATAGTTGTTTTCCCAATACCCGAGGGACCGAAAAACAGTACTGTCTCTCCCTCGTTTATTATAAAATTTACATTTTCTAGTATTTTCGATTGTCTGGAATATCCAAAACTAACATTCTCAAATCTTATAGAACCTTTTAATTGACTTTTTATAATCAACTTGGTTTCATCGTTGTTATCTTCGGTATCGTGGTGAAAAACGTCTATAACTCTTTCAATGATACCTAAAGCAAGTTTGAGACCTACGTATTGGGAAGCAAAAGCACCCAATGACTTCCTCAGTTGAGTAACATATTGATAAATTGCTAGAATTCCTCCAATTGTCATAGAGCCCTTTATAATATTCATACCCCCATATATAAAAACAGTAGATAACACTATAATATCAATTAATTCGCCGAACGCAGTTCTTAAGTAACTTAGGTTTTGAGATTTGATTAATAAATAAATTTGGTGTACAGATAAATCATAAAATTTTTTGTTTTCTTGATTTCGTGTTGTAGAAACTTTAACTAAATCTATTGCTGATAGGGTTTCGCTAATTGAATTGTAAATGTTCCCGCGAGAATCGGATTGTTCTTTTTCGAGCATTTTTTGTTTCTGAGAAAAAAGAATGGTCACTATGTAAGAAAAACTTGTTGAAATTATTGCAATGATAATGTATTCAGTTCCCATAAACTTTGTGATTGTCAAAATACCTATCAAGGAAAAAATATTATTAATGATATTCTTCAGTGAGCCATCAATGAAAATGGCAAAAGCATTAACATCATTGGTAATCCGATTTATTAATTTTGCAGGCGTTTCTTTAGAAAAATAACCAAGGGGTAGTTTTTGTATGTGATCTAGTAATTCACTTTTGATTTCTAATAATATAAAATGCTTACAGTATGTTGATAATAAGTCTTCAATATAATTAACGGTTTTTTGGAAAGCCGTGAGCAGCGCATACACTAATATCAAATAGGTAGAGATAGAAATGGTTTTACCCTTTGATATCGAATCGATAATAACCATATATAATAGTGGTTGTATGATATTAATACCACTACTTAATAGTGATAGAAAATAAACCACTATTATTTTTACCATATACGGCTTGAAATACTTAGCAAACCTAAGAAGGTATTTAAGATTATTCATGTACTTGAAGATTTCGCGCCTTGTTAAGAACTATAACAAAATTAAAAATATAACAAAATCGTTTAATTTGTGGTTTTTAAGATAAAATGTTCATTTTGTTTCTTCGTTTCAAGATTTATTATTAAATACGAACAATCTTTTGATTGTGCTCAAGTTCTCTAAACACTTGATCACGTAAGGGATTGGTTATTTGAGCATAGACCCGGGTGTTTTGTATGTTGCGGTGCCCTAAATGGTCCGCAACATACTCAATGCCTCTTCCTGCTTCTAAAAGATGAACTGCAATTGAATGTCGCAAACAATGAATCGATCTTCCTTTAATCTCAGCTTCTTTCGCATACTGATTAAACAGAGTCTGGATTTGTCTTTTCTTTAACGGACCCTCTCTTCCAGTGAAGAGATAATTAGTAGAATCGTTTCTCACACGTAAGTAGGCTCTTAATAATTTAGCAGTATGTTTCCAAAGAGGTTTTTCCCCACCAATTCCATTTTTCAATCTATTGATTCTTATTCTATGGTTTTTCAAATCCAAGCTATCCAGGGCGATCATGGTAGCCTCTTCCACTCTTAAACCATAGTGGTATATTAAAGCAAAGAGCGCTTTGTCCCGGGGGGAGGGGATTACATTAAAAAATCTTTTCAATTCGTCTTGAGTTAGGTATTTTGGCAGTTGCATAAAATAACTCTTATGTGCAATTCAAATATATAATACATCAAAAAACTTAGCAAATATTAGGGGCTGTTAGGGGTTAATATTTACTGAAAAGTGCAATTGGAAAAGAAAACCTTGTGTTTCTTGCTTAATAACTGTCACAAAAATTTACTAAAGCTTGAGCTGTAAGCTTGTCGATATCCGGAATATTATGATTTATAAATGCGGTTGTATCATCACCATTATCTAATAATTTTTCAAATTCTTCTATCTTATTGTTTTGTTGTAGTGCATTGAAAATCACTCCATTAACAACATCCTCCATTCGATCAATTAAATCTTCTTTAAACTGTTCATAAACCGCTTGTCCCATAGCATGAGATGATAAACCCTTTTTTGTCATAAGTTCTATTGCCAACTGCTCCATCACATTTTCACCATCATTCATTTACACACTCAAAAAAATAGTTTTCAAAAAAGTTCTTTTAAAAAATTATCTTGGAGATAATATGAAAAAAAGATGGGTAAATTTCAAAGAGGTAAAGGACCAACTTTCTTTTGAAGTTGTTATCGAACATTATGGGTTGGTGCTCAAACAAGTCAAGGGAAACGAATTGGTTGGTTTGTGTCCCTTCCACGAAGAGAAGGAGCCATCATTCAAAATTAACACACAGAAAAAAGTTTTTAATTGTTTTGGTTGTCACGCAAGCGGTAATATTTTGGATTTTGTTGTTAAAATGGAGAATGTTTCCATTAGAAAAGCCGCTCTGTTAGTCCAGGAGTGGTTTAATATGGGGGACCTTGGAAAACTCGCTTATAACGCAAATATGAGCGTCGAAAAACAGCAAAAACCGTCCCATAAGGCAAAAAACGAGCAATCTGAACCAAATAAGCCGTTGGCGTTTACGCTTAAACTTGAACCAAACCATTCTTATCTGAAGGGGAGAGGGGTGGATGAAGAGCTGTCCAAGTATTTTGAAATAGGGTTCTGCAATCGTGGGTTAATGAAAGACAGGATTGCAATATCAATCCATGATGAAAATAATATCCTTGTAGGATATGCCGGTAGATGGGTGGAGGGAAAGCTACCGGAAGGGGAGGACAAATATAAGTTTCCCCCGGATTTTAAGAAGTCACTTGTTCTCTATAACCTTAATCGTGTGAAAGGATCCGACAGATTAGTAGTAGTCGAGGGTTTCTTTTCAGTAATGAGGTTGCACTTACTTGGAATTAAATCCGTCGCCCTTATGGGATGCACTATTTCAGAGGCTCAAGAGAAATTGCTAATTGATAGTGGTTGTAAATACCTAACCATACTAATGGATGGAGACAAACCAGGGCGGGAAGCTCAAGGAAAAATATCATCCACTTTACAGAAAAATTTTTTTGTTCACTCAGTTGAACTTCCAGAAGACCTAGAGCCGGACACGATCGGCGCTGCCGAACTATTAAAACTCCTTCAGTTGGAGAAGGGGGGGGTATGATACCAGGTGAAAAAAAGGAACAGGAAAGAACCAGAAAAATTTATTATGGTTATTACAGCACAAGAGATTTATCTCCTCACCCGGTTATAAGATTGGAAGGGAAGTATCTAGAAAATTTTGGCTTCATGATAGGGGAGTGTATAAATGTAAAAATCGAACCTCACAAAATTATTATCACAAGAAATCCGGAATAATAAAAGATGCCCCGAACAAAAGGGGCTTTTTATTTTGCGAAATAACCGTTCGAGATTTAATAGTGTTGTGAAAAATGGAATTATTCTTTAGCTTGTTACCGTTCAACAAACTAAAAGGTGAATAAATGTCAGACAACGACAAAAAACCAGATAGCGTTAAACACGAAACTACAACTGCCGTCCCGACCTTTGAAAAAATTCACACTACAACAATTACAAAGGGATCAAAAACTTATACTCATTCTGGGTGGACTGAAAAAGAAGCAAACGAAGGAGCGGGTAAAAAATACAACCAGGACGCAGCAGACCAAAAAGATTAAGTCTAAAATCTCCTCACCTCGCCGGATTCTAATTTTTATTACCCTCTAATCTGACGAGGCGTTCTGACAAAGAGGGGCTTTGTCTAGAAATCAAACCATTGGTGACGGTTACTTTTCGTGTGTTAATAAAAGCAACCAATTGGGCTTGTCACCAGGCTGATAGGAGTATATTTAATATTTTAGACGGAGGGGAAAAAATGTAAAGGACCTATTATTGTCCATCCAATTCTTTCCCTTTCTTCCATAGGAATTTATCTAACCTTTCATATTTATAATCTTCTGTAAGACTCCATAACTTTGCAAGGTAATCAAGACTATCCTTGAAGTATTGATAGTCCTTCATCTTTGTTCGATAATACCGCTTATTTGGTTCTTCTTCATCTAAGTAATAAATAAGCATGTCTTCAACAAACGAATCATAAATTGGGTAGGTGTTGGGATTGTGGTTATGACAATATTTTGTAGCAAACGAATAAAAGTCTTTTTCTTGTCCCGATATTACATTCTTTCTGATTTCATCCACCAATGAAATATCGCCACTCTTTATGCGATCTTCAAAATTCGTAATCTTATAGATTTTTAATGCAACATCGAAAGTTGCATAAATATTCGTGCTATACAACGAGTTAAGGAGAACAACTTTTTTGTAGACATGACCAAGCGAGGCATCGTATTTTTTAAACTCTTCTCGTAATATTAAATCGGCAAAAGGATATCTGTCCTCTCTAGTCAAAGATTCAGGATTTGTTTCTTTTATTTGTGCATATTCAATAAAATAATTATCGATCTCACTTTTGTGATCCATCCTATTTCCTATATTAATTTTATTGATGAGTCTTCGTCGCCATAAAACCATATTGATTCAAGCGTATTCATATAATTTTCTAGATCATAATTTTGAGTGTTAGTAAACATTAACGCCTTCCAGGTATTGGGATATTTCTGACTACGCCCAATATTTATAGCAGCATTTCTTAATGAGTTCATATAACTTGGATCGTGTGAAATGGTTAAAACGCGGAACTGAATTTTCTTGCCTTGTTTTTGTAAGAGATACCAATAATCGAAGTAGTGATTATAACGCTCTTTCATTCTACTGAGGGAAACATTCCCTCGATCATATTCTAAGTAATGGCGGGCAATTCCTTTCCCTGGGACTTCAAGAGTAAAATATGCGTCTGGTAAAAAACTACACGCTTCCCTATCTTGAATTTGTGGGAGTCGAATAATATAATCCCTCCGGTTAAAGTGTCCATCCCAATGTAGAATAATTCCTTTTTCTTCTGAAGCTTTTTGTAAACACACCATAAATGTTGCAACACCTAATTGATGATCAATGTATGGCCAACCAATCTGTTTTTTAGGAGTCTCTCCCCAATCGAGCTCTCCGATATCTGTTTCCGGTCTCAGATAATCTAAAAACTTTCCTCCCTTTCTTCTTAACCCTTCAAGTAATTGAGCTCCCTTTTTTCCTAATGAGTAAACTATTTCTTCGGTTAATATTTTTGTTGGGCGTAATGCCTTAGGACGTTCTAGGTAGGCGTCTTGCCAAAGTAGCCGGCACCGGTTGGCTATGTTTGGCTTTGACCCGCCTAGTAACGTGTAGAGATGTGACGGGGTTAAAAAGCGATGGCGGAATATCGCTTCAATAATTCGCGTATCTCTTGGTTGCAGACGATACGCCGGCGCCTCGCTTGGTCGCTCAAACATACTCCAATTACGAGATTTGTCATTCTCTGTATCTTTCATAAAATTATTATACTACTTCTCGTTTTCTTCATCTATTGCAAAGGATTTTTCCCAAATATCATCAGGATTAAAATTTATTTCTATTGTTTCTTCTTTTTGAACTCCGGAAGAGAGTAATAATTTTTTATGAATCTCTAACAAACTATTATCAACATCAACTGGGTTCATAAAACTATTAAGACATTTATTAATGTATTCTTCTTTGTCTTCCTTCTCAATGTAAAATGATTTCAAGAACGGAGTAACACCCGTAACAGTTGGTCTTCCAGGCCTTTGAATTATAAAATGTCTTTGGTATTGATTCCTCATAACTCCGGCGATTTGCCAAAGTTGTTCCTCTAAAGAGTATGGAGTAATACTTGAGATTTCTTTAAACGCTTCCGGATAAATAAAAGGAACATCTGCTTCCCCTTCGCTCCAGCTTTCAGAGGTTGATTCACTATAAGAGTCAGACCAGGTATCGTTTGTTGATCTCGAATCTGATTTATTAAAAGTAGTGTTCAGATGTGAGTAAGGAATATTCGCGTCCCACGATAATCCAGAGTTGGAGCTTGTGCTCGATCCTCCTCCGCTTCCACTACTATTCCCTTTGCTTGAACCCCCTCCTCTTGTGCTGTTATGCACGGTCGCTCGTCCGACCTTAGGCCAAAATTTTGTCTGCTCAATTAAGTATTTCACACGATTCAAATTGATCTGTCCAGGAAATAATTCTCTCGCCATTGTCATGGCGTCTTTATCTGATAATCCTCCAAAAACAATTTTCGTTTTTGCATTGCCCATTACCGCTCCATAGATTTGTTTGTCCATTTCTTCGAGCTGGCTTAAGTGCTGATGACAGAGAATAAGATGTATTCCATACTTGGCGGCTTGATCTAGCATTTCCGGAATGTCGGGTGTTAAAAAAAGTTGGAACTCATCTATCATCACGAAAAAATTACTCGGTTTATCTCTAAACTCGTTTTCTTTTCTGTGCTTTGCTATGTCCCAAATTTCGCTTAATAATAATGTTCCTAAGAGATGAGAATTTTCATCGCTCAAAACTCCTCGCTTGGGTTGGAGATTGACTAATAATATTTTCCCACTTTCGATTATATCTTCTAGATCAATATTGTTTTTATCTAGCCCAACTATTCTTCTTACCTGTCGAGAATCCATAAAGGGAAACAATCTATTCTTTGTGCTTTCTATTTGTTCTAAGAAATCTTTTAAGCGAGTAAGATTTGATAGTTCCTCAAATTCATTTCTTACCTGGTCGGAAGTTATTTTGCTCACAAGAAATTCTCTAACTTCTCTTTCTTTGAAATTCAATAAATATCTTACATACTCAAGAGAATAACCTTGTTCTAATATCATATGATAAAGACACCTAAGCCAACGAACTAAGCGAGGAGTTTTATTTATATCTGTTTCACCCCATGCCTTAAGAGTTGCTTTTAATATTCTGTCGGTTTGTATGCTTACATCTCCACCAAGCGAAATAAACGGATTGAATCCTACAACGCGTTTTTCTGATGATGGGTCAAACAAAATTATTTCCCTATCAGGGTCAAGGTAGGCAAGCCAATTCAAAATATCTTCATATAGAAAACCGTGTGGGTCAATAACACACAATCCTTGATCTCGTCTAATCAAATCTCTTGCAATCCACTCTGCCATTTTCGATTTACCTGTTCGGGAGGCGCCGATTAAATGCATGTGGGTTTGAAGATCCGCTTCGTTCAGCTCGATCCTCTCCCCTTCAGTATCATAACCGCCCCAATTCGTAAGCTCTTCTAGGTCGGTTCTTTCGCTATAACCAAGAAAGAGAGGTCTCACTAGCTTCCCTCCATAACTCTGCCTATTTCATTATTAAACATTTTTTTTACTCTTGATTTTTCGGGCTCTGTTTTTGCTTCGTTAATCATCTCTTCTTTCTTGGTTTCATACTCTCTAATTTTCTCAAGCTTACGAATTATTGGATCAGTTATCTCGGGTTTTGGTGGGCGGTTTTTTATATTATCAATCTGTGCTTGAATCTGAACTAACCAAAGTTCTTCTTCTTTTTGTTCTCTGATCGAGGGTTGTGATTGTTTTGGATTTTGAAGTTTTGCTATCTCTGCTTGATTCTGTGCAATTTTTAATTCATGATCACTTTTATCAGCTGCTAATTTTGTTTTCTCAACATCTATTTGCAGAGGGATTAATTTTTCTTTTTCCTTAGCCAATATCATTTCGTTTTTTGTCTCTTGAGCTGAAACATATTTTTTCATCAATCCTAAATACTCTTCATGTAAGGCACTAAACCTTTTTATAGTTTCGGTGTGTTCAGCTAGAGATTGTTGTTCCTTTTTTCTAGCAATTCCTTTCTTCACCTCTTTAAACCATCCCTCGTATTCTAAAGAATGCGTAGGTATTGTTGGCAATCCGCCTATTGAAGACTGAAATTTCACGAGCTCACTGTGTAATTTTTGTCCATCTGATGAACTAACAAAATCATCTTCGACTTTGCTATTACTCATACTTACCTCTTTTACATTAATAATATTATTTACTACAAGGTATGGGTCATCCGTTCTCGGTGGCTTTAACATACTCATCCCAAAGACCAAAGGTTTGTCTTCATTAGTTTTGTTGCTATTCGTTTTTACCTTGTTAAGTCCAAAGCTAACTGGCGGGGGCGATTTGATTTCAGGCTTATATAGTTTTTGAAGTTCAAGATTACATTTCAATTTATGCAACGATATTTCTGAAAAAAAATAATCATCCTTATTTACTACTAGGACAAAAATTCCAGAGAGTGCCGGTAAAACAATCACAATAAAAATTAAAGCATAAATCTCAAAATGGCGAGGATACCCTACATACAAGAAAAGGTATAAATACCCTATTAAGAAATAAATCACTTCGAACAAAAAGATACGCTTAAATATTCGTTCTCCCCTTTGTGTCCATAGATACTTTGGTAAAGAAAGTTCTGGATAAAATTTTAGAACTGTGTGTTTTACTCCACTGAGATCTGTTGGATAAACTATGTTTGAGTATTTTTTTTCATATCGTCCAAAATATAAAAACGAAATTGTCGCGACAGTGACAATCGTATTTATGATCCAATACAACTCATTTACAAAAATGGTTAGTAAAGAAAAAAGAACAGCTAGAAAAACTGATAAGATCAAAAAATTATTGCCGATTTTTGTGCTCTTAATTTTTTCTTCTGGTGTTTCAGAATAAAATCCAATTAAAGCATTTATTTCACTTTCCGATTTTTTTCTTTTACTAACCCGGTTATATGTCCGTGAAAATAAATTCCTCCAACAATCAACAATCCAACAAATACTATAACGATTAAAAAAGAGAAGGCGGAGCCTAAAGAACCCTCTAATCCCAAATGGTTCCTGATATATAACGTTAAAAGAATAAATACAGCTATTCCCCCAATAGGAACTATAATCTCTTCCATAAAACCAAACAAAAAAGTTCTAAGCCACTTCACCGCTTACCTCTTGTTCTTTCAATTAACAACGAATCAAAATCTTGACAGATACTCATTTTTCTGATACGCTTATCTGAATATAAAAAACATACTGCAAAAAGAATAGCCACCCAAAAGAAGGAATAACTAAAAATGGAAAATCAAATTCGTTGGAATGTTACAAACAAATTTATCGAGTTAGAAAAAGAACTTGTTTCAAGTGTAGCTGAGCTATACAAAATAATAGCTGAAAAAAAATTAAATCTGTCTGAAGACGACCCTATTGTGCGACAGATGGACAAGATTAATAACACCATAAATAAATCTTGTCTGGAATTCAGCGATTGCTACGTTATAACAGAAAAAACAAACCTAATACTAAAGAACATCCCCATCATGAATTAAACCCCGCCCTCCAACAAAAAGGAGGGCTTGCTTTTTACCAACAAATACAGTATACTGTAAATACAGTTTTACAGTAATACGGTAATACAGTTTTATTGTTCTTTGATTTCACCCCCGGGAAACACTCGAGGGCTTTTGTAATCCAAACAGACATAAGGAGGTGAGAACCATGTCTAGTCACTCAGGCCATAAGGATTACGACCGCGGTAAGTTTGTTGACAGATACTCGACTTATAGCGGGACCAATACTCCTAAAAAACTGGTTGAACGAACCTACAAAGGTTCAGGGACAACTTACCGAATGCATGGAACCGATTTCTCGGGATCCGGTGTTTTTGGTAAAAAGCTCGGCAGTAAGGGTAGTAAATACAGACACTAACGGTCTGTAAGCACACAGTAGTTCGGTCGCGCGACCTATTAAAAAGATGTTCTTATAAAAAACCAAAATAAAAGAGCTGGTAGTTCCGCCGGTAATGCAAGTGGCGACGCCGTCAGCCT
>Ga0208492_1001637_pt1 | contig 13152 bp, 6 predicted proteins | sample Subbioar_CSW14AB_FD_184820 | JGI IMG/M metagenome (GOLD analysis project Ga0208492, IMG submission 184820) | Serpentinite rock and fluid subsurface biosphere microbial communities from McLaughlin Reserve, California, USA - CR12Mar_CSW14AB (SPAdes) | ecosystem: Environmental > Terrestrial > Deep... | reverse complement strand
CGCTCGGCCGGCGTCGCGCGCGTTCCGTCCAGCATCAACACGCGAGTCGCGACAAAGGCGCTGTAGAAACGATAACCGAGGGTGTAGACGCACAGCGCCGCGACGATGAACCACAGGCTGTTGATGGTCTCGCCACGCCGTAGCGCGATGCCGCCCACCGCCGCCGCGCCGACCACCGCCACCAGCAGCCATATGAACCATGGCACGGGCGATTTCGCGCCGGCGTTGTGCTTCACATCCGTCATCTTCCTCATCCCCGTGCTGCGCCCCCCGGCCGTGCGTGTACGATAGCGGCAGGCGGCCATAGCGACAATGCGCGCAAGCCCGCAGGTGGAAGTACAGAGGGACAAGCATGAGCAGGAATCACCGGGCGCGCAGTGCGCTGGCAGCATGCGCGAAGCTCAGCGGCGTGCTGCTGCTCATGCTCTTCGGACTGCTGCACGCCGCCACGCTCGCCGCCGCGCCGCGCATCGAAGTGTTCTCGCCGCAAGGTTCCTTGAAGGACGTGCGCCAGGTCAGTGCCCGCTTCAGCGACGCGATGGTGGCGTTTGGCGATCCGCGCCTGCCCGAACCCTTCCTCATCGATTGTCCCGCCGCCGGGCGCGGACGCTGGGCCGACGGTCGCAACTGGATCTATGACTTCGAAGCCGACCTGGCGGCCGGACAAGTCTGCCATTTCACGCTCAAGGACGATGCGCGCAGTCTGGCCGGCGAGGCCTTCGACGAACACCCGGTGTTCAGCTTCGATACCGGCGGTCCCGCCATCCGCAAAGCCATGCCCTATGAGGGCGACAGCAACATCGACAGCGATCAGATCTTCATCCTCGCGCTCGATGCGCCCGCCGACGAGGCCAGTGTCGCCGCCCATGGCAGTTGCACCATCGCCAACATCGCCGAGCGCGTGCCGCTGGAAGTGCTGAGCGGCGCGACCCGCGCCGCGGTGCTCGCGCAGCGACGGGCGCTCGGCTACCAGTATTTCTCCATCCTGTGGAAGTCGGGTCAGCAATCGATCGAGAAATTGCAGAGCGAGGATCTGCAACGCGCGGAAGAGCAACTCATGGTGGTGCGCTGTCAGCGTCAGATACCGCCCGACAGCGATGTGCGACTGGTGTGGGGCGCCGGCATCACCACCGCCAACGGCATCGCCACCGCGCAGGATCAGACGCTCGCCTTCCATAGTCGGCCGGCCTTCAACGTGCAGGTCGAGTGCGAGCGCGTCAACGCGCGCGCCGATTGCCTGCCCTTGCTGCCGCTGCGTGTGATGTTCTCCTCGCCGGTGCCGCTGGCGACCGCCATGGCCGTGCGCGTGGTGGACCAGACCGGCAAGCACTACACGCCCGCTGCCGCGCCCACCGGCAGCGTCACCATGGAGTCATTGCATTTCGCGCCGCCGTTTCCCGAACACGGCGCCTTGAGCATCACCTTGCCGGATAACTTCAAGGACGATGCCGGCCGTGGGCCGGACAATGCCGCGCGCTTTCCCCTCACCATCAAGCTCGATGGCTATCCGCCGCTGGCCAAGTTCGGCGCTGAATTCGGCATCCTCGAAGCCGGCACGGGCGGCGTCCTGCCGGTGACCTTGCGCAAGCTCGAGACGGCCGTGCCCGGCAAGCGCATCGGCCCCATGCCGGGCAACGTCGCGCAGGCCTTGCGCGTCGCCGATGGCGCGGCCATCGGCACCTGGATGCGTCGCGTCGCGCTGGCCATGGCGCCGTCCGGCGAATGGCAGGTGGACGACAAAGGCAAATCGAGCTGGCATGAAACCACCGGCGCGACCTCGGTATTCGACGGCGACGATCTGACCCAGACCTTCACCCTGCCCAATCCCGAGGGTGATCACAGCTTCCAGGTGATCGGCATTCCGCTCGGCAAACCCGGTTTCTATGTGGTCGAACTGGAAAGCAATGAACTCGGCGCGGCCCTGCTCGGTCGTCGCCAGCCGCGCTATGTCGCGACCGCCGCGCTGGTCACCGATCTCGCGGTGCATTTCCAATGGGGACGTGAAACCTCGCTGGTGTGGGTGACGCGTCTCGCCGATGGGCAGCCGGTGGCGGGCGCGCAGGTCGAGGTCTCGAATTACTGCTCGGGCGAGAAGCGCTGGTCGGGCAATACCGATGAAGATGGCATTGCCCGTATCGACACCACGCTGGGCAATCCCCATGGCGGCAACTATTGCGAGTCCTGGGCGCCGGCCCCGCTGATCGTCACCGCCCGTCTCGGCGACGACATGAGCTTCGCGCTCTCGCCCTGGCACGACGGCATCGCGCCTGCAGATTTCAGCATGCCGGTCGGCTATGGCGGCGATGCGACGCTCGCCCATAGCGTGCTGGACCGCACTTTGTTTCGCGCCGGCGAGACGGTGTCCATGAAGCATTTCCTGCGTCGACACGTCAGCCTCGGCTTTGCGCTACCCACGCAGGCCGGCGCCGGCCTCGAAGCGACGATTGTGCATCTGGGCAGCGATGAACGGATGACGGTGCCGGTCGCCTTCGACGGGCAGGGAGTGGCGGTCTCGACCTGGGCCATTCCCGCCGACGCCAAGCTTGGTGAATACGAAATCCGTCTCGCGACCACGGCCAATGAAAGCCCGCAGTGGAGCGCCAATACGGCGAAGTTCCGCGTCGAACAATTCCGTGTGCCGTCCATGAAGGCGGTGCTGCAGGCGCCGGCCAAATCGCTGGTCAACCCGCCGGAAGTGCCGCTCGATATCTATGTCGGCTATCTGTCCGGCGGCGGCGCGGGCAATGCGGCGGTCAAGCTGCGCACCCAGCTCGAACCGCGCACCGTGGCTTTCAAGCACTACGAGGATTTCACCTTCGGCGGCGCCGAGATCAAGGAAGGCGCGAGCAACGAGGAAGACGACAACGGCGATCCATTCGCCTATTACCTGCAACAGTTCGGCGCCTACCGCGGTCAGGACAGCGGTGGGGCGGCCCGGGCCGTGGCGGTGCAGGACCTGAAGCTCGACGAGCATGGCAGCGTGCGCGTGACGGTGCCGGGTCTCGGCGCCGCCAGCGGAGCGCGCAGTCTGGTCGCGGAACTCGAATACCAGGACGCCAATGGCGAACGTCTCGCGACCTCCACCCGTGTGCCCCTGTGGCCGGCGGCGATCGCGCTCGGCATCAAGGTCGAAGGCTGGGCCGGCACGCGCGACAAGCTTCGTTTCCAGGTCGCGGCGCTCGATCTGAAGGGCCAGCCGGTGGCCGACAAAGCCGTCGCCGTGAAACTCTTTCAGCGCGAGCGTTCGTCTTATCGCAAGCGCCTCATCGGCGGTTTCTATGCCTATGAGACCACCACGCGCATCAAGGCCATTGCCGCCCATTGCAATGGACGCACCGACAGTCACGGCCAGCTGTCCTGTGAAATCGCGCCCGAGACCAGTGGCGAACTGGTCTTGAGCGCGCGCGCCGACGACGGCGTCGGCAACAGCGCGGTGGCGAGCACCACCGCCTGGGTGGCGGGCGACGACGAGTGGTGGTTCAAGCCCGGCAATGCCGATCGCATCGACGTGTTACCCGAGAAGAAGGAATACGAAGCCGGTGACACCGCGCGCTTTCAGGTGCGCATGCCTTTCCGTCATGCCACCGCCCTGGTGTCGGTGGAACGCGAAGGTGTGATCGACAGTTTCGTCACCGAACTCGATGGTCATGAACCGCTGGTGAGCGTGCCCATCAAGGGCAACTATTCACCCAATGTCTACGTCTCGGTGCTGGCGGTGCGCGGACGCGTGAGCTGGTTGCAGGCGGCGCTGGGTTCGGCGGTGCGTTATCTGAAACTGCCCTTTGCGGTCGATGGCGCCTTGCCGACCGCGCTGGTCGATCTCGGCAAGCCCGCCTATCGACTCGGCATCGCGCGCATCAACGTCGGTTGGAAACCCCATCGCCTGGAGGTGGAAGTCAAACCGGCGCAGAGCGTCTACAAGGTGCGCGACACCGCGCATGTCGAAATCAATGTGAAGCGCGCCGATGGTGGCAAGCTCGCGCCCGGCGCGGAGGTGGCGTTGGCGGCGGTCGACGAAGGCCTGCTCGAACTCAGTGCCAACGACACCTGGGATCTCTTGAAGCGCATGATGGGCGAGCGCTCGCTGGAAGTGTGGACTTCGACCGCGCAGATGCAGGTGGTCGGAAAGCGTCACTACGGTCGCAAGGCCGTGCCCCATGGCGGCGGTGGCGGACGCGGCGCCGCCGCGCGTGAACGTTTCGATACGCTCCTGAGTTGGCAGGCTCGCGTGACCCTCGATGCCGAGGGCCATGCGGCGGTGGATATCCCGCTCAACGATTCCCTGAGCGCGTTTCGCATCGTGGCAGTGGCCCACGACGGTCTCGATCATTTCGGCAGCGGCGCCGCCAGCATACGCACCAGCCAGGACCTGATGCTGTTGTCGGGCCTGCCGCCGCTGGTGCGCGAGACCGATCAGTTCGCCGCCATCTTCACGGTTCGCAATACCAGCGAGCACGCCATGACGGTCGCAGCCCAGGCCAGCGTCAGCGCCAGCGGCCAGGAGGCGCAGACCCTGGATGCTCAGACCATCAAGCTCGCACCGGGCGCCACCGAGGATGTGGTGTGGCAGCACCTCGCGCCGGTCGACGCCGCGGCGCTGCACTGGGAAGTCGCGGTGAGCGAAGAGGGCGGCGCCGCCAGCGATCGCGTGAAGCTGCAGCAGCAGGTGGTGCCGGCCTATCCGGTGCGGGTCTATCAGGCCACGCTCACGCAACTCGACAAGCCCTATGCCCTCACCGCCGCGTTGCCGGCCGGCGCCATCGCCGGACGCGGCGGCTTGCAGGTCGCCTTGCGCGCCCATCTCGGCGATGGCCTGGAAGGCGTGCGCGAATATATGACCTACTACTCCTACATCTGTCTCGAGCAGACCTTGTCGCGCGCCGTGGCGCTGCGCGACGAGGATCTGTTCATGAACGTCATGACGCGGCTGCCGAACTATCTCGACGGCGATGGCCTGGCCCGTTACTTTCCGAGCGACTGGCTGGCCGGCAGCGATACATTGACGAGCTATGTGCTGGCGATTTCGGCCGAGGCCGGCTGGCGCATCCCGGAAGCGACACTGAACAGAATGCAGAACGGCCTGCGCCGCTTCATCGCCGGCGAAGTGGTGCGCGATTCGGTGCTGCCGACGACCGATCTCGCGCTGCGCAAACTCGCCGCCATCAGCGCTCTCGCCCGTTTTGATCAGGCCGATGCGGCGATGCTTGGCAGCATCGCCATCGAGCCCGAGCTATGGCCGACCTCGGGCCTGCTCGATTGGCTGGACATTCTCAAGCGCGTGCCGAATATCGACGATGCGCAGCGCAAGTTGGCGCACGCGGGGCAACTGGTGCGCGCGCGGCTCAATTTCCAGGGCACCGTGATGGGCTTCTCCACCGAGCGCAACGATGCGCTGTGGTGGCTCATGATCTCGGGCGATGTCAACGCCACGCGCGTGGTGTTGAGCTTCCTCGACGACAGCGCCTGGCGTGAGGACATTCCGCGCATGGTGCGCGGCGCGCTGGCACGTCAGGCGCATGGTCACTGGAACACCACCACCGCCAATGCCTGGGGTGTGCTGGCGATGGAGAAATTCAGTGCGGCGTTCGAAGGCACGCCGGTCGATGGCGAAACCGAGCTCGCCTTCGGCACCGATCGCACCACCATCAACTGGGCGCAGTACAAGGACAAGAGCAGTCTCGAGTTTCCGTGGCAGAGCGCGCCCGCCGATCTTTCGGTGGTGCATCGTGGCGCCGGCAGACCGTGGGCGATGATTTCAAGTCGCGCCGCGCTGCCGCTCGATGCGCCGCTCTTCACCGGCTACACCATCGCGCGCGCAGTGACGCCGGTCGAACAGAAGACGCCGGGCGCATGGACGCGCGGCGATGTGGCGCGGGTGTCGCTGACCATTGAGGCGCAGAGCGATACCGGCTGGGTGGTGGTGGACGATCCGATCCCGGCCGGCGCCAGTGTGCTCGGCACCGGGCTCGGTCGTGGCGCGGGTTTGCTGACCCAGGGCGAGAAGCGCGAAGGCTGGGTGTATCCGGCCTATGAGGAGCGGCGCTTCGATGCCTTCCGCGCCTATTACAGCTTCGTGCCCAAGGGTCGTTTCACGGTGGAGTACACCGTGCGGCTCAACAACCCAGGCAGCTTCGTGTTGCCGGCGACGCGCGTCGAGGCGATGTATGCGCCTGAGATGTTCGGCGAACTGCCGAACGCGAAGCTGGAGGTGGCGGCGCCGTGAGGCGCGCGCTGCTGACGCTGGTCCTGCTGTGTGGGCTGGCCCCGCTGGCCGGCGCGCAAACGTTCGTCGAGGCGCGCGCCGCATGGCGTCCGTCCTATGCCTATCTGCTGGCGCGCGATGGCACGGTGCTGCAGGGCCAGCGCCTCGACTTCCATGGCCTGCGTCTGCCGTGGGTGAGTCTCGATGCCGTCTCACCCGCCTTCATCACCGCGCTGCTCACGATCGAGGATCGGCGCTTTGAGCAGCATCATGGTGTCGACTGGCGCGCGGTCGCCGCCGCGCTGTGGCAGAACCTCGGCAATCAAAGCCGGCGTGGCGCCAGTACCTTGTCCATGCAATTGGCGAGTGTCATGGACAGCGATGCATCCAACGCACGCGGACGCCGCGGCGTGCGCGCCAAATGGGCGCAGATGCGTGCCGCGCAACGCCTCGAAGACAAGTGGCGCAAGGCCGAGATCCTCGAAGCCTATGTCAATGAAGTGAGTTATCGCGGCGAGTTGCGCGGCATCGGCGCGGCCAGTCTCGGCCTGTTCGGCAAACAGCCCTCGGGCTTGACGGCGGATGAAGCGCTGCTGCTCGCGACCCTGGTCTCCACGCCCAACCTGCCCGCGGCAAAAGTCGCGCGACGCGCCTGCGCACTGGCGCGCGTGCATGACCTGACCCACGATTGCGCGCATGTGCGGCAACTCGCGCTGGAACGACTGTCCGGCGCGCCGGCCGTCATCGCGCAAGCCGCGGCCGCACCGCACCTCGCGCGCCGCCTGTTGAAGCGTCCCGGCATGCGCGTCACCACCACGCTCGATGCGCGCATGCAGCAGCGCGTCGATGGCATCCTCGACGAGCAACTGCGGCGCTTGAACGAACGCAATGTGCGCGACGCGGCGGCGGTGGTGCTGGACAACGCCAGTGGCGCGGTGCTGGCCTGGGTCGGCGCGGCAGGAGCCGCCTCGCAAGCACCGGCGGTGGATGGCGTGATGGCGCCGCGCCAGGCGGGTTCGACACTGAAACCGTTTCTCTATGGCCTCGCCTTCGAGAAGCGTTACCTGACTCCCGCATCCTTGCTCGAAGACAGTCCCATCAATCTCGAGACCGCGACCGGCCTCTACATTCCGCAGAACTACGATCGCGATTTCAAAGGCGTGGTCAGCGCCCGCACCGCGCTCGCGAGTTCACTGAACGTGCCGGCGGTGCGCACGCTGGTGCTGACCGGCGTCGAGGCGTTTCGCGCACGCCTGTTCGATCTCGGTTATGCGGGCATCAGCGAGGACGGCGAGTACTACGGCTATTCCCTCGCACTTGGTTCGGCGGAAGTGAACCTGCTGGAACAGGCCAATGCCTATCGCACCCTCGCCAATGGCGGACGCTACGGCGCCACTCATTTCGATCCCGCGCAGGGTGCGGGTGCGCAGACGCCCGTCATGGATGCCGGCGCGGCCTTCCTGGTGGGCGAAGTGCTGGCCGACTCCGCCGCGCGCGCGATTACCTTCGGCCTCGACTCGCCCCTCGCATTGCCGTTCTGGAGCGCGGTCAAGACCGGCACCAGCAAGGACATGCGCGACAACTGGTGCGTGGGTTACAGCAGCCGTTACACCGTCGCGGTGTGGGTCGGCAATTTCGAAGGCGATGCGATGCATGATGTCTCGGGCATCAGCGGCGCGGCGCCGGCCTGGGCGGCGATCATGCTGGCCTTGCACGAAGCGGCGACGCCGCCCGCACCGGCCGCGCCAGCCACTGTCGTCGCGCGCGACATCGATTTCCGTCCTGCCATCGAAGCACCGCGTCGAGAGTGGTTTCTCGCCGGTACCGAGATGCAGCACATAGCACTTGCACCCGCCGCCATCCGCAGCCCGCAGATCGCAAGTCCCGCCAACGGCGTGGTCATCGCCCTCGATCCGGACATCCCCATGCAGCGCCAGCAGGTGATTATCAGCAGCCGAGGTGCGAGCAAGGGCGCGCATTTCTATCTTGACGATGTGGCGCTTGGCGCCGGAGATGCGGCGCTGGCGTGGTTCCCGGTGCCGGGTTATCACCGCCTGGAATTGCGTGAGGCGGAGCGGGTGCTGGATACCGTGCGCTTCACGGTGCGCGAAGCACACTGAGCAGCGGGGCTTGCTTTTGATTCCCTCGCGCGGTGGGGAGACAGGGCAGGGCGGAGCTATCCCTCACGCTCCTTCATCGCCGTCTTGAACCCCGAATAACTCGGCTGATCGATAGCGAGTTCCCCAATCACGGTCGCGCGCAGATGCTCGACCAGCCCGGCCTGACTGAGCGGCATCGAACCATCGCGCAATTTCTCGACCAGTTCCCAGCGCAAGGCTTCGAGTGTCGTTCCATGGCCGAGCAGGGCGGCCAGACGCGTCTGCTCGGCCTCACGCAAGGCTGGTCCAAGCTGCATGTCGCGCAGCAGGATATCGAGCGAGTTGGCGGCGACGCGCGCCATGAACTGGGTGCGGCCACTGGTCGCGGCCATCACGTCTTCGCGCAGGAAGTCGCGCACGCTCACCAGCAGTTCATCGCTGCGCGGCAGTTCGCTGCCGTTGAATTCAGCGGCCGCCGGCAAGCCCACGGCGCCCGGCATGATGAGATTGACGCAGTCGACCTGACACTCCGAACTGCGGCGGCCGATGGCGGGGCGTTCGACGGTGCGGTCGGGACCATGGCGATAGTGCTCGGCCATGATGAGCGAGCCGATCGCCCACCAGAAGGAACCGAACACTTCCCAGAAGCGCACGTGTTCTGCATCGACCGGCTGACCGCTGGCGGCGGCATAGCCGGCGAACAAGTCCTCACGCAGGCCGAACCCACCGACCGGCAACTGGCTCTGGCCGAAGCGCCAGGAATTGGTACAGATCCAACCGAGATCACGCATCGGGTCGCCGATGTGCGCGACTTCCCAGTCGAGCACGCCGACCACACCGGCGCTGGGCGAGATCATGAGATTGCCGTTGCGGAAGTCGTTATGCACCAGGGTCAGGGGACGATCGGCGGGCAGATGCTCGAGCAACCAGCGCGCGGTGAAATCGATCATCGGTTGCGGCGTGCCGAGCTTGCGATAGTAATCCCATTGCCGGTGCACGAAGGCGGCGGGGGTGAGACGTTCGAGATGTTCGGTCAGCGCGTGGGCATCGACGTCGATGGCGTGGATGCGCGCGAGGATCTCGCCGCACTGATAGGCGAGGCGCTTGCGCACCTCGGCAAACTCGACGGCCTTGACGATGCGCGCGCCGAGGGTTTCGCCATTCAGCCATTCCATGACGAAGCCGTCGCCGAGACCGTCGCCGCTGTCGAGGATATGCAGGATTTCCGGCGCCGGCACGCCGGCGTCGCGGGCCAGGCTCATGAGGCGGGCTTCGATGGCGAGCCCCGGGCCGCCATAGTCGCGGGCATCGACCGCGCCGCCGGGCGAGCGACGCAGCGCGAGGCGGCGCGGACCGTCGCGGGTGATGATGTCCACCGCATAGGTTTCCTGACTGGCACCGCCCGACAGGCGCGCGCAGCTTTCCAGGGAAACGAATTCCGGCATGACGCGCGTCAGCACCCGCGCGAGGTCTTGATCAAATTCGGCCATGATGGCGCGACAGTATACGGAGTGCGTCGCCCTCGCGCAGCGATGGCGGTGAAGGCGGCGCCGGTGCGGCGCGGCCGGGGCTGGCCTATGCTGTGTGACCGTCATTCGCCGTCGGGGAGCGCACCATGATCCTGTTCGAACATCCGCTTTCGCCCTATAGCCAGAAGGTCAAGATCGCGCTGCGCGAGAAGGGCCTGCCCTTCGCGCTGCAGGTGCCGGCCGGCCTCGGCAGTGGCGCCGGCTACAGCGAGGATTTCGCCACCGCCTCGCCGCGTATCGAAGTGCCCGCCCTGGTGGACGGCGAGACGCGCGTGTTCGATTCGACCATCATCCTCGAATACATCGAAGACCGCTGGCCGACACCGCCATTGTTGCCGGAAGGGGCCGCGGCGCGGGCGCGCGCACGCATGATCGAAGACGCCATGGACACCCATTACGAAGCCATCAACTGGGGACTCATCGAGATTCGCTTCATGGGTCGCTTCAACGACGATCTCGCCGCGCGCATGCGCGCACGCGCCGCCGAACAGACCGCGGGCTGGCGGCGCTGGCTGAATGCCGAACTCGGAAACGCACCGTGGTTCGGTGGCGAGTCCTTCGGCTGGGCCGATCTGTGCGTCGTGCCCTACATCAATTGCTCAGCGAGTTTCGGCCTGCCACCCGAGGCCGATACGCCGCTCGTCGCGTGGTTGGCGCGCGTCAATGCGCGGCCGGCGGTGGCGCAGACCGCGCAGGAGGCGGCCGATGCCATTCCCACGCTGGAAGGTCTGGATGTGCTGGTGCGCGACGGTCTGTTCAAACGCGAATATCGCGATCACCGTCTGGAATGGATGATCAAGTCGGGCGGCCTCGAAGTGGTGCTCGAGGGCCTCGCCAGGGACAACATCCGCTTCTCACCGGATTTCGATCAGCCGCGCTGATGCGCGTGCCTGTTACTATGCCGGCCTCGTGCGGCCCCCCGGCCCTGCCCCCGCAATCACACTGGATGCCCGCCCATGGCCAATAACGATGATCTGATTCTTGCCCTGTTCTGCGATTTCGAGAACGTCGCGCTGGGCGTGCGCGACGCCAAATATGCAAAGTTCGATATCGCACGCGTGCTGGAGCGCTTGCTGGTCAAGGGCAGCATCGTGGTCAAGAAGGCCTATTGCGACTGGGACCGTTACAAGGAATTCAAGGAGCAGATGCACGAGGCGGCGTTTGAATTGATCGAGATTCCCCACGCCCGCCAATCCGGCAAGAATTCGGCCGACATCCGCATGGTGGTCGACGCTCTGGATCTCTGCTACACCAAGTCCCACGTCGATACCTTCGTCATCATCAGCGGCGACTCGGATTTCTCGCCCCTGGTCAGCAAGCTGCGCGAGAACGCCAAGACCGTGATCGGCGTGGGTGTGAAGAATTCCACCTCCGACCTTCTGATGCGCAACTGCGACGAATTCATTTTCTACGACGATCTGGTGCGCGAGGAGGAGATCAACCGCCGCAAGCGTCGCCGCGCGCCCGCCAAGAAGGTCGCGGCGGCCACGGGTGGCAATGTCGCCGTCGAAGCCGTCGCCGAAGCGCCCAAGGCCAAGGAAGAGGATCGCCTGCAGGCCGGTATCGATCTCATCATCGAGACCGCCGACGCCATGCACGCCGAGCGTGGCGAGGAGGGCATTCTGTGGGGCTCGATGATCAAGCAGGCCTTGAAGCGCCGGCGCCCGGAGTTCAACGAGAGTTATTACGGCGTGCGTTCCTTCAACAAGCTGCTGGAGGAAGCGCAGGCGCGCGGTCATCTCGATCTGGAATTGGATGAACGTTCGGGCGGGTACATCATTCGGCGCATTGCCCACGAGGAGTAAAGCCGTTCACTGTGCGAATTCATTCGCACAGTGAAAGCGGACGCGCCACTCACGCGCGCTGCAATGTCGTCGTTCGGCAGTTGCTGAGCGACCAAGGCGACAGCAAGCGTGGCGCGGGCGCAGCCTATTACGCCGATGCCTGGGATGTGGCTAGGCGGTCGCGCGGCGTCGACTGTGGGTTGCCACCATCCGCGACCAGACCCCCACATTCGATACGGCCAGCGCGGGCCGCGCGGCCATCTGTGCGTGGTTGCGGCACCGCGTCCATGCACACTGATGTGTGTGGCGTGAGCGACGTCACGCGCGCCGCCAGCGCCTGCCCCACCCTGGCCTCCTTCGTGGTCAGCAACGGACTGACCGGCGCCGAGTCCGTCTGTGCAGCTTTGCCACCGTGCGCGCCGCGACGCTCTGCGGCACAATGGCTGCATCGAACGCGCGCGACGCGGTGGGCCTGTCGCGGCGCCAGAAGATCTTCACAGACCAGCAACAAGGGGAGCCAACGTGTATCCAATTCGATTTGGTGTATTTCTGCCGACCGGCGATGTGAACGAGGCGATGGCGGCCGCACTGCGCGCCGAACGCGACGGACTGTATTCGGTGTCGACGAACGATCATTTCTGGTCGCCGCTCGGCACGCCGCAGACGCCGCAGAACGAGTGCTTCACCATTCTGACCGCGGTCGCGGCGGTGACATCGCGCATCCGTCTCGCGCCGGCGGTGGTGGCGGCCTCCTTCCGCACGCCGCCGCTGCTGGCCAAGATCGCCACGACCCTCGATCACGTCAGTCGCGGACGTCTGATCATGGGTCTCGGCGCGGGCTGGCAGGACAAGGAATACATCGCCGCCGGCTATCCCTTCCCACCCTTGAAGGCGCGTCTCGCCCAGCTCGATGAGACCATCCAGGTGTTGAAGGCGATGTGGACGCAGGAACTGCCCAGCTATCGCGGTGAGCATTTCGAGATCAAAGGTCTCTATGCCAATCCGCAGCCGCTGTCCAAACCCTATCCGCAGATCATGCTCGGTGGTTCGGGCACCGGCTTGTTGCGCATCGCCGCGCGCGAGGCCTCGGTGTTGAACATCATTCCGCCGACCGGCAACGGCAAGGACTTCGTCAACGATCCGGAGGCGACGGTGCGCTTCGACATGGCGGAATTGAAACGCCGCATCGCCATGCTGCACGGCTTCATGCGCGAGGCGGGACGCGATCCCGCCACCATGGAACTCGGTGGCCTGTTGATGCTGGGCCTGTCGCGTGACAAGAACGACGCGACCTTGCGTCAGCTCGCCGCGCAGCTCGGTTTCCCGAGCTACGAGGCCGCGCAACGCGCGCCGGTGGCCTTGCTCGGCACGCCGGATGAAGTCAAACGTGAACTCGAAGACCGCATCAGGAAGACCGGTGTCACTTACTACATCGTGTTCCCGGCCACCGCCGACACCCAGGAGCTGCTGGTCAACGAGGTGATGCCGGCTTTCGCCTGAGCACGCGCTGTGTCGGTCCGCCGCGCGCTCGCCAGGCA
>Ga0208492_1001636_pt1 | contig 13162 bp, 17 predicted proteins | sample Subbioar_CSW14AB_FD_184820 | JGI IMG/M metagenome (GOLD analysis project Ga0208492, IMG submission 184820) | Serpentinite rock and fluid subsurface biosphere microbial communities from McLaughlin Reserve, California, USA - CR12Mar_CSW14AB (SPAdes) | ecosystem: Environmental > Terrestrial > Deep... | reverse complement strand
TTCGTCCAAGAGCGCAAGGAAGCGAGTGGCACGGCCATGGAAGACGCCATGAAGGCATTCGTTTTACTTGTCCATTTTAAAGGAGGTTGAATGTGCCTGATAAAAATTCCGCCACCTGTGGCGTCTTTTGTGACGGGTGTGGTTCCGAGCTCGAATACAAGGTGCTGCCTGAAGGTGCGGGAGCCGTTGCTCCATGTGAGACTTGCACAATATTAAAGCAGCTTGCCCTTGCAATGGCAACGCAGTTCGTGATGTGCAAGCAAAAGGAGTATTTTAAATCAAGATCCAAAGAGGACTTGGTTAAGGCAAAGGACATTGAAAAGAGAATGTCGGACGCTTTGGTGGCCCTGCTAAACAAGGCGCTTGAAACCCTTGGTGAAGAGAAGTTCGCGGTTTGCCGCAAGGTTGCTTGGGAGATGCTTGGATTATGAACACTGCAGTTGAAGACGCCCCAGTTCAAGAAGCGCCGCCGGCGGTACCGCCGCTTGGGGTGGCGAATGATCCACCGAGAGGCCGGCCGTTTGATTTCGATCTGTCGAAAACGCCAAAGCTCAAGGCTGCCATCCTCGCGGCCCAAAAGCTGATCAAGCCGGTGCCGAAGTCCTCGCGCAATAACTATTCGGACTACAGCTACGCCGGATCCGACGCGATCAGGGAGGTATCCCGCGCGGCCTTTCACGCTGCCGGCATCGTTTTCACCGCCCTCGAATCGGGGTTTGATGTAGGCGAGATAAAGGGGAGCAACCTACTTTGGGTTTTCATCCCGATGGATCTAAGCCATGTCGAGTCGGGCGAAACAAAGCACGTCAATTTCCCCTGGCCAATCATCCAGGACAAAAAGCCGTTTGACAAATTGCTGAGCGGTGCGATCACCACGGGCCAGCGCTACTTCTTGGAGGGAGTTTTGCAGATTCCCAAAACGGATTCGGAAGACATGGATTCGAGACGCGATCCAGAGCCGGATCGAGACGTTCCGATTCCGCATGACGAGCAGCCGCCGCCCTCTGATGTTGGCCAAGGCGACTGGGCGACCGATGCCCAGTTCGACAAGATCAACGCGCTGATGGAACAAACGGGCGTCCCGCTTTCGAAGATGGAGTCAACCTTTGGCGACGGCAAATCGATGTCCGTCGCGACGGCAAATCGCGCGATCAACTATCTGGAAGGTCTATTGAAGGCAAAGAAAGGTGGCGCGAAGTGAGGAGAAGTCGTGAACCGGCGCCAGACATCGTCGCCAACTATTTGGAGCTCGACCCAGATGGACCGAGCGGGCTGAAGTGGCGCGGCCGGAAGCTGCACGGCAAGCCCGCTGGCTCAAAAAGAGATGACTCATACTGGCGCGTGGATCTGATGGGCCGGCATTTCTATGCGCATCGCCTGGTCTGGATTTTGCACACTGGCCAATCAATCCCCGATGGGGTCGACATCGACCACAGAGATCGAGACCGGTCCAACAATCGGGTGACGAATCTTCGCGAAACGACGTTCTCCCAGAACCAGTCTAATCGCGCACCCTATGGGAAAACCGGCAAGAAGGACATCCACTTCATGCCGGAGATCAACAAGGCCAAGCCCTATCGCGCGCTGGCCAAGATTGCCTGCGCGGTCAAATCAAAGCGGTTCGCATCGCTCGACGAAGCGGTCGCCTGGCAGCAATCCATGGGCGTGATGGTCAACGCCTAACTTTACAATCTCTCTACTTTAAGAAGGGTTTTTCAATGGCTGGCTATTATAGCAGAGACAAAGGTTATCATCCGTCGCCGCGACAACAAATGTACAACGGCGTCCGGCAGAATAGTTATACGCAAGGCTTGAAAGACCAGGTCGGCAAGGCCTGCCCGGATTGCAAGCGTACGCTGGTTGGTTACATGAGCCGGCGCGGCGAGTTTGGCCTCTATTGCTTGCTCAAACTCGCGACCTTCGACGACCGCAACAATCCTGGCACCAAGATCGACCGGGCCTTCCTGGGCTTCACCTCGCATCGACCATCAAGGGATGGCAAGGACGGATTCTGGTGCGACATGTCTTCAGTGATCTTCGGCCCCGATGGTCCACCGCCACGGGACACCTGGCAAGGAATGCGCGGGCCTGCTCGGCAAAGCCAACACCCGGCGCCGCCCTTGCCGCGACCCGGTGAACCACCTCATCACGATCCGGGCCTGCCGTTCTGAAGGCGTGCTTCCGACACCTGCCTGCTCTGCGCTGGTCCCATGCCAGTGCAGCGCGGCGTCAAGGTCCACCGGGGCAAGGTGCTTCGCATTGGTTCATTCGGCGACTACCGCTTGTACATCGGGTGTGATCGCTGCTTCAACCTGGCCGAAGCCGTGTGCCGGAAAGACATGCCACTAAAGCGGTTTGTCGAGCTCTCGCGGATTGAATGGGTTCGGTGTCTTGGCTGCCAATACCCTTTTGAAGGCATGCTTGATGGCAAGAAATCAAATGTGTGTTCAAAAGCATGCGGAATAGATCACGACATAAGGACGAACAAACCATGGTTGTTACTGTAAAAGGAGAGTCGTAAGTGAGCGAGGATCAGCGACCTTCCAGAATTCGCGCTTTTGCTGAGCGAATGCTCTTTGAGGAGAACATTCCGCACCAAGAAATCGAACTCTTTTTCGACGAGGAAATCGCGCGCCGCCTTGAAGCCACCAGGATCGAGATTGAATGGGAAGAGCGCAAGGCTGTTCACGAACTGCTTTACGGCGGCGGATCGACAAAACCCGAAGGCGTGGTCTACGGAAGGTGGCAACCCGCCACGAAGATCACAAAGGAAGATTTGATCGCGCTGTGGAACAGCTTGCCTAAGCACTAAAGGGAACGGGAAATGAAAACTCCTGGATTAAACATGACTGAAGCACAATGGACCGAATACGTGGGAGCGACCGTCAAGGCTCTTCGAGCAATTGCCAACCAGCAGAAGGTCTCTTGGGTCTACCTGACACAGGACGCCGATGACGGGGCGCTTTGCATGGAATGCTCAGCGTCTGCGTTTTCTGAATCTGGCTGGTTCGCAAATGACCCGGCGAACGAGCAATTCGATTCACAGCAGCATTGCGAGGAGTGTGGCAAGATCCTTGACCATTTCTTTACCGATTGGGGCGCCGCTGCGGAGCTTGATCATTTCTATCAGGAAGGCTTTGACGAACCAGAAAACACCGGCGATATATTTACCGCTGATAATGCGCTTACGCTCTGCAATCTCATTGATACCGGAAATCCAATGACTACATGTCGGCTTGGAGAATTCGTCCATTTAGAGAAGTTTCGACCATTCATTCACAAAATCGGAAAGATGCTTGGGACACCTGATCCCGCATGACCCGCAAAATTTTGATTCGGTTCGAAACAATCCCAGGAAGGGCGGAGAGGCGTGGCTGATGGCAATTGGAATCGAGTAAGCCGGGGCAACCCGTGCCCTGTTTGTGAAGGCATCGACAAGTGCGCGGTCAGCAAAAACGGCGATGTCGCCCGATGCGCGCGCAGCGAACATTTCAACGGCACCAAGGCCTTCCAATACACCGAGGAGCCATTTCCGACCTGGACCCACCGACTGCGACCGGAGACGGCGCCAGCCCATCGGGGTTCGAATCTCAGGATTGCTCCAAGGGAAGAGTCGCCGCCTGCCGTTCCGGCGATCGATCCGATCCCGGTCTATAAGCGATTCCTCGAACTGTCGCCGGCCGACCAGGCTTGCCGGGAAGACTGCGCCCGTCGAGGCATTGACCCCGATGCACTGGGCTACGGCGCCTTCCCCAGCGCCCGCGGCCGCGCTCCCATTATTGCGGCCTTGGTCGAGAGGTTCGGGCCTGAGCTCCTCACCGTGCCCGGGTTCGTCGAATCTGAGCCGGGTCGCATTGACTTCGCGCATCAGGGATTCACTAAGCCCGCGGTTGTCGTTCCCATCCGGAATCGCAAAGGGGACCCAGTCTGCCTGCGGATCCGCAACCCAAGCCCCAACATCACGAAAAACAAGTGGATCTATCTCAGCGGCGGGAAGAACCACGACAAGACGAACGGACCATCGACCCGGCCAACTGCGCACTGGGCACGAATTCCGAAGGCACTCGAAGCGGTTGTCATCACCGAAGGGGAGCGCAAAGCAGACACGATCGCGGCGCGGCTGCCGGGTATGGGCGTCGTCTCCGTTCCCGGCGCGGCATCCTGGCGGATCGCTGGCCTGATCGAGGACCTCGAAGCCCTTGAGGTCGTGCTAGTCCGGATCGCTTACGACAGCGACCTTCTTAACAACAAGGACGTGGCCCGCGGCTTCCTGTCTCTTTGGGCAGAGCTCGAATCGCGTGGCGTCGGCGTCGAAGTGGGCGTCTGGGATAAGGCACACAAGGGCCTCGACGATGCGCTGATGGCTGGCGTCCCGGTCGAATTCCTGGCCGGTGATAAGGCGCAGGCCTTCCGCGACGAACTGGCCAAGAACCACCGCATGACCGCGGCGGGCCTCCCTGACAATTCGCCACCCGATGGGCTGGCGCCGGCCAACCGCACCACGGTCTACCTCGATTGGGATCCGGTTTCGATTCAGCGTACGGCGATCGATGCCGTGGCTGCGGATCCTGGCCTGTTCATCCGCGAGGGCAAGTTGGTGGTTCTCGCGGGGATCGACTTCGCCTTCGACGAAAAGGCCAAGAAGGAAGTCACGGCGAAGCGCGCCTTCCAGGCCGTCTGCAACAACCGCCTCGCGGTTCACCTCGACCGATCCTTGACCTGGCTCAAACAAACCAAGAACGGGTCGACGGCCGCAAGCTGCCCGATCTTCGTGGCCAGCAAGGTTCTCGTCTCCGTGGGCAAGGACGACGGTCCCGTGCCGCGAAGCATCTTCGGCATCACACAAGGCCCAACGCTCGACCTGGCAGGCAACCTGATCAACCAAGACGGCTACCAACGCATCGGGGGGCTTGGCTGGTGGATGGAAGGTGAGGTTGCTGGGCTGGCCGATCGCCTCACGGATCCGGGCGCGGACCCACAAGAGTTCGCCTTTGACCAACTCGAAGCGCTGCGGAAAGAAGGGTTCCCTTACATCGAATGGGCGGGGGAAGACGATTGGGCCAAGTTCCTTTCGTTCCTGTTTGCGCTCATCCTCCGGCCCTCACTGGAGAAGATTCCCTTCCACCTGATCAGCGGCAACTCACCAGGTTGCGGCAAGGGCATCCTGGCTTCGGCTGCCCATCGGATTGCCTACGGCGGCGTCATGAGCTCCCAGACATGGCCGGAGCGGGCTGATACCCGCGATGAGATCCTTGGCAAAGAAATCATCAACGCTGTCGAGTCGGGCGCGGCGGTGTTTTACTTCGATGACATCGCGCAGGGCACCCAACTCGCGAGCAAGGAGCTCGACAAGGTCATTGGCGGCCAAGGCGCGGGCATCGTTGCCCGGGAGATGCGGCAGAACTCCGGCCGGTCGGTCGGTGGCAAGGCGAGGATGGCGTTTTTCGGGTGCGGAAACAACGTATCGCCGAACGAAGATTTCGGCCGCCGGTGCGTCACGATCCGAATTGAGACCCGCACCCCGGACCCGGCCACCCGAGACCCACGCACCAGCTTCGCGGGGCAAGGAGATCTAACCCGATGGTTCTCGCAAAAAGAGAATCGAGAAAAGTGCTTGGTTTTCGCGCTCAATGCTTTGCGGGCTTACTTGGTCCACCTCAACAAAGGAGGCGCGGAAGTTCTTGGAAAAACGCTGGGCGGATTTTACGACTACGCGAAATACTGCGCTGGTGCCGTCCTGTTCGGAACCGGCATCGATCCTCTGGCCAAAATGGCAGATGAAATAAGGAACACGGAAAGCGCTGGCGGATTGGCTGGTCTTGTTACTGCTTTGGATCGGGAAGGAATACTGAGCCAAGACGGCCGGAAAGCAAGTCTCATAAAAGACAACATTATGAAGATAGGCGAGCATGAGACAAGGGAGGATCTATTGAGCCTGTTTTCTTCTTGCGGCTTAAGGGGCAAGGAATTGACCACAAGAGGCGTCGGGCAAGTAATAGGCAAAAACAAAAACAAGCTAATTCTAGCAAATGGATTTATTTACAAAATAACCGCCGGAACGGACCGCGATGGATTCACGCTATTTTCTCTATCAAAATCGCCAATCGGGGGAGACCAATGAACGAAGTCCGCAAAAAGCCCACGAAGTCCGCGAAGTCCGCACCGAAGTCCGCACATTTAAGATCTTATTTCTCAACGGATTGCATCAAATTGCGGACTTCGCGGACTTCGTTTCACCCCATCTATATAGAGGAAAACACAAAACAAAAAAAAGTAAATTGTGTTTTTCACATACGGGAAGGGGAAACGAAGTCAGCGAAGTCAGCGAAGTCCGCACCTGCCGCCCGAAAAGTGGAGGTTTGGGGATGAGCGAGAAAATAGCTAAGCCAATTGACCCCGATTTGGCCTCGGGACCAGACCGAACCGTCCGCTACGGCGTCCGCCGGACCGGGTACGCGGATCCCGAGGTCACCCCGCTCGACGAAGCCGACCTCTACGCGCTGGCCTTCTTTGACTCCTGGGACCAGGCCCGCCGTTCGGCCATTGCTCGCGCAAGAGGGGCCCTGCGGGCTCCGAAGTCGACTTTTGGCGGCCAAGGGCGCGTTGATGGTCGAGATCTCGCGCCAGAGGGCCAACAATGAGCCCCCGCGCCGCCAAACCAAAGCCACCTCCGCCGGTGTTCGTGATTGACACACGTGAGCAGACACCCTTTCCGATCTGGCAAATGACAGACTGGAACGGACAAGAGATAGGAAAAGATAGAATCGTAAGGTCGGGCCTCAAAACAGGCGATTACTCGATCGTTGGGTACGAATCGATCTGCGCTGTTGAGCGCAAGTCTTTCGATGATTTCTTCGGGTCGATCACATTCGGGCGTGACCGCTTGCTTGATGAGATCGAACGCGCTCGCGAAATGAAGTTTTTTGCCTTCGTAATTGAGGCTCCACTACATCGCATTTCGGCGGGCCATCCGCGCCACCGCAAGTTCAAAGGATCGGATGCAGTCAGAACCGTTTTGAGTTGGCAAATTCGCTACCCGTGGGTGCATTGGTGGCTGTGTGACAACCGCATCGAAGCGGCCCTGGCGACCGTCCGAATCACCGAACGATTTGCCATGGTCTACCCCGAACTGGCAGCGCCGAAAACAGACCAGCAATCCAACCCCGATGAGCCCAAACAACACACGCCGGAAAGCGAGGCGGTCTGCCATGAATGACCCAATCGAAGGAATCAACGATGGCCACGGCAACCCTGCCAGCTCCCCCGGACCACTGCGACACGGAAGCGCAGATCATGTCAATCAGCCTCAGCCAATTGGCGGAGCGAGCGGAGAAGAACCGGCACTTAGCCCGGGTTTGCCATCGGGAGTCGACAGCGAAGCGATGGGGAGCATTGGCGGACGACCTGCGGTACCTGGCGAGCGAACTGGCCCGCTGACGCCCTACCAGGCAGGCCTGGTCGAGTCGGTCGTTCCGTTTGTCCAGGACTACCTTCTGTCCTTACGTCGTCGTGGCTGGCCCATCACGGACGAAGCTGAAAGTGATGCCTTTTGGCAAGTCGTCCAGGCAGCCCGGCGGCACACCCAGGACATCGAGCAGTTCAGGGCCTACTGTCGATCTTGGATCCACGGAGCGGTTTGCCGGGCACTTCGCCGCGCCGGTCGATACCTCGACCGATCAGTCGACTTTTCCGCCGTTCCGGAAGAACGCGCGCACGCGTCGACGGTCGGGGAACTGGAAGTCAAGGTTGAGGATCTATCCTGGGTCGATTTCTCCTCAGACAGCGACGATGAGTACGCCCAACGATTGCGCCTCATAAAGTTCGCCCTTGGCCGTCTTGAAGGCCCCTTGGCCCGTACCGCTGGGGCTATGAAGGAAGGCCTCGGGATTCGGCGGATCGCAAAGAGGTTTGGCATCTCGTTCCACCAGGCCCGCACGGAATACGACGCCGTAAAGGCTGCTATTCAAAAATCACTGGGCTTAATAGATGCCGAAGCGCAGACCGAAATTCGACTACCGCCCAAGCCAGGGACAACCCAATCCCAGTTATTCGCCGACTGGTAGTAAGCCCCGCCGCAAGACAGCAGAGCGAGGCTACGACATCTGGCACCAACGCCTATCCAAGTCCCTCCTGATCAAGCATCCCCTTTGCGCCCGATGCGGCAAGCCAGCCAAGCACAGCGACCACATCCTCCCGATTGAAGACGGCGGCGCCCGCCTCGACCCAGCCAACCGCCAAAGCCTCTGCCACTCCTGCCACAGCATCAAGACCGGCGAGGACATCCGCCGCCGTCGCGGCCGCCAGCCAACCCACGTCCACATTCCGAGAAGCATAGCCATGTCAGGCAAGTCGGTGGTCGGAGCAGCCGCACGCGCCCTGCTGGTCGATGACCTCGCCCCAGCCAGCTCTCATCCTGCGCCATATAGACGCCCCTAATAGGGGGGTCCAAAAAGATACGGGGTTTTCGATTTGACCGCATGTGTTATCCCGACACACGAATGCATGTCAGTTTCGGATAGGGGGGGGTGTCAGTCGCACGGTGGGGGTCGTTTTTGGGCTAATTCCTACCGGAGCGCCAGGTTAGGCGTCCGGGAAGGATGGGCGCTTTGGCGGGAAAACTCACAAAAGCGGGCGATCCTCGGCCGAAATCTGGACCGAAGGCAAAACCGGAACCTCCCGCCCCGTTGCCGCCACGGGACCCCCCTTCGCGTCTGACATCCGATGCGGAGCGCGCGGCCTACTCGTGGGTCTGGGACCTCGCCAGCCAGGCGCCGAAGTTCTCTGTTTGCGAAACCGAACTCCTCATCCTCGTGGCCCGGCAAATCGTCAGGGCCGATCGCCTCGCGAAGATCATCGCGGACCTGGGCGACAGCGTCATGGAGCATGCTGGCGAGAACGGCGCCGAGTACCTGCACCCAGCCTACAAGGCGCTCCTGTCCCTTGAGGGCGCCATCCAGTCATCCCTCTCGCAACTGCTCTGCACCTCGCGCTCCCGATCTTCCGCACGGGTGGCCCACGGCGAAAAGCCCTCAGGGGGAACCACCCCAGGCGGAGGCAAACCAGCTCGGCAGACCGCAGCCGAGAAGCGCCGGTTCAAAGTCCTGAAAATGATGGAGCCCCGCGGTGCCAAAGCCCAGACTGGTTAACGGTCCGCGGCTTTACGGCAAGGCCGGGTGGGAGGCAGCGCAGGACAGCGTCCTTTGGACCGGCGAAGTCCTGCGGTTCAACCCCTACCTCTGGCAGTGCGAGGATATCTTCTACCCGATTTTCGGGACCCTCGACCGCGATGGCTTGCGCCGTTTCCAGACCGCCTACATTGAGATCCCCAAAAAAAACGGCAAGTCCCTAATCGGGGCCGCGATCGCGCTGAAGCTCCTGGTCGCTGACGGCGAGGTCGACGCCCACGTGGTCTCCTGCGCCGCTGACAAGCCGCAAGCCAAGAACGTGTTCGGCGCTGCGGCCAAGATGGTCGAGCGGTCGCCCTACCTCCGCGACTTGTGCACCGTCTACCGGGACAAGATCGTCGGGCCGCACGGTGGCGTCTACGAGGTTATCAGTGCCGAAGCGTTCACGAAGCATGGCCCGTCCTACAGCGGCGTCATCTTCGACGAAGTCCACGCGCAACCCAATCGGGAATTGTGGGACACGGTTACCCCTGGCATCATGGCTCGCGATCAGGGCTTGGTGTTTGCGATCACGACCGCGGGCCACGACAAGACCAGCCTTTGCTGGGAACTGCACGAACGCGCGGAAAGAGCGATGCTCAACCCCGATGCGGACCCGACCTTTTACGGCAAGATCTACAGCTTCGATGAGGCGAAGTACGACTGGGATTCCGAGGAAGGTTTTGCATCGGTCAACCCCTCCTACGGTAAGGCGATTCGGCAAAAGGCTTGGCTGTCACTCATCGCCAAGGCCCGCCTCAATCCCGCAAACGAAGCGAGCTACCGCCAGCTTCATCTGAACCAATGGGCCAACCCGGCCACCAAGTGGATCTCGCAGGAGGTGTTTGCGCTATGCGCGTAACTCGACCTCTCGCGGGAAAGGGGCTGATCGCCTACGGTGGAATGGATCTATCGAGCCACCTCGACCTTACCAGTTTTGCCGCGGCGATCCCCTACGAAAAGAAAATTCACACGGACGTTTATGCGTGGGTTCCGGAGGAAGCTTTCGAAGTCCGCGAGACGGCTAATCGGGATCGGTTTCGCATGTGGCGCGATCTCGGTTGGCTCACGGTCCACCCCGGGCCGGTGATCGATTACGATCTATTGCTTGCCGACCTCTTGGAAATCAAAACCAAGTACCGGCTCCAAGGGTGCGCGTTCGACCCGTGGGGCCTCGAATCGCCAGCGCAGACCCTGACCAAATGCGGGTTCAAGATCATCGACTTCAGGCAGGGGGAGAAATCCATCTCGCCGGCGGTGAAGGATTTCGAAGCGGTAGTGTATTCGAAAAGGTTGAAGCATTACGGCAATCCCGTTTTGGCGTGGGCACTGGAAAACGTGCGCATGGAAAAGGGCGCCGCCGGCGGCATGAAGCCAAGCAAGCGCCACAGCACGGGCAAGATCGATCCATTGATCGCCACCATGATGGCCGTCGCACTGGCAGAAAAAAGCAAGCACGGCCCCAAGAAATCCGTCTATTCCAGCCGCGGCATGATCATGGGATAACACGCTCGCACCTCAAGTCGTCTCTCCCCTGGCATGGGCCAGACTCGTTTTTCTCGCGCTGTTTCCGCTCCCCTCTCCGCTTTCTACGGCGCGGGCAAGACCGTTGCCGGCTGGGTGGGCGGCGCAGTCAAGCGCTCGATGTCGTTCATGTCTTCCGACAACTCGGTCGACTGGCGCCGCGTCTTCGGCATGCCTCCGCGCAAGGGCTCGGGATCGCGCAAGCCGCGCCGCTATATCACGCCGCTGGATGTTCTCTCCATCCCGGCTTATTCCCAGGCCCTCCGGGTGCTTTCCCGTGGCTTCGCCCAGTGCCTGATCAAGTTCTATGTCGGTACGGCGGCCGGGCCGGAAGAAGCGAAGTGGCACCCGGTCGCCCAGTTTCTGATGCAACCCTCGATCGACCTGGACCGGCATCAGTTCTGGTCGACGATGATCACGCACTACAAGCTGCGCAATAACGCCTATGCCTCGATCGCCCGGCTGGCCGATGGGTCGTTCAACGCGACAATCATGTTTCCCGAATGGGTTGAAGCTGGCAACGATGTGGTCACTGGTGAGCCGGTTTACATCTACAAGGAACCGGGGAAGGACCCCAAGACGCTTTGGGCCCGCGATGTCATCCACCTCATGGGCGATACCTTCGACGGTCGCAAGGGGCTCGACCCGATCAAGCTGCACCAGCGATCGTTCGACCTGATCATTTCCACCGAGGAATACGCCTGCGACTACTTCGAAAAGGGGTTCACGGCCGCCGGCTTCATGAGCCATCCCGGGCCGCTCGACGATCCCGCCCGCGAGAATGTTCAGGCTTCCATTCGCAAGTTCCGCGGGCTCGACGGGGACGATTCGTTCGGCGTCCTGGTGGGCGAAGAAGGGGCTACCTTCAATCAGATCAATGCCGATCCGGACAAGGCCCAGCTTGTTGCCAGTCGCGAGGCCGGCATTGCGGAAATCGGCCGGATCACCGGCGTGCCCCTGTCGTTCCTGATGGTGGCCGGCTCTTCTTACTCGACCGCCGAGCAGGAGGGTATGCGCCTTCTGTCGGTGTCAATCGGGCCCATCCTCGACCAGGTCGTCGAGCAGATCCAGTGCAAGATGATGACCCGCGAAGAGCGATCGCGCTATTTCGTGGCTGCCGACCTCGATCCTTTGCTCAAGGCTGATTCGCTCACCTATGCCCGGGTCTGCGCTCTCGAAGCCAACTGGGGCGTACTCACCTCGACCGAGTGGCGTCACACCAAGCTGCGCAAGGGTCTGCCCGGCGGCGACAAGCCAATGCGCCCGATGAACATGGTTGCCATGGGTGTCGACGTCAACCCCGGATCCGCGCCAGCCAGCTCCGCGGCGCTGGTCAATCTCGACCCCGATGCCGCCCCAGGCGAAACGCCGATCGACGCGGTTGCCACCGGCGGCACGCCCGATGTCGCGGCCACCGGTTTGAACGGTGCCCAGATCGACAAGCTTGTTCTTGTGGTTGTCCAGGTTGTTCAGGGAATGCTCCCGCTCACCGCTGGCGTGGCCATCTTGAAAGCCGCGTTCCCGTTGCTTTCCGAACCGCAGATCAACGCGATCTTCAAGGATGTCAAGCCCGGCAGCCAGGCGCCCGCGCCAACCCCTACCTCACCAGCAAAGGCGGCTTAACCCATGACGCTCGCAAACCTGCCGCCCCGCGAGCTGCGTTCCGCCGGCACGGCTGGCGGCGGTGCGTCTCCCACCTACGACGATCCTGCTGCGGTGCCGGCGCTCCAATCGGACGGGCGCACGATCTTCGGTTATGCCGCCGTGTTCGGCAAGCGATCGCGTGACTTAGGTGGATTCTTCGAAGAGTTGATGCCCGGATGCTTCACCCAAACGCTTGCCGATCCCTGGGAAAAGCAGTGCCTTTGGGACCACATTTCCCGGTACGTTCTGGGATCTCAGTTGTCCAATAAAACGCTCCTGCTCCGGGAGGACTCCAAGGGGCTTTACTTCGAAGCGAAGACGCCGCTTGCTTCGTACTACGCCATCTCGGTGCGCGAGCAGATTGCCGAGCGATACATCCGCGGCTGTTCATTCAGCTTCCGTTGTTACGAGAACGGCGCCGATTGGAGCGACCTTCCGGGCGGCAAGGCCCTTCGGAAAATCAAAGCCTGCCAACTCTTCGAGGTGTCCGTGCTCGGCAACCCCGCTTACCCCGACACCGAGGTCGGGCTTCGCACGGCGAAGGCGGAATTTGACTCATTCAAGCGTACCCGTTCGGCCCCATGGCTTGCGGCCGAACACCGGATTCGTTTGCTCCAACTGTCGCTTTAAGAACGACTCTCCTTTGCCGGCTTGGCAGAGGGAACCCAGGGCCGATACGATCGCCCGCTTTTTTCGGAGGACTCATGTCTCTCAAGGATCTCGTATTTGCTCCTCTGGAGTTTGCGCAAAGCGCCTTCGGCAGTGGGCCCGAATACCGCAGCCTGCCAGGTCAAGGCGGGGCTCCCCCCGTCGCCGGACCGGTTCCCGTC
>Ga0208492_1001635_pt1 | contig 13173 bp, 13 predicted proteins | sample Subbioar_CSW14AB_FD_184820 | JGI IMG/M metagenome (GOLD analysis project Ga0208492, IMG submission 184820) | Serpentinite rock and fluid subsurface biosphere microbial communities from McLaughlin Reserve, California, USA - CR12Mar_CSW14AB (SPAdes) | ecosystem: Environmental > Terrestrial > Deep... | reverse complement strand
ACTTTAGCATAATGGTCTACCTTAGTGCTTATAGATAAATTCGCTAATAATCCCTGAGGTATAACCTCCAGCAATTGATTTATTCCGACTTTGTGATCTCTGAATACAGCCATAATAGTGATTAGTAACCATAAAAATGATAAAATCACAACCTGTCTATTTGATATTCAGACTTTTATACTAACAAACCAAAGTGAGGAAAATAAAAAGTCGGAAGAAAAATCTTCCGACCATGACTGGGATCAACCGGGCTTTTTTTAGAATAGTTTTCAGAAGATAGATCCGATCACATGCATCAGCTTTTCTATCTGGCTGTGCCATAAAAGTTTTGAAGATTCACGGTCGCCGGCAGTTTCCGCAAAATCAGTAATGATCAGCGAAATATCATTGGTAAGGTCATCACGCTGGATCCGGAATTCAAAATAACTTCCATCCGTTTTATCCACCCACTGGAAGCGCACTAATTGCAGGTCCACGGTTTTCAGTAATCGCGCCTGTTGTAACTGATCATCCCAGATAAAGGTATAGATCCCGTTACGGATATTAAGATCATCGCAAAACCATTCGGAAAGACCACTTGGCGTTGACAAAAACTCGTACAGCATTTCTGCGGAAGAATGGACTACAAATTCAAGTTCAAATTTACCGTTTGGTTCTTTTTCTGGTTTTACAGCATAAGAATCTGTTTTTTTGATCGGATTTGTAATTGAATGAGAAATAGATGCTATTTTAGAAAGTGAGATCTCATTCTTTTCCTTTACCGGAATTGTATTTGTAATAGCTAAAACTTCGTTGGACTTTTTCTCGGCCAGCTGTTTTTTAGAAATAATTTCTTCCGCTTTTTTTACTTTTTCAATTTGGGCAGCCGTTTCCTTTTTAGGAAGCGGAACCGGTACTGGTTTTTGTACCATTACTTTCTCCGGTTTAGGAGCCGCTTTTTTTAGTTCTGACTTTTTAGGAGCAACTGCTTTAACCGGTTTTGAAGATTTAGCAGGTTTGGCAACAGGTTTTACCGGCGCTTTTTTACTAATTACCTTCTTAACCGCCGCTTTTTTAACAGCGACAGATTTTTTTACGACTACTTTTTTAGGCTTATTTTTTGAAATAACTTTAACAGCAGCTTTGGGTTTGGATGCTTTTACCAATGATTTTTTTGCAGGTTTGGCAACTTTAACGCTCTTTTTTTTAACAACTGGCTTAGCTTTTTTTGCATTTGCAGGTTTAGAAGGTTTTTTAGCAGCATTCTTTTTTGGGGAAGGTTTAGTTGCCTTTTTTAATGGCTTTTTAACCGGTTTTTTATTTCCGGTTTTAGCAATAACCTTTTTCTTTTTCGACATACTTTCTAAAATTTTGTGAAATATATTAAAAAATTACAACAAAGCAAATTAAAACCTTAAAAAAATTGTTTTGGCTATTGCTCATGAATGTTTTATATTTGCAGCCCGAAAACGGCGGGGTAGCTCAGATGGTTAGAGCGCAGGATTCATAACCCTGAGGTCGGCAGTTCGATCCTGCTTCCCGCTACATCAACCCCTTGAAGATCAATTCTTTAAGGGGTTCTTTATGTTGTGGATAGTTTATTTATTAAATTGTAATACATTGATAATTAATTCATTACAACATCTTAGGTCTGAATCTGGTGTAAAGTGTAATTTTAAAGGAAAGTCCTATTTTGACCTGCGGGATACCAATCAAAAACTTACTGAGTAATAAGCTCTTTGATCTTCACTTTAGATTCCGCGCTTACAAGAATATTATTCCTGTTTATCCAATCGTTGATCGACTGCACGAAATTTTCGCGATGGCGGATATGTTCCAGTTTAATGGAAACTGTTTTGCGGTTCTTTTTCACAAAATAGAAAATATCGTGGCGGAACTCAATGATCATGATCTCAGATGCAAACACCTTCGTGAATTTGTTTTCCACGATTAGAAGATAATTGGCGTAGATATTTACAAAACAAAGCCCGTTGTTATATTTTAAATAAAGAATGGTTGCCTCGGTTGTGGCAATAATCAAACAAATGGGATAAATGTACCTTAAGGAGTTATTTGCCGTATAAAGTAAAATTGAAAAAGCCACAAATATGCTGATCTTCAAAGCCCTGAACATGATAAATTTACTTGTAAAATACGGGTAACGCTGTACCGGAAGTGAAGCCTTATAACTTGCATTAAGATATTCGTAACAACTCAGGAAGATATAAGCCAGACCTACCAGGCTTTGAATACCTAGTAATTCTCTCCAGTTCAACCAGGTGTAAAAAAAATTTAGAGCCGATAAAAAAACGATCGCTATTAAAATAAGGTTTTTCCCGATGGAAGCTATAGCCGAGTTCATGATGTGAAGTTATTAGCTAAGGTAAATATACAAAAAATCCTTACGTCCGTTTAATAATTTTAAAATTGTTTGAATCCCCCGTTTAACGGGATTTCAGGCGGAAATTCGTCCGGGATACTCCTGTATATCTTTCTTAAAAGATGCTAAAGGCAGTTTGTGGTACAACGTCAAATTTGTATTTTTATGCTCTATGACGTTTGTTTCTCCCTTGTTTTTGTGGGCTTTAGCGGCAATCGCTGTTCCTGTCATTATCCACTTATTCAATTTCAGGAGGTACAAAAAAGTATATTTTACCAATGTCAGGTTTTTAAGGGAACTCCAGCAGGAAAGCAAATCTAAATCCCGTTTAAAAGAACTCCTCATTTTGATGGCGCGTTGTCTTGCGATCGCCTGTCTCGTGTTAGCCTTCAGCCAGCCTGTTATTCCCGATAAAAATAATCCTGTAAAGAACAGGGGCGCTAACGCGATCAGCATCTATATTGACAATTCCTTCAGTATGGAAAACGTGAATAAGCTGGGGCCACTCCTTGAGCTTGCCAAAACACAGGCTAAAGAGGTTATTAAAGTATTTGGCAATGCTGACAAGTTCCAGGTTATTACGAATGATTTTGAAGGCAGGCACCAGCGTTTTAATACAAAAGAAGATGCACTGCAGGTGCTTGAGGACATCAAAGTTTCCTCTTCCTTGCGAAAGCTTGGAGAGGTGGTTCGCAGGCAGTCCGACTTCCTGAATTCTTCTGATCTGTCCAATAAAAAAATCTACATCTTTTCAGATGCGCAGCGCTCAACGTTCAATTTAGAGCAACTTATACCCGATACCTCCATCCGCACTACGCTTATACCGCTTGCTGCCAACCAGGTAAACAATGTCTTCATTGATACCTGCTGGTTTGAAACGCCTCTTCAGCAAAAAGGCTTCATCCAGAAACTTCATGCAAAAATTATGAATAATGGCAGTAATAATATCGATGTCAGTTCGGCAAAACTTTTTTTAAATAAACAGCAGATCGCCTTGGCTTCCTTTTCTCTCGAGGCAAATTCGGAAACCGAGGTCTTGTTTACGTTCGAATGTAAACAAAGCGGCTTAAATTACGGTTCAGTAAAGATTGAAGATTACCCGGTGACTTTTGACGATGAATTGTTTTTTGCCTTTAATTCAAAAGTAAATATTTCTGTAGGCCTTATCAATGGAAAAGACCAGTCTCAGGTAAATTCCTTTTCATCCCTGTTTAAGAATGACAGCCTTTTTAAGTTTACTTCTTTTTCTGAACAAACAATAGATTACAGCGCTTTTAAAACCAGTGATGTGATCATACTGAACCAGCTCGCTGAATTGAGCAGCGGACTTGTATCTGAGCTTATTAAATTTACAAACAAAGGCGGGGCTCTTGTAATCATTCCATCCACGGTTTCAAATGTTGCTTCCTATAATCCGCCTTTGTCTTCACTGAAATTGCCTGCCTTACTTGAACTGGACAGTAATACGCTTAAAACGGAAAAAATAAATGTTGCTTCAAAATTTTATGACGGAGTATTTGAAAAAACAGAAGAGCGTTTAAATATGCCGCTTATAAATAAACATTATGCATTGACCAAAACAAGCCGTAGCGATTTTGAAGCCATTTTAACTTTGCAGAATGGTGATGTTTTTTTAGGGAGGACACGGTTGAATAATTCAGTTTTGTATTTGTTCTCTGCGGCGCTGAACGAGAACAGTACAAATTTTAATAAACATGCGTTGTTTGTTCCTACGTTTTACCAGGTCTGTTTTAGTGGATTAAGATCAGTTCCGCTTTTTTACCAGGCAAGCGCCAATGTGGTAATTAATTTAAAAAATGAAGGTCCCCTGGGCGAGCACCCACCCCATATAAAAAAATCAGACGGTACCCTGGACGTAATCCCTGAACTTCGGAGTATCAATAACAGTGTGTACTTGTATACTCAGAGACAAATTGTAAATCCTGGCTTCTATGAAGTAAGACGTAAGGATACTGTTTTATTGCCACTCGCTTTTAATTATTCCCGGAAAGAATCGGATCTTCGTTGTTATTCTGCCGATGAGCTGACAAAAGTAATTGCAGACAAAGGATGGAGGTCAGTTGGCATGATAAGCGATAACCAGGCAGATATTTCGAAGCAAATACTTTTGGGTGCGGAGGGGAAAAAATTATGGAAATTGTTTATAATTTTAGCGGCGTTATTCCTTGTATTGGAAGTAGCTTTATTGAGATTATTAAAATAAACAGAAAGGCATGAACATTTTAATTAAGGAGGCGACAATTATTTCTACAGACAGCACTTTAAATAATAAAGTGATGGACATCCTTATCGAAGGCGGCAGGATTGTTGAGATAAAAAAAACGATCCCGGCAAAAGGCAACATAAAGATCGTCGAGGAAAAAGGTCTGCATGTTTCTGCGGGGTGGCTTGATATGCAGGTGGTAAGCTGCGACCCTGGCTTTGAGTACAAGGAAAACCTTGATACAATGATTAAATGCGCGGCTTCCGGCGGTTTTACCGCGGTATGTGTTCATAATTATAATCAACCCGCTCTGCATACCAAATCACAGATCGAATATTTAATTAATAAAACACGGAACAAGGTTGTGGATGTTCTGCCTTTTGGCACGGTTACAGTAGACGGAAAAGGAAAAGACATGGCGGAGATGTATGACATGAAAATGTCGGGTGCAGTAGCATTCAGTGACCATAAACATCCCATAAAAGACGCGGGTATGGTAATGCGTGCGCTGCAATATGCAGGCAATATAGATTCCCTCATCATAACACACTGCAATGATGAAAGTATTTCTGCGGGTGGTCAGATGAACGAAGGAGAAGTATCTACCATGTTGGGATTAAAAGGAATGCCGGCGCTTGCAGAAGAGTTAATGGTTCAGAGAAACTTGTCCATACTGGAGTATACGGAAGGAAAATTGCACATTCCTACAATAAGCACAAAAGGCAGTGTGGATTTGATTAAAAAAGCCAAAGCCGCCGGAATGAATGTTACCTGTGGTGTTGCAGCGGTCAATTTATTCCTCGACGATTCTGTGCTGAAGGAATTTGATACCAATTATAAGTTGGATCCACCTCTCAGGACAAAAAAAGATGTTCAGGCCTTGCGCAACGCTGTGGAAAGTGGTGTGATCGACGTGATCGTCAGCGACCACCTGCCTCAGGATACAGAAAGCAAGGAGCTGGAATTTGATAACGCCGACCTTGGAATGATCAACCTTCAGACAGCATTTCATTGTGCTCTTGAAGGCTTAAAAGAAAAAAATATAGAAAGTATCATACGTTCTTTTACGTATAATCCCAGGAGAATTCTTGGAATAGAACAATCCGAAATTAAGGAAGGAGAAGAAGCCAACCTGACCCTTTTTACTCTTAAGCAGGAAACAATACTCACCCGGAGGTCCAACCTTTCACGTTCGCGGAATTCGCCTTTTATCGGACAAAGCCTGAAGGGCAGGGTAGTAGGGATTTTGAATGGCACAAAGAGTTTCTTTAACTAGGAATTATGGCTGCAATTACCTATCGGATCAAGGCATGAGAAAAACCTGTCTAGTTTTTTGTGTTTTGTTTTTTTGCCGGGAATGGGACAAAAAGATTCCGTTTCATATTGGTATGATTTGGCTAATCAGGCATTAGACAGCAGTAGATTTCAGGAAAGTGCGGTTTATTTTATAAAAGTAATAGTATTGGATCCTGGAAATGATACAGCTTATTTACGCAGGGGAATTGCACTGGGTGAACTAAACGATCTGCAGGGTGCCTGGAACGATTTTTCAAAAGCTATTGAAATAAATCCTAGGTATTCTGTTGCTTATTATAACAAAGGGGTAAGCAAATTCGAGGAGAAAGATTACGAAGGGGCTATTATTGAATATGACAAGGCGATCGAGCTCAATCCTTCAGATCATGATTCCTACGAAGGCAGGGGGCGCTCAAAAGGCTTGTCAGGAAGGTTTAAAGAAGCTATTGAAGATTTTAACGAGGCCATCAGGCTGGATCCTAACATTGCCAGTACATACAGCAACCGTGCGGATGCCTATTGTGATCTCAATAAATTTCGCAAAGCAAGAAGAGATTATTCAACAGCTATAAAATTAAGCCCAAAAGAACCTGATTATTATGAGGACAGAGCATATGTAAATGACATTCCAATGCGGAGAAGAAAGGCGATTGCTGATTTGGACTCAGCGATAAAACTGGATCCTAAGAATGGGTATGCCTATAATTACAGGGGAGAATTGAAGTGGATCATCGGGCAATACGGTGCGGCCCTTGAAGATTATTCAATGGCCATTAAACTGAGTCCCAATGATTCGGATTATTATTTTGATCGGGGTGAATTATATTTTAATCGCAAGTCTTATAAGGAAGCGCTCGATGATTTTAATAAATATGTGGAACTTGCCCGCAATGATCCAAAGGGATATAATTACAGAGGCCTTGCAAAATATGGCCTTGGCCGGTATGAAGAAGCGGTAGAAGACTATACTGCGGCGATCTCCCTTAATTTACTTGATCCTCAACCCTATTATAACCGTGCCAGGGCAAGACTGAAGCTCAACGATACAAGCGGTTTCGACAGTGACTGGCGAAAGGCAAAAGAAGCCAAACGGGCAAGAAAACAATTGGACGTTAAATAGGGTCTGCTGAAAAAGTAAAGGTTCCTGGGTTATTTTTCTATTATGCCATTAATTGGAGAACCTGTTGCATCTAAAAATCCAGGGAGCGTTTTTTTGTTATTTTCTATCAGGAAACATCCGTAATAGTCCAGCCGGGTAATTTTAAAATGAAAAAGGCTGTCAAATCCTTTTTCATCGAAATCATAGTCTGTGCTGAGCATTATAAATCTGTCATGTACCTTCTTTCTTTCCTCAGCAATCCTCCAGGTCCTTCTTTCTCCAACAGTCATAAGTGTATTCGGAAAGTCGTTTAAAAGGGCCTGCCCGCCATATGCCAGTTCTTCCCTGGCCCAGATATCCTTGGCAACGACAAAGTTTTTTACATCGTGTTTTTTACAAAGATTGTTGTAATGGTTAACCAGTTCCCTGGTGTTTTTTAATGAGCTGAGGTGAATAAAGAACCATCTTTTTTCGTTGGTATGAATCGCAATATTTTTCTTAAGGTTCAGCTCTTTATATGAAGTAAATAGCAGGACCGTTGGAACCAGGAAATAGAGTAATTTGGTAGAATAACCTTGGATCAGGCTTAAGAAAAGATACAGGATCACCGGGATCCCAAGATACATCCTGCTGTATGAATAAAAAGGCCATGCAACTCCATCGGCTATTTTGGAAGAAAAAAAGGATGCCAGGATAAACATAAGGAAAAGCAGATAGGCATAAAAAACTTTTCTGTCCTTTTTTAAAAAAAGGAACCCTGCAAGGAAGAGCACAAACAAAACATAAATACATTTTCCATCTTCAAAAAAAGTAATATGGGCAAAACGCTTGTCCAGGCTTTTGATCGCTTCAATAAAAAAATAACCGGAAAAATGATTCTCAAGACTATGCTGAATGTATTCGGGATGAAGAGTATAAAAATGATCGAGAAAGTAATGCAGTGGTAAGGCCGCAAGAATTGCTATTGCGGAAAAGAGGTAATATTTTTTTGATTTGTAATTATGAAGGAAAATATAAAAAAGAAAGGGAACGCTGACCAGCAGAGAATTCTGATTCACGAGGTACGCAACGCAGGCACAGAATGTATTTAAAAGAATCAGTTTGGCGTGACCTGGTTTATGGATCCCGAGAATAAAAGGACTTGTAAAAAATATGCCGGTCACAAATCCCCTGGGCAGGGCATTCAGAATATCATAGCCACTTGGCAGTAAAAGGAGGATGGTAAGTACGATAATGCTCTGAATTTTTTTATCCACCAGGAACAAATATCCGGCAGTAAATAAAAACGGAGTAAGAAACAGGAGGTGTGTCACCAATGGTACGGCATAATAAACAGGCATTCCCAGCTTTATAAAAGGAACGGCCAGCAGCGCCTCCATCATGGTATTGTAGTTTTGCCCATAAAATCTTGGCTCAAAGAATAATCCTTCTGAAAAATGCTTCGCAGCCAGCCACATGATCGGTTGATCGGAGTCTATGTGATCAAGGTTCAGATGGAGGTAAAGGAGGATCCTGTTACCTAAAATAAGCAGAATAAACAGGTAAAATAAAAAATCAGGCCAGCGGAATCTATTTAAAAATGAGCTATACACAGGTGATTTTAAATTCTGGGTAAACCTACAATGAAAAGAATTATATTCCTATTTTCTTAAAAGTTCGAGTTTGTAATGCACATCAAGATCGTACTCGTGCTGGGTCAGGTCATTCTTTAAAGCTGAATAAATAACCCGGCATTTGGCTTTTGTGGCATCGTATTTTTCAGGATAACCTCTTTCGTCGTAAGAATTCATTTTTTCGAACAAAAGATTCGCAAGTATTTTCTTTTGATCATAGGTCAGGGCAGGGGTCTTAATAAGCTGCACGTCAAATTCCTCCTCGCTCAGGTTCTCCGTTTTTTCCAGGTCAAGGTGTGTGAATGAATTTGCAGCTTCCTGCGCTTTTTTTTCAAAGGCCTCCCAGTCCCTGTTCTTTTTAAAAGTCAACAAAACAGAAAGTACTTTTCCGAACTCCTCAAATTGCCGTTGGATGTAATCTTTCTTATGCATCCCGGTCTGTTAAGGCTTTATAAACTTCGATTACTTGTGGGATCACCAGCGTTGTTTCATCGTTATAGATAATAAAGTCAGACTTTTTCATTTTTTCTTCCTGTGGTAGCTGGCTCTTGATTTTTTTCAGCACGTCTTCCCTGCCCAGATTGTCTCTCTGCATTACCCGGCTGATACGGGTTTCGTCATTCGCCACAACCAGTATTATTTTATCAACTTCTTTTTCAAGATGTGCTTCAAACAACAAGGCAGTTTCTTTAATAACCACTTTGCCGGAATTTTCTTTAATAAATCGTTTTGATCTGTCTATGACCGCCGGATGAATGATGGTATTTAATTTTTGCAATAACCGGGTATCCGAAAAAATTTTTGAACTGATGTAGGTTTTGTCGATCCGGGTCTCGGAGAGATAACTTTCTTTGCCGAGCAGTTCGATTATTTTTGGCCGGATCGCCGGATCGAAATAAACTTCTTTTGCCGCAAGGTCGCTCTCAAATATAGCGCAGCCGAGTAATTCAAACAGGCGTGCTACCGTGCTTTTACCGCTGCCAATACCGCCTGTTAATCCTGCTACCATTATTTTTTAAAAATTAAAATTTCAACTTCCGGCGGCTCAATATGCATGATAGTTACATGTCCCGGAAACGTACTTAGAAATACCGGGCATTTTTTACTCAGCTTATTGATCTTTTCGCTGTCGATCATCGCCCTGAACAAACTCGTGTCTTCCGGGTTAAATGAATTCTGTATGGCCGTGAATTTTACTTTTACCGTAGAAGGAAAAATACTTACATGTTGCTGGTAGGAGCCATGAATGTCGGTTACAGGCAATACTATGGTTTGTTCAACGAGCCTGGCTACCTCAATAAAAATACTGGCTTCTCCTGAGCTTGTATAAATTTGCGGATCAGGTTTCAACAATTCAAGTTGAGTGCTGACACTTTTATTGAGATTACTTAATGTTAATGCTTGCGTGTAGATCGTATCTACTTTGCTGATCAGGGCGCTATCTCCCCACAAAGTGACAAAGGATGGATTTATGGCAGGTTTTTTATAACCAAAACCCTCCATGCATTTCATATACAAAGGAACTTTGACCGGAACATTTTTCTGGTAACCGTTTTTTTCAGAAAAATAAAGTGTATCCGGGCTGATGTGTTTTATCTGTGTTTCAAAATTAAATATAGATTTAAAATTCAGGTGGGAAGAGGAAAGCACATAATTCTGGTCCCGGTTCACCGATTTTAAAGCGTTAAAATCTATTTCCAGTTGTTTGAATGGCCTGTTTAACAGAATTAACGCCAGCTTCAGGCCACTTGCCTTTACATCAAGAGAGAGATGCTCAGGTATTTGAAAAAGGGGTTTTTTATTTTGCGGCTGATTTTTAAAGGCAACCGGTATTTTTAATGTATAGGTGTAAACAGTATTCAGAGAATGTACCAGCCAGAGAAAAGACGCTATGATCAGGCAAATAAAAAAAGCCTTGGTTTTACCAGGCTTTTTTTTGTCAGATGAATATTTTGAGCTGGATGTATTCAAGCTTACAATTTGTTTTCGTTCAGTGTTGCGGTTGAATCATTTGAAACGGCATTCTTCGAAATCTTCATTTTTGTTCCGTCTTCTACTTCCATAATAATGGTAGCATCGTCCCTTACTTCTACTATTTTACCATAGATCCCGCCAATTGTCAGGATTTTATCTCCTTTTTTTAAAGCCTCGATGTATTTTTTTTGCTCTTTCGCTTTTTTTATTTGCGGACGCATCATGAAGAAATAGAATACGATAGCGATCGCGCCCATCATGATCATTGTTGACATTCCGCTACCTTGCCCGCCGCCCGGTTGTGTCATTAAAGTTACTAGTTGATTCATTTTTTTTTGTTTTGTGGTAATTGGATCCCGGCAACTACCGGAATATTTATTTTACCTGTGTATATTTATTGTTTGTGTTTTAAAGAAATTGATTACTTCGCGGTTTCAGCAACTATAATTTCCGTCTTAATCCGGATAACGCGCGTAGCTGGCTCGCAATTGGTAATTACCGTTACGGTTTTTTCCTGCATCCCGCTTTTCCCTTCGCTGCTGAAAACAACATTTATAGTTCCTTCTCCGCCAGGTTTAATAGGCTCGCTGGGCCATTCGGGTACGGTACAGCCGCAGCTTCCGCTGGCGCCGCTAATGATCAGGTTTTTGTTTCCAATGTTCTTAAATGTAAAGGCATGACTCACTTTTTCTCCCTGGGTAATTTTTCCAAAATCAAATACCTCTTCTGTAAATTTAATTTCAGGAAGATCTTTTTTTGACTCCCCGCCCGCGCTTGCGCTATTTGTTACAATGTCGGTATCTATTTTTTCACTTTCACCGGTATTGTTGCAGGAAATGAAAGTCAGAAACGAAAAAAGGACAACAAGTTTATTCATAATGCCCGTAAAGATAATTAGATTATGATGGAATAAGAAATAAAAAATCCCAAATTTTAATTGGGATTTTTTTATCAAAAAATAAAATTAAAAATTAGAACTTGGCCCTGATCTTACGCATTTTGCGTTTTTTACTGAAGAAGCCACTATTCCTTGTTCTGTAAAAACTGCTTTTCCCTCTTATCACATAACTATAGGAGAAACCCAATGTCAGATAGGCATCCTTATGTTTACTATCGCCCCTTTTATAGCCTCCGAACTGATGCGAATCATAAGCCGAAGGATTCTCGGCTACTAATTGCGGATCCGTCTTAGTAAGCTCCGTAGTTCTTAGGATCAGTCCCCGCTGATAATCGTCACCCGGATCAGTTGGATAATTACCGCTGATATCGTCTATGTAATCAGTAAAGGTCTTCCGGTAATTAATTTCAAAGCCTATCCGGTTCTTTTTATTAAATGTAAAATAAAAACCAACCCCCATTGGAATGTTCATGACAAACTTCCTGTATATTACACCTTCGGTCGCGTAAGGTTGTAAAGCCACCCACTCTCCCTGGTAAAATGTTTTGGGGTTCGAGTAGAATCCGCCGACACCACCAAATATATACGCTCTGAATCCGTTTCTGTAACGGTATGTATTTCCAAGGTCATTGTTCTCATAAAAAAAGAATTCTCCCGTAAAACCAACATCATAGATGTCGTTCCTGAAATTAAAATTTCTGAATCTTCTTCCTGGGTTTGAGGAGAGTTTATCGTCGCCTTCCAAACGCAGATAATCCACGGCAAGTTTTAATGAAAGCCTTGGCTTCCATTTATAGCGGGCAAAACCGCCAAAATTCCAGCGTGTTTTTGCGAGTTTAAGGTCAGATACAAAGCCACGGCGTGTTCCGGCACCCCCTCCAATATCACCAAGATAATTGGCTGCCGAAGCGTTCACACCAAAATCCCACAGCCATTGCGACTGCATAGAGAGTGTGAAAAAGGAGAACAAAAGAAGTATATATAGTCTCATTTCTTAACTAGTTTAATGCCAGTTTCAAATATAAAAAAAATTAACGGTTTTTGTAATAAAAACCTCATTTTTTTGATGTTTTACGGTAAAAAGAGTTAATTTTCTCCAAAATTTTACCAGCCGGATTAACAAATTGGAAAACAGGGCTGAAAATCCTTTGATCAGCCGGGTAAAACTAGCAACAAACATAATGTATGAAAGATAACAGGATCTGTGAATTGTTTAATATTGAGAAACCGATTGTTCAGGCCGGGATGATCTGGTGCAGCGGCTGGGAACTGGCAAGTGCGGTAAGTAATGCCGGGGGACTTGGTTTGATAGGGTCGGGAAGCATGTATCCAGAGGTTCTTCGCACCCATATCCGGAAATGTAAAGCAGCCACTTCAAAGCCTTTTGGTGTAAATGTGCCTTTGCTTTATCCCGACATTGCGGAGCATATGAAGGTGATAATGGAAGAAGGGGTGAAAATTGTTTTTACAAGCGCCGGCAATCCAAAAACCTGGACAAGCCAGCTCAGGCAGAAGGGGATAACAGTGGTTCATGTGGTAAGCGCGGTAAAATTTGCCTTAAAGTGCGAGGAGGCGGGAGTTGACGCAATAGTGGCCGAAGGTTTTGAAGCAGGCGGACATAATGGTAGGGAAGAGAGTACGACAATGGTTCTGATTCCTTTGATAAGGGCCGCTGTAAAACTTCCCCTGATCGCGGCGGGTGGCATTGGG
>Ga0208492_1001634_pt1 | contig 13177 bp, 13 predicted proteins | sample Subbioar_CSW14AB_FD_184820 | JGI IMG/M metagenome (GOLD analysis project Ga0208492, IMG submission 184820) | Serpentinite rock and fluid subsurface biosphere microbial communities from McLaughlin Reserve, California, USA - CR12Mar_CSW14AB (SPAdes) | ecosystem: Environmental > Terrestrial > Deep... | reverse complement strand
GCGAGCGGCGGGCGGCTAGCCCACCGCAATCGGCAGATTCTCGGCGCGCCAGGCGGCAAGGCCACCCTTCAGTGCATGGACCTGCGTGAAACCCTGCACCTTCAATTCACGGGCGGCCTGACCGGCCAGATTGCCGCTCGTGCAGCACACGATGATCGGCTTGTTGCCGAGCTTCTTGAGCTTCTCGCCGCCCTTGGGCAGATCGGCCAGCGGAAAATGCACCGCATCGATGATGTGGCCTGCGGCAAAATGCTCGGCGCTGCGAATATCGACCACCACTGCGCCTTCACGATTGATGAGGGTCACCGCTTCCTGGGCCGGAATGCCGCCGACGGAGGTGATGGTGTTGGCCACCAGTAATCCCAATAACACAGAGAACGCTGTTACCAGCATCCAATGGTTCACGGCGAATTCGCTCAAATGTTGCATGATGACGAGACTGGAGTGCGTGAAGACGTGGGTAACACTTTGTGGCGCGCGACGGTCGGTGCGCGGCCGTATGATACACTCAAACCCTGCTCCGAGAATCGACAAACCCGTTACGAAACACTGTTCGATTGAGTCCGATGCCGCACGCCAAACATCCTGTCATGTTGATCGTCCTCGATGGCTGGGGCCATAGCGAGGATCCCGAATACAACGCCATCCTCGCCGCGCACACGCCGGTCTGGGACAGCCTCTGGTCCGCATGTCCCCACGGCCTGATTCGTTGCTCCGGCACCGATGTCGGCCTGCCGGATCAGCAGATGGGCAATTCCGAGGTCGGCCACATGCACATCGGCGCCGGCCGCCTCATCGATCAGGATTTCTCGCGCATCGGCAAGGCTATCGCCAGCGGCGAGTTCGCGCGCAACCCGGTGCTTGCCGGTGCCTGCGCCAAGGCCGCCGGCACTGATCGCGCGGTGCACATCATGGGCCTGGCTTCGCCGGGCGGCGTGCACAGTCACGAAGATCACATCCTCGCGCTCATGGATCTCGCCCACGCCCAGGGCGTCAAGCATATCTATGTACATGCCTTTCTTGATGGCCGCGACACGCCGCCGCAGAGTGCGGCTGCGACCCTCAAGCGTCTGGACGATCACGCCCGCGCCCTCGGCAGCGCCCGCCTCGCCTCCATCGTCGGCCGCTACTACGCCATGGACCGCAACAACAAGTGGGAGCGGGTCGCGCCGGCCTACGAACTGCTGGTCAACGGCCGTGCCGCCCACAGCGCACCCGATGCGCTGACGGGCCTGCAAGCGGCCTATGCACGCAATGAGACCGATGAATTCGTCGCCGCCACCGTCATCGAATCCGCCGGGCAGCCGTACCACCAGATGGCCGATGGCGACGTGGTGATCTTCGCCAACTTCCGCGCCGACCGTGCCCGCCAGCTGACCAGCGCGCTGACCGCGCCGGCTTTCGATAAATTCCCGCGCTCGCGCGTGCCGGCCCTGGGCGAGTTCGTGTGCATGACCCACTACAGCGAACAATTCCCGCTGCCGGTGGCCTACGATGCCGCCGACCTGACCAATACCTTCGGTGCCGTGATCGAACAGCATGGCCTGCGCCAGTTGCGCATTGCCGAGACCGAGAAGTACGCCCACGTCACTTTCTTCTTCAATGGCGGCGAAGAAAAGGTCTTCCAGGGCGAAGACCGCATCATGGTGCCCTCCCCCAACGTCGCGACCTATGACCTCGCTCCGGGCATGAGCGCCGACGAAGTCGCGGACAAGCTGGTGAAGGCACTGAACAGCGAGACCTACGACGCCATCATCTGCAATTTCGCCAATGCCGACATGGTGGGTCACACCGGCGATTTCGACGCCACCGTGCAATGCATCGAGGTGCTGGATCACTGCCTCGGTCGCGTGCTCGCCGCCGCGCGCGCCCATGGCGTGGACGTGCTGATCACCGCCGATCACGGCAACGCCGAGAAGATGCGTGAGCACGACCACGATCACGGCACGCACAATCCCCATACCGCCCACACCAGCAATGTGGTGCCGCTGGTCTATGTCGGCCGTGCCGCCGAGATGAGCCAGGACGGCAGCCTCGCCGATGTCGCACCGACCATGCTGGCCTTGATGGGCCTCGAAATCCCCCGCGAGATGACCGGGCGACCGCTGGTCGTACTGAAGGATCGCACGCAGAACGCGGCTTGAATCCCAGGGCCGCGTACATGCGGCCTGCGCGCTCTATACCCCCAGCCGAGCGGCCGGTATGCTGCAAGGCCGTCGAGGCGGGCTTCGGAACTCGATCGCCTCGCCGCCCTCATACCGACGAATGAACCATGAGTGACACCCCTCCATGCTGAAGCCCAATGCGCGCCGCGCCTTATCGACGCTGGTATTGACCGCCCTGTTCAGTCTGTCCGCGTTTGCTGAGGATGGCGGTGCGCCGACGGGCCAGACGCCCACCGCGCCGGAGGTGGCCCCCCTTGCCCCGGCCGCCGAGCCCGTCGAAGTCAAAGACAGCGAGGCCAAGAGTGCCGCACCCGTCTCGGAACCGATTCCGGTCGATGACATCCGTGTGCTGGTCGAAGTGCTGCACAAGATCAAGAGCGACTATGTCGAGTCCATCGACGACAAGACGCTCATCGAGAACGCCATGCGCGGCATGTTGTCCGGCCTCGACCCCCACTCCGCCTATCTGGATGTCGACGACTACACTGATCTGCAGGAAGGCACCTCGGGCGAGTTCGGTGGCCTGGGACTCGAAGTCGGCATGGAAGAAGGCTTCGTCAAAGTCATCTCACCCATCGACGACACGCCCGCGCAGCAGGCCGGCGTGCAGGCCGGCGACACCATCGTCAAACTCGACGACACGCCGGTGAAGGGCATGTCGATCAACGACGCGGTGAAGAAGATGCGCGGCAAGCCCGGCAGCGACATCACCCTGACCATCGTGCGTGAAGGCGAGCAGAAGCCGCTGGTCCTCAAACTGACCCGCGCCCTCATCAAGGTCGCCAGCGTGCGCAGCCGCATGCTGGAGCCGGGCTATGGCTATGTGCGCGTGTCCCAGTTCCAGGCCTCGACCGGCGATGACGTGCTGAAACAGGTGGGTGAACTGAAAGCCCAGGCCGGTGACAACCTGAACGGCCTCATCCTCGATCTGCGCAACAACCCCGGCGGCATCCTTGGCGCGGCGGTGTCGATCGCCGATACCTTCCTCGAGTCCGGCAAGATTGTGTATACCGATGGTCGCGTGCTCGATTCCAAGCTCGAGTTCTCGGCCAAGCCGCCGGATCTGTTGAACGGCGCGCCGCTCATCGTGCTGATCAACGAAGGCTCGGCCTCGGCCTCGGAAATCGTCGCCGGCGCGCTGCAGGATCGCGGTCGCGCCCTGATCATGGGTCGCCGCAGCTTCGGCAAGGGTTCCGTGCAGACCATTCTGCCCATGAACAACCGCTCGGCATTGAAGCTGACCACCGCGCGTTACTTCACCCCCAACGGCCGCTCCATCCAGGCTGAAGGTATCAAGCCCGATATCGTCATCGACAAGGTCAAGGTCTCTTCGATCAAGAGCGCCGCGGTCGAATCCGTCAAGGAAGCGGATCTGAGCCGGCATCTCGTCAACCCGGTGACCGACAAGGACAAGGGCAAGGCCGAAGAAAAATCCAAGGACAGCAAGTCCATGGACGCGCTCAAGGAAGCCGACAAAGAGGAGGCGGACAAGGGTCCGCTGGCCGAACGCGATTACGAACTGTATGAGGCCTTCAACATGCTCAAGGGCATGGTGATGCTGAACACCAAGCGCAATCTCGCCGCGCCCTGAGGCGCGCCTAGCGCCGTCGGCGCGGTCCGCGCTTGAGCGAAGCGACGGCCGCAATCGCGCCGAGTGCGCCTATCAGCCACACGCCGAGCGGCAGCGGCCCGACCTGGGTCGCCGCCGCGCCCTTCACCGACAGCAGTATCGCCGCGCAGACCACACAACCGACACCGACCAGGGCCAGTACGATGCGTCGCGTGAGGCTCTGGATCTCCTGCCGAATCTCCTCGAGCTTGGGATCGGTGGTCTGCACCTTGAGCCGCCCGCTCTTCAACTGATCCAGCACTTCGACGGTCAGCAGCGGCAGTTCCGGCAGGCGATCCACCCAATGCGGCACGCTGGCCTTGAATGCGCTGAACAGGCGACGCGCGCCGACCCGCTCCATCATGAATTTTTCCAGGGACGGCCGTGCCGAGCGCCACAGATCGAGTTCGGGATAGAGCTGACGGCCGATGCCTTCGACATTGACCATGGTCTTCTGCAGCAGGAGCAGTTGCGGCAGGATTTCCATTTCGAAACGCTGTGCAGTCTGGAACAGCCGCAGCAGCAGGTTGCCGACCGAGATGTCCTTCATGGGACGATCGAAAATCGGCTCGCACACGGCGCGGATCGCGAATTCGAATTCATCGACGCGGGTATGACTCGGCACCCAGCCGGATTCGACATGCAGCTCGGCCACGCGCCGGTAGTTGCGATCGAGAAAGGCTGAGAAGTTCTCGGCCAGATAGCGCTGATCGAACTCGCTCAAGGAGCCCATGATGCCGAAATCGACCGGCGCGTAGCGCGGGCCTTTACCGTTCTCGCCGGGCAGGATGAACAGATTGCCGGGATGCACGTCGGCGTGGAAGAAATGGTCGCGGAACACCTGGGTGAAGAAGATCTCGACGCCGCGCTCGGCCAGCATCTTGAGATCCACACCGGCGCGGCGCAGACCATCCAGATCACTGATATGCAGACCCGACACGCGCTCCATCACCAGCACGTTCTCGCGCGTGTGATCCCAGAACACCTCCGGCACATACATGCGATCGGAGTCGGCGAAGTTGCGCTTGAGCTGCGAACAATTGGCCGCCTCGCGCATCATGTCGAGTTCATCGAGCAGGGTCTTCTCGAATTCGGCGACCACCATCTTCGGCTTGAGCAGACGACCGCGCGACCACAGGCGCTCGGCCGCCTCGGCCAGCAGGTACATGAGCTTGATGTCCTGGGCGATGGTGTGGCGCAGATTGGGACGCACCACTTTGACGATCACCTCGCGCCCATCGAGCAGGCGCGCGACATGCACCTGGGCTATCGAGGCCGAGGCCAGCGGTGTCTCATCGAAGCTCGAAAACACGACATCGAGTTTGTGCCCGTAGGCGCGCTCGACGATGGCGCGGGCCTGTGCACCGGGGAACGGCGGCACGTGATCCTGCAGCTTGGCGAGTTCGCCGGCGATCTCGTCGTTGAGCAGATCGCGACGGGTGGAGAGAATCTGACCGAACTTCACGAACAGTGGCCCAAGGTCCTCCAGCACCGCGCGCAGGCGTTGCGCACGCGGCAGGTACTGGCGCCGACGCCAGTTCCACGGCAGCAGATAAAGCACGAACGCGAAGGGCGCAAACAGCGGCGTGGAGAAGATGATCTCGTCGAAACCGTGCCGGATCAGCACGCGCTGAATGGCGAGCACACGCAGAAATTGCGGGACCAGAATCATAGGCGCGGCGTGCGCTCACGCAAACGCTTGATGCGAGCTTCCAGTCTGTCAACGTCATCGGCGAGGGTGAATACCGCCCGACCAAACTGTTCGAGTTCCTGACGACTCGGCACCAGGCGGCTCTCGTGTTTGAGATAGTCGGCCGTATCGCGCTCCAGCTTGGCGAAGGCCTGCTTGCCCAGCGCGAAGACCGCGCGCGCTGCGCGGCCGACCTGATGGGCCGGCACATCGCCGATGCCGCGCGACAGCAGTTCTTCCCAATCGATGGTGAGTTCGGCGAGCAGGCTCTGGACCTGCTGCGCGATGGCGAGATCGCCCGCGATTTCGATGCGACCGGCGCCCAGGGAATCGCCACGACGACTGGCGCGCGCATAGGCCAGGAAATCCGCCAATCGGCCGCTGACCTTGACCGCGACCACGCCGTCATGACGACGCTTGAGCTTGACACCGTAGGCGCCGGGCAGCGCATAGGCGCTGCGCGCACTGTCGCGCAGCGCGATTTCAATCACGCTGCCTTCCAGAGCGGCGAGTCGCGCGGCCGTCTCGGGATGGGTGCGTAACAGACGCGACAAGGCAAACGATACCGCCTGTTCCAGACGCGCGAGCAATGGGTCGGCAAAATCCCTGTCACCCGGAAAGCGCGCGCTGTTGGTCATATCAATATTTCCAGCCGACGTGCACCGCGACGATGCCGGCCAGCAGATTGTAGTAACGGACATCCTCGAAGCCGGCGCGCTCCATCATGAACTTGAGCGCTTCCTGATCGGGATGCACGCGAATGGATTCGGCGAGATAGCGATAACTGTCGCCATCGCCCGCCACCCACTGGCCCAGACGCGGCAGCGCCTGAAAGGAATAGAAGTCATAGGCGCGCGCCAGCAGCGGCGTCCTGACCGTGGAGAATTCCAGCACCGCCAGCCGACCGCCCGGGCGCAGCACGCGCGCGATCTCACCCAGTGCCGCGCTCTTGTGTGTCACGTTGCGCAGGCCAAAGCCCATGATCACGCGGTCCAGGCTCTCGCTCGCGAAGGGCAGGGCCTCGGCATTGCCCTGCACGTATTCGAGATCCTGGGCAAGACCGGCGTCGAGCGCGCGGTCGCGGCCCCGCCACAGCATCTGGGCGTTGATGTCGCTGACCAGCACGCGGTTCTGGCCCGGGAAACGCTGGGCCAGCAGACGCGCGATGTCGCCCGTGCCGCCGGCGAGATCGAGCACCACATGGCCAGGCCGCAGCTTCAGCAGATCGACCGCAAAGCGCTTCCACAGGCGGTGCAGGCCCGCCGACATCAAATCGTTCATGAGATCGTAACGTGGACTGACCGCATCGAACACGCGCTTCACGCGGGCCGTCTTGGCGGCGGTCGGCACGCGCTCGAAACCGAACTGCGTTTCGTCCCCGCTCTCGTCCGCGTTGTCGCGCGGTGGCGGCTGCGTAGCCTGCTCGTCCATCGGTCCGTCAGTCGCCATCGCTCACACGTTCGATGCCGGCCGCCGACAGGGCGGCGAGATAGCGGCGCCAGTATTCGCTGTGGCGGGCGCCCAGCTCGTAGAGGTAGTCCCAGGTATAAAGACCGGTGTCATGGCCGTCATCGAATACCAGCTTGACGGCGTAGTTGCCGACCGCCTCGATGTCCTTGATGTTGACCTGCTCCTTGTGGGTCTGCAGCACGGCTTGTTCCGGGCTGTGTCCGCGCACGTCCGCCGAAGGCGAATAGACGCGCAGATATTCGCAGGAAAGCGTGAAGCTCTTGCCATCGTCGAAGCTCACCTCGAGCTTGCGCGACTGCTGATGGAGCTTGATGTCGGTGGGTGTGTGATTGGCCATATCAGAGGATGTACTTGGCGAGGTTGTCGTCCGCCACCAGGCGACCGATATGGCGATTGACGTAGTCCGCGTCGATGGTGAGCTGCTGGCCGTCCAGTCCGGGCGCGGTGAAGGACACCGCCTCGAGCAGTTTCTCCATCACGGTATGCAGGCGCCGCGCGCCGATGTTCTCGCTGCGCTCGTTGATGGAGCAGGCAATCTCGGCGAGGCGTGCCACGCCATCGGCAGTGAATTCGAGTTGCACGTTCTCGGTCGCGAGCAGGGCCTTGTACTGCCGCGTCAGCGAGGCATCGGGTTCGGTCAGGATGCGCACGAAATCCTCGACGGTGAGCGGCGCGAGTTCGACGCGATTGGGCAGGCGGCCCTGCAATTCCGGGATCAGATCCGAGGGCTTGGAGAAATGAAACGCGCCGCTCGCAATGAACAGCACGTGGTCGGTCTTGACCATGCCGTGCTTGGTGCTGATTGAACAGCCTTCCACCAGCGGCAGCAGATCGCGCTGTACGCCTTCGCGCGAGACATCCGGGCCGTGGGTATCGGAACGGCGCGCGACCTTGTCGATTTCGTCGAGGAAGACGATGCCGTTCTGTTCGAGGTTATCCAGCGCGCGGGCGCGGATGTCTTCCTCATTGATGAGCTTGGCGGCTTCCTCCTCGACCAGCAGCTTGCGCGCCGCGGAGATCTGCACGCGACGGCTGCGCTTACGGCTCTGGCCGAGATTCTGGAACATGCCGCGCAATTGGTTGGTCATCTCCTCCATGCCGGGCGGAGCCATGATCTCGACGCCGGCGCTGGCCGCGTTGACTTCGATTTCGATTTCCTTGTCCTCGAGCTTGCCTTCGCGCAGCATCTTGCGGAAACGCTGACGGGTGGCGGATTCGTCCTCGGGTGCGGTCTCACCGAAAGTGCGCGGCCCCGGCAACAGCACATCGAGCATGCGCTCCTCGGCCGCTTCCTCGGCCTGGGTGCGGAACTGCGCCATGGCTGCTTCGCGTTCCATGTTGACGGCGATATCCGCGAGATCGCGAATGATCGAGTCGACGTCGCGGCCGACGTAGCCGACCTCGGTGAACTTGGTCGCTTCTATCTTGATGAAGGGCGCGCCGGCGAGGCGCGCCAGACGGCGCGCAATCTCGGTCTTGCCGACACCCGTCGGCCCGATCATGAGAATGTTCTTGGGTGTGATTTCATTGCGCAGCACCGGCTCCACCTGGGCGCGCCGCCAACGGTTGCGCAGCGCAATCGCCACCGCGCGCTTGGCATCGGCCTGACCGACGATGTGCTTGTCGAGCTGCTCGACGATTTCCTGCGGAGTGAGATTGCTCATGCCCATGGTGTCGGACTCAGTCGGTCAGCGCTTCAATCGTGATGTGGCCATTGGTGTACACGCAGATCTCGCCGGCGATGGCGAGCCCGCGCCGTACGATGGCCTCGGGGTCGAGGTCGGTCTCGGCCAGCAGCGCGCGGGCCGCGGCCCGCGCGTAATTGCCGCCCGAGCCGATCGCGATGATGTCGTGCTCGGGTTCTATGACATCGCCGGTGCCGGTGATGATCAGCGAATGATCGCGATTGGCGACCGCCAGCATCGCTTCGAGGCGGCGCAGCATGCGATCGGTGCGCCAGTCCTTGGCCAGTTCGACCGCGGCGCGCAGCAGATTGCCGCGGTGCTCTTCGAGCTTGCCTTCGAAACGCTCGAACAGCGTGAAGGCGTCGGCGGTGCCGCCGGCGAAACCGGCGATGACCTGTTCCTGATAGAGCCGGCGCACCTTGCGGGCATTACCCTTCAGGATGGTGTCGCCCATGGACACCTGACCGTCGCCGCCAATCACGACGTCACGTCCGCGGCGGACAGAGAGGATGGTAGTACCGTGTAACACGACAGAGGATTGCTTCGACATGGGCCTCGGATTGTACACGATGCCCTTCGGGCGGCCGCTATTCGGAACGTTTGCGTGCGCGCGGATGCGCCTCGTCATAGACCTTGGCCAGACGCTGGAAATCCAGATGGGTGTAGATCTGGGTGGTGGAGATATTGGCGTGACCGAGCAGTTCCTGCACCGCGCGCAGATCGCCCGAGGATTCGAGCAGATGCGAGGCAAAGGAATGGCGCAGCATGTGCGGATGGAGCTTGATGTCGATGCCATGGACCAGGCACCAGTGGGCGAGGCGATTCTGCACGCCACGGGTGGTGAGGCGTTGACCGCGATGGTTGAGGAACAGCGCCGTTTGCTCGTCCTTCAGCAGCGTACCGCGCACCTTGAGCCACTGCTGCAGCAAATCGACGGCGAACCGACCGATCGGCACCACGCGCTGCTTGCGTCCCTTGCCGAGCACGCGCGCCTCTCGATTGCGCAGGTCGACATCGGCCAGACTCAGCCCCACCAGCTCCGAGACCCTGAGGCCGCAGGAATAAAGCGTTTCCCACATGGCGCGGTCGCGCAACGCCAGCACGCCCTCGCCATCCTGTTCCAACACCTGGGTGACCTGATCCACGTCCAGCGTGCGCGGCAGGCGACGCGGCGACTTCGGCGCGCGCAGACCCTGGGCCGGATTGGATTGCATGAGGCCGCGGCCGGCCAGATGACGGAACCAGGCGCGCAACGCCGACAGGGCGCGGGCCAGGGAGGTGCCGCCCGCGCCGGCGCGATGACGATCGGCGACATAGGCGCGCAGACAGTGGACGTCGAGGTCGCGCCAGTCGGCGACGTCCTGGGCGTTCAACCAGGCGATGAATTGCGCCAGATCGCGCCCGTAGGCGGCGATGGTGTGGGCGGAATGGCCCTGCAGCGTGCGCAGGAAGTCATCGAGGGCGGCCTGGCGTGCGGCCGCCGCCGCCTCGTTCAGCGACGCGGACTCCGTTTGACCCACGGCGCGATGAGCAGCGCCGCCACTTCGCGCAGATAGTCCAGCAGTTCAGTGCCCATGTCGGCCGAGTAGCGGCCGGCATCGTTGCTGGCGCATACGATGACCCCGTCCCAACCCTGGCCGATGAGCGGCATGACCACCGCCGAGCCTTTGAAGCTGGCGTCAAAGGCTGCCCGCTGGTCGTCCTCCAGCACGCCGCAGGCCGAGCTGCGAGAGCCGATGACCGGCGCAAACGCGGTACGCGCCGGAACATCCACACCGACGAACGGCGCGAGGCTCTCGGCATCGACCGCCGCCGACTCGGCGAAGATCAGGCATTCGACGCGATCGGCGCCGAAATCGGCGCGTAATCCGCGCTCGAGGCAGGCGAAGATGGCCTGCGGTCCGACCGCGTTCATGAGATTCAAGACCAGGGCATGAATCTTCTGGGTCAGTTGTTCGTTGTGACGGGCGTGACGAATCAGGTCTTCGAACTGCTTTTTCTGTCGCGCGCTCTCTTCGCGCAACACACTGACCTGACGCTCGACCAGCGATATTGTGGCGCCGGTCTCGTGCGGGATGCTCAGTTCGCGCAGCACCTGCGGATGCTGCAGCAGAAAGCTCGGGTGGGCGTGCAGGTAATCGATCACGTCCTGCGCGGCGACGGGCGAAGGCGACGGCGCGTCCGGCTGGCTGGGCGAGGTCATAGTTCGATACTTCCTTCAAACACGAATGTGGCGGGACCTGTCATCCAGAGCGAATGCCGAGGCTCGCCGTCCCAGGCGATGGTGAGCTCGCCGCCGCTCAATTCAACCCGAACCGCGGCGCCCAGCCGGCGCCATCTTCGGCCCACCGCCACGGCCGCGCAAGCACCGGTGCCACAGGCCTTGGTCTCGCCCGCGCCGCGCTCGAAAACCCGTAATCGAATGTGGTTGGCGTCGATGACCTGCATGAAGCCGACGTTCACGCGACGCGGAAACAGTACATGGTCCTGCAGCAGCGCGCCGAGCGCCGCGATGGGCGCGCTGTCGGTGCTCTCCACCTCGAAGACCGCATGGGGATTGCCCATGGACACCGCGCCGAATTCATAACGCTGGCCGTCATGGGCCAGGGCATAGCGGTCCGCTTCGGCCTCCACCGCGAGCGGAATATCGGCGGGGGCAAAACGCGGCGCGCCCATGTCGACCCGCACCTGCCCATCGGCGAGCAGCGCGAGTTCGAACACATCGCCGCCAATCTCGACCCGCACCGTGCCGGCCTGGGCCTCGCCGCGCCGCTCCAGGTAACGCGCCACGCAGCGCACGCCGTTACCGCAATGTTCGGCGCTCGACCCATCGGCGTTATAGACGCGGTAACGCACCGCGGCCTCGACCGCCTGCGGTGTCTCCAGCGACAACAACTGATCGCAACCGATGCCGAAGCGGCGGTCGGCCAGATGGGCAATCTGCGCCGGGCTCAAGTTGAAATTGCGCTCACGCTGATCGAGCACCACGAAATCGTTGCCCAGCCCATGCATCTTGACGAAGGGAATCTTCACATTCGACCTCTTGCTCGCGGCCAGCACCGCGCGCCCTCAGTATACCGCCTCGACCCGATAACCCCGTTGCTCGAGCAGACGCAGCACACCGCGCTCACCGGGCAGATGCAGCGCACCGACCGCCACAAAGGCATGACCGACAGCCAGCAGCGGCACCATGCGCTCGGCCATGCGCGCATTGCGTTCATAGAGCAGCTTGTCCATGAAGGCCTGCTTGCCTTCGCTGTCGTAACGCTCGGACTGTTCGACCAGGGCGGCGAGGTCGCGCGCCACATAGGCGTCGACCATTTCGTCCAGCTCCTGCTGAAAGGTCTCGTAGTGACAGGCCACCTCGCGCAACATGGCGACCTGATCGTTTTCGGGCACGGCTTCGAATACCGCGAGCTGTTCGTCGACCGTTTCCAGCCCCACCACTTCCTTGCCGGCCTGGCGCGCGGTCGCCATCAATTGCAGATCGAGCGGCGCGCCGCTGGCGCCGACTGGCATGCTCAAGGTGGTGAAGGCGGCCCATGGCTTCATGTTCTCGGCCAGGGTCGGCGGCACGCCGTATTCGCCGAGATGGCGGGCGACGCTGGCGAACAGGGAATCGCCGACCACCTGGGACAGTCGCCGGCCGTCGCTATAGAACATCGCCGTGCCGAGCTTGAGCATGGCGGTTTCGTCCAGCACCACTTCCATCGCGAACAGCGGGCTCGCGGCGAACTGCTGCTGGATGACGTCCACCAGTTGCAGCACGCGCGGTTCGGCGATATGCATGGTGCCGAGCACATAGCTCTCGCCGGCGTCGGCCCCCGTCACCCGCCACAGCAGGCCGCGACCATGCACCACCGCGGCGCGATCGATGGGCGCGGCGCGAGTCAGCGCTTCGCATTGCAGTTCGGCGGCGGCGGGCGCGGCGAGCAGATACAGCAATAACAGCGCGCCCCAGCGCAGGCGCTCAGGCCAGCACATTGTCGTCGTCGAGCAGGAGCTCCGGATCGGGGTTCAGACTGCGCACGCGCGCCGCCACCGCCTGCCAGTCCTCACTCGCGCGCAGCGCATCGAGGGACGGCGCGCCACCGCGGCCATGCATGCGCATGAGGCGCACCTGGGTCTGGGGATAGGCCTCGACCGGCAGGCTGTCGAGGACCTCGATGGCACCGGGGCGGTGATTGCAGACGAGAAGCACATCGCAGCCGGCGGCCAGGGCCTGTCGCGCGCGCTCGGCATAACTCGCGCCGAGATCAGCGCCCGCCATGCTGAGATCATCGCTGAACACCGTGCCACTGAAGCCCATTTCCCGCCGCAACACTTCCTTGATCCAGAACGGCGAGTAACCGGCCACGCGGCTGTCGACCTGGGGGTAGAGCACATGGGCGGTCATGATGCCTTCGATGCCGGCGGCCACCGCGGCGCGGAACGGCACCAGATCGTGCTGCTCCAGATCGAACAGATCGCGCTCGTCTATCGGCAGCTCGTGATGGGAATCAGCGGCCACACAACCATGGCCGGGGAAATGCTTGCCGACCGCCGCCACGCCGGCGCG
>Ga0208492_1001633_pt1 | contig 13182 bp, 10 predicted proteins | sample Subbioar_CSW14AB_FD_184820 | JGI IMG/M metagenome (GOLD analysis project Ga0208492, IMG submission 184820) | Serpentinite rock and fluid subsurface biosphere microbial communities from McLaughlin Reserve, California, USA - CR12Mar_CSW14AB (SPAdes) | ecosystem: Environmental > Terrestrial > Deep... | reverse complement strand
CCCTCCATGACGTCGGCCCGGCTGAGCACGGTCTTGCCTTCGCTCATCAGCGCGGCCACGGTCTTGCCGTCGCGGGCGCCTTCCATGATGGCGGCGGTGATCAGGGCCACGGCTTCAGGGTGGTTGAGCTTCAAACCACGGGCCTTGCGCCGCTCGGCCAGCAAGGCGGCGGTGAAGATCAGCAGCTTGTCTTTCTCGCGGGGGGTGAGTTCCATGTTCCGGGGTGTGCCGGCAAGGCGATGCGCGCGGCACCGAACTTGCCTTGTCAGAGGGATTCAGACCCGCACCATGCAAGAGACAGACCACGCCCGTCAAGCCCAGGACGCCACGGAAGCCGGCACCTCGCCGGAGGCCCGCCAGCGGGTCATCAAGGTGCGGCGCGACTACAACAGCTGGGTGGCCACCGAGACCCTGGAGGACTACGCGCTGCGCTTCACGCCGCGTTCGGCCCGCCGCTGGCGCAAGGCCGGCGTGGCCAACATGGCCTTCGGCGTGGCCTCCTTCCTGGTGCTGGAGGCAGTGGGCGCCACGCTGCTGGTCGACCACGGCTTCGTCAACGCCTTCTGGGCCATCCTGACCACGGGGCTGATCATCTTGCTGGCCGGCTGGCCCATCAGCGTCTACGCGGCGCGCCATGGCGTCGACATGGACCTGCTCACGCGCGGCGCAGGCTTCGGCTACATCGGCTCGACCATCACCTCGCTGATCTACGCCTGCTTCACCTTCGTGTTCTTCGCGCTCGAGGCAGCGGTCATGGCCTACGCGCTGGAGCTGGCCTTCGACATCCCGCCGGCCTGGGGCTACCTGATCTCGGCCGGGGTGGTGGTGCCGCTGGTCACCCACGGGGTCACGACCATCAGCCGTCTGCAGCTCATCACCCAGCCCATCTGGCTGCTGATGCTGGTGGTGCCGTTTGTCTACGTGTTCCGCGAGCACCCGGGCATCCTCAACGACCTGGCCGGGTACGCCGGGCAGGACGGCCGCCACGCGGGCTTCGATCTGATCGGCTTCGGCACGGCGCTGACGGTGGGCATCGCGCTGATCACGCAGATGGGCGAGCAGGCCGACTACCTGCGCTTCATGCCCGAGCCGCGCTCCAAGGACCGGGGCGACAAAGCCCGCTGGCGGCTGGCGGTGTTCATCGGCGGACCGGGCTGGGTGATCCCCGGGGTGCTGAAGATGCTCGGCGGGGCGCTGCTGGCCTTCCTGGCCATCGGGTACTCGGTGCCGGTCGAGCAGGCGCTGGACCCGAACCAGATGTACCTCGTTGCCTGGGAAAAGGTGTTCTCCAACCAGGGCTGGGCGATTGCGGCGGTGGCGCTGTTCGTGGTCATCTCGCAGCTCAAGATCAACGTGACCAACGCCTACGCGGGCTCGCTGGCCTGGTCGAACTTCTTTGCGCGGGTCACGCACAGCCACCCCGGGCGCGTGGTGTGGGTGGGCTTCAACGCGCTGATCGCGCTGATGCTGATGGAGCTCAACCTGTTCCAGGCGCTGGGCAAGGTGCTGGGGCTGTACGCCAATGTGGCGATCGCCTGGATCATGGCGGTGGTGGCCGACCTGGTCATCAACAAGCCGATGGGCTGGTCGCCCAAGGGCATCGAGTTCAAGCGGGCGCACCTGTACGACATCAACCCGGTGGGGGTGGGCGCGATGGTGCTGGCCTCGCTGGTGTCGATCGTGGCCTACGTGGGCTGGATGGGCGAGCTGGCGCAGGCTTTCTCGGCCGTGATCGCGATGCTGGTGGCTTTCGTCACCTCGCCAGTGATCGCCTGGGCGACGAAGGGCCGTTATTACCTGGCGCGCAGCTCCGAGTTGCCGCAGGTCGATGAGCCCGAGGTGGGGCAGCCGCTGTCGCGCGTCATCCGGCTCAAGGCGCTGCACCGCTGCACCGTGTGCGAACGCGAGTACGAGGCCGAAGACGTCGCCACCTGCCCGGCCTACCAGGGCTTCATCTGCTCGCTGTGCTGCGCGCTGGATGCGCGCTGCCAGGACTTGTGCAAGCCCGAGGCGCGCTGGGCGGTGCAGTGGCGAGCCTTGGGGCAGAGGTTGCTGCCGATGGGTTTGTGGCGGCGGCTGGACACCGAGCTGGGCCAGTTCCTGCTCATCATGGCGGTGCTGGCGCCGTTGCTGGCAGGGCTGTTCGGCCTGGTCTACCGCCAGCAACTGCAGGAGATCGATTCCCTTCACCTGGGCAGCCTGCCGGTGGCCGCCGACATGATGGGCGCGGCCCTGCTCAAGGTGTTCGTGGCCTTGCTGCTGATCGTCGGGGTGGTGGGCTGGTGGGTGGTGCTCACACACAAGAGCCGGCTGGTGGCTCAGGAGGAGTCGAACCGCCAGACCCACCTGCTGCTGCGCGAGATCGAGCTGCACCGCATCACCGACGACAAGCTGCAGCGCGCCCGCGAGACGGCCGAGCAGGCCAACCAGGCCAAGAGCCGCTACATCTCGACCATCAGCCACGAGCTGCGCACGCCGCTCAATGGCATCCTGGGCTATGCACAGCTGCTCGACGAGGACGCGAAACTGCCGGGGCACGCCAAGCACGCGGTGGGCGTCATCAAGCGCGGCGGCGATCACCTGCTGTCGCTCATCGAAGGCACGCTGGACATCGCCCGGATCGAAGGCGGCAAGCTCACGCTGGACGTCAAGCCCGTGCGCTTCGCCGAGCTGCTCCAGCAGATCACCGGCCTGATCGAAAACGAGGCGCATGCGCGGCGCCTGAGCTTCGTGGCCGAGCTTGACGCCAACCTGCCCGAGGCCGTGCGCGCCGACGAAAAGCGCGTGCGCCAGATCCTGCTCAACATCCTGGGCAACGCGGTGAAGTTCACCACCCAGGGCGAGGTGCGCTTTCGGGTGCGCTACGCCCGCGAGATCGCCCACATCGACATCACCGACACGGGGCCTGGCATCGCCCCGGACGAGCTGGAACGCATCTTCGAGCCTTTCGAGCGAGGCTCGTCGGCGGCGGGTGCCATGGCGGGTGGCACCGGCCTGGGCCTGACCATCAGCAAGATGCTGACCGACCTCATGGGCGGCGAAATGCGCGTGAGCAGCGAGGTGGGCAAGGGCACGACCTTCCAGATCCGACTGTTCCTGCCACAGGTGCGCGCGGCAGAGGTCGATCGACTGCTGCGCCCGCGCGGCCAGCGCACCGGTTACGTCGGCGAGCGCCGCCGCATCTGGGTGGTGGACAACGAAGAGGCCGACCGCGGCCTGCTGGTGCGCATCCTTGAGCCGCTGGGCTTTGACGTGACGCCGTTGCCCAGCGGCCTGGCCTGCCTGGCGCAGTTGCGCGCCGCGCCGCCGTCCGAGCGCCCACACGCCATCTTCATGGACCTGGCCATGCCGGGCCTCGATGGGTGGGCCACCTTGCGCGCCGTCCAGGCCGAGGGCCTGAGCGATGCGCCTGCGGCGATCGTGTCGGCCAATGCCTTTGACAAGGCGCTGGACAACGACGTCGGCATCCGGCCGGAGGATTTCATTGTCAAGCCCGTGCGCGTGAGCGAGTTGCTCGACTGGCTGGGGCGTCGCCTGGGCCTTCAGTGGATCGAAGCCGAGCGCAGCCCGCCACCGCCCATGTCTGGGGCGGTCGGGGCCGCGCCATCGCAAGGGGAAGCCCTGCCCAAGCTCGAAGCCTTGCGTCAGCTCGAAGAACAGGTGCACGCGGGTTACATTCGCGGCGTGCACAAGGTGCTCGACCAGATCGCCGCGGCCCAGCCCGAGTGCGATGCCTTCGTGAGCCGCCTGCGTGGCCTGGCCCGCCAGTTCCAGCTTGATGCGCTGGCCAGGCAGGTCGACGAAGCGCTGCAGACCGCTGGCACCTGAGGCCCCCACCGCACTCATCCTGTTTGACAGACCACGCCAGTCCAGATGTTCGACCGCCTTGACCGCAGCCGCACCGACGTCGTGCTCATCGTTGACGATGTGCCTGACAACCTGTCGCTGCTGCACGATGCCCTGGACGACGCGGGCTACACCGTGCTGGTGGCCACGAATGGCGAGGCGGCCCTTCAGCGCGCCTTGCAGGCCGTGCCCGACGTCATCCTGCTCGACGCCATCATGCCGGGCATGGACGGTTTCGAAGTGGCCAGGCGCCTGAAGGCCCAACAGGAAACGGCCCACATCCCGGTGATCTTCATGACGGGGTTGAGCGAGACCGAACACGTGGTCGCCGCCTTCGACGCGGGCGGCGTGGACTACGTGGTCAAGCCCATCCGACCGCGCGAGGTGCTGGCTCGCATCGCCAGCCACATCCAGGGCGCGCGGCAGGCCCGGCAGGCGCGCAACGCGCTCGATGCCTTCGGCCATGCCTCGATCACCGTGCGCATCAGCGACGGCCGCATCCTCTGGCAGACGCCGCTGGCGCGCAAGCTGCTGCAGTCGCATTTCGACGCGCCCGAGGCGGTGGCCCCCGTCGAGTTGGCCGATTGGTTGAAGGTGACCGCACCCAAGCTGTCGGCAGAGATCGCGCAGGGCTTGCTGCCCACCACGGTGCCGGTCTGGGCGGTCAACCAGGGCGGGCGACGCCTGAGCTTCACCCTGCACCAGCCCACGGGTGACGACGAATGGTTGCTGGTGATGCAGGAAAGCTCCGACCAGGCCGCGATGGACGCGCTCAGCCAGGAGTTCAAGCTCACCACCCGCGAGGGCGAGGTGCTTTACTGGGTGGTCAAGGGCAAGACCAATCGCGACATCGGCGACATCCTGGGCAGCAGTCCGGCGACCGTCAAGAAGCAGCTCGAGCACATCTTCGCCAAACTCGGCGTCGAGACCCGCACCGCGGCGGCCGGCTTGGCGATGAGTCGGGTGGCTCAGCTCAAGGCGCGCTGAGCCGGGCTCACATCGGCTTGAACTGGTGGGCGTAGGTCCGGCTCACGGAGAATCGTTCCGAACGGCCCTTGAGCTGGAGCTGCAGCCGGCCCATGTCGTCGCGCACGATGCGGTCGATCAGCTCGGTTCGCACGATCACGCTGCGGTGGATTTGTGTGAAGGCGCGAGGGTCCAGGCGTGGCCCGAGTTCGCGCAGCGGCGTGCGGATGTAGTGATCCTGGCTTGACGTTGCGACGCGGACATACTTGTCGTCGGCCTCCAGGAAATGAACGTCCTGCAGCGGGACCATGTGCACCACGTTGGCCGCACCGGCCTGGATCGTGGTCAGCGGCTCGACAGGGTGAGCGCCCACGCCCAGCAGCAAGTTGCGCAGTGCCGGCAGGCCTGGCTCCAGTGCCAGGGGTGAGCGGTCGCACAGGCGGCGCTGCAGTCGCTCGCAGGTGAGTGCGAGGCGCGAAGGGTCGACCGGCTTGAGCACGTAGTCGAGCGCTTCACGCTCGAAAGCGTCGATGGCGAAACGATCGAACGCCGTGACGAAAACCAGCAGCGGCAAGGGTTGCTCGCCCGGCCAGGCATCGACGATTCGCTCGGCCGCGTCCAGGCCATTGCATTCGGGCATCTGGATGTCCAGGAAGACGATGTCCGGCAGGTGCAACTGCGCGGCCTGGATGGCTGCTTCGCCGTCGTGGACGACCGCGCAGACCTTGAGCGCAGGCCATTGCTTGTTCAGGGCCTTGAGCAGGCCTCTGGCCAGGACGTGCTCGTCTTCGGCGATGAGCGCGCAAGGAGGTGTGTTCATGCTCGGGGGGTGTTGCAGGGCACGAGCGGCAGCATCACGCTGACCTGGGTCACGCCGGTGTCCGAATCCTGTTTCATGCTGAATCGAGCCCGATTGCCGTACATCGCAAGAAGGCGGTCTCTGACGTATTGCAGGCCGAACCCGCCACCGTCTCGCGGCTTGGCAAGCTGCCACTTGTCGCCGCCTGGGGCGCGGTGCCCGGTGGTGTTGCACACGCTCAGCCAGAGTTGACCTTCCAGTGCTTGCGCGGACAGGCGCAGCTCACCGCCTTGTTTGAGCGGCTCGATGCCGTGCTTGATGGCGTTCTCGATCAGGGGCTGCAGCAGCATGGCCGGGACCGTCATCTGCCGGAGCGCTTCAGGCAGATCCACCTGGGCGCGCAGCCTGTCGCCCAACCGCACCTGCATCAACGACAGGTAGTCCGCTGCCAGGCTGAACTCTTCATGCAAGGCATGCTGGGTGGTTTGGCTGCCTTGCAGCGTGGCGCGCAGGAAACTGTTGAGTCGAAGCAGCATCGAGCGGGCCTGCTCGGGGCTGGAATCGATCAACTCGTAGAGGTTCGACAAGGTGTTGAAGAGCATGTGCGGGTCGAGTTGCGAGCGCAGCAGGTTCAGTCTGGCCTCGTTGGTCAGCTGCTGAGCCAGTCGCTCGCGCATTTCGGCCAGCTTGGCGCGTTCTAGGAAGTACGCCAGGACGTAGATCATCAAGGTCCCGTAGCTCGTGTTGAACAGGGTGAGCGTGAGGGGCGGGCGGGTTTGCTCCAGGTGCGCACGACCCCAGTCGCTGCCGAGGATGGACAGGAACAGCTCATGTGCCAGCCAGGTGCTCGACAGCACGCCGCCCAACGTGGTGGCCACCAGCAGCCACTTGGTGGACGTCGGCAGGCGCTGATGCAAGGCCATTTGACTGTGCGGGTGCTGGGCCGGTGCCATTCGCCGCCAGCCGCCGCGGACCACGGCCAGCATGGTCTGGCCCGTGATCAGCCACGACACCATCCCCACGCATTCGAGCCACATCCAGTGGTAGAGCAGGGACACGTCAGGTCGTTGCGGCGACTGCAGGATGGCGATGCCGTACAACGAGAGCGCACCCACCAACGCGCCGATCTGGTTGAGGACCAGCAGACGGAACATCGCCACGCGCCACGTGAGGCTGGCGGGGTAGGGGGGGCTTGAGCGCATGGCGAATCAGCCTAGCGCAAGTTGGCGCCATTGCCCGCGAAGTGGGGTGAACAGCCGACGGGTGGCGCGAACGTCGCCTGTGCTTCGCCAAACGCGAGGGGCCGACACCTGCCCCAGGTGCGCGATGCTCGCGACCGCTGGGGGCGGCCGACCCCAATGTGCTGCATTCCGTCGGGTGGCCCTGTGCACGGCGACACCGATGCGGCGAGAGTTCTTTCCTGATGCACACGGACTCATCAACCGAATCAAAACAGGAAAGTCAACATGCAATCAGCTTGGACTCGGCGCATCGCCGCCTCGGTCTTCGTGGCCTGTTCTGCCCTCGGTGCGGCGCACGGGCAGCAACGGCCGGTCGTGCACCTCGCGGTGGGAGACCTGGTGGGCATCCGCGAAGGCGGTGTCACCCAGTACCGCGGCATTCCTTATGCCGAGCCACCGGTGGGTGCCCTGCGCTGGGCCGCGCCTCAGCCAGCCAGGCCATGGGCGGGGCAGCGCGAGGCCGGTCGCTTCGGCCCGATGTGCCCGCAGGTGCCGGATCCTTTCGGTGGGGTCGCCCAGCAGACCAGCGAAGACTGCCTGAGCCTCAACGTGTACGTGCCGGACGCAGCAGGCACCGGGCCGCGCCCCGTCATCGTCTGGATCCCGGGGGGCGGGCAGGTGCTGGGTGCGGGCAGCCAGTACGACGCTGCGCACTTGTCCAACGCCACGCAGGCGGTGGTGGTGACCGTGAACTACCGACTGGGGGCGCTTGGCTGGTTGTGGACGTCCGGGATGGTGGCCGAGAAGAAGGGGCACAACTTCTCCCTCCAGGATCAGCAGGAGGCGTTGCGGTGGGTCCAGCGGCACATCGGAGCCTTTCAAGGAGACGCCTCGCGGGTGACGCTGGCTGGCGAGTCGGTGGGCAGCATCTCCGCTTCGCTGCACCTGGTGTCGCCCACGGCGGCGGGCTTGTTCCACCGGGTGCTCCTGGCCAGTGGCGTCAACCCGCCTGGGCTGATCAGTTCGGCGGACGCGGCCAAGTTCGGCGATGCTTTCGCGTTGAAAGCAGGGTGCCCGGCCGGTGGCGACCAGATGCGTTGCCTGCGGGGAAAGTCGCCTGACGATTTGCTGCGGGCTTCGCCTGACTACACCGACATCGGTCGCAACGCCCTCTACTGGCCGCACTTCAACGATGGAGAGATGATCGTCAGCGACGTGATGCCGGCCCTCTCGAAAGGGGCGTTCAACCAGGTCCCGATCATGGTCGGCTCGACCAAGGACGAGGGGCGCGGCTTCGTGCCCGTGTCTTATGACCTGGACGGCACGGCCATGACCCAGGAAGAGTACGTGGCGGCTGCCACGCGCTTCGTGGGCAGCGGGGGGCAGTCCTTGTTGACCGGGCTCTTGTACCCAAGCAGCAAGCTCGGCAGCCCCGGCCTGGCCTGGTCTCAGGTCGTGACCGATGGCTGGTTCGCATGCCAGGTCAACGAGCTCGCACGCAGAACGCAGTCGAAGGTGCCGACCTTCGCCTATGAGTTCGCCGACCGCCAGGCGCCCGAGTTTGTCCGCAGTCCGTTCATGGAGTCGGGTGCCTTCCATGCGGGCGACCTGCTGTACTGGTTCCAAACGCCGATCGCCGGTGCGCCTTTGGTCTTGAACCCTTCACAGAAGGCGCTGTCCGACCAGATGATCCGCTACTGGAAGCGGTTCGCCGAGACTGGGCAGCCCAACGATGCCCAATCAGGCGACCCTGTCTGGCCCACCTACAACTGGCTGTCGACCCCTTACCTGACGCTGGCGCCACAGGCCATCACCGTTCAGCAGTGGGGCGCCTTCCAGAGGGCCCACCAGTGCTCGGCCTGGTCGGTGCTGTATGGCCTGCGAGCCTTGGGCGCGGTCTGAAAGCGACCTGTCGTCACAGCTTGGGCAACTCCAGCGGCTGCGGGTCATGGCCTTGTGAAAGGAGCCAGTCCCGCAGCGCCAGGCCCGTGGCCGCTGGCCAGTAGCGCGCTTTGGCCGGCGCGATGCGTTTGTAATCCACCAGTTCCTCGTTGAGCACGATCTCGCCTTGGGCGGGCACGTGGTACGCGATGATGAGCTGGTTCTTTTTCGGGAAGGCGTAGTGGCCGATGAAGTGGGTCGACAGCGCGGTGAGCCCCAGCTCCTCCCTGACTTCCCGCACGATCGCTTCTTCAGGGCTGGGGTCGTCCTTTTCCAGAAAGCCAGTGATCAACGCATAGAAAGGCACGGGCCAGGCCGCATTGCGCGCCAGGATGATGGCGCCTTCGTGCTCGACCACCGCCGCCACCACAGGCACCGGGTTGTCCCAGTGGACGAAGCCGCATGCGTCGTCGGGGCAGGTCGGGCGCTGAACGTCAAGCGAGCCGGTGTGGGCACGCAGGCTCAAGGGACTGGCGCAGTGGGGGCAGTGGCGGTAGCTCATGGCTCGATCTTCCTCGCTGGTTCGTTGTCAGGTTGGCGCACCATCAACCCACCGGAAAGCCGCGCATCAGCGCCCGCTGGATGCGTTGCGAGGCAACCGCCAGCGTGGCCTGGTGGGCCGCTCCGATGGCCTGCCAGTGTGACTCGAAATCGGCCACGCACTGCTCGAACAGGTGGCGCGGCCCCGCGGTGACGATGTCGTTGCCGCCCTCGTCGGACAGCACCGAGATCATCGATCCCTCGAACACCTTGAACAGGCGCTTGCCGATCTCCCGGGTCTGGTCGGTGTCGGCCTGCACATTGGCCACCAGCAGCCCTTCAGCGGTCAGCGCCTTGCGGCAGTGCAGGTAAAAGCTGCGCGAACAAAGCGCCTCGGCAATGCCTTCGCCCGTGAAGCCATCGACCAGGATGAGGTCGTAGCTGCGCGGTGGCTTGCGCAGTAACTCGGCGCCGTCGGCGCAGACGATGCGCAGCCGCTCGCTGTCGGGCGGCAGGCAGAAGTCGTCGCGCAGGTCGATGACCTCCTGGCTGATCTCGACGGCGGTGAGCTCGGCCTCTGGCACGTGGCGGTGCAGGTACTTGAGCATCGAGCCGCCGCCCAGGCCGATCATCAGCACATGGCGGGGGCGCGGGTTGAGCAGCAGGGCGCCCATCATCGTGCGGGTGTAGTCCAGCACGAGCTCGTCGGGGTCCTCCAGGCGCATGCAGCTCTGGATGAGGGTGGTCGACAGGCTCAGCGAGCGGGTCTGGCGGTTGGTGTGAACGTGGACGGCGTCGGTCATGGGCTGGCGCCGAGTCTAAGCGCCACCGGGTGGAATCCCTGATTCGTCGGGCGCCGGGGTGACGCGATCGGTCATGAATCGCTCCAGCTGGTCAGATAAGCTGATCAGCATGAATGCCATCGTTGAACCCATCTTGCGCCAGCCTCTGTCCGAGGCGCTGTACCGGCAGCTCAAGGGCCGCATCCTCTCGGGCGACTTCAAACCGGGCGAGCGCCTGCCTTCCGAGCGCGTGCTCAGCGAGGCCTCGGGCATCAACCGCGGCGCTGTGCGCGAGGCGGTCAAGCGCCTGCAGCAGGCTGGCCTGATCGCGGTGCGCCAGGGCGGCAACCACGAGGTGCTCGATTTCCTGCAGGAGGCGGGGCCGGAGTTGCTCCCCTCGCTGCTGATCGGCGGCGAGGGCTTCAACCCCAAGGTGGTGTGCGACCTGATGGCCATGCGCTCGGTGCTGGCGCCCGAGATCGCGGCGGCCGCGGCGAGCCGGGGCACGTCCGCTCTGCATGCCACCTTGCAAGGCCTGTGCGACGACATGCGCGCACAGCGAGCCGACCTGCCGGCCCTGCAGCGCCTGGCCCTGGCGTTCTGGCAGGCGTTGGTGGCGGGGTGCGACAACGTGGCTTTCAGGCTCTCGTTCAACGCCATGCGCAAGAGCTACCTGCAGGCCTGGGATGCCCTGACCCTGCCCATGGCGGCCGAGTTCCGCGACATCGAGCACCTGCAGGCCATCGCCGATGCGGTCGCGCGCCGCGATGCGCTGGCTGCGTTCACCGCAGCAAAGCTGCACGTGAGCCTGGGTGAAGCCGCCATCCAGCAAATCTTTGGTGAGGCCGCATGAAAGACCCCCTGAACACCCTGCGCGCCACCGATCGGGCCATGCCCACCGCACAGGACACGGTGCAGGCCAACCCCATGCGCCCGCCGGCCGACTCACCGCGCACGGCGAAAGACGCCTGGCGCGTGTTCCTGACTCACCCCAGTCCGCTGATCCTGCTGGTCACCGTTGCGGCGCTGGGCGCATGGCGCTGGCACCTGGGCGCCTGGGGTTGGGCGGACGCTGTCATCGCTTTGGCCCTGTGGGTGGCGTTTCCCTTCATCGAGTGGCTGATCCATGTGCATGTGCTGCACTTCAAGCCGCTCAGAGTGGGCCGCTTCACGCTGGACTTCTACCTGCCCAAGACCCATCGCCGTCACCACGCCGAGCCCTGGAGCCTGCACTGGACCTTCGTGCCTCGCCATGTGCACGCGTGGGTGCTGGTGTCCCTGGCCATGCTGTTGTGGGCAGCTGGCCCCTGGCGGGCGCTGGTGCTGACCGCCAGCCTGGCCTTCCTGTTGCAAGGCCTGCATTACGAGTGGGTGCATTACCTGGCCCACATCAGCTGGCGTCCGCGCATGGCCTGCTACGAGCGTCGGGTGCTGGAGCACCGCTGGCACCACTTCCGCAACGAGCGGCTGTGGTGGGGCGTCTCGCGCGGCCTGGGCGACCGGGTGCTGGGCACCGCGCCCGATGCGCGCGACGTGGCACGCAGCGATCACACCACCGACCTGGGGATCAAACGCTGACAGAGCAGGGGCCTGACGGGCCCATGGGAACAAAGGGTGTGCCTTGCAGGCCACCCGATACGCCATGTGGCGTATTCAACAGCTTGGCCCGGCTGGGCACACTGAATCCATCGATTCAACCAACCCAGCCCCACAGGAGCAAGCTCACATGAACATGTCCCGTCGCAGCGCCGTCCAGTCCCTGTCCGCCGTCGCCCTCGGCGTCGCTGGCCTGGCATTCAGCACCATGGCCCAAGCCGCCGACACCATCAAGGTCGGCGTGCTGCACTCGCTGTCCGGCACCATGGCCATCTCCGAAACGGTCCTCAAGGACACCGTCCTGATGGCCATCGACGAGATCAATGCCAAGGGCGGCCTGCTGGGCAAGAAGCTCGAGCCCGTGGTGGTCGACCCCGCCTCCAACTGGCCCCTGTTCGCAGAAAAGGCCAAGCAGCTGCTGACGCAAGACAAGGTGTCGGTCGTGTTCGGCTGCTGGACCTCGGTCTCGCGCAAGTCGGTGCTGCCGGTCTTCAAGGAGAACAACGGCCTGCTGTTCTACCCCGTCCAGTACGAAGGTGAAGAGCTCGAGAAGAACGTGTTCTACACGGGTGCCGCCCCCAACCAGCAAGCCATCCCCGCCGTCGAGTACCTGATGAGCAAGGACGGCGGCTCGGCCAAGCGCTTCGTGCTGCTGGGCACCGACTACGTCTACCCCCGCACCACCAACAAGATCCTGCGCGCCTTCCTGAAGTCCAAGGGCGTGGCGGAAGCCGACATCATGGAGGAGTACACCCCCTTCGGCCACTCCGACTACCAGACCATCATCGCCAAGATCAAGAAGTTCTCGTCCGAAGGCAAGAAGACCGCCGTCATCTCGACCATCAACGGCGACTCCAACGTGCCCTTCTACAAGGAACTGGGCAACCAGGGCCTGAAGGCCAAGGACGTGCCGGTGGTGGCCTTCTCGGTGGGTGAAGAAGAGCTGCGTGGCGTGGACACCAAGCCCCTGGTCGGCCACCTGGCCGCCTGGAACTACTTCATGTCCATCAAGAACCCGACGAACGACGACTTCATCAAGAAGTGGTCTGCCTACGCCAAGGCCAAGAACATCGCCGGCCACAAGGACAAGCCCCTGACCAACGACCCGATGGAAGCCACCTACATCGGCATCAACATGTGGGCCCAGGCCGTGACCAAGGCCAAGTCCACCGACACCGACAAGGTGATCGCCGCGATGGCCGGCCAGACCTTCAAGGCCCCGGGCGGCTTCATGTCCACCATGGACCCGAAGAACCACCACCTGCACAAGCCCGTCTTCATCGGCGAGATCAAGGCCGACGGCCAGTTCAAGGTGGTCTGGAAGACCCCGGGCCCGGTCAAGGCTCAACCCTGGAGCCCCTTCATCGAAGGCAACGACAAGAAGAAGGACGAGCCCGAAGTCAAGTGATCGCTGTGTCGATCCTGTGACCGGCTTCGCGCTGGTCACTGCGGACGGGAGTCGCTTTCCGTCCGCATGTTGAAACTCCGAGTGCAAAGAGCGGTTCGCCCCGCTGGGGTCTCCCCAGGGGGCGTCTTTTTTCTGGTGATGCCTGTGATCAGCGACATCGATCGAACCCCCACCCATCCCCCC
>Ga0208492_1001632_pt1 | contig 13182 bp, 14 predicted proteins | sample Subbioar_CSW14AB_FD_184820 | JGI IMG/M metagenome (GOLD analysis project Ga0208492, IMG submission 184820) | Serpentinite rock and fluid subsurface biosphere microbial communities from McLaughlin Reserve, California, USA - CR12Mar_CSW14AB (SPAdes) | ecosystem: Environmental > Terrestrial > Deep... | reverse complement strand
CGGACGATCCGGCGATGATGCCGGGGTTCTGGCCATCGGGCAGGCCTACCATTGCGCGACCGAATGGCCGCAACGCCGCCCGCCCGCTCTGGCGTCAGGGTCTGCATCGCGGTAATGCTGCCGAAAAGGCGGAGGCGAAGATGATCCTGGGGCATATCGGGGCGCGCAAAGGGTCGAAGGGCGTGCCGGGCAAGAACTTCCGTCCGCTGTGCGGCAAGCCCCTGATCGACTGGTCGCTGGACCAGCTCTTCGCCAATCCGCGCGTCGGCGCGGTGGTGGTGTCGACCGATGACGAAGCGATCCATGACCACGCGGTCAGCCGTGGCGCGCTGGACATCGGCCTCCGGCCCGCCGAACTTGCCACGGACACCGCGCCGAAATGGGGGGTCTGGCAGCACGCGCTGGCGGCCAGCGAGGCTTTGGTCGGTCCCGTCTCGGCCTTCCTCGATCTCGACTGCACCTCGCCGCTGCGGCTGCCGGAAGATGTGGACGGGGCGCTCACACTTTACGAAATCGAACATCCTGACATGGTGATGAGCGTCTGCGAGGCCAGAAAGAATCCCTATTTCAACCTTGTGGAGCCGGACAGCACGGGTGCCCTGCATGTCTCCAAGCCTCTGCCGGGCGGGGTCTGGGCGCGACAGGATGCGCCCGTGGTCTACGAACATGTCGGGCTGGTCTATGTGGTGAACCCGGGCTACCTGCGCACGGCGAAGACGATCTACGAAGGCCGGGTGATCCCCTTCGTCATGCCCGCCGAACGCTGCCATGACATCGACACGCCCTACGACTTCCGGCTGGTCGAGTTCCTGTTGTCCGAGCAGCTGAAGGACGGTCTGGTCAAGGCCTGAGCAGAGGCTCCAGCGCCGCCATCGTCCGCGCGGTCGCCCCGGAATGGGCCTCGACGAAGGCGGTGATGGCTTCAGGCGACGGGTCGGGCCAATGCAGCACATCCTCGACAAGCCGTTCCGCGCTGGTCCGGCGGCACACCCCGGCCTCTATCGCCTCGACCGCCGGGAATTCGATGGTCTGGATGTGTGGGCCGACGAGGACGGGCAACTTCAGGGCCAGCGGCTCGATGATGTTATGCGAGCCCTTGCGCTGGAAACCGCCGCCTACCACCACGCGGTCCGCAACGCCCAGGTAGAAATACATCTCGCCCAGCGAGTCCCCGAGCAGCACATCGATCGGCGCCTGGGACAGAGGGGCGAAGGTGCGGTCCAGCCTCTGGCTGCGGCGGGCAAAGAGCATGCCTTTGTCCGACATGGCCCGCGCCACCGCATCGAACCGCTCGGGTGCGCGGGGGATGAAGATCACCAAAGGCGGCGTCCTGACGGACAGGATCTCCTGTGCCGCCGCAAGAAACAGCGCCTCCTCGGGTTCCGTGACCGAAGCGAACGCGATGATCCGGCGCGGGCCGAGACTGGGCCGCAGCGCTGCGGCGGCGGCAACTTGATCCGCCGGAACCGGCTGGTCAAAGCGTAATTCTCCCGTCACGGTGACGTTCCCGACCCCCACCGAGGCAAAGCGCCGCGCCTGCAGGTCGGATTTCACGAAAGCCCCGGCAAAGCCTCGCATCAGCGCGGGGCGGATGCCGAAGCGGGCGTCGCGGGCCATGGAATCGCACGGATACTGCGCGTTGCACATGAAAAGCGGCACGCGGGCGCGGCGGGAGGCAAAGATCATCCTGGGCCAGATCTCGATCTCCATCACGAGGCCAAGCTTGGGGCGAAACGACCTGAAAAATCCCGCGTAAGCCCATGATGTCTCGAACGGAACCCAGATCGGCTGAAGCCTGCCCGCCGCAATTTCGGACGCGAAGACCTTCTGCGCCTCGCGCCGCCCGGCCGGAGTGAAATGGGTGGTGACGACGGTTTCGCCCCGGTCAAGAAGCGCCCGGATCAGCGGCACCGCGGATCGAAGTTCGCCCAGGGACACCGCGTGAATCCAGACTGCACCGGGCAGCCGCTGGCGATAACGCCCGAAACGTTCACCGAGGGCCTGCGCGTACAGCGGGTCCTTGCGGCCGCGTCGCCAGAGATAGGCCAAGACCAGCGGCAGGCCCAGGTGCCAGGCCAGCGACCACAGTCGCAGGAACAGCCAGAGCTTCATCCTGGCCTTCTCAATGCCAGAAGCTCGGCGGCCAGAGGTGCTAGGCCACCTTGCGCGGAGTCCGACAAAGCCTTTGCGCGGGTGGCCACCGCGGACTGATCGGCGACAAGGGCGTCGAGCAGGTTTGCCTCGCTGACCGCTTGCGCCGCACCGCTTGCGTGCAGGGTGGCAAAATCGCTGGCGAAGTTCGCGACGCGCGGCCCGTGCAGGATCGCCGAGTCAAGGGCTGCGGCCTCCCAGGGGTTATGTCCCTCGGTCGGCCCGAAGGTGCCGCCGATCAGGGTTGTGGGACAAAGGCGATACCAAAGGCCCATCTCGCCAAGCGTGTCCACGATCCAGATGTCGGCGGTCGGCCCTTCGCCAAGACTGCGCCGCGTGGTTTTCAGGCCTTGGTCGGCGGCGCGAGCCGCAATCTCGGCCCCACGGCCCGGGTCACGCGGGGCGATCAGAAGAAGCGGCCGGGACTTGGCAGCGCGGAAGGCGGTGAGGGTGACGGCTTCGTCTTCCGCGTGGGACGAAGCCAGCAGCACCGGCCGACGACCGACAAGGGCAGCGCGTGCCGTCCCAAGCGCCTGGGGGTCCGCAGCCAGCGGCGGCACCGCCGCCTTCAGCGAGCCGGTGACCCGAACATCCACCGCGCCAAGCGCCTGCAGGTGTCTGGCCGTCACCGCATCCTGCGCGGTGACCAGACTGAAGCGCGCGAAGAGATCGGCATACAGCCCCCGCCATCGCTGGCGGCGGGCGTAGGCCTCGGCGTTCATCCGGGCGTTCACCAGTGCCAGTGGGATACCCCGCTCTGCCGTGGCCACCACCGCCCCCGGCCAGAGGTCCTGCTCGGCCCAGACCGACAGTGCCGGTTTCCAATGGTCAAGAAACCGGCGCAGGTAGGAGGGCGCATCCAGCGGCAGGAACTGGTGCCGGGTCCGGGGCGGCAGGTTCGCCGCGAAGACCTCGGCCGACGCCCGGGTGCCGGAGGTGACCAGAAACTCGGTCGCGGGGGCTTTGGCAGCCAGTGCCGCAATCAATCCGCGCAAGGCCAGGGTTTCGCCCAGACCAACCGCATGCAGCCAGATCAGTGTGCCGTTCGGGCGGCCCAGGCCCGGCTCTCCCAGCTTTTCGCGCCACCGTTCGGGCAATTCCTTGCCGCGCGACAGGCGTCGGCGCAGCACCGTCGACGCGACCAGCGGGATGATGCGGCTTGCCACGAGATAGACCCGCAGCCATGGGCCTGCCGGTCTAGTCACGGAAGGCCTTTTGCAGGCTCAGGTCCCAGAACGAAGGGCGCGACAGCACCTCGACGAAGCGCTCGGCGGCAGTTCCGGTGCCAAACCCCGCATGCTGATCGGCAGGCTGTCCCCACTGGCTGCGGAGGAAGTCCAGGATCACGGTGCGGTCCCCCGCTTCGCAGGCCACGACCGACGGCGCCTCGGCCCGGTTGGTCTGCCGCGTGCCCACGTCCAGCGAGGGCAAGCCGAGGAATGGCGCCTCGCGCACGCCGGCGCTGGAATTGCCGACCATGCAGGCGGCGTTCTTCATCAGTTCGGAAAAATGCGCGAACCGCATCGACGGCAGGACGCGGAAGCGCGCCCGTGGCAGGCGGTCAAGCACGGCGAAGATTTCGGCTGACCCGGGGTCATTGTTCGGCGCGATGACCACGAAATTCCGCCCCGAGGCCTCCAGCGCGCCGAACAGCCCTTCCGCCTGCGCGCCGATCGTGTCCTGTTCCGAGGTCACCGGATGGAACACCGCGATGCCGTAGTCGGAAAACGGGATGTCATAGCGCGCGCGCACCTGATCCAGCGTCACCCCCGAGGGCCGGGCATGGAAGTCAAGCTCGGGCGAGCCGATGATGTGGATCGCCTCGGGCAGTTCTCCCAGTGCCATCACCCGGCGCGCCGCCGCTTCGGAGGACACGAAGTGGCAGGCGCAAAGCTTGGAGTTGCAGTGGCGAAAGACCTCGTCGATGGTGCCCGACACTTCGCCGCCCTCGACATGGGCCGAACGGATGTAGTTGGTCGCCGCGACCAGCGAGGCCGCCAGCGCCTCGATCCGGTCGCCGTGGATCACGATCAGGTCGGGACGGTTCTCGGTGACATAGTCGGAAAACCCCATCACCGTCTTGGCCAGGATCACGTCCTGCGGGTCGCCGGGCCGCTGGTTCAGGAATTCATGCACCCCGACCCCTGCCATGCGCCGCACCTCGTTCACCGTCAGGCCATAGCGGTCCAGCATGTGCATGCCGGTGACGAAGAAGGTCACCCGATGCCCGGCATCCCGCGCTGCAACCGCAAGTGGTTCCAGCTTGCCGAAATCGGCGCGCGTGCCGGTGAGGAAAAGAAGGTGGCGGGTCATACTTCAGGGACTTCGGGTGTAAACTTCGACCGTGCCCCCAGGTCCGGGAAGCTGGCGGCGCAGTCCTTTTGCAGCCAAGCCGTCGTGGATCGACTGAATCTGACCCGGAGAAAGTCGGTGCGGGTGCAACTCGATTACCGCGGCACGAAGGTTGGAAGAGGGGAACGCAGGGAACAGCTCAAGCTCGGCCCCTTCGATATCGCAGATCAAGACGTCCGGCTGGAACTCGGACAGCACACTGGACAGGCTATTGGCCGCAACCTCAACCGACCCTTTCGCGCGAGGCCCCTTGACCCCGAGAAGGGAGCTTTCCGCAAAGGACCCAGAAAGATGGAACTTCCTGGGCTTTGGATCGAGTTCATTGACGAGAACGGCATTGACCATTGTCACGTTCTCTATGCCATTTGCCGAAAAGAAGGCCTGCGTGTCTGCAAGCAGAGAGGAATTGGCCTCGTAAGACAGAACCCGTCCAAGAGGACCGACAGCCCGCCCCGCGACAGCAGAGATGATACCAAGTCCCGCTCCCAGTTCCAGAACCCGATCTCCCTCGCGGACGACCATGGCAATTCCATTGATCTCGGGCCGTTCATACTCTGATTGAAGCAGTTGTCGCAGGATCGGCTCGATCATTCCACTGCGCCGTGCGTCGACCGTAAGGCCTTCATAGAGAACGCTTCTAACATGGCGTACTGCGCGACTTCGCCGCCAGTTTCTCAAAAAGCGCCTGATGCCCATGTCTTGCCTCCGAGTAGCTGGGATGCCAAGGCCATGCCGTCGGCGTATCTGTCACGCAAGACCGAAAACCGGCTGCATTGCAACAGGTTTTGAAGATCGGCGCGCGTGCCGGCGAGGAACAGTAGGTGGCGGGTCATGCATGCCCTGCGGCAGGGATACGGCCACTGGCTTAACTTCAAAGACCGTATGCCGCAACCGGGCTGCGGTCAGCCTTGGCTTTTCAGGAGACCCCCGCCGTTGTCACGCCAGTAATCGACCATCCAGCGGACCGGCCCGTGGCCCAGATGCGGAAAACGGTCCCAGAAGGTCTTGCCCTGTCCGATCAGATCCACCGGACGCGGCGTGCCATGGAAGGCTAGCACCTTGGCTGTGGCGGGCGGCAGCCGTGGTTCCAGCACGAGATCAACCAGCATCGGCCTGCGCAAAGCGCGCTTGAAGCTGATCACCCAGCCTTCGGGCCAGAAACCGATCTCGCCCAGCTCCGCCTCGGTAAAGGCTTGCTCTGTCCGGAAGCGGCCCATGATTGCCGCCTTTTCGGCACGGAACTTGTCGGCCAGGTGACCAAGGGATCCGATGTCAAAGGCGACAAGCGCACTGCCCAGTTGCTGCGGCGCGGTCGAGCCCGGTCTGCCCCAGCGTGGCCCAGCGTCGATGCCGATGAACCGGCCCGGAATGTCGAAGAAAGCATCCAGATCGCCAAGGACCACCATGTCGAGGTCGATGAACAGGATCCTGCCCTTCAGCCCGTGGAAATGCCGGTCATAGATTCCAAGCTTTGGCCAGACCCCACCCACAAACCACTCGCGCGGCTCCAGCCCCAGATCGGGAATCGACAGAACTTCGATTCCTGGCAACAGACCCTCGGCCCGGTCGGTCAGGCATAGAAAACGGAACGGTCCACGCATCGCCTTGCAGGTCGCGTTGTAAAGCACATTGACGTAGTCTGCCGGATAGGCCGTGCCATATTTCAGACAGCAGACGAAGCGGTCGGAACTCATGCCTTCGCCTGACCGAAAGTCAACGGCACGTTGCCCGTCAGCAAACCATGCAGGATGCCCGCGACTGCATCGGCATTCGCCTCAAGGTCGATGCCGGACGTCCGATCCTTATAGAGAAGCTCGATCACCCCCTTGTGGCACCGCGCTTGCAGGTTGCCGAAGGCCTGTTCCAGCGCCTCGTGCGGGAAGGTCGTCTGGGCGATCGCTGCAAGGTCCATTCCGGGTTCCCAGGGAAAGACGCCGGGGAAGTCCCGCCACCACCCGCCGCCGAAGACAACGACGGGTTTGCCTTTGCGCAGGGCCTCCCAGCCGGCAGTCCCGGCCACCGTCGCGGTGATCCTGGCCCGCGTCGACAACTCGTGCGTCGAAGTCTCCGACGGCACGAACTGCACGCCCCGGATCCGCGCGAGCCGGTGAAAGAACATCGGACCGCGCGCATAGGCCCCCTGCCGCGGATTTTCCTTCACATAGATGCGCCAGCCTTCGGGCAGGACCGAGGCCATCGCTTCGACCGCCAGAACCTGATCGCGAAAAACTCCGCCAAGCGACTGCGTCGACATTTCGGGCTGGTTGTGCAGGGGCACATAGACGAAAGGCAGGTTCAGATCGACCGGCTGGTTCTCATAGCCCGCAAGATGCTCGAAATACGCCAACTCGTTGGTGTGGAAGAATTTCGAGAAGGGGTCACGCCAATCGGGCAGCCCGCCATAGACATCACGCATCCGCTTGAGGTTGCCGAAGATGTAGGACGGGCTGAACAGCTTCCCCGGCCGTTTCAATGCCACATGCTTCAGCAACGCAAGGACCGCTTTCGTGTTCAGCTTGCCGCGCGGTCCGCGTTCCTGCCAGCGGGATTCCATGTAGAAGAGATCTGGCGCTGACCCCTTTTCAATGGCGATGGGCGGACCATCCGGGGCATCGGAATTGAGGTGGCCGAAATCCTCGATCCGCTCCATCGAGAAGAAGCTGTCGGCAAAGAAGGTCTGGCTGACGATCAGGATCTTCAGGCCCAGCGTCTTTGCGACATGATACAGGATCACGTCATAGCCCAGGTGCGGGATATTCATGAACAGCGCATGGGTCGCGCCGGTCTCTTCAATTTCCTGAGCATAGCCGTCGGCTAGGATGTGGTAGTAGTCGATGTAATCCTGCAGATGGGTCAGGTTGTGCGACCGATAGCGGTAATCCGCGCTGTTGCGTTGCAACTGCTCGACACCCTGCTCCAGCATGAAGAAGTAATCCGGCGCGGACAAAAGCGGCATCTCTGCCCCCCGCGCCTGGTGTCGCTGGATCAGGTGGCCCTTCTTGCCATGCCGGACTTCGGCCCGGCTTAAACAGGCGGCATGGAAATCGGCATCGCGGTCGCCGAAATGAACCGCGACCTCGATCGCACCGCCAGACCGCGCGACCAGCCGGTTCAGCATCTGGTGTCGCAATGCACCGCGACCGTCGACCACCAGCCGGATCGTCATGGCCGCACGCCTTCGCGAAAGACCACATTGGGCCGCAGCATGCCATGCCGCCACAGCCAGATCGCCCGGCGGAAATAGTTCCCAGCCTTCAGGCGGTAATGCGGCAGGCGTTTGGTCCAGTGAGGTTTCCTGACCAGCGCAAAGCCGGTGCCGGTGATGGTGCTGGTTCCGCCATCATCCGGGTGGCTTGACCAGGGTTCCAGCCCAAGCTGGCGATAGTCATGCACGAAGAACCGGTTCAACTCGTGGTCCAGCGCCCGGGTCTGCGGCCAAAGCCCCGGGGCCAGCCGCGCCGCGACATCGCGGTGGATCAGGTAGGCCGCATTGCCGGTAAAGGGGCCGACATAGGCGTTCAGGCGATAGGCCCCCAGCCGAGCCTGGGTGATCGGCAGCTTGGCCCGGATCTTGCTGAACCGCACCAGATCCCACAGGTCCGCATTGGCCAGCGCCGTGTCCACCGCCTGAAGGAAGTCGTCGTGGAAGACGACATCGTCTTCAAGGATCAGCGCGACCTTGTGGGGCGTGGCGAGGAAGGCGTCCCAGACCGCTAGGTGACTGGCAAAGACACCCAGCTTTCCCGGCAGAAGCGGTGCCCCCATGTTGCGCGCGTAGGCCACCGGATCGGCTTTCAGCTTTAGGCTGGCTTCCTCGGCCCGGCCGTCGATGGCTGAAAACACCGTATAGGCCACCCCCAGCGCCGACAGCTGTGCCTCCATCCGCTCGCGGCGGGCCACGTCGCGCGGCAGGTTGATCAGCCAGATGCCGATGTCGGCGCGGGTGAGGATCACCCCAGATCCCCCCATTTCAACTGGGTGTTCCTTGTCACCGCCCGCTTCAGCCGTTTCCCGACCACCTTGTCGAAGTCATAGGCCGCGATCTCGCCGCTGCCGGGACGGCGGGCCCAGATGTCGGCTTCGGCGATCACATGCCCCTCGGGCAGGTCGCGGTCGGCCACCACCGACCCCCGGGCGAAGCGGTAGACGTCTTCCTCCGGCGCTGACCGCTGTTTGGGGTTGTTGGCGGCGATCCAGATTTCCTTCGAGCGGTCGATGAGAAAGCGCAGCTCCGCCGGGTCCATCGAGTTGATGATATCAGGCCCCTTGCGGTAGCGGGTATCGGTGTAATGCCGCTCCAGAATGCAGGCACCCAAGGCCACCGATGCCAGCGCCATCTCGGGGCCGATGGAATGGTCGGAGAAACCGACGACGGCCTTCGGGAAAGCCTCGCGCAGGTCGGTGACCCCCCGCAGCGAGACGATCTCGGCCGGGCTGGGATACAGGTTCGTGCATTCCAGAAGCGCGTATTCCACGCCCGCCTTGTCCAGAATGTCGACAGAGGCCCGAATGGTTTCAATGGTCTGCATGCCTGTCGACAGGATCACCGGCTTGCCCTTCCGCGCGATGTGGCGGATCAGGGGCAGGTTGTCAGCCTCGCCCGAGCCGATCTTGTAGGCGGGCACATCCTGCGTCTCCAGCCAATCCGCGGCAGCGCGTGAAAACGGCGTCGAAATCCAGATCAGCCCCAGACTTTCGGTGTAGCGTTTCAGCTCGGCCTCTTCGTCCAGGGACAGCGCGCAGCGTTCCATCACATGCCAGATCGAGACATCGGCATTCGGCGGGAAGATCGACTTCGCCTCCTCGGTCATCTCGTCTTCGATGATATGGGTCTGGTGCTTGATCATCTCGCAGCCCGCACCGGCGGCCAGCCGGACCATGTCCTTGGCCACGGCCAGATCGCCGCCGTGGTTGATGCCGATTTCGGCGATCACAAGCGGGGGATGGTTCAGGCCGATTTCGCGGTGGGCGATCTTCATGGGCGTCTTCCTCTGGCTGCCGCCCGTGCTGCATGACGCCGTCCCGCCTGTCAAGTCGGCGGGTCGGAGGCCAGCAACGGGTAGGTGGCCAGACCCTCATATTGCGGTCCCTTTCCGGTCAGGTGACTTCGCCAGAGCGTCAGTTCGGTGACCTCCCAGGGGTCGCTGCGGAAGCCCGATGCCATCGCGACCGCACGCTCCAGTCGGGCGGTGTCGACCGGGCTTGGCGGCGGGAAGCGGCCCAACGTGACATGGGGTGCGAACTTGCGCGCGTCGATCGGGCAGCCTGCGCGGCGTGCGATGGTTTCAACCTTTGCCTGCAGCCGTGTCAAAGCAGCCGAAGGTGCAAGACCCGCCCAGGCAGCGTGAGGCTTATCCTTTCCGAATAGGCCAAGCCCTTGCAGGGACAGGGGAAAGCCGGTTTCCCGCAACGCCTCGAACCCTTCATGCGCGGCCTCCAGCGCAGGTTCGGGACAGTTGCCCAAAAAGACCAGCGTCAGGTGCAGGTTTTCCGGCTCGACCTTGCGCGGCAGGGGCAGAAGGAACTGCTGGACCTGAAGCGCGCCCCGCGCCGCAGGCGGCAGGTCTATTCCCAGGAAAGCCCGGATCATCTGCGGGCCAGGATCGCCAGCCGGTCGCGGATCTCCGGCCGAACGGGCCCCTCCCGAGGGGCGTCCAGCAGGGTTTCGGTCATGGCATGTTCGGGCGCGGCCCGACCGCCTCCGCCCCAGTCCAGCGCCCTCAGCACGGCCTGAGCGGGCTCGGGTAGCCGATCCGGCAGGTCCTGCCCCGAAAGCATACCCCAGATCGCGGTCCAGAGCCGCCCGACCGACCACGGATTGTAGCCGCCGCCACCCAGCACCAGCACGCGCGGCGCGATCGGCAAAAGCGCGCGGATTGCCTCCAGATAGGCGCGGTTGGACAGGGCAAGGCGTGACAACGGATCCTCCAACAACGAGTCCGCCCCGCATTGCAGGACCAGGGCATCCGGCGCGTAGCCTTCCACGCGGGGCAGGATCAGCCCGTGCAGAACCGCCCGCGCCTCGCTGTCATTATATCCCTTCGGCACGGGCAGATTGAAAGCACTTCCCCCGGCCGTGTCGGCCAGTGCCCCGGTGAAAGGCCAGCGGCCCTCCTCATGGACCGAGATCATCCGCACCCCGGGGTCGCCCACGAAGGCCAGTTCCACCCCGTCGCAGTGATGCGCGTCAAGGTCGACATAGGCGATCCGCGACAGGCCGTGGCCTTGCAACACCTTGATCCCCAAGACCACGTCGTTCAGGTAGCAAAATCCGTTCGCCCGCCCCGGAAGCCCGTGATGCGTGCCCCCGCCGGGGACGTGGATCACGCCCGGCGTGCGGGCCAGAAGCTCGGCCGCCAGCATCACCCCGCCCGCCCCGGTCGCCGGGCGGCGATAGACCTGCGGGAAGACCGGGTTCGACGGGGTGCCGAGGTGGAACCGCTCGCGCATCTCGGGCGTGGCCTCGCCCAGGGCTTCGGCGGACTGCAACGCGGCGATGTAGTCCGGCTGATGCCATAGCTCCAGTGCGGCGGGCTTGGCCCGGGGGCTGGTCCGGAACCGCTCGGTCGGCATCCAGCCCAGTGCCCGGGCAAGGTCCATCACCGTCGACACGCGCGGCACCCGCAGGGGGTGGCGCGACCCGTAGGACGATCCACGATAGATCTCAGACCCGATGAACATCGGGACCGCCACCCCGGCGGGGGCAGGCGGCGGGGTCTGGATCATTCCAGCATCGCCTCGATCCGCCCCGCAATGGCCGCGCTTTGCGGCGCAACCGGTGCGCCGAAGGTTGCGGCGATGCTGCCATCCGGCGCGATCAGAACCTTGTTGAAGTTCCAGCCTGGAACGAAGCCGGTCTCGTCGCGCAGCCAGGCATAGAACGGATGCGCCTCCGCGCCTTTCACCCGGGTTATCTCGGTCATCGGCAGCGTGATGCCGAAGGTCATCGCGCAGTATTCCTTGACCGCCGCTTCATCGGCCAGTTCCTGATCGAAGTCATTGGACGGCACCGCGAGGATCAATGCCCGATCTCCGAACCGTTCATGCAGGTCCTGCAAGGCATCGAACTGACCGGAAAAGCCGCAAAGCGACGCCGTGTTCACCACGAGGATCGGCTTGCCGCGCCAGTCGCCAAGGTCGATCTCGCCGCCATCGATCGAGGCAAAGCGGAAGCTTTCAGCCGCCAGCGCGGGCGACAAGACGATGACTGCCAAAAGGCTGGTCAGAAACCGGATCATGGCGCACTCCGTTTCATCGTGTTGGAAGGTGTCAGATAACCCGACCCTGTTCTGCGTCAAATTATCTGGAATTCCCTGTGAATTTGTCCACAGCCATGCCATATTCCTGTGGAGGATATCGTGCAGGGGCCAGATCCGGGAACCGGGCGGTCAGGATGGCGTGGAATGGGTTGGCAAGACAAGATTTCGACGCAGGGCGTCGGGGCCGGGGGCGTCAGGGTGCAATACGGTGCCCTGTGCTGGCGGTCTGGCGTTGACGGCATCGAGGTGCTGATGATCACCAGCCGGGATACCGGGCGCTGGGTCATTCCCAAAGGCTGGCCAATTCCGGGCCTTGCCCCCGAAGCCGCCGCTGCGCAGGAGGCCTGGGAAGAGGCCGGCGTCGACGGTCAGATCAACCCGTGCTGCATCGGCCGCTTTGGCTATCAGAAATGCATGTCGGTCACCGCCTCGGTGCCTTGCGCGGTCGCGGTCTACGGCTTGCGGGTGACAAACATGGCGAAGGCCTTCCCCGAAGCAAAGGAACGGCAGCGCCGATGGTTTTCCTTGGCCGAAGCGGCGGTGCAGGTCGCCGAGCCGGAGCTGGCGCTGATCATTGCAGGTTTCACGCCGCCCGGGGAGGGTCGCCCGGCCCCGATCACGGCGGACGACGACGACGAACGGCCACGCCCGCGCAGCAAGGGCGGCAAGCGGCGGGGCCATTGACCTTCGGTCGGGTCTTGCTAGGTAACGCCCGGTTCGGGATGCAGGCGACAAGAACATGATCCGCTACAGCCTTCGATGCGCGGCCGACCATGGCTTTGAAAGCTGGTTTGCCAGTGACGATGCCTTTGCGGCCCTGTTGTCGGCGCGGCAGCTGGCCTGTCCGGTCTGCGGCGCTGCCGAGATCCGGAAGGACCTGATGGCACCGGCTGTCCTTCCCGCCCGGAAGGCCGCGACCGGGGACGCCGCACAAAACCCGCGACCCGACCTGTCGGCCCCCGCGTCCGCGCTTGAGGCCGAGATCGCGGCCTTGCGGCGGCAGATCGAGGCGAACTCGGACTATGTGGGCGTGAACTTCGTGGCCGAGGCCAGGCGCATGCATGCGGGGGACACCCCCAGCCGCGCGATCCATGGCGAGGCGAAGCCGGAGGAGGCGCGCCAGATGATCGAGGACGGCCTTCCGGTGGCCCCCCTGCCCTTTCTGCCCGCCCGCAAGGTCAACTGAGCTGCCGACCACGGCCCTGTCCACAGTGGACAAAATCCGATAGTTACATAAAATCAATATCTTGGTCGTGGACGTTCAGGAAATCTTAACACCCTGCCGCTGCGGTCCAAAGCGGCGCGGGCGTCCGTTCTGGCCGCCCCGGTGCCAAAGGTCCGGTCCTAGAGCCTGTCCGACAAAAGTGGAATCCGGTTTTGTCGAAAGACAGGCGACCACGAAACACCTGGAGGCTGTTTG
>Ga0208492_1001630_pt1 | contig 13187 bp, 13 predicted proteins | sample Subbioar_CSW14AB_FD_184820 | JGI IMG/M metagenome (GOLD analysis project Ga0208492, IMG submission 184820) | Serpentinite rock and fluid subsurface biosphere microbial communities from McLaughlin Reserve, California, USA - CR12Mar_CSW14AB (SPAdes) | ecosystem: Environmental > Terrestrial > Deep... | reverse complement strand
CACTAATTAATATTGTCATCAATATTCAGAACTTTCAGCGACACAAACACTGCTGCACCAAATAAACATGCGGTAGCATAGATTTCCTTCCTGAAAATGAGAGGAATCTCATTGATCAGTGTATCACGAATTACTCCTCCCATTACAGCTGAAAACATCCCCATGATAATTGCAGCCAGGGGAGCAACCTCATATTCCAGAGATTTCTGAACACCTACAACCGTATAAAGCGCAATACCAAGGGTATCGAATAAAAAGAATGTACGCCAGTATTTCAGAAAATAATATTTGAAAAAAATTGCTATTAATACGCCAATAGTAATGGCAATCAAATAATTACCATCTGCAACCCAAACAGGCCGGGTACCGAGAATCATATCCCTTAATGTTCCGCCTCCTACCGCAGTGACAAAGCCGGTAAACGTAACTCCGAAAATATCACGATACATATTTTTATCGGATGCAGCCAGAGCTCCGGAAGTGGCAAACACAAGCGTGCCCAGCAGGTCGATGTAATATGGTAACTGCATGATCTATTTCTAAAATAAGAAATTATAAATGAAACAGAAACTGCTTTTAAACATCCGGATCTGATTGGTAAACCGTCCATACCGAAAGAAATTAAACCGGAGGACAAACAGCATATTAACTATATCTGAAGAAACTTAAAATAAAATACACTCCCGATCTATGGGATAATAAAAAATCAACGACCGGATAAATACTTACGGTAATCATCCATACTGATAAACTCTGCTCCCATACTTTCAAGATGAGTGGTATGGACCTGACAATCGATTAGGAAATAGTTTTTATTACGGCAAAGCCATATCAAAGCAGCTTTTGAAGCATTACTCACTTTACTGAACATACTTTCTCCACAGAATACCGAACCAATCTGAACTCCATAAAGACCTCCGGCCAGTATGCCGTTTTCCCATACTTCCACCGAATGAGCATAACCTTCTTCAAACAAATCAATATATGCTTTTTGCATATCTGCGGTAATCCAGGTTCCATTCTGATCAGCTCTTCTGATTTCTGCACAGGCTCTGATTACTTCCGGAAACGCCCGGTCAAATGTAATTTCGAACCGTTCAGACCGCATAAGCTTTTGCATACTGGCCGAAACTTTGAGATTCTGAGGAAACAATACAAAACGCTTATGGGGAGCGTACCATAAAATAGGACTGTCATCTGAGTACCATGGGAAAATTCCACTCTGATAAGCTAATATTAATCTTTTGGAAGAGAGATCTCCACCTACTGCAAGCAGACCATCGGGCTCTGCAAATTCTGTTTCAGGAAACCAGAGCCTGTCATCAGGTAATCGGAATATCACTTTTGCTCAATAACAAACTTCAAAATGGCAGGAATTAACAGTAAAATAGAATAGAGAGCCATAGATCGGGGATTGAATTTATCCTTTATGAGAAACAGGATCGATAATAGTGGCAATAATAATATTGATGCCAGCATTGGTAACCATAATAATTCAAATACTGCTCCCGTAAATGCAAAACGATAAACATCAGTACTTTTACCGATAAACCAGTAGAGTGAAGTAACAGTGCTTAATATCAGCACAATCCTGTTTCTTTGCGGATTTTCAAAAATATCTTTTTGCGATCCCGAAGGCTTATTTTTCATGCAAAAGAGTTTTAATTACTTACAATACTGGTCAATAAATGCAGCTGATTTATCACTTCCCAACCTTCGAATGATCTGAAAGTCTTCGCATGCACCCTGCCGGTCTTCCTGCTTCAGCTTGCGTTGTGCCTGTTTCAGCAAGCGGTCTATAAATTTATCATCATAGCCAAGCTGGGCTTTTAAGGCCTGAATTCTTAGTTCATCAGCCGGATCTGCGCTGCCTTCAACTTTCTTATCATAGTAATTGAATATCACATTACTTATCCCTATTCTGGCATGGTAGGCATTAATAGCTGCATTAATCTCGTCCTTTGAACGCTCCTCACATTTAAAATCCTTCAGGGTAAAATTTACCGGTAAAACCATTGATGTGAGTGTATCATGTTCTGCAGGGATTATCCATTTCCCCGAAGTAAGGCGAACCACCCGCAAAGCTTCAGCATCCAGATCGGTTCCAAACCCTTTTTTAACTTCCGAATGCCAGATCTTACCCTGTTTATTAAGTTTAAAACTGATCTGAACAGCGCCCTGGAGACAGTTCTGCATGGAATATTCAGGATAAATCAGATTGTTATAAATAAAGTTAAACAGACTTTTCTGGCCTCCCTTAAATTCAGGCTGATCCTCTGCAAACAGCAAAGTCGGTGCCAGCCACAAAACCAAAAAAGTGCGAAATATCATAATCCAATTTAACGAATATTCCGGATATAAAATTATTTAAACTATACAGGAAAGCTATGTAAACAAATAATAGTAATTGTATACATAATGAGATAAAGCACCTGCTACTACAAAGAGATGCCATACTTCATGACTATGGATATAAGAACCCATTGGCTTATCCTTATAGTAAAAATAAGTACCTCCGATATAGAAAACTCCACCCAGCAGCATCCAACCAATTGCCGAAAAAGGAAGCTTTTCAGCCATCTGCTCCATCAAAGGTACAATCAATGCCCCCATCGAAATGTAAACAGCCAGTGAAAGTCCGGTATGCTGTAATCTGTTAAATATCTTGAGAAGACATCCTACCAGAGCAATAGACCATATCATTCCGAACAAGGTCCAGCGGATCCAGCCATCAAAAACCAGTAATGCGGTTGGAGTATACGAACCTGCAATCATCAGATAAATGCAGCAATGGTCAAATTTCTGCCAGAATCTTATTTCCCTTTCTGTGGAAGGATAGCTATGATATGTTGAACTTATTCCAAAAAGTACAAGGGTACATATTCCATAAACCCATGCTGCAGTATGCTCAATTCCCGTATCTGCCCGTTCAATCAAAAAATAAGTCCCCGGAATTGCCAGAATTGCAGGAACTACATGGGTATAGAAATTAACAGGTTCGCGAATAGTCCTCATTAACTTAATCTTCCTGTCCGGAATCTTCTGCCTGTCTTGGTTCCTTGCTTATTTTATCAAACAGTTTGTCCATACGCTCCACATACTCGCTGGTATCATCAATAAAAAACTCAAGATGGGGAACAATTCTTACCTGATCTTTAATGCGGTTTCCAAGTTTATAACGAATCTCACCTGAATGTGCTTTAATGGTATTCAGTGCAAGTGTATTGTTGCCACTATTAAAAAAACTCAGAAAAACTCTGGCAATAGCCAAATCCGGGGTTACTCTTACCTTAGTAATGGTAACCATTATATTAGGCAGAAAGTTCATTCCTTCCCGCTGAAAGATTTCAGCCAGATCTTTCTGAATAACACCTGCAAACTTCTGTTGACGTTTAGATTCCATAAAGTGTAGAGTTGAAAGCGTGAATTAAAATTAACTATCAAAAAGTGTAAAGTACCGCTTTATCAATAAAGCAGCTTATCATAAGGATAACGTCTTGTATGAATAGCTTTTACCTTTTCATATAAAACAGACCTGAATTCCTCTACATTCTCTTTATTTAAAGCTGATATAAATATTGCCGGACTTTTATCCTTACCCATCCAGCTCTTTTTAAAATCTTCAAGCGTCAGAGGCGGATGTTCATCCTGCGGATCAAAATCAGCAGGTTTATATGCATCAATTTTATTAAATACGGTAATCACATCTTTGTCAATTGCTCCCATCTCTTTCAGGGTTTCATTAACCGTGTTTATCTGATCTTCAAAATTCGGATGCGAAATATCTACAACATGAATCAGGATATCTGCCTCCCGTACTTCATCCAGTGTTGATTTGAAACATTCAATCAAATGATGAGGCAGTTTACGAATAAACCCAACCGTATCAGACAAAAGAAAAGGAAGGTTTTCAATAACAACCTTTCTTACTGTGGTATCCAGAGTTGCAAAAAGTTTATTCTCAGCAAAGACCTCTGATTTAGAGATCATATTCATGATGGTAGACTTACCTACGTTTGTATATCCTACCAGAGAAACCCTCACTAACTGGTGTCTGTTCTTCCGCTGGGTTTCATTCTGTTTATCTATTTCTTTTAAGCGTTCCTTTAGAAGTGAAATCTTATTCAGAATTAAACGACGGTCGGTTTCAATCTGACTCTCACCGGGACCACGCATTCCAATTCCTCCTTTCTGGCGCTCAAGGTGAGTCCATAATCGGGTTAATCTGGGCAAAAGATACTGAAGCTGAGCAAGTTCAACCTGGGTTTTAGCCTGCGAAGTCTGAGCTCTTTTGGCAAAAATATCGAGGATAAGATTACTCCGGTCGAGAATCTTTACCTGCAATTCATTTTCAATATTCCGAAGCTGTGATGGAGAAAGTTCATCATCAAAAATGACCATATCAATCTCTTCAGACTTCACATAAGCATTGATTTCCTCAAGCTTTCCTGTTCCAACGAATGTGGCCCGGTCAGGGCGCTGCATTCTTTGTGTAAATGATTTCTGCGTCTGACCTCCGGCTGTATCCACGAGAAACTTTAATTCATCCAGGTATTCCTGAGTTTGTTCATCGGTTTCGCCCGGAGTAATTATACCAACCAATACTGCTCTTTCCGGTTTAACGGTGGTATCAAAAAATTTTTGTCTTGGCATTTAATTATTTTAACGATACAAAGATAGGTGTTGGTATACTCAATTCGATCAATCACCTGTCAGATTATCCGCTGTATATCAGATCTCAGACACAAAAAGCTTCATTGCTTCACCCGGATTGGCCTCCTTCATAAAATTCTCGCCGATTAGGAAACCATCAAATCCTGCCTTTTTCAGATCCCTGATTGTTTTCGGATCACTTATTCCACTTTCTGAGATTTTCAGAAACTGAGAGGGAATATGCTCTGCCAGATCATAGGAATGCTGTACCGACACTGAAAAATTTCCCAGATTACGATTGTTTACACCTACCGCATCCAGTTCATCGCATAAACTTCTGTTTAACTCTTCCAGATTATGAACCTCAAGCAATACATTTAAACCCAGACCCTTGGCACATCGGGCAAGTTTTTGAACTTCCGCCGGACTTAAAATAGCAGCAATTAATAAAATGATATCTGCTCCCAGCGATTTGGCTTCAATAATCTGGAATTCATCCAGCATAAAATCTTTTCTCAGAATCGGAATATCATTTGACTTACGCGCTGCCATAAGATCATTTTTATGACCTCCGAAAAAGCCCTCATCAGTCAATACTGAAAGGGCAGATGCACCGGCAGCAACATAACCATTAGTAACTTCCTCAACAGTATTTCTGTCGTTAATAATTCCCTTGGAAGGCGATTTACGTTTAAACTCAGCAATAATTCCGGTAAGCGAGGGGTTTAAAATAAACTCCCTCATGGAATAGCAGCTTCTTGAAAAAAACTCAGATTCCTCCAGCGATTTTATGCTGATATCTGCTTTGGCAATCCCAATCTCCTGCCATTTTTTCACTACGATCTTATCAAGAATATTTCCCTGTGCAGGGCTCTTTTCTCCATTATTCATATCTGTTCAGAATCAGCTAAGCCAGTTAGTAATTATTAATTTACCGTAGTCCGTCAGTACAGACTCCGGGTGAAACTGCACTCCCTTTACATCAAGAGTACGATGACTCATCGCCATAATTACTCCATCAGGATCTGTTGCAGTCACTTTAAGCGTGTCAGGCACCATGTCATTTCTAACAGCCCATGAATGATAACGCCCCACATTGAAATTCTTCGGACAATTCTGAAAGAGTTTCTCATTCTCATCCAGAACAGTAATTTCAGTTGCCCTGCCGTGAACAGGTCTGGCGAGGTTATAAAGCTCTCCTCCGAAAACCTCAGCAATTGCCTGAAGACCAAGGCAGATACCTAAAATGCTTTTACTCGGCGAATAGGTACGGATTACATCAAGCAATAAGCCCGACTCAGAAGGTATCCCCGGCCCCGGAGAAAGCAAAATCTTATCAAACTCATTAACATCTGCCAGCTTGAATTTATCATTTCTCCATACAGTTGCCTCATGACCCGTTTCATTAAGCAGGTGAACAAGGTTGAAGGTGAAGGAGTCGTAATTATCTATTACTAATATGTTCATCAGTATATTTATTTTATCAGTTAATATGATCAGCGCCGGATTTTACATTCCGACCCTGAAATTATGGTCAGCTTTATAATTCGCCGGCCATTTCCAGGGCTTTTCTCAAAGCCATGATTTTATTATTTACTTCATTCAATTCGCTCTGAGGATCAGAATCCGCTACAATTCCGGCGCCTGCCTGATAATGAAGCACATTATTCTGACTCAGAAATGAACGGATCATAATGGCATGATTAAAGTCTCCGTTAAATCCCATAAATCCAATTGCACCACTGTAAAATCCTCTTTGCTGTTTTTCAAATTTGTCGATGAGCTGCATGGCCATATATTTTGGTGCCCCGCTCAGGGTTCCTGCAGGATAAGTATCACCTACCACATCGAAAGAATCCACATCAGACTGAAGCTGACCGGTTACCTTTGAAACCATGTGAATCAGGTGAGAGTAGTACTGAATCTCTTTAAAAGATCGTACTTCCACCCGGTTACAATGCCTGCTCAGATCATTCCTCGCAAGATCTACCAGCATCACATGTTCAGCATTTTCTTTCGGATCTTTTTTCAGGCTTTCTGCAAGCTCGGCATCCATCAGGTCATTTCCGGTTCTTTTGAAAGTGCCGGCAATCGGATAAATCGTCGCCTCATTATTTTTAATGGTCAGCTGTGCCTCCGGGGATGACCCGAATATTTTAAAATCTCCATAATCGAAGTAGAAAAGATAAGGAGAAGGATTTATCGAACGTAATGAGCGGTAAACATTGAACTCATCACCAAGGAAAGGCTTGGAGAATGCCCTGGAAGGTACAATCTGAAACACATCCCCTCTGAACACATGTTTCTTTACATTCTCAACCAGCTCAATAAATTCTGAATCAGTAAAATTCGATTTTTCTTCACCATTCAGGCTGAATTTATATTCCGGGAAATTCTTATTCTGGATGAGATACTGAATTTTTTCAAGTCCGTCGGCAGTATTTTTGTCCGTTCTGTGCTCAAGCAGGAACAATTCATTCTTAAAGTGATCAATAACAATGATATAACGGTAAATATGGTATTGCATCAGAGGAATCTCCCGCCCTTCTGCCGGTTTTGACTGGAATTTAATATCCTCAAAATGCTCTACCGTTTCGTAGGAAAAATATCCGAACATACCGTTGATTACGAATTTAAAGTCCTCGTCAGGTATGGATTCAAACTGTTTCCTGAAATCAGAAACCTGTTGTTTGAGATTCAGACCGGCAACCGGATACTGCTCCCTTTCACCTTCAGGATAATAGGTTTCAAGTTTTTCATTATTTAAAACAATACCGGCAATCGGATCACAGCAGACATAACTTAAGCTGTTCTCCCTGCTGTGATAATCCGAACTCTCCAGCAAAATGCTGTTGGGAAAAACATCGCGCAAACGCAGATAAATGCTCACCGGCGTGGTGGTATCGGCAAGCAGTCTCCTGTGAGAAGTATATAACTTATAATTTTTCATATTCATTTTTAAAATTGCCGGAACACATACTTGGTTCCAACCACAAAAAAACCCGACGTTAAGAAGCGTCGGGTTTCATATTGTTTAGGTTTTGGTTGATTACAAACTCATTCAAAATACCTGAACCGCGCGCCACTCAGTTGAAGTGCACCACCAATTGCCTGTATTTTGTTTTTTATTCATCGATCACAAAAATATAAAGAAATTTGAGATTACAAATTTTTTGATGATTTGTTTATGACATTCCTAAAAGAGGGCGTCCGCTCTGGTAAATGGCCACTACAATAACCAGAACCGCCAGGCCATAATACAAAGCAATTGATCTGTGCTTGTTAAATGCTTCCGCAGCCTTTTTTGAACGTGAATGTCCGATTGTAATCAGGATAATTGCAAACAGCATCATCACTGAATGTTCAACTGTCCAGTAACGGGTCATTGCATCTTTCATGGCTTCGCCCATATTCGAATAATTTACCATCGGACTGAAAAAGTATAATATCAATCCCACAAGAAACTGAGTATGGGTAAAGATCATAGCAAACAAATTGATCTTACGGTTGCCTTCACTGTATGGCTTTTTCCCGAATAAGCCGATAATAGCCGTTACCAGAGCAAGAACTAATAGAATAAGGACTATATAGCGAAGTCCTGAATGTAAGCCTAATAATGTTTCGTACATGTCTTTTTTAATTTATATCCAAAGTAAAGAAAAAACCCTCATTAAATACAATCTTATAAAACTCTAACGTGCATCCAGGTAAATTGCCTCAGGACTGGAATTAAGATCAGCTCTTACCGAAGGTACTGCATCACCGGTATCGGTATACTTAAAAACAAGAATTTTCTTCCCTGCTTTTTCTGAAACATAAATCAAGTCCTTGTCCGAACGCTCATCCCAGGCAATATCTGTTGGATTTCCCAGCAAGGTATTGAGTCCTTTAATGGTTTTAGAAGGAGCAATAGCGGCTCCGGCTGCTGTAAATTTCTCGAGTGCCCCTGTTATAAAATGTATCGCACCATCCGTATCGAAACCGGCACCGCTTGCTTCGGCAATATCGGTTAAAAGCAAAATATCGCGCTGCGACGAATAGGTAATACCGTGAAAACGAACTGCCCCACTAAGAGTTAATTTCTTCTCAGGAATAATGGTTCCAACCACCAATTCTGATGCATTTTCAAATAACTGCACTTCAGTACGGCCCTGATCAATAACGACAAATAAGCGGTTATCTTCCAGAAACATCCCCCAGGGTTTGCCATTCAGCTTTAATTTTTTGGACGCAGTAACAGTACCCTTAAGCTTACTTGCTGTATTATACACATAAACAGCACTATCGATATCACTTGAAATGTACAACAAATCTCTACCCCTGTCAAAAACCATATCACGGGCGCTTAATAAGCCTTCATCGATGAATGATTCCTTATTAGACAGACTTCCATCTGTATTAACCCTGAATGTCCTGATATTTTTATTCTTTCTGCTTACCTGAAATACTACACCTGAAAACGGATCAAACAGTATCCCGTTTGCATCAGGTAACTGTGAACTAAACTTATACGGTTCAGGAAATTTACTTTCATCGGCCCTGTCAAATATGATTGTATTGACCACCGATGCATCGGTATCCGCATTTGAAACATATAACCTGGAAACGGTACTCTGAGGCATAGGCTTATTATCATCCTTCGTGCAGGCAAGCGGAAGGATCAATGACAGCAAACAAATCAACTTCAGAATAAATCTCTCTTTCATAGCGTTTGCCCAAAGTTAAGAGATGAAATGCATAAATGTGCTTCATTTTTAATTTACTGCATTTTTATTCGAAACCGGAAGTTGTTGTGTAACAGAAATATTATATTACAGTTCTGTACTCATACTGAATAAGCACTACTTTAGAAATCCCAAAACCAATTATACATTATGAAAAAAACACTTCTGCTGTGCCTGATGGTTATCCATGCCGTCACGATAGTTGCACAGGAAACTTATCCGGTCAATGGTTCGCATGATAAAAGGCCCGGATTATATGCCTTCATCAATTCAAACCTTGTTGTCAGTTCAGAAGAAACCATAAACAACGGAACACTGCTTGTAAAAAACGATAAAATTGAGGCTGTAGGGAAGAATCTTAGTATTCCAAAAGGTTATATCATAATTGATCTGAAAGGAAAATACATCTATCCTTCTTTCATAGATGCTTTTACAACTTACGGACTTCCTGCCGCGGCTGCACAACGTCAGGGCGGTGGTTTTGGCCGGACGCAATCGTTCATATCTACCAAAACAGGTGCATATTCATGGAATGAGGCAATAAGACCTGAAACTGCGGTTAAATCAATGTTTGGCATTGATTCAAAAAAATCTGAAGAATACAAGAAACTCGGATTCGGTACCGTTCAAACCCTTAGTCGCGATGGTATTGCCCGGGGTGTATCCATTGTAAGCACACTGAATAACAGTGATGAAACCACCGTTATCTTAAAAGATCAGGCAGCAGCTCATTATTCATTCAGTAAAGGAAGTTCTGCAAACAGCTATCCAACATCCCTGATGGGTTCAATTGCCTTATTGCGCCAGACCTATCTTGATGCAGCCTGGTATAAAAATCAAAAAAGCGAATACAATATCTCACTGGATGAGTTCAATAAATCCCAGTCGCTTAGTCAGATCTTTGAGGTAAGCGATGCGCTCAGCGTACTCAGGGCAGACAAAATAGGAGATGAGTTTGGTAAACAGTACATTTTTAAAACTGATGGAAAAGAATACCAGCGCATTGAAGAAATCAAAGCAACCGGAGGAAGTTTTATCATTCCCTTAACTTTTCCCAAACCTTTCGATATTGAAGACCCGGCAGATGCCAGAAATATCAGTTACACCCAAATGAAAGACTGGGAGATGGCTCCTTCAAATCCATCAGCTCTGGAAAAAGCAGGGATCAGGTTTGCAATTACCGGCTTCGGACTTGAAGCCAATCCCAAAGATTTCTGGAATAATCTTCGTACAGCAATAAGATATGGATTGTCTGAAAAACAGGCTTTAAAATCGCTCACTGAAGTACCTGCTCAACTGCTGGGAATTAGCGATATGACCGGTACACTCAACAAAGGCAAACTGGCTAACTTCATTATCAGTTCCGACAATATTTTCAAAAAAGAAAATATCATTCATGAGAACTGGGTTCAGGGAAATCAGTATATCGTATCAAAAATGGATGCCGCTGACCTGAGAGGTACTTACTCACTTCAGATTGAAGGTTTGCCTTCAATCGAAATGAATATTGGAGGCAGTCTGTCTGCTTACGATCTGAATATTGAACGCGGCGGGACGGATAGCGCAAAAGTTAAAGGAAGTATCAACAGAACCGGAGATCTGCTGAGTATAAATTTTGATCTGAAGAAAAATCCTGCAGGAACCATTCGGATGAGCGGATACATCAGCTCTGAATCTCCGCTGAATCTAAAAGGAGAAGCTGTTAAACCCGATGGAAGCAGCTCAAAATGGACTGCAACATTCAGGGAATCCCATAAAGAAACGGTAAAAAAGGAAAGTCCTGAGCCTGTACCATCTATCGGAAAAGTTCTCTATCCTTTTATGGCCTATGGCTATACCGAAGTACCAAAAAGCGAACAGGTGCTGTTCAGAAATGCCACAGTCTGGACCAATGAGAAGGAGGGCAGGTTAAATAATACCGATGTCCTCATTGAGGATGGAAAAATCAAAGCAATCGGTAAAAATCTGAAGGCAGCTACAGCAAAAGTAATTGACGCCAGCGGAAAACATCTGACGCCGGGAATTATTGATGAACATTCTCATATCGCAGGTACAGGTGGAATCAATGAGGGGGCACAATCTGTAAGTTCGGAAGTGAGAATCGCTGACATTATTACTTCTGAAGATATCAATATTTACCGGCAGCTGGCCGGTGGAGTAACTACTTCTCACATCCTGCACGGATCAGCCAACGCCATTGGCGGACAAACTCAGCTGATCAAATTACGCTGGGGTAAAAACCCTGAGCAGATGAAATTTGAAGGCAGTGATGGCTTTATCAAGTTTGCCCTGGGCGAGAATGTGAAACAAAGTAATTTTCAGATCCCCGGCGGAAACCTGCGCTTCCCTCAATCAAGAATGGGAGTTGAACAGGTATTTATAGATGCCTTTACACGCGCAAAAGAGTACAAGGCAGCCAGATCAATAAAAGGAAATACCGTTCGACGCGATCTGGAACTGGATGCTCTGGTAGAAATATTGGATAATAAGCGATTCATCACCTGTCACTCCTATGTACAATCTGAGATTAATATGCTGATGCACGTTGCAGACTCCATGGGCTTTAAGATCAATACATTTACTCATATTCTGGAGGGTTACAAAGTTGCGGATGGAATGGCGAAACGAGGAATTGCAGGCTCAACATTCTCTGACTGGTGGGCTTATAAAAATGAAGTTGCAGAAGCTATTCCGTATAACGGTAAAATCATGCATCAGGTGGGTGTGCTAACCGGATTCAACTCTGATGATGCTGAAATGGCCAGAAGACTGAATCAGGAAGCAGCCAAAGCAATTACTTATGGCGGTATGAATGAAGAAGATGCCTTAAAGCTTGTTACTCTTAATCCGGCCAGGATGCTGCACATAGATAACAAGGTTGGAAGCGTGAAAGTTGGCAAGGATGCAGATCTGGTTTTATGGTCGGATAACCCTCTATCCATCTATGCCAAAGCCGAGAAGACGTTTGTTGATGGTATTGCCTACTGGGATATCGAGCAGGATGCTGAAAAACAAAAAGCCTTAAAAGCTGATCAAAGCAGGATTATCCAGAAAATGATTGAAGCAAAAGGAAGCGGAAGTTCTACAGTAAGGCCCGTAGCACAGCGCCAGCGTCTTTATGAATGTGAAACAATGGAAGTAACAGATCATTATTCACTAAGCCATTAATCTTAACTTGATAAACAACATGAAAAGATATTTAAGCATTGCGGGTTTATTAATATGTACCACAATTGCATCCGGACAAACCAATATCGTTCCGGCAAAAAAGCAGATCAAAGCAGTGGCTATAACCGGTGCTACCATACATACCGGTAACGGCCAGGTAATAAACAATGGCTATATTTCATTTGAAAATGGAAAAATTACCGGTATTGGCGATGCAAGGAGCGTGCGTTTCAACTCTGAAACCGTCACTATTATCTCCGCTGAAGGCAAACATGTTTATCCCGGATTTATCGCTCCTGTAACTACACTCGGACTTATTGAGGTTGAAATGGGGGCAAAAGGAACAGATGATCAGAGTGATGTCGGTGAGATGAATCCTCATATCCGTTCAATTATCGCTTATAATACAGATTCAAAGGTAATTCCAACGGTAAGATCAAACGGCGTACTGATGGCTCAACCTACTCCGGAAAGAGGATTGTTTTCCGGACAGTCCTCAGTTGTTATGCTCGACGGCTGGAACTGGGAAGATGCTCTCTATAAAAATGATATCGGTATACATCTGAATTGGCCTGTAGTGAGAAGTGGGGGAGGATTTTTCGGACAAATGACTGCCGCATCTCCTGCAGACCAGAAAGAGGC
>Ga0208492_1001629_pt1 | contig 13189 bp, 13 predicted proteins | sample Subbioar_CSW14AB_FD_184820 | JGI IMG/M metagenome (GOLD analysis project Ga0208492, IMG submission 184820) | Serpentinite rock and fluid subsurface biosphere microbial communities from McLaughlin Reserve, California, USA - CR12Mar_CSW14AB (SPAdes) | ecosystem: Environmental > Terrestrial > Deep... | reverse complement strand
CAGACTTATTTCCAGTAATAAACATAGGCAGAGGCGATGTTAATGATTCTTTTTCGTTCAGGTAAACCATAGCATACCTCGTCATAATACTCCGGATTATAATAGGACAATACCTTCATTTTTGATCTTGAAATAAGTGTAAATTCATAGGTGTAAGAGTCATATATATGATATTTCAGGGCACAAAAATTAGCCACATCCTTTTCATTTTTCAGACTGAAAAGATCATTCTGAATCAGATTTTTCCAGATCATTTCAAGATTTGTCCTGCTCAGATTTTTCGGCATTTCTTTTCCTGCTGAAGGATTATACTCAAACGCATGCAATTGATCTGATTTACGGGCAAGGATAAAATAATTTGTTACGGCTTTACCGGGTTGAGTTATGCGGAATAAAATCAAATAATCATACTGTTGATGCAGTTTCTGCAACACAGGACTGAACTTCAAAGAGTCGTAAGGCTGTCCGTTTTCTATACGAACACTCTCCTGAGCATATGAACTGAAACTAATAAAAATGAGGGACAGAAAATATAATAATCTCACAACTGAACTCTGAATACCTTAATTTAATTTTTAAGATTTAAAATTACACAATTAGGTATTCGTAAAATAAATTAATCAGAATCTGTCGCCCAATAAATCTGCAATAAATAAGCATCAGACCGGAAAAAAGATCAAAGGCAGATTAAGATATAATCAGACAACTATTACATCCCTTATCCTGCAAGCCGTCCACGCGATGCCATCAAATCTCTTTTGTAAACCCTGCGGAGTTCAACGATTGCCGATTGAAGTCTGGAACGCAGAATACCGACACTAATATCAAGTTCTTCAGCCGCCTGAATGTGAGTATATCCCTTAAAATAGATCAGTTCAAGTGTATTTTTCTGATCCGCATTCAGAATTCTGGTCATATCACGAACACCGATGAGTTCAGGATTGTATGAAAACTGTATGGTTTGATCAATATAGTCAGTATGCTCAGAAAGATCTTCATTATTTGTATAATTCCGGTGATTAACACTTCTGAGATAATCAATGGATATATTTCTTGCCAAACGTGCCATCCAGGTATATAAACGTCCCTTCCGCGGATCATACTGGTTAAAGGATTTCCAAATTCTGATAAAAGTCTCCTGAAGTAAATCCTGAGCTACTTCATCAACAACTACAATGGCAGATATTACTCTGTAAAGGGAATCAGAATACAGCCGGTAAAGGGAAGACATTGCTCCCCTATCCATATTTTTCAAAGATTCTACTAACTGATCTTCTGATAAGCGAAGTCTTCTGATCCCGGCTTTTCTGCCAGGTTTTGATTCCTGAATTTGAAGTTCCAACGTGACCATAAACTTAGAATGATACTCTAATTTGAAAGGTCAAGATGAAATTCAGATGAAATTCAGATTATTTTTATCTGAATTGCAAAACATAAAAAAGGCGCCTGAAAATCAGGCGCCTTTTCTTGGAATTAAACCCGATTTAATTCCTTTTTATCTCTACACGGCGGTTTAACTGACGTCCGGCCTCTGTATCATTTGAGGTTAAAGGCATTGACTCTCCAAAGCCTTTGGTAAGCAAATTATTAGCATTAATTCCTGCAGTTACAAGATAGCTTTTAACTGCTGTAGCTCTGTCAACAGAAAGAGTCATATTTCTCTTCTCTGTTCCTTCTGCGGATGAATGTCCGTTCAGGCTAAACTGCATCGAAGGATATTTTTTCATCTCTCTTGCAATTTCATCCAGAACCTGGTAAGATGAAGTTTTAAGTACTGATGAGTTAAACTCAAACAGAATATTTTTATAATTAAATGTAGGTTCGGCAGCAGGAGCAGCTTCAGGACATCCACCGTTTAAGGTAGAACCCGCTTTGTTTGGGCAATTATCTTTTGAATCAGGGATACCATCGCCATCACTATCAGCCTCAACCGGAGCTGCTTTCGGAGCCTCCTGAACAGGAGCCTGGGCAACAGGAGCCTGAGTGATTACCTTTTTAGGCTTACACGACGAAAACATAACAACCGCCATTAAAAAGGCGAGGGAAACAGAAGTAATTGTGCTTTTAAAATTTCTCATTATATCTAGTAAGGTTTAGTTATTATTCGGACTAAACTACTATTTAACAGCTTCTATCACAAACTATAAAAGGATTAAAAAATTAACATACTAACAATATTCTGATTTTTGCAGTCAAATATTCATTTTTATCTGATTATCAAATGTTTACTAATAACTTGATTTTACCAGCGGGCATTGTAAATTATTTGTTAACAGAATCTGCTTCAATTTTATATGTTCAATTCTCAACATCTTACCTTTAAATGACCTCTCATTTCTGAAAAATTAACTCTCTTTGTAAGAAAATAATTGATCTGAACATGGAATCACTAAATGGAAAAACAGCTATAATTACAGGAGCAGGAAAAGGAATAGGCAGGGCATTAGCAATTGCTCTGGCTGCTGAAGGAGTCAATTTGGGATTGATATCACGAACCGATATAGATCTCAGGAATCTGGCTGATGAACTTAAGCCCTATCACATTAAAGTGTCGGTTGCAAGTGCCGATGTTTCAGATCTGGATGCCGTCAATACAGCTATTGATACCATTAAAAATGAACTGGGCCCCATTGATATTCTGATCAACAATGCGGGCATAGCAAAGTTTGGAAAATTCTTAGATCTGGAGCCTGCAGATTGGGAAAATCAGATTAAAGTTAACCTGTTTGGTGTTTATTATGTCACCCGGGCAGTTCTTCCACAAATGATTGAACGCCAAACCGGAGATATTATTAATATTTCATCAACGGCTGGCTTAAAAGGTAATCCAATGACCAGTGCCTACAGCGCATCCAAATTTGGGGTAATGGGATTAAGTGATTCGCTGATGCAGGAAGTACGCAAACACAATATCCGTGTCACAGCATTAAACCCGAGCACCGTGGTTACCGATCTTGCCATCAATTCTAATTTACTGAATAACAACGAAGACCGGGTAATGCATCCCGAAGATTTTGCAGAAATGATTATAGCTCATTTAAAGCTTAACAGAAGAGTATTCGTCAAAGAGGCGTCCATCTGGTCAACAAACCCCTGATTTAGAATCCATGCAACATCACTTTATTATTTAATATTTATGTTGTAGGTTGGGCATTATTTAATTCAAATACATGACAAAATATTTTATCGAAGACGATAGTATTGAATGGGAAGTTCTTGACGAGCTTGTTTCAAGAAAAATCATGGCTTATGAGTCTTCACTGATGATTGTAAAAATCAAATTCAAAAAAGGAGGAATCGGCCCTTTGCACAATCACCCTCATGTTCAGATTACACATGTTCAGAGCGGAACTTTTGAAGTTAGTATCAACGGTAAAAAACAAATACTCAAAGGGGGCGATGCTTTTCTCGTCCCTTCCAATCTGATTCATGGTGTTCAATGTCTTGAAGCCGGAATTCTTATAGATACCTTCAGTCCTATGCGGGAAGATTTTCTGTAAACAAAAAAGCTCTACCTGAAATGGAGAGCTTTTTTGTTTCTTATGACTATCTGAAAATTTACTGAGCCCCGTCAATTTTACTCTGGGTACCCTCTTTGATAACTGATTTCCTGAATTTGGCATTTTCTATTTTCAAAACCACTGCATTCGGCCATCGTCTGTCTGTATAGAATCTTTGTCCGTTAACTGCGCTAACCACCAGGCCCAAGGGTGTGGCCTGACTGTATATTTTTGCATCAAATCCTACTTTATACTCCACAAATTTTGAGTCGAATCCTAGTACGCTCACTTTCGTATCCGGATTAGCCTCTATGTGAGTCAGTACCATTGCCTTCCGCTCGCCAAACTTCCAGTCGTCCGGACTGCTTCTTATGACATAGGCATAAATATATTTTTCATCATTTGACTGCGTATACCAAAAATTCTCTTCTCGTATAATTGGTAAAGGCTTCACCTTATAAATCGATTCTGAATTGGCAAAATTCCATAGTGCTACTTCCCTTAAAATTGCTTCCTGCTCAATCTGAATTTCACCATCAGGTTTAGGACCAATATTCAGAAGGAAATTCCCCCCTTTTGCCCGAATCTCGATCAGCATATTAATCACCTGAGTACCTGATTTGTGCGGATCATTTGTAGGTTTATATCCCCAGTCAGTTCCCATAGTATAACAAGCTTCCCATGGCCTTGGCAAAGGTTCGTTTGGAGTAGTTTGCTCCGGGGTATTCATCAAATCGCGGGTAATTACCAGTTCCGGCTGAATAGACCAGGCATACTCACGCAATCCGTCACCCGGACCGTCAATAAACAGAATATCAATCTTTCCGTAATTGCTGAGCAGTTCCTTTAATTGTCTCTTATCATAATCCATCAAACCCGGGTTCTTCATTGGAAAATGCCTTGGATCCTGTAAACGGCCAATCGGAATGTTATTCTTGTGGAAGTAATAAAAATCTTCAGGAGAAAAATAGACCCCGATTGCAATACCCTCCTTACGAAAAGCATTGAACAACTCCTGAGTAATATCTTTACCATAAGGCGTATTCATAATATTGAACTCTGTAGTTTTTGTATTCCACATACAAAAACCCGAATGATGCTTGGTTGTAAATACCATATACTTCATTCCGGCGAGTTTGGCAAGTCTGGCCCATTCCTGAGGCTTGAACTTTTCCGGATTAAAATATCCCGGAAGCTCAGCAAAATACTTTTTGGCATATTCGTCGGATGCACCAGCCAGTGAATGACTGATTACCGCTCCGAGTGTTCCGTCAACATTCCAGTGAATAAACATCCCAAAGCCAAGATCCTGAAACCAGTTTACCCGTTCGGGTTTATTCGTTACCTGTTGTGCAAATACATGCGATGTGAACATGAGGCATGACAGCAGAAATATTAGCTTAATTCTTTTCATTTTATTTTACAATCAGGATTTATTATTGAGTTGTAAGGCCTTTTTCAAAGCAGCAGCGGTTTTAAGTTCGCCGTTATGACTCCAGCCCGGGGGCATAAAAATATATAAAATCTTATTTTTAATACCCGGTGCATGATAAACATCTTTCGCCAGAAGAACGATCTCTCCAAAATAAGCATCCATAAAGCTATTAGGCTTCATTTCACGGGTTATACCATATTCAACCTTTAAATCGTCTCTTTCAGGTTCATAGGTTCCAAATACTTTATCCCAGATGTTGAGCAGATTGCAGTAATTTGTATCCATATACTCCACATTACGGGCGTGATGAACACGATGATGTGAAGGTGTCAGGATATATTTACCAAGCATTCCCATACGGGCATTCTTCATCACAGTATCTCCAATGTGAATGAATGAGCCCCAGGTTCCATCAATGAACATGATCACAAATAACATTGCCGGCGGAACTCCAAGCAACATACAGATAGTTGTTCTGATGATATCTGCATAAGGAGCTTCGAGAAAAAAGTGAGCATGAGAAACAGCCAGATTCATACTCTCAGGTGCATGGTGCGTAGAATGTAAGCACCAGAATAACCTCACTTTATGCCCTAAATAATGGTACACAAAATGAGCCAGCTCCCAGATAATATAGCCGTAAATAAACCAATACCAGGTAAACTGAATATGAATGATGGCATACTTTTCAAATAAGCCGATACATATCATCGTCATCCCTATAGAAATGTATCTTCCGATAATTGAATTAAACACATACGAAAAGAAAGATATCTTATAGGAAACAACCCTAAACTGTTTATAAAGAAGCCCCCTGATCAATTCAATGATCAGAATAAACGGAAGTAAAGGTGCAATTGCTACCCGCATTCCTTCATAAGTTAGCAGAGACTGATAATTACCGGATTTGATCAGTTCAATAAGGCCATCCAAACTAAAAAATCCCCATATCTGCTTCAGAATAGATTCAATAAACTCCATATTATGGATTTTAATCATTTAAATTTAGGACTCCGACATAAACCCTGAATTCTCAATTATCAATTATCAACTCAATACCCCGCCGCCTGTCCGTCTTTTCTCGACTCTGAGGCTCCGAAATAAACCTTACGAACCGGATCCCATCTGATAGCCTGATACCCTCCATACATTCCGTTGATGTACCCCACCTGATGTCCTTTTTGCATCAGATCGCGAATAACATCATAAGTATATCCGCTTTCTAAAGTGATTGTCCCCCCTTTTGGCATCATTCCTTCTCCGGTTGGCTCTGATGAACCGTCATGATTAATCCGCGGAAAATCTCCGGCTTCCTGAATATTCATTCCAAAATCAACCACGTTCATTACTATCTGCACATGTCCCAGTGGTTGGAATGAACCACCCATCACACCAAAGCTCATTACCGGCTGACCATCTTTAGTCATAAATGCCGGAATAATCGTTTGGAAAGGACGTTTTCCGGGAGCATAGCTATTGTTTTCTCCCTCTCTCATCACATTGAACAATTCTCCGCGATCCTGAAACATAAAACCAAGTCCATCAGGCATCATCCCTGAACCGAAGCCCCTGAAATTACTCTGGATTAAAGAAACCATATTACCATCCTTATCTGCAACCGTAAGGTAGATCGTATCACCATCTTTCATTGCAGGATTACCGGCATCCACTCTCACAGCAGCCTTTTCAGGATCAATCAGCTTTCTGCGCTCAGCGGCATAAGACTCTGAAATCAGCTCTTTAACCGGCACTTTGGCAAAATCCATATCAGCATAAAACTTTGCTCTGTCCTCAAAAGCAAGTTTCTTGGCTTCTGTAAACAGATGCACATGCTCTGCACTACCCGGTTGAATTTTAGAGAAATCAAATCCTTCCAGAATAGCAAGCATTTGTAAGGCCGCAATTCCCTGTCCGTTAGGAGGTAATTCCCAAACATCATAACCTCTGTAATTTACCGACACCGGATCAACCCAAGTAGAAGTATGCGAAGCCATATCCTGATAACTCAGAAAACCACCATTTTTTTTCATAAACGCATCGATAGTCCTTGCCATATCTCCTTTATAAAACACATCGCGCCCCTCTTTACCTATTCTTTCCAGTGTATTTGCCAGATCGGGATTTTTGAATACATCACCTTCAAGCGGGACTGATCCATTAGGATAATAATATTTTGAAATATTGGGATAGGTACCATATAAGGAAGGTACAGTCTTTAAAAAATGTGCCAGTTCACCGTGTACGGGAAATCCGTTTCTGGCATATGAAACCGCCTTTTCCAATACTTTATTCATCGGCATAGATCCGAATTTTTCATGGAGTTCAAACCAGGCATCCACGCAACCCGGAACCGTAACCGGCAAAGGACCTCTCGAAGGAATATGCGTTATACCTCTTTTTCTGAATTCATCAAGTGTCAGAGATTTGGGAGATCTCCCTGAACCATTAATTCCATAAAGTTTTTTTGTTTTAGCATCCCAGACAATCGCGTAAAGATCCCCTCCAATGCCATTCACATGAGGTTCAACAACACCTTCCATAGCGTTTGCAGCAATGGCTGCATCAATTGCATTGCCACCGGCTTTTAAAACATCAAGAGCAGCCTGCGTTGATAATGGATGGGAAGTGGCAGCCATGCCATTCTGAGCTATCACCTGCGACCGTGTCGCCCAGATCTTGCCATAGGGGCGATCCTGAGCTATCAGTCCCAAAGGAAAAAATAAGAGTAAAAGTATACGTTTCATAATAGTCGATTTAATATTCTAATATATATAATTAATGAAGTTTTTCACCGGACAAATCGTCATAAAAAGCTGTAAAAGAGGACATCATATTACACTCGCTTTACATTTGGGAAAAAGGCAATCATTAATTTCGTGGAGTAAATACTTCGAATCTGAATGGAAGAAAATGAAGAAAAGCCTGATCTCGTTGTCTGGGACAAAGAACGAGGTTATTATCAAAGCAATTTAAGTTATGGCACCAATGTCAGTGCACCGGCAATTAACATCGAAAATGTGAGTGGCTGGAAACAATCCAATGCTGAACTGGCCAATAAAAATTTCAAAACAAAATTTGATGAACTCAAAGAAGAATATGAAAGACTGGTGAATGAAGTTCGTCTGAATGAACTAGTTTATTCAGCAAAATATAATTTCACCCCTGTGATGGGGCAGGTTTATCATTTATACAGCAAATCAGATGATAGTTTTTTTCTTTCCATGATATCCCCGGACAGCTGGAATCAAAAATATATAGGATCTTTTAAATTAGACGCCAGCCATAAATGGTCAAAGGTCGAATCCTGTTAAATCGGATATAAACAAAAAAGGCTTATGATGATCATAAGCCCTTTTTGCTGTTTAGAATAGTTGATTATCAGAATCCGGCAACATTCAATCTGCCTCCTGTTAATACCTTTCCGCTTAATGATTGTGTTGGAGTAGCACTATTTAATATTGCTGCTTTAATCGTTGCAGTACTTGATCCCGGATAAATAGAAGCATATAAAGCACAAGCCCCGGTTACATGAGGAGTAGCCATTGAAGTACCATTATAGCTTGCATAAGAGCTAATAACAGCTCCCTTTACGGATTTTGGTATCGTCGACCAGATTCCTGAACCCGGAGCACCAATATCTACCATGGTAGCACCAAAATTTGAGTAAGAGGCAAGGGCACCTGAAGAGGTAAGGGCCGCAACAGTAATAATATTACTGTTAGGATATGCTGCAGGATAACTGGCGCTTGCATCAATATTTACAGAGCTATTTCCTGCTGCTGCTATGAACAAAATACCCGCGGTATTGGCACGTTCAATCGCATCCTGAAGAGCCTGAGAAAAACCTCCCCCACCCCAGGAATTGTTTGTAGCAACAATATTTAAACCTTTGTTTTTTAGATCAGTAAAATAATCTACAGCCTTGATTGCATTGGCAGTGGTTCCGCCTCTTTTTCCAAGAAACTTGGCAGAAAGCATGGATACATTCCAGTTTACCCCAACAACCCCTTTTCCGTTATTGGCAAGAGCTCCGATTGTACCCGCCACATGGGTACCGTGATCGTCTGTAGCACCATCAAATATGGTATTATTGTTCCCGTCAAAATCCCAGCCGTATACATCATCAATTAATCCATTTCCATCATCATCAACTCCATTACCTGCAGTTTCAAACGGATTAACCCCAAAATTCGCACCCAGATCCTCATGAGTGTTCATTACACCTTCATCAATTATACCCACATATACCGTGCGTGATCCTGTTTTACCTGCTGCCCATGCTGTAGCTGCATTAGAACCGTACACACTTGAAGTATTGCCTAATCCCCACAGAGAACCATTTGCAAAATAAGTATCGTTAGTCAAAGCCGTATGCTGATAAACATAATTAGGCTCAATAAACTCTATAGCATTGTCTGATTTTCCTTTATTGATTGCATTAACAGCATTCAAACTGGTACGAATCAGAAATATCCCTTCCTTATCACCGCGTCTTTTCATCGCATTGGTATGAATACGTTCTATAACGTTTGCTGAAAGTGCTGCCAAAGCTGTATTCCGCTGACCTTCTGTTGATTCGGACTTGAAGCGGATAATTGCTTCATTCGGAACAATTTCATAACCTGAGTAGGATTCAGTTCCCGAAACCGTTTCAGAACTATTTCCCCCCAGTACAGCATTCTCAGGTTGAAAACTCTGTTCCTGCTTGGCACAGGAAGCTAAAAAGAGGATTGCAACAAAGTAAAATATTTTTCTCATGATGAATATTTTATAATAGTATCTCAAAATTAGCAAAAACTAATAAATAATAAGGAGCAATCATTATCAAAACAAAAGGGAGTACTGAATTCTTATTTCAATACTCCCTTTGCTATTAAAATATTCCAATATTATTGTTCAATCACAAAACTGCTTAATCTCACAAATTGCTGTACCCGGTCTTTAATTTCGGCCTGGCTCAGGTTTTTAATTCTTTCAGTGCCAAATTTTTCAACACAGAACGATGCCAGCGCAGAACCAAAAATAATGGCGTTCTTCATATTGGTAAAGTTAATAGTGCCTACCTGCGACAGATAACCGATAAAACCACCGGCAAATGTATCTCCGGCTCCGGTTGGGTCAAAAACCTCAGCTAATGGAAGTGCAGGAGCTGAGAAAATCAGGTCTTCATGGAATAATAAAGCACCATGCTCACCTTTTTTGATGATCAGATATTTTGGCCCCATCTGAAGAATTTTATTAGCAGCTTTTACCAAAGAATATTCACCCGATAATTGTCTGGCTTCTGCATCATTGATAGTCAAAACATCCACATTCTGAATCACTGCCAGAAGATCATTGAGGGCAATATCCATCCAGAAATTCATAGTATCCAGAACAATCAGTTTCGGACGGTTTCTGAGTCTGTTGATTACGGTTTGCTGCACCTGTGGAGTAAGGTTACCCAGCATCAGGTATTCACAATCCTGATAACTTTCAGGAATGACAGGATCAAATTCTCCTAAAACATTCAGTTCTGTAATCAGGGTATCGCGACTATTCATATCATTATGATACTTTCCGGACCAGAAAAAAGATTTCTCACCTTTTTTGATCTGCAATCCCTCGGTATCTATTCCATGATCATTAAAATTCTGAATATCTTCCTGATGAAAATCCTCACCAACTACTCCTACAATTTTTACGTTTTTATAGAAGTAAGATGCTGCTAAACTTGCATAAGTAGCTGCACCACCGACGATTTTATCTGTTTTTCCGAAAGGAGTTTCTATTGCATCAAAAGCAACAGAACCAATAATTACTAGGCTCATAAATATTTTTTAAAAAAATTTCACGCAAATATTGCATTAATAATTTAAAATCCCGAATATTGCACTCCCGAAAGGGAAGAAGCATTAAAAAGCTTCACAAAATAACCGGAAATTCCTGAGTAGCTCAGCCGGTTAGAGCATCTGACTGTTAATCAGAGGGTCGCTGGTTCGAGCCCAGCCTCAGGAGCTTTTATCTAGCAAAACCTCACCATGTCCGGTGAGGTTTTTTTATGTACATACTTTTCACATATATTTTGGATCACGGATCAAGCCTAAGTTGTGGACTAGGCATATAATTTATATTCTGAATCTTCTGATAAATACGGATCAAGCCTAATTCTTGGGGGTAAAGAAAAAAAAGAGTTGATTTGCTGTTACTAAATCTGTATCCGTTTTGCAAGACACTTACCAAACCCTCGTCCAATTTCTATTACCTGAAGGCCTTCTTGATTATTTCGAATTAACTAGCGTTAACACGGGGGACCAAGGTTTGCAGATCTACCTTGAGGAAAAGAACCTGCCTCCCTCGGGCTATGAGAAGCAACAACTGGAGTCAAAAGGTTTTCTGCCGGAGGTCAGTATCCAAGACTTCCCAATCCGTGGACAGAAAGTGGTTCTGTGCATTAAACGCCGCAAGTGGGAGGTAAAAAGCACTGGAGAAAGCATTACCAGGGATTGGAACTTAGTACAAAAAGGAGCTCGAATGACTACGGAATTCGGCACTTTTTTAAAAGGTATATTTGGATAACCAGCCGATCAGTCCTCATCTGCTGGGTCGTTTATATGGAGTCGACGGCAAGCAATTACAACAGCAGTACAAAGATCATTTAAGCGATTTCCGGACCTGGGGCCAGAAAGAACATGCCAGCGATTGGATGGTTTTTGCAGATAATATCGGAGAATCTTTAAGTATCGATGAGACTGCGTTAAGTAATGGAGAGCTTTACACGATCCTGACCAACAAGGCAGCCAAGGGCGGCAAGAAAGCAATCGTAGCGATGGTCAAAGGTACTCAGGCTGAACAGATCATTACTGCGTTGGAACGAATACCCTTACGTAAGCGCAATAAGGTCAGGGAAGTAACGATGGATATGGCAGCCAGTATGATCCGAGTGGTTCGCAGTTGCTTTTCGTATGCCGAGCGGGTGATCGACCGGTTCCATGTGCAGAAACTGGCTTACGATGCCGTACAGGAAGCCCGCATAAAGTTCCGCTGGGATGCCCTGGATGAGGAAACACGTCAAATTGATTTGGCACGAAAGGAAAAAAGAAGTTATCAGCCGCAACTGCTTGCAAATGGTGACACACTCAAGCAACTACTGGCCCGAAGCCGCTACCTGCTTTTTAAACATCCAGCTAAATGGACAGCCACGCAGAAAGAAAGAGCTGATATCCTGTTTCCCAGATATCCTGTGCTTAAAAAGGCTTATGATCTTTCATTGGCTCTGGGACATATCTTCACCAGTTGTACCAATAAAACACAGGCATTCAAAAGACTGGCTATCTGGTATAATCAGGTCGAAGACTCCGGGATCGATGCCTTTAAGACCGTCGCCCGCTCTGTGGAGATCCATCACCGATCGATCCTGAACTACTTCATCAACCGAAGCACCAACGCTTCAGCGGAATCCTTCAATGCCAAGATCAAGGCCTTCCGGGCTACCTCAAGAGGAGTCAGAGACACTACATTCTTCCTGTTCCGACTAACAAAAATCTATGCCTAAAATCTATATCCCCCAACTTTTCGTCATGATCCATAAATACATTAGTTATTCTAATGGTCCTTATAGAAGGTTAAAGGAGCACAATACTTCTTCATCATCAACATACACTTCAAAACATCAGCCATGGATTTTGAAGGCAATCTATGAGTGTAGTGAGTCAAAGGCTGTTGCAATAGAAATTAAAAGATTTATCAAAAGATAAAAGAGCAAAAAAATAATTCTGAGTCTTATTGAGACCCGGACTTTAACCGGCATTCTGGCTCAGCTGCTTAGTGTCCCGTATGTACGGGATGGGGAGTAGGAGCAAACCTCACCATCGGTGATTTTTTCTGTTTTGTGAATTTCTGCAGCTATTTATTAAGGAGTCAGATGACTCCTCATCATTGAACAATCTGTAGAAAGACGCTGCGCTTAACGCTACGGGCAGTGGAGATACCTGCACTAGTAGAAAATCATTACTTTGCAAATAATTCCTTCGTTACCTCCTGCTTATGCTTAATTGCATATTGGATTGCACCCTTCACAAAGTCATTCAAGGACATATTATTTTGAACAGCAATAAATGCTGCATCTTTATGAAGTTCCGAAGGAACTCTAACATTAAAGCTCCCTTTAAATGATTTTTCGGGCTTCTTATTTAATTCTTTACAGGTTTCAATATAATCATCAACAGCTTCTTCAAAAGCCGATTTAATCTCCTTTACTGACGCACCTTCAAAA
>Ga0208492_1001628_pt1 | contig 13202 bp, 14 predicted proteins | sample Subbioar_CSW14AB_FD_184820 | JGI IMG/M metagenome (GOLD analysis project Ga0208492, IMG submission 184820) | Serpentinite rock and fluid subsurface biosphere microbial communities from McLaughlin Reserve, California, USA - CR12Mar_CSW14AB (SPAdes) | ecosystem: Environmental > Terrestrial > Deep... | reverse complement strand
CCGCCCCCGCAACACGCGCCCCGACGGCCCGGCCGGTTGCGGATCAACAGCCGCCGGCCCAGCGCGGCGCACCCCGCAAGATCAACAACAACCCGATCAACGATGCCCGTCGCCTGGCATCACAGGCACAATCGCTGGCGGAACTCCGCACCCTGATCGAACAGTATGAAGGCTGTCCGCTCAAGAAAGCGGCCAAGACCACCGTCGTCGCCGACGGCGCCTACAGCGCGGATGTGATGATCGTCGGCGAAGCCCCCGGCGCCGAAGAAGACGCGCGCGGCCTCCCCTTCGTCGGCCGCGCCGGCCAGCTGCTCGATCGCATGCTGGCGACCGTCGGCCTCACCCGGCAGGAAAACGTCTACATCACGAACCTGATCTACTGGCGTCCGCCCGGCAACCGCGACCCGTCTCCGATCGAGATGCAGATGTGCGCCCCGTTCCTCACGCGCCAGATCGAGCTCAAGAAACCGAAACTCCTGCTCACCGCCGGCAAGTTCGCGACACACGCGATGCTGAACAAGGAAGACGGGATCATGAAGCTGCGCGGCCGCAAGCTCAGCTATGCGCAGGATGGCATGCCCGCCATCCCGTGCGTGCCCATGCTCCACCCCGCTTACCTGCTGCGTAATCCCGCCGATAAATCCAAGGCGTGGGATGACCTGCGCACCATTGTCAGGCTCTGCGATGAGCTCGGCATCAAGCGCGCCGCCGCGCTGTAGCGTATCTGATCGCGGGTTGACGCCGCTCACCGCACACAGACTGCGCCTGCCTATCAACCAGCTCCTGAAGGGAGACACTTCATGCGTCTTGCAAGGATTGCCCTGCTCGCCATCTCCGCCGGGCTCCTTGCCGCGTGCGGTCCTCAGCCGGGTAGCGCCGAATGGTGCAAAGGCGTCATCGATGGTTCCGTGAAACCCACGCCGGAAGAAATGCTCGGGAACATGGACAAGTGCGCGGTCAATGAACTCGCGGGCTAGGAAGCGCTAGCCGCGTCCGCTAACCTCCCGGCAACAGGCGCGATAAACAGCGCCGTTCCGGGAGAGACCGCCATGTTCACCGCCGCCGCTTCGCTTGCCGTCCTGATGATGATGCAGCAGGCCGGCGCCACGGTTCATCCCGAGGCGCCCTCGAAGAACCCGCCGAAAGTCGAACAGGTTGCGATCCCGACGCCACCGGCCAAGCCCGCCTCGCCCGTTGTCGGCGATGATCCGCGCACCAAGAAGCCCGTCGCCAAGCGCGGCCTCGACGCCACCGACTATGCCTACGTGATGCCCGAAGGCGTCACCACAAAAGAGATCGTCTATTACTCCGAAGGCGTCCCCTGCTACGGCAAGATCTTCTATCCCAAGGGCTTCGACGCCTCGAAGAAGACTGCCGCTGTCGTGCTCGGACAGGGCTGGGCAGGCAGCCACGTCTCCATCGAGAAATACGCTGCCGTCTTCGCCAAGCACGGCCTCGTCGCCATGGCGATCGACTATCGCGGCTGGGGCAATTCCGAAGGCACGCCGCGCCTGATCTCGCCGGTCAATCTCGGCGGCGGCATGGAGAAGGACGAGAACCGCCACCAGATCATCGAGAACGCCACCGTCTGGATCAAGCGTACGAAACTCGACGCCCGCGACCAGCAGGACGATTATCGCAACGCCATCTCCTTCATCCAGGGCGAACCAGGCGTCGACCCCGACAAGATCGGCGTCTGGGGCTCCAGCTATGCCGGCGGCAACTCGCTCGCCGTTGCGGGGCAGGACGCGCGCGTGAAGGCCATCGCCATCCAGATCCCCGGCATCGGCGGCGACCCCACCGGCCTCAAGCCGCAGGCCTATTCCGGTCCAATCCTGCAGGACGCCATCAAGCGCGCCCGAACCGGCCAGGGCTCTGAAATCTGGACCGGCTATTCCCGCTCGCTGCTCATCGATTCAGAGATGATCGAAGCCAACCGCGAGAACAACACGCTGCAGTGGGCGAAGAATATCGGCGAGCGGCCCTTCATGGTGATCGTCGCTCAGTACGACGAACTCATCAACAACGACGCCGCCGGCAAGGCCGCCATCAGCTACGCCAAGGGCCCCAACGAATACATCGTTGTCCCCGACATCACCCACTTCGAGATGTACAGCGGCAGGCCTTTCGAGATTTCGAGCGAGGCCGCGGCGCGGTGGTTCACCACCCATCTGAAATAACACGCGGGAGCGGGCGCTCGCGCGTCCGCCTCTACCCTCTCACCTCGAACCGGTGATCGAGATCGATCACCGCGTCCGCCGCCGCCAGCACCGCCGCGATATCCTTCTTCAACGCCACCAGTGACGCCTTCGTCGCCGCAGGCTTGCCGAAGGAGGGCGGCTCGAACAGGTTCTTGCCGCCACGCTTCGGCATCGCAATCTGCAGCACGCGCCCATCGCACAGCATCTGCGGCCGGTCGAAACCGTCCAGCGCCCCCAGCGCCAGCAGCTTCTCCATGAACCCCGGATTGAGCAGCGCGCGCGCCGCCACCTGGTCGGTGCCGTAAACCTCGTACACCTTCTCGAACACCGGATCCTCCAGCCGCACCCGCGCGCGATGCTGGCCTTTCTGCCTGTCGACGAAATTCCCGAGCGATCCCGCATCCGAGACAACCGCCGTCACAGCGCCCGTGTCGCGCGGCAGCTCCAGCGTGACCAGCAGTCCGTCGAACGTCGTCCGTTCGCTCTTGCCCGAGCCGTGCGTCAGCTTCAGCTCGACAATGTTCAGCGGCAACGTGCGATGCACGCCGAATATCTCGTCATCCGCTTCCGAATTGTCGAATTGCCGAAAGATGCATTCCTCTTTCAGCTTCCGCAGGTCCGGCATCTGCGCCTGCCGATAGCTCAATGCGCCAAACGTGGCCGCCAGCGCCGGCAGCACCTTGTCCTTGTATCCCCGCGCATACCGCGCCGACAGATCGAGCCCAGCCCACACATAACCGATCACGCCGGGCACGACGATCAGCGCCACCATCTCCATGAAATCCGGCGGATCGTTCGAGGCCTGCGCCACAACCACCGCCACCGCGCCCGCCGCCGCCAGCAGCGGAACGCGCCACAGCGCCCGCGCATAGATCCTGTCGGCGGTCTCAAGGCGCGTCGCCTCGACCTCGTCGAGCACGTCTTTCAGCGAAGCGGCGATTTCATCCCCGCCTGTCTCGTCCGGTTGCGGGGCAGGCGTCGCGACCCGCATCGCAATCCAGGCCGTGATCGCCATCAGCGCCAACGCCGCGATGAAGCCGCCGAACGCGCCACCGAGAATACCCTCGGCGGTCGGCGTCTTCACGATCGTCGCCACCGCCAGCCCGATCCCGACAACGCCTGACAGCAACGCCCCCACCGTCAGCACACCGCCGGCCAGCCCGCGCCTTGTCTTCATCTGTGCATCCATCGGGGCAGCGTAATCGCGGGCCGCTTGATTCACCATCAATCCGGACGGCCGCAACACGAGCAGCCGTCCCAAACTGGCGGCGGATCGACTGGGATCGATCCGCCGCCGCGCTTACGGAGTGAGACTTGGGCTGCGGGCTGTCGTCTCATCCCGGGGCCTCTTATGGCCCTGCGTTCGGGGAGGCCATCCACAGGACACTACAGGATAGGACAGGACGTAATCCCTTTTAGTTCTTTTTTTATTCTATTTATGTTCTAGTCTTGGGACATTGGTTACCGCAGCGGCCCACATGCCTCCCAGGGAAAACTGGAAAACACGCTCCACCAACGCTGACTGGTCCGAGCTTCGTGACCAGGCCCGTGGGCGCGGCGCATTGTCCAACGCGACAGGCCGGTTTGAGCGCCAGTACGCCGAGCCCTTCGACGATGGCTGGGAGTCGGACGAGAGGCCCGAAACGCTAAAGACGGAAACCATCGTCGAGAAGCCGAAGACGATCATTACCTACAACACCTCGCCCGACATCTCGTTCGACCGGACGATCAACCCGTACAAAGGCTGCGAACACGGTTGCATCTATTGCTTCGCCCGGCCGAACCACGCCTATCGCGGCCTCTCGCCCGGCCTCGATTTCGAAACGAAGATCTTCGTGAAGCCCTCGGCCCCCGCCCTGCTCGCACGCGAGCTGGCAAAGAAATCCTACAAGCCCGGCCGCATCATGCTGGCCGGCGATACCGACATCTACCAGCCGATCGAGAAGGAGCTGAAGATCACGCGCGGCGTGCTTGAAGTCCTGTCGGCGCACAATCACCCCGTCGCTCTCATCACCAAGTCGGCGCTGGTGCTGCGTGATCTCGATCTCCTTGCGCCGATGGCGGAGAAAGGCCTCGTTTCCGTCGCGATTTCCTTCACGACGCTCGACCGCAAGCTCGCCCGCACGATGGAACCGCGCTGCGCCGCGCCGCATCGGCGCCTTGATACGATGCGACAGCTGTCCGCCGCCGGCATTCCCGTCACCGCGATGACGGCGCCGCTGATCCCCGCCCTCAACGAACCCGAACTCGAACAGCTGCTTGAAGCCGCCGCCAACGCCGGCGCAAAGCGCGCAGGCTATGTGCTCCTGCGCCTGCCGCTCGAAATCGCCAGCCTCTTCACCGAATGGCTGGAAGCGCACTATCCTGACCGCGCCAAACGCGTGATGTCGCTGCTCCGCTCGGCGCACAAGGGTGAGGACTATCGTTCGGAATGGAAAGTCCGCCAGCGTGGCGATGGCCCCTACGCCCAGCTGATCTCCGCGCGTTTCCGAAATGCTGTGAAACGCCTTGGCCTCAACACCGCCAGCTTCGACCTGCGCCTCGACCTCTTTCGTCCACCCACGCTGAAGGACAGCGGCAGCCAGATGTCCCTGTTCGACGAGGGCTAGGTCGCGAGGAACCAGTCAAACGCCGCGCGCATCTCTGGTTCGCGCAATTCATGGTCGCCATCGAAACTCACGAACTCGACCGGCAGCCCGAGACCGCGCACGCCCGGCACGATGCCCTTCGCCGTGTTGTCGTAGGACAGGATCGAATCCTTCCGTCCGTGCGAGACGAACACGCGCGCGTTGGCACGGCCCTCAAATGGCGCAACGCCACCCGGCGACATGGCGATGATATGTGAGAACAAGCCGGTGTTCCTGAGACCCAGCGACAGCGCATAGCTTGCGCCATCCGAAAACCCGGCAATTGCCAGCCGCTTGGAATCGATCGTCGCCTCCGCAAACATCAGCGCCAGCGACTGCTCCACGCGGCCAACGTCGACGCCAAAGGCAGGCGTCGTTCCGTATTGCATCCCGCGTATCGCATCCCACGTCTTCAACGCGGAATCCGGCGCCAGCAGGATCACGCCCCGCGCCTCGGCCATCGGCTGGAAGCGCCGCAACAGCCGGTCGCCCCTCCCGCCCGCGCCATGCAGCAGCAAGATCATCGGCGCCGGTTTCGTGCGATCAAGCGATGCCGGTATGAACGCCAGCGGCCGCGGCGCTTCCTCGAACCGGAACTCCCCACTGCGCACCCCCGGCGTCGCAGGCGCAGAAGGCCGAACGCGCAGCACGCCATCGGAAACGATCGTCTCTCCCTCCCGCGATGCGCACGCGCCTGCAAATCCGGCAGCCCCCAGCAGCACGCCGAAACGCCTCCGCGACATGGCTGTCGTCGTCATCGCGACCTCCGCCTCAAGCGCCGTCTTTGTGTCCACAGGCGCCAATTCAGGCTTGCTACACTCAGGCATCGATCGGCAAGGTCCGGCAGACGATCATGCAGGGTTCATGCGCCCTGAAACAGGTTGGCTGCGGGGCATGCCCGCGCCTGAGGGGACGAACAGATGACCAAACGCATACACCTTGCCCTTGCCGTGCTTGCGGCGTGCGCCGCACCCGTCGCCCTCGCCCAGCCTGGCCGGACGCCGGATTGCGCCGACCCGCTGTCCCAGGCCGAGATCAACATGTGCGCCCGGGCAGACTACGAAGCCGCTGACAAGGAGATGGACAGCGTCCTTGAACAGGTGATCGCGCAATACCGGCAGCAGGATCGCGACTACGCCGATCTCGGCCCCGAATACGTCGGTGCCGAAATGCTGCTGGCGGCTTCGCAAAAATCATGGGCCACCAGCCGCAGCGATTTCTGCGGCGCCCGCGGCCTTACCAACTACGGCGGATCGATGCGTCCCGCCGTTGTTTCCGCGTGTTTTGCCATGCTGGCGCGCAGCCGCACCGAAGAACTCCGCTGGTTGCTGGAGTAGCCAGCCGCCCCGAGGATTATGGTAAATGGAAAATTAACTACGGATTCAATGGGTTGTTTACTCGACTCGGCGAGTCTCATCGCTTCAGTCCCGTTCGGGCGTTGCGTGAGACAGTCCCATGGCGATCAAAACGATCGACCCGCAGGTTCAGAAGAACACCAAGGCAAAGTCCGCATCCATTTCGCGGATCGCCGCGAAACCGGCCTTGCCGCTCAACCAGATCGTGGTGGGTGACTGCATCGAGTCGATGAACGCGCTGCCACCGAATTCGGTGGACCTCATCTTCGCTGACCCGCCTTACAACCTGCAGCTCGGCGGCGATCTCACCCGCCCCGACAACTCCCATGTCGACGCCGTCAATAATGAGTGGGACAAGTTCGCCTCGTTCGCCGCCTACGACGAATTCACCCGCGCCTGGCTCAAGGCCGCCCGCCGCATCCTGAAAGAAGACGGCGCGATCTGGGTGATCGGCTCGTATCACAACATCTTCCGCGTCGGCACAGCGGTGCAGGATCTCGGCTTCTGGATCCTCAACGACGTGGTCTGGAACAAGGCCAACCCGATGCCCAACTTCAAGGGCACGCGCCTCACCAACGCACACGAAACGCTGATCTGGGCGACGCGCTCGGAAAAGCAGAAGAAATACACGTTCAACTACGACGCCCTGAAGACCGCCAACGACGACGTGCAGATGCGCTCCGACTGGTGGACGCTGCCGATCTGCTCGGGCGGCGAGCGCATGAAGAACGATGACGGCCGCAAGTCGCATCCGACGCAGAAGCCGGAAGCCCTGCTCCACCGCATCATCGTCGGCACGACCAACCCGGGCGACGTGATCCTCGATCCGTTCTTCGGCACGGGAACCACCGGCGCTGTCGCCAAACTGCTCGGCCGCAACTTCATCGGCCTTGAGCGTGACGCTGATTACATCGACGTCGCCACCCGCCGCATCGCCAATGTCCGCGCGCTCGGCGCCGAAGACATTGAAGTCCAGACCTCGAAGAAGTCCGAGCCGCGCGTGCCGTTCGGCGCACTGGTTGAGCACGGACTCGTCCGCCCCGGCGACCGCCTCTACTGCCCGCAGAACCGCCACGTCGCCCGCGTCCGCGCCGACGGCAGCCTGATGACGGGCGAGTCCTCCGGCTCGATCCACCGCATGGGCGCCCATGTGCAGAACGCGCCGTCCTGCAATGGCTGGACCTTCTGGCACTTCAAGTCCGACACGGGCCTCGCCCCGATCGACCTGCTGCGCCGGAAATTCCGCACGCAGATGGGCCTCGCCTGACTTCTAGTCTCTGCGACCGCCGAGGAACTCGTCCGCCGCGACTTCCGCGGGCGGTCTCCCCGGCGCCTTTGCGCGTCGCGCAATCCACAACTGCCCGTTGAATACGATGCCGGCTGCGGCGAGGCCCAGTCCGGGGCCGGCGGCAGCGGCAATTGGCAACCGCAAGACGGCAACCAGCACAACGACCAGGGCGACCGAGATCAGTAGCCACGCGGCGATGATGACGGCAAAGCCCATGTACATTGGCCACATTTGTGGGAGCCGTGGTTTGTCTTGAACGGGTTGATCTGCTGCCATGTCCGCTATCGCCCCTTGCGCGCCTGCTTCGCCTTCACCCCCAGATACGCTTCCGTCAGCCGCTGAAGCACTGACGGGCCCGTCCCCTTCGCGCGTTTCCCGATATGCAGGACGCGCAAGTCTTCCATGAACTCCTCCCACATCTTCGGGCCGCCCTTCTCCAGCAGTTCCGCGCGAATGCTGAGATCCTCCGTCACCGGCAGATGTCTCCGCCCCCAGGCGCCGAGCATGGCAATCACTGGCACCAGCTGGATCGCTTTCTCTGTCAGCGAATAGATCACCTTCTGCTTGTGGCTGGGATCTTCCGCCGCCGTGATGAGGCCGAGTTCCTGCAGCCGCTTCATCCGCGCCGACAGGATGTTGGAGGCGATGCCCTCTTCGGATTGGGTCAGCAGCTCGCGGAAATGCCGGCGATTGCCAAACATCATGTCGCGAATGATGATCAGGCTCCACCTGTCGCCCAGCTCCTCCATGGAGAGATTGATGGGACACCCCGAGCGGGCTTCGGCGTTCAAATCGGCCTCCGGCAAAAACCAGTTGCAATTTAGGAGCGGTCATGCGACAGAGCAACTGGTTGCATTTTACAATCAGATCTTGCGATGCCCAGCACGAACGGAAACCCCATGTCCAAGGTCCGCGTGAACTGCTTCTCGATCTCGCTCGACGGCTTCGGGGCCGGTCCGAACCAGAGCCTTGAGAACCCGCTCGGCGAACGCGGCCCCGAATTGCACACCTGGTTCTTCCCGACGAAGACCTTCCAGTCACAGGTCTTGAAACAGGATCAAGGCCAGACCGGTGTGGACAACACAATGGCCGAGAAAAGCTTCGAGGATGTCGGCGCGTGGATAATGGGCCGCAACATGTTCGGCCCCGTCCGCGGCCGCTGGCCTGATGACAGCTGGAAAGGCTGGTGGGGCGATGTCCCGCCCTATCAATGCGAGGTCTTCGTACTCACGCACCATCCGCGCACGTCGTTCGCGCTGGCGGACACCACCTTCCACTTCGTAACCGATGGCATCCACAGCGCAATGGACAAGGCCAAGGCTGCGGCGAAGGGCAAGGACGTCCGCATCGGCGGCGGCGCCTCCACCATCCGCCAGTATCTGCGGGCCGGCCTGATCGACGAGATGCACCTCGCCGTAGGCCCCGCCCTCCTCGGCAAGGGCGAGCCGCTGCTGCAAGGCATCGACCTTCCCGCGCTCGGCTTCACCAACGTGAAGCTCATCCACGGTGAAGGCGCCTCGCACTACTGGCTGTCGAAATAAGGGCTACTCCAACCCCTTCTTCGCCTCGGCCAGCCCCTGGTTCAGCCAGCCCAGCTCATTGCGGTTGGTCGACGCCTTCACCAGCGCCTCGAACGCCGCCACGCGGGCGCGCAGTACGTCCTTATCGCCCGGCGCGCCTTCGACGCCGATGGACGTCATGTGCAGCGCGTCCACCAGCTTGCCCTCGCTGACCAGTCTCATCGCTTCATCCGCGATGGCCTTCGGTCCGCCCGCCAGCTTCAGCAGCTCTGGCGAAATGCTGCTGCGGCCTTCCGGGAACATCTCGGCTGCATCGCCGGAAAACCAGCCGGCATAGCCTTCATAGATGCCGCGCACCGACCATGAAATCTTGCCATAACCCTCCCCTACATCGAGCTCCGGCGGCAGTTTGATCTCCTGCATCAGCGTATGCACGTCCTTGCCAGCGTTCATGCCCTTCAGCACGGCCTCGTGCACATAGACGATCGCATCGCGCATACGCGTCAGCTGCGCCTTGATGTTCTCCTTGCCGACAATCGCCGGACCATGGCTCGGGATCACGATCTCCGGCTCGAGTGCGAGCACCTTGTCGAGAGACTTGATGTAGTCGAGCGGCCAGCGCGGCCGGGTGCCCCGCAACGTGTACATGTTCGGGAAGGACTCATAGAAATTATCCCCGAGCATCGCCGCTTTCAGGCTCGGCACCCAGACCGTCAGGTGATCCGGCGTTTCGCCCGGCGTATGCAGCAGCTGCACTTTCACGCCACCGACATCGAGGTCCATCGTATCGCGGAAGGTGATGTCCGGCACGATGCCCAGCACGTTCGGCGCCGGGCCCGACTGAACGGGCGCTGCCGCTGAAGCTGCGCCGCCGCTGCCGGCGAACTGGAACTGCGCCGCGTTACGTCGCCCGAAGAACCCGGCCAGCATGCGCTGATAGCCGAGGAACTCGCCGAACGATTCCTGCGCCACCACTTTCGCGCCAACGCCCTTCCACAGCACGACACCGCCCGTGTGATCGCCGTGGCCGTGCGTGAGAATGACGTACGCAGCCTTGGTGACGCCGTTCGCCTGCAGCAGATCGAAGTGCGCCTTCGATGCCGGTGGCCGCGATGTGTCGATGATCACCGCGCCTGCCGGCGTATCGAGCACGATGGTATTCGACGAGACGTTGCGGCCCATCACATAGGACAGGCCCGGCGCCACCTTGGTGATCGACAGGTTCTGCGTCGGATCGGCGAAATCCATGCTCGAGGGAAGCTGGGGATTGGGCGGCAGCACGGGGGCTTTCTGCCCTGTCGCCATCGGCGCGGCCTGGCACGCCGCCAGCAGGAATGTGCTCGCAACCAGCGTCCGCTTCAGCATCTACTACTTCTCCTACACGCGCATGATACCAAATAGTACCATGTGGGGAGTTCTAGACCAGTCAGCGCGCGACGGCCAGACGTTTCTTGGCCTGTTCGCGCTTCAGCTTGAAGCCGACGCGGGCGATTGCCTCGATGGCAGGGATGAGTTCGCGGCCCAGAGGCGTCAGCGAATACTCGACCGACGGCGGCGAGGTATCGACAACGGTGCGGATCACGATGCCGACCGCTTCCATTTCCTTGAGGCGCGTCGACAGCATCTTGGCCGAGATCGGCTTCACATCCTCGCGCAGTTCGGAAAACCGCCGCGCGCCGCCGGAAAGATACCAGATGATGTTCGGCGTCCACGCGCCGCCGATCAGGTCCATGCATGCGCCGATGGGGCACATCTCGGCCTGCTCACGCACGGCGCTCTTGCGAACCTTCAAAGGCATTGCATCCGCTCCCCGGTTACCCGGTGGTTACCCGATTTTCGCTGGTAACATGGCGGTACGTGGTTTCCAAACGTAATCGCGCCCTCTACCTCCTGCGGAACGCAATGGAGGACGACCATGAAGCTCTACTACATGCCCGGCGCCTGCTCGCTGGCCACGCACATCCTGCTCCGTGAGACCGGCGCGAAGTTCGACATCGAGCGTGTTGGCCGCGACAAGAAAACGGAATCCGGCGCTGATTTCATGGCGCTCAACCCGAAAGGCTACGTCCCCGCCCTACAACTCGACGACGGCGAAGTCGTCACCGAGAACGTCGTGCTCCACGGCTATGTCGCCGACAGCAAGCCGGAGGCGAAGCTCGCCCCCGCCCACGGCACGCGCGCCCGCCTGAAGCAGGACGAGCTCGCTGTCTTCATCTCGACCGAGATCCACAAGGGCTACAGCCCGATGTTCAACCCGGCGATCACCGAGGAAGGCCGCAAGGCCGCCATCGACCGCCTGTCGTCGCGCTACAAGCTGATCGAGGAGCTGCTGTCCGATGGCCGCAGCTATCTCACAGGCGAAAACTTCGCGACGGTCGACGCCTACCTGTTCACCGTCACCAACTGGTCGAACATGCTGAAGGTCGATCTCTCGGCCTTCCCGAAAGTCATGGCTTTCCAGCAACGCGTCAGCGCGCGCAAGGCCGTGCAGGAAGCGATGGTTGCCGAAGGCCTGATCAAGGCAGCCTGACAATTGTCATTCCAGCCGAAGCGCGCAGCGCGAAGAGCTGGAACCCAGGGGCTACGGGCACGGTGCTCGCAGCCCCTGGGTTCCGGGTCTGCAGGGCTTCGCCCTTCCGCCCGGAATGACAATGCAGATTTGTCAGGCTACTGCGCAGGCGCTGCGCGCTCGTGCGCTTCCTTCAGCGTCGGATAGAACTGCATGAAGACGGTGTCGGTCTTGCCTGCATGTTCGTCGTGGCAGGAATAGCAGGCTTGGCTACGCGGGATGGCTGAACCGACCTTCTGCCCGGCGGCATAGCCGTAGAACGTCCACGTGCCCGGCCCGCCCTTTTCGTCCTTCACGTGCAGCGAGCGGCCCACGACCGCCCCCTGCGTCTTGCCGCCCTTGGCGGGGGCCACCTCGGTCACGGGCAGGCGCACTTCGAGCGCCATGATCGTGCCAACCGGGAATTTCCCCGTATTCACGTAAGCCTCATAGCTGTCCGGATCGAGCCGCACCGCGTTCAGCGTCGTGCCGCCATCGCCCTCGTAGGAGAGCGCATAGGTCGTGCCGACAGTCGGCCAGCGGTCCATGTTCTGCGGAATGATGATCTTGCCATCGGCGTCATAGCTCGGCCCCGCAAAGGCCGCAGCCGCGATGGAGGCGGCAGCCACGAGGCTGGCCGCAATCGGAAGAAGGCGTTTCATGTTTCACGTCCCGTATCTGGCTCCCTTGTGCCGGGAGCTCGTTTTCGACCCGGACGCCAGTGAGCCTTCAGCGCGCTCCCGACGCAAGTGGCCGCCACCCGCGTTTGCAGACAAAGAGACACCCAATCAGGACACCGCGCCTGCCCTCACGCAGGCTTGAGGAGAGGCGTCAGCGCCCCTCCTCCGTCGCGTTGGCCTGCACCACCTGTCCGGCCCGCTCCTGCGCGCGGGCGCCGGCGAGGATGCCTTCCATGGCGTAGTTGCCCTCGTGGCAGGCGTACTCGTAGGAGGGCTGTTCAGAGCGGTTGAACGCCATCTCGCCCTTCCACGCCTGTGTATACTGCGAGGGATCATCCACGGTGAACTCGTAAACGATCTGCTTGTCGTCCCAGCGTGAGAAGCGCTCGGTCAGCGTGCCATCCTTGGAGATGTAGCCGCGTTGTTGCGGGTGGACGTTGCGCGTCTCCACGACCAGCGCGTCGCCCTCATACCAGCCGACGGAATCGCCCAGCCACTGCTTGATCACGCCCGGCTTGAAGCTGGCGCGCGCTTCAGTCGCGCTGTCGAAGATCCGCACGACGCGCGCATCGTGCACCATCTCCACCAGGATCATCGCGTAACCCGGCGACTGCACGATCTGGTAAGTGTTGTTGTACAGCACGTTCGTCATCACCGGTCCGCCGGTGTTGCCGAAGCCGATGATGCACCGCTCGCCCATCGGCCGCGTCTCGGGATTGTCATAGCTGCCAAAACCGCCGCCCGAATTGCGATCCACCGCACCGGGCCCCTGCACTGTGCCTGTCGGCGCCGCTGCGCCCGTCGGTCGTGGCGGCGCAGCCGCCGGTCGCGCTGCAGCCGCAGCGCCAATGCGCGGGATGCGGCCGGTCGCCGGCTCCACGATCCACGACGAGCGCGGCTCGCCCCTCACCAGCGCCACATGCTTGCCCGGATCGACCCAGAACGCGTTGTAGCCCCCGCCCGACAGCAGGTCGGACCCATCC
>Ga0208492_1001627_pt1 | contig 13203 bp, 11 predicted proteins | sample Subbioar_CSW14AB_FD_184820 | JGI IMG/M metagenome (GOLD analysis project Ga0208492, IMG submission 184820) | Serpentinite rock and fluid subsurface biosphere microbial communities from McLaughlin Reserve, California, USA - CR12Mar_CSW14AB (SPAdes) | ecosystem: Environmental > Terrestrial > Deep... | reverse complement strand
GGCGTATAGACGGCGAAGCTACGAACAAGCTCGTCTACGCGATTTGGAGAGCACCACCCCGACGCGCAGCGGCCCGTGATGGCGCGGACGGAGTCGAACCCAATCGATCACTCGGCGGCGGCGAGCTTGAGGATCATCGGGGCGACGACGAGCAGCATGATGCAGAAGAACAAGAGGAACAGCGGCGCGACCATGGCCACGCCAGCCTTGGCCGCGAGCTCCTCGGCGCGGACCGAACGGCGCATCCGGGCGATGCCTGCCTGAATCTGCAGTACATCGGCGACCGGGTTGCCGCGCTCCTCGGCCTGGATGACCGCGTTGACGAACTCGGTCACCTGATCGCTCGGCACGCGATTCATGAAGTCGGTCAGCGCCTGTTTGCGGGTGCGTCCGAGCTGCAGCTCCTGGAGGATGCGGGTGAACTCCTCGACGAGCGCGTCGCTCGAGTCGCTCGACTTCTCGACGACCTGGCGAATTGCTCCTGGGAAGTCGAGACCGGCGCTCATGGCGAGGGCCATCAGGTCGACGACGAACGGCAGGCCGCGGTTGACCTGTTTGAGGCGCCGCTGCGCCTCGCCGCTGATGAGCAGGTAGGGGAACGACGCGAAGAGCGGGCCGCAGATCGCGACCATCAAGCCGCCGACGCCGGTGATGACCCCGGCGACACCGCCCGCGAGCAAGCCGCCGAAGAACGAGACGATGCTCAGACCGACGTACTCCTCGGGGGTGAGTCCGAGCCAGTCGCCAGCCAGGCCCAGCTGGGTGTCGAGGGCCTTTCGAAAGTCGTCCGAGAGGATGCCGCTCACGCGCACGCCGAACCAGCGAACGAGCGGCTCGAGGGATGCCCACGAGGGGGTGTTTTCGATGGCGCGGCGGCGCTTGAGGCCCCGCATGCCGAGCCGCGAAGCGACGCGTGTCGGCGCCGAGGCGAGCGAATACGTGAGCAACGAGAGCGCGAGGCCCGCGCTGCCCGCGACGGCGTAGCGGAAGGTCTCGTACCCGAGGTTCACAGGTCCACCGAGAGGATCTTGCGCGCTACGACGAGCGACGCGATCCAGAAGAGCGAGGCGATGATGACCAGGATGTACCCGATCACGCTCTCGGTCAGCGGCGAGAAGTAGCCGGGCGACACCGCGTTGATCATGAACACGAGGCCGAACGGGAAGATCGCCAGCACCCACAGCTGCATCTTGCCTTCGGCGGTCTTGGTGCGGACGACGCCCTCCAGGCGCTTCATCTCGCGCAGCGAGTTGGCGATGGTGTCGAGGATCTTCGGGAGGTTGCCGCCGACCTGTCGACCGACGAGCACCGCCGAGAGCGCCGTGTCGAGCTGCCGGCTACCGACACGGCTCGCCATGAGCAAGAGCGCCTGATCGAGCGTGGAGCCGACGCGCATCTCCTTGTTGGCGAGCTCGACCTCCTGCCGCAGCGGCTCGGGGATGATCGTCGCCACCGACTTGAACGCGTCGCCGATGCTCGGGGTCGACTTGAGCGCGTTCGCCAGCGCGAGGATGAAGCCGTCGATCTGCTCTTCGATCGCCTCGATGCGCTTCTGACGCATGCGCTCGATCTGGAGCGCAGGCAGCACGATCACGCCTGCGGCGAACAGCCACCACACCGGCAGATCGGCGAGCAGGCCGAGCGCAAAACAGAGGAACACGCCGGCGAGCTGTGCGTAGGCGATGGTCTCGGGCGGGCTGAAGATGAACATGCGCCGCAGCTGCCGTCCGAGGAACGCGACGTAGCGTCCCCAATAGCGGCGGGGCAGGCCTGCGGGGTCATTGACGATCGCGAACGTCGCCAAGGCCAGCGCGATGATGAACAGCGGAAGGCCGATCCACTTGGCGTAGAGCGTGGGGATGGGGAGCTTCACAGGAACGGCTCTCCCTTCTTCACGAGGCCCATGACGATGAAGGTGTCGAGGAACGACGGCAGGTAGCCCGTCGCGCGGAACTCACCGAGCACCTTGCCGCCCTGACCGGTGCCGGTGCGGACGAACTCGAAGATCGGACGGAGCTCGACGTCGCCGTCGTCGTCGATGCCCACGACCTCGGTGATCGAGGTCACCTTGCGGGTGCCGTCCGAGAGGCGTGACTGCTGCACGATGACGTGCACGGCGCCGGCGATCTGCTCGCGGATCGCGCGCGAGGGGAGATCGAGCCCGCCCATGAGCACCAGCGTCTCGAGGCGTGCCACGGCCTCGCGCGGGCTGTTGGCGTGGGTGGTGGTGAGCGAGCCGTCGTGGCCGGTGTTCATCGCCTGGAGCATGTCGAGCGCTTCACCGCCGCGGCACTCGCCGACGACGATGCGATCGGGACGCATGCGGAGCGCGTTCTTCACGAGGTCGCGGATCGTGTACTCGCCGCGGCCCTCCATGTTCGCCGGCCTCGTCTCGAGCGAGACGACGTGCGGCTGCTTGAGCTGGAGCTCGGCGGCGTCCTCGATGGTGACGATGCGCTCGTCGCTCGGGATGGCGCCCGAGAGGATGTTGAGCAGCGTGGTCTTTCCGGAGCCGGTGCCGCCCGAGATGACCACGTTCTTCTTCGCGAGCACGGCGCGCTCGAGGAATCGGCCCATCTGTTCGGTGAGGCCGCCGAACGAGATGATCTTGTCGAGGGTGAGCGGGATCTTGGCGAACTTGCGGATCGTGATGCACGAGCCGCGGAGGGCGAGCGGACGGATGACCGCGTTCACGCGCGAGCCGTCTTTGAGGCGCGCGTCGACCAGCGGCGAAGATTCGTCGATGCGCCGACCGAGCGGCGTGACGATCCGCTCGATGACGGCGCGGACGCGCTCGTCGTCGGTGAACCGCGCGTCGCTTCGCCGCAAGCGACCACCTTGCTCGACGTAGATGGTCTCGGGATCGACGACCATGATCTCGCTGATGGTCGGGTCGGCGATGAACCGCTCGAGCGGACCGAGGCCGAGCGCCTCGTCGGCGAGCTCGCCGACCAACGCGTCCTTGTCGACGCCTGCGGGGATGCGCGCCTCGAGGTTCTTCACGATGCGCCGCAGGGCGGTCAGCACGCGCGGGCGCATCGAAGGGTCGTCGAGCTTGGCAGCGTCGATCGTCGCGAGGTCGAGGTTCTCGAGCAGCGCCTTGTGGATCGCGCGCCGGAGCTCGATTTCAGGGTTGACGGCGCCGACCTGGCCCGTCGCATCGGCCGACGGCTTCGGCGCGGGCGGTGCCGGCCCGACGGTCGGCGGCGAGATCATCGCGGTGGGGCGGGCGGGCGCCGTCGCCGGAGACACTGTGGCCGGGGATAGGGCCGGGGACATGGTGACCGGCGCGATGCTCGTGGGCGCGGGCGGGGCCGCGGGCCGGGCCGGTGGAGCCGGAGGCTTGGCAGCCACCGGCACGGCCGTGGCCTGATCGACGATCACGCTCGGTGTGGCCCCCGCCTGCTGCGCGGGGAAGATCTGCAGCGTGAACGCGCCGATGACCAGCGGCGTGCCATACGGCGCGTCGAGCATCTGCCGACGAAGGACGGTCTCGCCCACCATCGTCCAGTTGCTCGAGACGTCTTCGACGCGGAACAGCGCATCGCCGCACGCGACCCGCGCGTGTTGGCGCGAGATTCCGTCGCCCTCGAGCATCAGCGAGCACTGCTGACCCCGCCCGATGACGATGGGCTGATCGGCGCGCAGGCGCTGCGAGCGCGTGCCGCCGTCGGGGCCCATGACGAAGACGTCGATCAACATGGTCATCAGTCGTCAGTCATCAGTCGTCAGTCGAGAGGAGAAGAGAAGAGAGAAGAAGAATTCACCACGGAGGCACGGAGGCACGGAGAAGACGTGAGTGCTGCCGCGTGCTTCGCGTCAGCATGCCGTTGCCCACGCGGGCCGGGATGACGTCGACGCTCACGAGAGTGGGCGAGACGCAACGGAGGCGATCGGCAGACACTCTCGACCTCCGAGTCTCCGTGCCTCCGTGGTGCATTCTCGGGTCTCGTTGCTCGAGTGTTTCCGCCATGTGCCCGGCTTGGTGGTGGGAGTGGGCTACTTGCTCTTCTTGGGCGCGGGCGCCTCGGGGAGCTCTCCAGGGTCGAACTTCTTCGGGGCCTTCTCGTACGCGTTCGGGATGGGCGAGCCGAGCACGGGCGTGCCGCTCCAGGCCTCGTATTGTTTGAGCGTCTCGTTGACCATCTCGATGGCCGGTTTGGTGCTTGGCTCGACGACGCTCGGGATGATGAACACCGCGCCTTCGACCTCGGCCGACTCGTTCTTGTTGGTCCCGAAGAGCACGCCGATGATCGGGATGTCCTTCAGCAGCGGGATGCCGACGGCACGCTTGCGCTCGTCTTGGGTGTGGATGCCGCTGAGGACGAGCGACTGCCCGAGCTTCATGTGGACCACGGTCTGCAGCTTGGTCACGGTGCGGCCCGGCAGCGGGATGTTGCCGACGCCCGTGGCCGGCGTGAGATCGCTCACGTCGGCGATGACCTTCACCTCGAGCTCGCGGCTCACCGGATCGAAGAACGGCTGCACGGTGACGTTGGTGCCGAAGCTGATCTTCTGGATGGTGCTGGTGAGGCCGTTGGCGACGGAGAAGTTCTGCTCACCCCCGGCGTCGAGCATCGCGTCGGTGCCGTTGGTGGTGATCACCGTCGCCTGCTTGAGGACCTTCGCCCAGCCATACGCCGAGGCGATGTCGAGCCCAGGGAGCGGCTGGTTGACGATGTTCGTGACGGCCGTGTTGGTGCCCGTCACGAAGTCCCGGCCGAAGTTCGACTGGATGTATTCGCCGCCGATGCGACCGGGGTAGCTGATGCCGAGCTGATAGCCCGACTCCTTGGCGTACTGGACGAAGAAGAAGTCGATCCGGATATTGGTCCGGTCCTTGGTCGCGCCGATGCCGACCAACGATTCGACCTGCCCGCCGTACACCGAAGCGATCTGTTGGATGCGCTTGACGTCGCTCTCGGCGGCGACGCTGCCCTCGATGAAGAGGCGCGAGCCGACGCGACGCACTTTGACGCCCGTGTAGCCCTCGAGGAGCTGCTTGAGCTCGTTCTCGACGATCGCAGGGCTGCGCGCGAAGACGTTGATCGTCCAGGTGACCTCCTGGCCGTTCTTCTTGATCAACAGGAGTGACGTGGAGCCCGCCTTCAAGCCGACGACGACGAACGCGCCGGCGTCGGTGGTGAGCTTGACGTCGACGATGCCTGGCGTGCCCTCGGAGTAGTTCTTGACGTCGCCTGCCGGGATCGTCTTGTTCTCGCCGACGGCGATGTTCAGCTCCTGGTTCTCCGCAGCCGGGGTGTCCTTCACTCCGGCGGCACCACCTCCGCCGCCCTTCTTCTGGGCGTGGGCGACGTCGGGAAGGACGGGGACGACCAGGAGCGTCGCCAGGAACATCGGAATGGCGCGGATGGTCTTGCGCATCACTGGCCTCCTCCGGTGGCGGACGGGATCTTCACCGGTCCGGTCGGCGTCTTGCGGAAGTCCTGGACGGTCTTGCGCGTCTTGCTGTCGGTCAGCAGGGTCGAGTTCAGGTCGGCGAGGCTGTCGGTGATGCGCACGTCGTCCGGGTTGCGGAGGGCGACCGAAATACGGCCCTTCTCGGCGGCGAGCGAGAGCAGCTGGGCTTCGGGCAGGGTGAGGCTCAGGTTGAGCAACAGGTCCTGCGACGACGGCGAACCGCCCTGCTTGGTCGTGTCGATGGCGCTGGTGTCGAGGCCGACGGCGAGCACCATCACGTTCTGGAGCAGCACGATCGACTGACGCTGGGTGGAGCCCTCGACCGGGAACGTGGCGATGACGTCTACCCGGTCGCCCGGTCGCATCAGCGCGAACGACTTGTCGTCGTTGGCGGCGCGCACGCCGACCGCGCGCATGCCCGGCTGCACGAGGGAGCTGAGGTCACGCTTGTCGTCGGCCGTGATCGCCAGGTCAGTCCACATCAGCGTCTGTTGCGCCTGCAGCGGGGTCGACATGCGGAGCCCGACGACGCGGGTCTTCTCGGCCTCGCGGACCGCGCGGGTCTCGACGTAGGCGGCAGGGACGATCCGCGTGGCGAGCATGTCGTCGGTGACGACGGTGCCGGGTTCGATCTGCTTGCGGGCGACCAGGAGCTTCACGGGAGCGCCGCCGGAGGCCTCTTCTTCGAACTTCTTCAAGTAGGCGAAGAGGAGGAAACCACCGAGGAGCGCCATGATCATGGCCGCGATCAGGGCGGAGCGATTCACGTCGGGAAGGATAGGCGAGTCGGAGGGTGAGCGGGGGCTAAACAAGGTCGAAGGTCGAAGGTCGAAGGTCGAAGGGAGCCAGGCCAAAAACGCCGAGGTCCGAGCTGAGCGAGCTCTGCCTGGCGGCAGCTCTCGTCTCGCTCGGACCTTCGACCTTCGACTTTCGACGTTCGACCGAGGCGCGTCAGCGCCCGATCACGGGGCGGTGCATTTGCGCGGCGTGCAGCCGTAGAGGCCCTTCTCGACCTTGTCGATGCAGCTCGCCGACCACGCGATCGTGCAGCAGTACGGGTCGTTGTCGCAGATCGCCTTGATGCAGGCGCCCCCCTGGGTGTCCTTGGTGCAGCCGGCGGTGAGCGGCGTGCCGTTGGTGCAGACGTCGTGGTCGCAGAGCACGGGACCCGCGTCCGGGTCGACGCCGCCATCCGGGCCGCCGGTGCTGGTGCCGCCGAAGCAGCTCGGCGCCGGGGACTTCACGGGCGTCGGCAGCGGCTCGTCGGGCGCCGCGGTGCACGTCGCGCCGGAGCCCAGCGGGAACGACCCGGTGAACGCCGCCACCGGCGTCTGCAGGTCGAACAACATGCACTCCTTCTCCCACTTGTAGAGACCGAACACGTTGAGCTTCGCGTGGGCCTTGGCGCTCACACCGGCGAAGGCGTTGCCGCTGACGTCGCCCGTCAGCTTGCTCGCGTCGCAGCGGGCCTTGGCGTTGAGCGAGGCGTACGCCTCGGCGAGGATCTCGCCGGACGCGACGTCGTACAGATTGAGCCGCATCTCCGGCTTGATCGCGCACCGCAGGCCCATGTCGTTGGTGATGGTCCAGGTGGGTCCGAGCTTCTCGAGCGACTCGGTGTGATCGAAGACGGGCGTGATGGAAGAGCCGTCGTAGCGCGCGCCGACCGAGACCGACGCGCTCGCCTTGCCGCCGACGACGACACGGGTCTCGCCGCCCCACTTCATGTCGCATTCGACGACGGCCTTGAACTCGATGTGGGCCGGGACCGACAGGGGACCGAACTTGAAGCTCGGGAGCTTGATCTTGTGATCCGCGACGGTCGTCGTCGGCTTGCCGAAGACCTTCTTCGCGATCAGGGCGGCGACGTCGTCGCCCGTCGCCGTGCCGGTGAGCTTGAACGACGCATCCACCTCGGCGACGGCATCGAGCTGGCCGGTCGCGATGACGTGCGCTTCCTTGACGAGCCCCTTGAGGCTGAAGCCCGAGAAGCCGAACTTGGCGCCGACGTCGAACTTCGGGCTGAAGTCGAGGGTGCCCTTGGTGAGCACGACGTTGGCGTCGTAGCCGAGGGTCTTGCCGGGAGAGAGCTCGACGCTGCCCTTGTTGGCGAAGAGTGTCTTGCCCGAGAAATCGAGCACCTTGATCGTCTTGCCGCCCTTGAACGCGGAGGTCGGCTCGGCGACCGCGGACGGGTCGTCGGGGACGATGCTCGGCACCTCGAGGACGGTGTTGAACTCGCCCTCCTTCACCACGTCGCCGAGCTCGGCCTGCTCGGTGTCGACGATGACCTTGCCGCCCTCTTCACGGACCGCGGTGACGCGGCGGAGGAAGCCCCACTTGTTCGGCGAATCGACCGTCTCGCCCGCGTCGCCGACGAGCACGTCGCCGACCTTCGGCAGGGTCGGGTGCGTCGTCTTCGGGAGCTGCAGCTGGCCCGGGAGCACCGTGACGTCGTTGGCCTGCTTCGCGTCGAGGATGGTGACCCCGTCGACGAGGATCACGCCGCCTACCGAGCCCGCGGGAGCCGGGGCGTCGCTGCTCGATCCGCACGCCATCGCGGCGGAGAACGCGACCAGCGACGAGAACGCGAAGGCGGTGCGAAGGACGCGACGGCTCATGATGGGGACCTCGGGAAGGTGAAGAAGACGCGACGAAACGATCGACTCGAAGGGAGAAAGTGCCGGCGTGCTACCTGCACGCCGGCCGATCCGACGGGGGCGTGTCGGAGCCTGAAACTCACGACGCGAGCGAGACTATTTGGCGGTGCCGTTGATGCCGCCGACCGAGCCGGCCTGCTGATCGATCTTCTCGCGGACCTTGCCGCCGAAGATCTTGAACCCGGCGATCGCGATCAGCGCGACTACACCGACCAGGATGATGTACTCGACCATGTTCGCGCCGCGTCGATCGGCGATGAAGGAGCGGGTCTTCGGGTTCGGTTGGAGCATGCGCGGTGCCTCGCAGTTCCGTGATTGCGCAGATCGTGCCATGTCACTGGAACGCTGAAAACGTGTGAAGTATGCGACATCGCCCTTCACGGCGTGTGACACGCATCGGACGGCGTCACGTCGATGTGACTCTCCCAAAAACAAGAGTGCGCGCAGCCGCAGCCACGCGCACCCAATCGACCGTCGAATCACCTCACGGCGTGGCGATCACCTCCGGGATGGGCAACGGCACCTGGACCGTCGGGATGGTGGTGTCGATGACGCGACCGAACGGTCCCTCGTCCTGGAGGTTGATCGAGTCCCGGTTGCGATCCTCGTCGGTCGTCACGGTTACCCACAGCCAGCCGCTCGACTTCTGGAGAACGAGCGTCTCGGCTGCGTTGGCGCAGGTCACGTGGACGTGGCCGAGGCAGTTCACGAAGCCCGAGCACGACCCTTCCGGCTCGAGACGTGCCGGGCACGTGTCAGGAGCGGCGACGTCGCCGCGTACGCCCGATCGATGACCAAAAGAGCGCGCCGCTCCCTTCCCCCGGGCTCGGGGGCCGACTACCCGTTCCCCCATGGACGCGACACGCGTGCTCACCCGAGCCGATGTCGAGCGCGCGCTCTCGCGCGACGCCGACGCGATGCGTGTCTTCCTCGATTCGATGACTCCGATCGTGCAGGCCCGCGTGGTTAGGGCCCTGCTCCGGCGCCGCGGCAGCGCGGGACGCGACATGCGCCAGGAGATGCACGACCTCGTGCAGACGGTGTTCCTCGCGTTCTTCGAGGACGACGGCCGCGCACTCCGCGCGTGGATGCCCGATCGCGGCCTGAGCCTCGCGAATTACGTCGGTCTACTCGCCGAACGCGAGGTCGCGTCGATCCTCCGGTCGGGTCGACGAAGCCCCTTCACCGAGGATCCGACCGAGGAGGAGGATCTCGACCACGCGACGGGGCCGGCGCCTTCGTTGCACGCGCAAGTCGCCTCCCGCGAGATGCTCGAGCGGCTGCTCGAGGCGCTTCGTTCCACGCTCTCGCCCAAGGGGCTGCGCGTGTTCCAGATGCTCTACATGGAGGAGCGCTCGACCGAGGACGTGCAGAGCGAGCTCGGCATGGGTGCCGACGCCGTCTATCAATGGCGGAGTCGCATCGGCAAGCAGGTCCGCAAGCTGATCGCCGAGCTCGACCCTTCGTCGAGCAAGCTCGCGAGCGCGGAGGTTCGAGCATCATGAGCGACTCCCGACACGACCAACACGACGAGCTCCTCATTCGACTCGGCGCGCTCGCGCGGGAACAGGACGAGGCTGCCGAAAGGGACCCGCGCGCCGAAGCGCTGCTCGCGCCGCTCGACGGAGAATTCCGCGATTCGCTCGCCAGGAAGCTCGGCGCCGCGGAGGCGCGCTCGACGGGGAAGAGCAACGTCGTGCCGCTCCGGCGCGGGCGCGTCGCAACGGTCGTCGTCGCGCTCGCCGCGGCGGCGGCCCTCGTGTTCTTCGTCAGCACCCGGTCGACCGAGCCCGCTCTGCCCGAATACGCGATGACGGCGACCGGCGGCGATCAGGAGGTCCGTTCGACCCACGCGCCCAAGCCTTCGGAGATCAAGCTGTCCACCGGCGGCCGCCTGCAGGTGGTGCTCAGGCCCGCCCAACCGACGAAGCTCGCGGAGGCCCGCGCGTTCCTCGTGCGCGACGGCGTGGCCACGCCGTGGGCGGTCCCGCTCGAGACCTCGGACGAGGGCTCGATTCGCCTCGCTGGCGAGACGAGCAAGTTGTTCCCGAATGGCGCCGGTCGTTGGGGCGTGCTGCTCATCGTGGGGCGCGCTGCCAAGGTGAGCGTCGAACCCGCGACCGCGGCGAAGATGTTCGCGACGGGCACGGGCGACGGCGTGCAGGTCCACCGGCTCGAGGTTACCGTCACTCCATGAGTCGGGCGGGGCGGGTTCTTCTCGCGCTCGGTTCGGTCGTGCTGTCTTGCCGCCGAGCCGATCCGCCGAAGCCCCCGCCGTTGCCGATGCAGGTCGAGGTCTCGGGGTGTGCCGCCTTTCGCGCAGCCCCGAATCGTTGCGAGCTCGACGAGAACCGGATCGTCCGTGTGGTGGTCGGCCCGGGAGCGTTCGCCGTGTCGACCGAGGTCGGTCCCCTCGAGCCGATCGCGCGGGTGCCGGTGGGCGCAGCGGTCCGGCTCACGTTGGCGCTGCCTCCGTCTGCGCGCGAGCTCCGGCTGACCATGCCCCCCGACGCGTCGGGCCCGAGCGTGCGGATCGATCTCTCGCCATCGGTCAGCATCCCGGCGCTCGACTCTGCACGCACGCTGCGCGCCTCGGGCAAGCTCGAGGAGGCCACGCGTGTGCTCGGAGAGTTCCTCGGGACGGCGACCGGTGAGGCGCGGGCCCGCGCGCTCAGCATGCTCGCGCGGATCGAGCTCGCGAAAGGAGCGTCCGACGACGCGATTCGACATTTGCGCGAGGCCATTCCGCTCCACGTGACCGCCGCTCGGGTCTCCGATGTGGCCGATGACGGGTTCGCCTTGTCGCACGCGTTGGTGCAGCACCGTCGTCGCTTCGACGAGGCGCGCGCTGCGCTCGCATCGAGCACCGCCGCCTACCCGGACGGTCGGGCCCGCAGGCCGTTCTACCTCGGGGAGCTCGCCTTCGAGACGGGGGACCTGCGCTCGGCGGCGCGCGCGTTCCGCGAGGCGCGCGCCGAGGCGATTCGTCTGGGGATGCGGAAGCTGCAGCGGATCGCCGAGCAGTCGCTCGCGCTGGCGCTGCAGGCGAGCGGCCGAGCCTCGGAGGCCTCGGCGCTCCTCGATGCCGTGCTCGCCGATTCCGAGCTCTCGCCATGCGAGCGAGCCGATGCCCTCACCAACCGCGGCTGGATCGCGTTGCTCGTGCGCGAGACGGGCGGCACTGCGGTCGCCGAGAAGGGGCCCGCCCTCGGCGGATCCCCGATCGACCCGGAGTCGCCCACGCGGGAGGCGCTCGCGCTGGTCCGCAAGCACTGCAGCGATCCGCAGGACGAGGCGAACCTGCTCGTGAACCTCGCGCTCGCGGCGGTGCAGACCAAGAACGCCGCCGCGGCCCGCGTACACCTGGCCGACGCCGAGGCTCTGCTCGCGAAGTCGGCGGCGGGCGCAGGCACCATCGCGCTATGGGCGCTCGAAATCCGAGGACGCGCGGCGCTCGCGTCGGACGATCCGCGCGAAGCGCTCCTGGCGTTCACTCGTGAGGAGCAGTTGGCCGAGGCGTCGACTGCGCGCGAGCTCGCTTGGCGGGGCGCCGTGGGCAGCGGGGAGGCGCTCGAGGTGCTCGGACGGAACGACGCGGCGTCGGCTGCCTACGCACGGGCCGAGGCCTACCTCGACGCGTTGTCGCTCGACGTCCCTCACGGCGACGGACGAGACGCGTTCCTCGGCGACCGGGAGCGCAGCGCGCGTCAGCAGGTCGACCTGCTCGTTCGGCTCGGTCGAGCCAAAGAGGCGCTCGAGGTCGCGCGGAAGGCGCGACGGCGTGCGATCGCAGCGACCGCGCGGAGCGGCGTCTTGAGCGCGCTGCCTTCGGCCGATCGCGCGAAGTGGGAGCGTGCCGTCGGCGTCGTGCGCGCGGAACGCGAGGCCATCGATCGCGAGGCCGCGTCGGACTGGAAGCTCGCGGCCGATCGACTCGCGCCGGTCCTCGCCGCCCGAAAGCTCCGCGAGGCGAAGCTCGAGACCACCATCGACGAGGCGCTCGCGGTCATTGGCCAGAGCATGAGGGAAGGCACGCCGCGTCCACTCGACGAGGGCGAGATGTTGCTCGCGTTCCACCCGATCCGACGCGGGTTCGCCGTGTTCGCCGCCGATGCCACGGGCGTCGAGGCGCACACGCTCGAGCGGCTCGATGGGTCGGCCCTCGCCGATGCGATCCTCTTGCCGATTCGCCCGCGGCTCCTGGTCGCGAAGCGGATCCGCGTGCTTCCCTACGGGCTCACCCACGCGATCGACGTCCATGCGTTGTCCTTCGAAGGCGCTCCGCTCGTCGCACGAGCGCCGGTGACCTACTCGCTCGACGTCCCGTCGCCGGAAACGCCCAAAGCCGGCGACTCCATGCTCCTGGTGGCCGATCCCACCGGCGATCTACCGGCCGCACGGGCCGAGGCGAAGACCCTCGCCGCGCTGCACCCGCAGGGGCTGCAGTCGCTGCTCGGCGAGCAAGCCACGAGCGTGCTGGTACGCGCCGCGCTGCCCAAGGTCGATCGGTTCCACTACGCGGGCCACGGGAGCTCCGCGGGCGAGGCGGGTTGGGAGAGCCAACTCCCCCTGGCTGGAGGCGCGCTCACGGTCGAGGACGTGCTCGCGCTGCCTCGGGTGCCGGCGTGGGTGATGCTCTCGGCGTGCGAGGGAGCGAAGACCAACGCACGCGCCGAAGGCCTCGGAGTCGCGCAGGCGTTCGTGCTCGCGGGCTCGATGGGCGTGGTCGCCGCCACCCGTGACGTCGCCGACTCCACCGCGCATGCGCTGGCGCGACATCTGTACGGTGACGTCGAACCTGCTGGCACGACGGACGCGGCGTCGTTGCTCCGGACGGGTCAGCTCGCCTTGCGCACCTCGGCGCCTTCTGCCGATTGGGCGGCATTTCGCGTGTTGACCCCCTAGAGCACTTCTCACCCGGATCGATCCGAAGGGATTCCCGTTCCCCCCGGCTTGAAAAGCCGGGGTCCTATCGCTCGTTTCGATTGAAGCCCGCTCCCGCGGGCTCCTTTGCGCAGGTCCTCGGCGGAGTCGCGATTCGCCGCTGGTTCCACGCAAGGAGCCCGTAAGGGCTTCAAGCTGAAGACGCGTGCGTTCGTGAGGTTCGCGAAGGGGCCCCGGC
>Ga0208492_1001626_pt1 | contig 13214 bp, 11 predicted proteins | sample Subbioar_CSW14AB_FD_184820 | JGI IMG/M metagenome (GOLD analysis project Ga0208492, IMG submission 184820) | Serpentinite rock and fluid subsurface biosphere microbial communities from McLaughlin Reserve, California, USA - CR12Mar_CSW14AB (SPAdes) | ecosystem: Environmental > Terrestrial > Deep... | reverse complement strand
CGAGCGATAGGGCCCCGGCTTTTCAAGCCGGGGGGAACGGGAATCCCTTCGGATCCATCCGGGTGAGAAGTGCTCTACCCGCCACCGTGCACGATCGAGCCGAAGCGGAACGGCGATGGGCCGGCATGGACCCCACCGAACCCGCCGCGGGCACGCGCATAGAACGACGGCTCGTCGAGCACCGTGCGCCGGGGCGCGATCGTGAGCACGCGTTCACCGAGCTTCGCGCTGAAGTCGCCGTCCGGGAGCGCCGTGAGCCACGCGAGATCGACCATGCTGACCGACACGCCGTTCTCGACGTAGGCGCGGAGGATGGGGTGGAGGTCCTCTTCCTCCTGTTCGGTCTCGTCGAGGCTCTCGACCACGTAGATCACGCGACGAATCTGGTGGTTCGCGAGCACGTGCGGTGCAGGCAGGTCGGCCGCTCCGAGGACGTAGCGGTTGTCGTAGACGCCGTCGTCCGGCGCGTCGAAGCGAAACGCGAGCCTCCATGCGTCGAGGAGAAACACCGGTCGGGCGTGGAGATCGGTGGCGCTCGGCAGGCGCGGCACGCGTGCGAGCATCGCGGCGAGCGTCTCTTCGGCGGGAATGAGCTCGTTCGGCGCTGGCCAGTGGTGGAACGTCGGGACGAGCGCGATCGACTCCTTGGCGCGCTGACTGAGCGCGGCCCCGAACGCAACCGACGCAGCGCCGCGGAGATCGACCAGGAGCAGTGTGCCGTCGGGCAGACCGACGGCGCCGAGGCGCGCGGCGGCCAGCTCGGCCTCGTGCACCACGTCGAGCGCGTCGATGTCGGGGAGCTCGCGCATGCCGGTCACCCCCTCGAGCGACGCGAGGAGCGTCATCTTCTGGTAGCGCGACCAGTGCAGCCCGGGCGGGAGCTGCCAGCGCGCGTAGAGATCGGCCGTGGGCGGCACCGCGACCATGCGCGAGGGCGGCACCGACTCCGACCAGTAGGCGACGCTCACCGCCGGCGTCCATGGGCGGAACGCGCACGCCGCGGAGAACAGCGCTGCCGGGGCGAGGAGGAGCGCGCGGCGGATCATGATGCGACGAACACCGGGACGCACAGAGCGTCGTGCGAGGCGTGCGACGTCGGCGTGATCCGCGCGAAGTACCCGCAGAAGCGGCCATCGAGCACGTACGCGCCGAGCGTGAGGAACCGCTCGCCGTGGACCGAACGGAGTCGGCGCTGCGGGACGAACGTCTGCGCGATCCAGCGCTCGCCCGCCGCGACTGCAACGAGCACTTCGTCGACGAGCCCGCGCCACTCGGGATCGGTGGCGAGCGCGCCGACGAACACCTGATCGCCGACGCGACCAAGCGCACGCTTGATCACCCAGGAAACCCGGCCCGCGAGGAGCGCGTCGCGCCCGATGCTCTCGACCTCCCACGAGTCGGGGACGAGATCGGTGAGCTCACCCGCCGCCGTCGCCCGCGCGAAGGCGAGCTTCGACTGCGCGAAGATCTGCGCGAAGCTGGACACGGTGCGCAACGTGCCTGCCTCGATCGCCCGGGCGATCGGCGCGACGTTCTCCTGTCCCTCCATGGTCTCGGTGGGGAAGAACCGGTAGAGCACGTCGACGCGCGTGTGGCCGATCACGATGTGCCGACCCTCGGCGCACGGAACGACGGGCAGAGCAGGATCACCTCCGAGAGCACCGCCCGCGCCCCCGTGCCGCTCAACGCCTGCCGCTGCCACGGATCGAGTGCGCAGCCCTCGACGATGACGCTCGCGATGCGACGGGGAACGACGACGCCATCGAGCGACGGGGGCTCGTCGACGCCGCCACCGCAGGCAATTGCGCTCAGCGCGACGACGAAACCCAACCAGGGCCAGCGCATCATGGTCCTCCCTCCCATCGCAAACCGGCGAGACCGCCGTTGAGCCAGCCGTGCTCGTAGAGGGTCGGGCCGGCGAACAGACATACCCGCGACACCGGATCGAGCCGGCGACAGAGCTCGCCCTCTGCGCGAAGCGTGAACGTCGACGCGGTGGCCGAGAGCTCCGCCGCCTGACCGGCGGCCGCGACCTGTCCGCCCATCGCGGTCCACCCGACCCCTGGCCGCACCAGCACCTGCCACTGAAGGCGTCGGTCCTTCCCGCGCACACCCAGGCCGGGGAGGAGCAGGGTCCAGTGGGACGTGGTCCACGGGTGGAGCTCGGCGATCGAGCCGTCGACGCTGGTGCGCACCCGACGATAGGACCCGATCGAGGTACCGACACTCGCGCCAGAGAGCGGAAGAACGATCCGATCGTCGACGGTGAAGCCGAAGGCTACCTGTACGCCGAGCAACGCGAGGGCGCCGGGGACGACGTGCTCGCCCTTGGGCACGGCACGTGTGTCGGTCTCGACCGCCTCGCTCTCGAGCATCGGCAGGCGACGGAGCCACTGGCCGTGTACGTCGGCGGCGAACCAGAGCTCGCCCCCGCCACCACGCGCGCGCGCCTCAGGGGCCTGGGCGAAGAGCCCGAGCCCGACGAAGGAGCAAACCAATCGACGCACGGCGACCGCGCCCTCGCAATCGACGCGCCAACGAGAATCGCACGATTTCTCTGCGCTCCGATTGAATCGCGCGGTGCGTGCTGCCGCGCGAAGCGACAATGTGTCGCGCGCGAGCGACGATTGGAAGAGGTGCGGTCTCGGCGCCGTGTGCTAGAGGATTCCGCACTCTCCATGCCCCGCATCGCGCTCATTCAGCCCCCGGCCTGCGATCCGACCGCGCCCTACCTCGCGGTGCCGATGCTCACGGGCTTCCTCCGCGCGAACGGCGTCGACGTGCTTCCGATCGACGCGAACGTCGAGGCGTTCGACGACCTCCTCGCGGAGGCGCCTCTCGCTGAGTTGCGCGACCGCATCGAGGAGCGACTCCGCCGGCTCGACGCACGCGCGTCGCTCGATCACGTCGAGCAGCTCGAGCTCGCCGCGCTCGTCCGTGCGCGCGGCGATGCGCACGCGGTCCCCCACGGCATTTCCCGAGCGAAGGCCGCGCTCCGCGACGAGGCGACCTTCTTCGACCCCGACGCGTACGCCTCGGCGGTGCGAACGGTCGACGCCGCGTTGCAGGTCGTCTCCGCGGCCCACCATCCGCTGCACCTCGACTTCACCGCGTATCGAACGCCGCTCGGCCTCTCGTCCGCGCGCGAGATCGCGCGCGCCAGCGAGCGCGATCAGAACCCCTTTCACGACTGGCTCGAGCAGACGCTCGTCCCGCGCCTGCGCGAGGCGAGGCCCTCCATCGTCGGGATCTCGGTCTGCTTCCCCGGCCAGCTCCAGCCCGCGTACGCGTTCGCCCACGCCATCAAGCGCGCGTTGCCGGAGGTGCACCTCACGTGGGGCGGCCCCGGGGTCACGCAGATGCTCCTTCGGCTCGAGGGAGACCGCCTCGCGCACGCCCTCGGTCCGTTCGATTCGGCGTGCCTCTTCGAGGGTGAGCACACGCTCCTCGAGCTCGTGCGCGCGATCGACTCGGAGGGAGAGAGTGCCGGCGTCCTACCTGCACGCCGGCCGATCGACTCGGAGGGAGAGAGTGCCGGCGTGCTACCTGCACGCCGGCCGACCGACGACGGCCGCTCGCTGCGTGAGCTCGGGAACGTCGTCGTTCGCGACAAGCTGATGGGCGCGCGCTGGACCTCGCGCCATGGCATGGAGGACCTCCGCGCCCTGCCGGCGCCCGACTTCGATGGCCTCCCGCTCGACCGCTACTTCGCGCCCAAGCTCGTGCTTCCCTACGATCCCACGCGCGGCTGCTATTGGGGCAAGTGCACCTTCTGTCACTACGGGCTCGCCGAGGTGGGGACCGCGACCTACCGCGAGCGCGACGTCGCCGTCGCCGTCGGGCACCTCCGCGATCTCTCGGCCAGGTACGGGACGCGTCACTTCTACCTGTCGCAGGACTCGGTCGCGCCGAAGACGCTGGTGAAGCTCGCCGGTGCAATCGCCGACGCGGGGCTCTCGATCCGCTGGGCGACGGACCTCAAGCCCGAGAAGTACCTCACCGCCGAACGCGCCGAGGTCCTCCGCGCAGGCGGCGCTGTCGCGTGCGCGCTCGGCGTCGAGTCCGGGTCCCCGCGCGTCCTTCGCCTCATCGACAAGGGCGCTCCCATCGAAGTCGTCGGCGACGTCGTCGGTCGACTGTCCGGAGCCGGAATCGCCGCCGAGGCGATGTGCTTCACCGACTTCCCCACCGAGACGCACGCCGACGCGTGCGCGACGCTCGACTTCCTCGCCGATCACCGTGAGGACATCGCCGTGTACATCGTCGGCGAGTTCGGGCTCACGCATGGCTCGCTCGTCGCGCAGTCGCCGGAGCGCTTCGACATCCGCGAGACGTGGGAGCTCGCCGGCGACGAGCTCGGGCTCGGCGTCTTCTTCGAGCCCGCGCGCCCCTGGAAGAGCGACGACGAGCGCGCCGACATCGACGATCGGCTCGCCACGCTGTCGAGCGACTGGGCGCTCCGCTCCTATCCGTGGGCGGGCGCGGTCTCCACCGCGCACACGATCCTCTACTACGATCGCTTCGGTCCGAGCGCGTTCCGCGACCTCGCGGCGCGCGGCTTCACCGCACACATCCACGGCGCGCGCACGTTCGAGGGCGAGCTCTCGTTCGATCCCGCGGCCGCGTCCCGGGCCGAGGAGCGCGAGGGCGCCATCTGGGGAGAGCTCGTGAACGACCAGCGGCAGATCGGGCGCGAGTCGTACGACACGCTCGCCGCGCGCGCGCCTCGGCTCCGACGGAGCAGCAAGCCCATTCGCCTCGCGTTCACGGCGGGCGAGGCTCCGGTCCGCGTGAGGTCACGCACGCCGGGCCGGCGGCCGTCGCACGCGCCGAACGCGACGCGCCTCGGTCAGCGCTGATCGGTCTCGGAATCGGATCGAACTGTCGTCAGCTCGGCGCCTTCTTGCCGCACACCCCGCCGATGCACTCGTAGCCCGCGGGGGCGTCGCAGCAGTCGGTGGTCTTCTCGCACTTGTCACCGACGGCGGCGCAGGTGCCGGGCGGCGGCTTCATGCAGACCTTGGGGCTCGTGCCGTCGGGGCTCTTGCAGGTGCCGTCGCAGCACTCGAACCCGGCGTCGCAGCCCTCGCCGAGCTTCTTGCAGGGATCGAGCGCCCAGTACCCGCGCATGTTCTGATCGGCGATGTCCTGGCCGGCGAGCCAGAACGCCGGATGGCTCGGGTCGACGCCGGGCTTCGGCGAAGCGTCGATCGCCGTGACCCACAGCTGCTTGCTGCGACAGGGCGTGGCGGCCCAGCTCGGGGTGCCGCAGGTGGTCGGGTCGGAGAGGAGCGTCTTGGTGAGGCGGTTGCCGTACTGACGCTCGCTGACGAACACCATCCAGAAGTAGCCGCCGGTGAGCACCGGGTTGAACGTCGGCTCGTAGGCGAGGTTCTTGTCGATGTCGACGACGCCGCCGTTGACCGCCTTGTCGAGGAGGATGTCGTTCGCGCCGTCGGCGCCGATGAGGTGGATGTTCGCCCGCGTCCCGCGCGTGCGCACCATCGGCCCCTCGCCGTACGCGATCCATTTGTCGTCGGGCGAGAAGCTCGGGAACATCAGCGTCTTGCCGCCGTTCGGCCGGAGCGTCTTCATCGCGCCGAACTTCTTGGTCACCTCGTCGAAAGGCGCGAGCGCGAGATCGGAGAGCGTGTAATCGAGCCAGTTGCCGTTCTTGCGCACCGAGAACGCGACGGACTTGCCGTCGTTCGAGAACGTCGGCGACGCCGCGAGCCCGAACGCCGAAGCGCCGCTCGGTTCGTACGATGTGCCGCTCTTGGCGTCGTACAGCGAAAGGGGTCCGTCGACCTGCCCGGACAGCACCAGCGAGCCGGTCGGCGAGATCGCCTGGAAGCCCGAGTTGCGTCCCGAGGAGTACTTCTCGTTCCCCGTCGCGGCGTCGAAGGTGACCCACGGCGACACGCCGCCCTGGTACGCAGCCGCGATCGTCGAGCCGTCCTTGGAGACGCTGTGGCAGGCGATGCACTCGTGTCCCGCACCCGGCGACGGCTTGAGGAAGTCCTCGAACTTCGCCGCCCCCGGGCGGATGCGCACGACGCGTCCGCCGTTGATCCGCCAGTAGTAGACGGTGCCCTTGAGGTTTCCGTTGGCGATCGTCCACGTCTGCGAGGTGGACTTGAACGCGGTTCCACCAGCGCCACCGGCAAGGCGAAAGAGCGTCATCTTCGCGGTGCCGCCGGTGGTGTTGGTGTCGAGCAGACGCGTCCACGACGCCGCCGGAATCGTCGCCCGCGGGGGCGTTCCGGCCTTGAAGAACTTCACGATCTTGATGCCGGGCTCCTCGAGCTGGAGCGCATAGACGTCGCTGGCGGCGCCCCCGCTCCACATCAGCTCCGGCGCCGCGAGGCCCTTGGGGAACACCGTCGCGTCGTACGGGTAGAGGAGCGAGGTGACCGTCGGATCGCTGGTGATCGCAGAGGTCAGCGACTTCTTCGACCCGTCGTCGAGACCGCTGCTCTCGTCGATGGTGTCCTCGAGCATGACCTCGACGGTCGCGCTCGCGGTCAACGACATGGTCGTGCACTGCACCTTCGCCGTACCACCCGCGCCGCCGCTCGCCTTGAAGGTCGAGCCGGTCATCGACCCGATGTCGATCCGATCGACGTTCCACGTGCAGCTGCCGATCGGGCCCGTGGTGCCGTCGTCGTAGGTCGCGGTGGCGGTGAGGCCGACGGACGCGGACGCGGCGGAGATGTCGCCGTTCTTGACGACGATCGACGATTTGGCCGGCTCGATCGCGAGCGACACCACCTTGCGGTCGCCGACCGTTCCATCGGTGGTGAACCCGCCGCCGTCGCCGGGATCACCCGCGTCGGCGACGCCCGTGTCGGAGTCGACGGCGGCGTTCCCCGGATCCCCGCCGTCGCTCGTCGAGCACGCGGCGGCGATCGCACCGGTTGCAGAGGCCACGAGCACGAGGGAGACGAGATGCAGCCGCATCTCCAATGGCTAGCACGACTCGCAGAAGAACGCGGCCGGCGTGGTCAGACGTCGACCGGCGCCGCACCGCGTCGACGGTACCCCACCGCCACACGAGGAGCGCCCGCCGAGTTCTGATACGTCGCCCGCCAGGCGACCTCGCGGTGCGGGTGCTCCGGCTCGCTCTCGCGGGCGAGCAGCACCACGACCTCGCCGTCGGGCGCGAGTTGGTCTCCGAGCGCGAGCCACGCGGTGGGTGACAGCGTGGCGCGCGAGATCGCGGCGTCGAAGCGAATGCCCGCGTCGGCCAGATGCTCGCCGCGGTTCTCGATGACCTCGACGCGCGCCGTCAGGCCGAGGGTGCCGACGACCGTGCGGAGAAACGCCGCTCGCTTGTGCAACGGCTCGACCAGCTTGACCTCGAGGTCGGGCCGGAGCACCGCCACCGCCACGCCGGGCGCGCCGAAGCCGCTCCCCACATCGACCACGCCCCCACCGTCCCGCGCGATGCGTCCGGCGATCTGCACCGCGTCGATCACGCCGAGATCGGCGAGCTCGACATCGGTCTTGGCCGCCGTGAGATCGATCTTGCGGTTCCACGTCTTGACGAGCTCGAGCCAGCCGCGCAGCTGCGCCACCGCCTGCGTCGGATCGACCACGTGTGCGGCCGCCGCCAGCTGCTCGACGTCACGCTCCGCGTCGGGCACCGCCGGCTCCGGCAGCGGCCAGATCATGCGCGAGGCGATCTCGTCGTGCAGCGTCACGTGCCGCTCACCGGAGATGCTGACGCGCGATGTCCGCCCACGTGCCCGTGGGCTCGAGCTCCAGATAGGTGTGCCACAGCGGCAGCGCGCGACGCTTGTCCCCGAGCTCCTCGTACGCCATCGCGAGGTTGAAGTACGCGTCGGCGAACCGCGGATCGGACTCGATCGCCCCCTGGAAATAGCGAATGGCCACGTCCAGCTCGTGGCGCTCGAGCATCAGGTAACCGAGGTTGTACTTGGCCTCGGGCTGCTTCGGGTCGATCGCGAGCGCCTTGGCGTAGAGCGCCTCGGCGGCCGACTCGTCCCCCTTGCGAAAGAGGATGTTGCCCAGATTCGTGTACGCGATGGCGAGCACCGGGTCGGTCTCGATGGCCTGGCGATAGAGCTTCGCCGCGTCGTCCATCGTGCGAGGGTCCTCGTCGAGCTCGGACGCCTTCTTGTAGAGCTCGAACGCGAGGCGGGCGCGATGTTGCTTCACTGCCGGACGCAGCACGCGGACGACGTCCTCGCGAAGGGCGCGCACGTCGAAATCGAGGACCATCTGGCCGGTGGTGGGCTCGAACGACCCTTGGGTCGACTTGACCACCACCTTGGCGCCGTCGCTCACCACCTTGAGCTCGAGCAGCGGCTTCTTCACGCGGGGAATGGCCGTGCGGAGGGCATCGACGGCCCGGACGACGTCGCGGAGCTTCACCCCCCGAGCAATCAAGCCGAGGGCGGTCCGGAGCGCGATGAGGTCCTGGAACGTGTAGGCGCGGTGCGCCCCTCGTCGCACGCTGGGGACGACGACGCCGTTCTTCTCGAGGGCTCGAAGCCGCGCCGCACTGGCTCCGAGGAGCTTTTCGACCTCGCCGCGGGAGTAGGTGTCGCGGGTCGGCTCGGGAGGCGGCTCGCTCACGCCCGCCGCGGGAGCCCTTGCCCCGGCGTCCAGCCTGTCGGCCTTCTCGGCGGGCTTTTCCTTCGGAGTGCCCGAATTTCCCTGCTCACCGCGCGCGCGCCGGCGGCCCTCGCCCCGTCCGCGACGTCCGCGGGTAGGCGTGCGCTCGCCGAACTGGACGTGGATGATCTTCCCGTCGTTGCCAGAAGAGGAGCCCATCGTCGCTTCGGTCCGGGATCGACCCGCGAAAGCCGCGGGATGACGGCGTGACCGTACACGCGGGCCGGGTCGGGGCGGAAGGGGTTTTCACTTCGGGTCGAGATCCGCTACCACTCGGTATGTGCACAGGATCTCCTCACCCGCTGGCGTGAGCAGTGGTTCCGCGACTCCTTCGGGGTCGCCTGACAAGCCGCAGATGCGCCACAAACGCCTGCGTGCAGCGGTCGCGCTGGCGCTCTCGGTGTCGCTCTCGCTGACACCCGTGGCGACCTCTTGGGCCGCAGCGGCAGGCTCCCCCGGCGCGGTCGAGCTCGAGGTCCTCGCATTCTCGTCGAACGACGCGGTCGACGAGGCCGCGGCGCTCACCGACGCCTTCAAGCACGCGATCATCGGCGCCCCCGGCGTCGTCGATCACGGCAAGAGCCACGCGCTCGAGGCCGTCGCGCTCGGCGCGGGCTGCGACGATCCGATGGCCGCGAGCTGCGGCCCGAAGATCGCGAACGAGATCAAGTACGACAAGTTCATCTACGGCACCGTCAAGAAGACGCCGCCGAACAAGATCACCGCGACGTTGACCTACTACAACGCCGGTCAGGTCAAGACCCTCGCCAAGACCTACGACGCAGGCCCGGTCGCCAAGGACGGCACCTCGCCCGAGCTGAAGAAGATCGCGCTCGACGCGCTCTTCTCGCTGATGGGCGGCGCGCCCAAGGGCAAGGTCGAGATCACCGTCAGCGGTCCGGCCGCGAACGAGGACGGCGAGCTCTTCGAGAACGGGCAGTCGCTCGGAACCGTCACGGCCGGCAAGGGCTCGGTCGAGATCCCGAGCGGCCAACACACCCTCGAGCTCCGTGTGAAAGGCTTCGCGTCGACCACCGGAGTCGTCGAGGTCACGCCGGCCGGCGCCTCACTCCAGCTCGCGCCGGTGCGCCTCGCTCCGAGCAAGCCGATCGACTGGCAGCTGTACGGCGGCATCGCCGCGGTCGGCGTCGGTCTCGTGTTCGTCGGCCTCGGCGTGTCGAGCTCGCTCGGCGTGAAGGACGCGCAGAACGACGAGACCTTCACCAACTATCGCCGCCGTTGGCCGGCGTCCGAGGGTGACACCTGCGCGCGCGCACGCGAGGGCAAGGAGTCGCCGAACAACGATCCGAGCTTGCCGAAGATCGCCGCGCAGGTGGTCACCGTCTGCGACGACGCCGCGAGCAAGCAGCGCGCGCAGTTCATCTGGTACGGCCTCGGCGGCGCGCTGGTCGCCGGTGGCGTCATCCTCATCGCCACCGACAAGGGCGCTGCGAAGGAAGGCGACAAGCCTGCCGACAAGACTGCGGGGATCCGCGTCGAGCTCCGTCCGGTGGTGACGCCGACCTTCTCGTCGCTGTCTCTCGTCGGCCAGTTCTAGTCCGTCGTGCGCGTCGTCGCCGGCACGCTCAAGAGTCGCGCGCTGCGCGCACCGAAGGGCTCGGCGACGAGGCCGACCAGCGATCGCGTGCGCGAGTCGCTCTTCGCCGTGCTCGGGGATCTCGAAGGCATCAAGGTCCTCGACCTCTTTTCGGGGAGCGGCGCGCTCGCGATCGAGGCGCTCTCGCGGGGAGCGGCGTCGGCGATCTGCGTCGAGCACAACCGGAATGCGCTCACGGTCATCGGAGAGAACCGTGACGCGCTCGGGTTGAAGACGAGGCTCGAGGTGCTCCCGCGGCGCGTCGCCGAGGTGGGCAAGGCGCTCGCGGGCCGGGGGCCGTTCGAGCTGATCCTCGCCGATCCGCCATGGGCCGACGTGCCCGAGGCCGCGGTCGACATCGCGACGCTGCTCGACCCGACGCTCGGTCTGGTGACCGATGACACCCTGGTCGTCATCGAGCACGCCGCACGCGATCCGGCCCCGACGCTTCCCGGCACCACCTTCGACGAGACCCGCCGGTGGGGAGACACCGCCGCGTCGTTCTACCGGGTCGGAGTCGGGGGATGAGCACGCAGGGCGAGGCGGACGTGGTCGAAGGCACCGTCGTCCGCGTCACCTACGAGAACGACGAAACGGGCTTCCGCGTCGTTCGAGTGCGTCCGGTCGCGCACAAGCCTGCCGGCACGCTCTTCCCCGAGGCGCGCACCCGCGCCAACGTCGACGATCTCGTCACCATCGTCGGTCGGTTCCCCGCCATCGCCCCGGGCGAGAACGTCAGGGCCGTCGGCAAGTGGGAGCGCGACGCGCGACACGGCGATCAACTGAAGGCCGAGGTGGTCACCGCGATCGCCCCGACGAGCAAGGCAGGCATCGAGCGCTACCTCGCGGGCGGTGCGTTCAAGGGCGTCGGCAAGCGGACGGCGAAGAAGATCGTCGAAAAGTTCGGCACCAAGACGATCGCGGTCCTCGATCACGAACCCCATCGGCTGGCCGAGGTTCCGGGCTTCGGCAAGGCGCGCGCCGAAGCGCTCGCGCAGATGTGGCGCGCGCAGCGGGTCGTGCGCGAGCTGATGGTGGTGCTCACCTCGCTCGAGATCCCTCCGGGCCTCGCGCACCGCATCCACAAGCGGTACGGCGATCGCGCCCTCGAGGTCGTGAAGACCGCCCCGTATCGGCTCGCGATGGAGGTATGGGGCGTCGGGTTCAAGTCCGCCGACGCGATCGCGCGGCAGGTGGGCATCGCCGTCGACGATCCCCAACGCGCGGAGGCCGGCTTGATGCACACGCTGGCGACGCTCGCCGAGGAGGGCCACACGGCCACGCCGCGCGAGCTCCTCGTCGAACGCGCCGCGCGGATCCTCGATCCGAGCTCGCCGCCCGACACACGCAACGCCGAAGGGCCACCCGATGCGCAGTTCCTCCGGGCGGCGCGGTCCGCCATCGACACGCTGCTCGCGGCGCGGCTCGTGGTGGAGGAGCCAGAAGGCATCGCGCACGCGCCACTGGCCGCACAGGAGGCCGGGCTCGCCGAGCGACTCCGAGCGCTGCTGGCAGCCGGCTCGCAGAGGCCCCTGACCGGCATCGCCCGCGCGATCGAGACGTTCGAAGTCTCGACGAACATCACGCTCGCGCCCGCGCAACGTGCCGGGATCGAGCTCGTGGCGCAGGCCCCCGTCGCGGTGGTCACCGGCGGCCCCGGCGTCGGCAAGACCACCGTCGTGCGGGCGATCCTCTCGCTCTTCCAGACCGCGCGTCTGCGCACGGCGCTCGCCGCACCCACCGGCCGGGCGGCCAAACGGATGAGCGAGGCCACCGGTCACGCGGCCACGACGATCCACCGGCTGCTCGAGGTCGATCCACGCAAGGGACGCTTCACCCGTGACGAGGAGAACCCGCTCGCCCTCGATGCGTTGATCGTCGACGAGTCGTCGATGGTCGACGTACCGCTCGCCTTCTCGTTGGCGCGAGCGCTCCCCGCCGGCGCGCGCCTCGTGCTCGTGGGCGACGTCGATCAGCTGCCGAGCGTTGGTCCCGGGAGCGTGCTCCGCGACGTGATCGCAAGCCGCGTGGTGCCGACCGCGAGGCTCACCGAGGTGTTCCGTCAGGCGGGCTCGTCGCGCATCGTGATGGGCGCACACGCCATCCTCCGCGGCGAGGAGCCGTCGCCGTCCCCTCCATCGAACATGACCGGCGCACCGGCCGGTCAGCTGTTCGTCATCGAGCGGAGCGATCCGAACGAGGCCGCGAAGACCATCGTCGAGATCGTCGAGAGTCGCATCCCGAAGGCCTTCGGGCTCGACCCCAAGCGCGACGTGCAGGTGCTCGTCCCGATGGTGCGGGGGAGCGTCGGCGTGCGGGCGCTCAACGCGGAGCTGCAGGCCAGGCTCAATCCACCGAAGACCGCCGACGACGAAGTGCGCCGCGGCAACAGCCTGTTCCGCGTCGGCGATCGCGTGATGCAGATGCGCAACGACTACGATCGCGAGGTCTTCAACGGCGACGTCGGCTTCGTCACCGCCGTGCAGCGCGACGATCCCGACGCGCAGGGGTCGCTCGCGATCCGCCTCGAAGAGGGGCGCGAAGTGACCGCCGAGGACGACGAGCTCGACGAGCTCTCGCTGGCCTACGCGTGCACGATCCACAAGTCGCAGGGCAGCGAGTACCCCGCCGTGGTGATCGGCCTCGTCAACCAACACTTCGTCATGCTCGCGCGCAAGCTGCTCTACACGGCGGTCACCCGCGCAAGAAAGCTCGTCGTGCTCGTCGGCAGCCGCTGGGCGCTGCGCGAAGCGGTCCGCGACGCGCGCGCGGAAGAGCGCCGCACCACGTTGGCGCGTCGACTCCGCCACTGAAGAACTGTCGAAAAATCCCCCGGACTGAAGTCCGGGGCACCGACTGCAAGACGAAGCCCTCCGGGCTGGCGGAGTTACGTGTCGACGACGACCTCGTTGTCGGCAAGCGTTGCTTCGTTCTGCTCGAAGTCGGGTTCGAGCAAGCCGGAGCCGTGTCGGGTTCG
>Ga0208492_1001625_pt1 | contig 13220 bp, 10 predicted proteins | sample Subbioar_CSW14AB_FD_184820 | JGI IMG/M metagenome (GOLD analysis project Ga0208492, IMG submission 184820) | Serpentinite rock and fluid subsurface biosphere microbial communities from McLaughlin Reserve, California, USA - CR12Mar_CSW14AB (SPAdes) | ecosystem: Environmental > Terrestrial > Deep... | reverse complement strand
CCCCAGCCACACCTTGCCACAGGCCTTCGGCGTTGAAGCTGAACACCGGCGCGAGGTCCGGTCGGCGCGAGGCGGGACGGATGTCGGTGATCAGGTTGTCCAGGATCAGGGGCTCGGCATCGGGCTGCGGGTAGTAGGCCAGCACCATGTGTGCCTGGATGCTGCCAGCCAGTTGAGCGCGCACGTACACCAGTCGCATCTTCACACCTGGCACACCCGAGGCAAGCAAGGAGAAATACTTGGCGATGGCGTAATCTTCGCAGTCAGCCTGCCCTCGGGCCAGGGTCTCCAAGGGTGAAGCCCAGTAATCGACCTGCCCCCAAACCTCGCGGTCATCCCGGTACTGCACCGAGCGATTGAAGAACCCGTTGATGGCTTTGAGGCGGCCTTCTTCGTCTTGCGCGGCCACCTCGCCGATGAGTTGCACCAACGCCTGGGCCCGCTGAGGTGTGTTGCCGCCCTGGCGCTGGGCCGCCTGCATCACCCGGGGCGCCTCCCAGGCCTGCCCCAGGCCCCAGGCCAGCACCGCCAGAACAGCGGCAGCGCGCAGCCACCTGCCCGACCAGGCGGCCAGGCGAACAGGCAGGCAACGGACAGGGGAAAGGGCCACGTGGAGCACTCTGCGTTATCGGCGATCAGTCAGCATGACTTGATCGGGAAATCCCAGATTGCGACATCGAAACCACTCCCCCATGAATACAGGCGTTTTCAGAAGACGGAAGCCCCTTCGTTGATGCCAAAATCAGCCGATTAACCCTCCGTTACAGGGCTTCGGCCCTGCTTCAGCCAACGCCCACAAGACGAGGTTCCGCGTGACGAACAAAGCCCTGAAGTCCGGACTGCATGCCCTGGCCCTGGCCGCCCTGACCTTCACCGCCCAGACGGCCATGGCTCAAGCCGGCACCGCCACCGGACTGGCTGCCGCAGTCCAGAAGGCCATCGACTCCAACCCCGAAGTGACCGCCCGCCTGAACGCCCTTCGCGCGGCCTCCAAAGAGGTGGACGTCGCCAAGGGCGGCTACCTGCCCACCGTCGACCTGTCCGCCGACGTCGGCCGCGACCGCGACAAGGTCGACCAGCGCAACCCCGAGTCGCGCAGCTTCAGCCGCAGTGGCCTGGCGCTGACCGCCAACCAGGTGCTCTGGGACGGCCGCTTCACCGCCAACGAGGTTGATCGCCTGGGCCACGCCCGCAAGGTTCGCTACTTCGAGTTCCTGGCCGCCAGCGAAGACACCGCCCTCGAAGCCGCCCGCGCCTACATCGACGTGCTGCGCTTTCGCAAGCTCGTGGGCCTGGCCGAAGACAACTACGTCCAGCACAAATACGTGTTCGACCAGTTGCAGTCCAAGTTCAAGGCCGGCGTCGGCCGCGGCGTGGACACCGAGCAGGCCAACGCCCGCCTGGCCCTGGCCGACTCCAACCTGACCACCGAAAGCGCCAACCTGCACGACGTGGCATCGCGCTACCTGCGCGTCGTCGGCGAAGCCCCGGCCAACGGCCTGGCCGCCATGCCCCGCATCGACGCCAACCTGGCCGGCGACAACACCCAGGTCATCAGCCAGGCCCTGGCCCGCAACGCCAGCATCAGCGCCGCGGTCGAGAACCTGCGCGCCGTCGAGTCCGAGACCAAGACCAAGGACAGCCCCTTCCAGCCGCGCGTCGAGGCCCGACTGCGCAGCGGCGTTGGCAACAACTTCGACGGCCTGATCGACCGCAAGAGCGCCACCTCGGCCCAGATCCTGCTGAACTGGAACCTCTACAACGGTGGCTCCGACCAGGCCCGCGCCAAGCAGTTCGCCGACCTGATCAACCAGGCCGCCGACCAGCGTGACAAGGCCTGCCGCGACGTGCGCCAGACCATCGGCATCGCGCACAACGACATCGCCCGCGCCCGCACCCAGCTGGCCGCGCTCGACCGCAACGTGCTGGCCATCGAGAAGGCCCGAGACGCCTACCGTCAGCAGTTCGACATCGGCCAGCGCAGCCTGCTGGACCTGCTCAACGCCGAGAACGAGCTCTACACCGCCAAGCGCGCCTACGCCAACGCCGAATACGACCTGCTGCTGGCCCAGGTTCGCACCCATGCCGCGCGCAACACCCTGCTGTCGACCCTGGGCCTGCGCCCGGCCGATGACAACCAGGGTGAGCTGGTCAAGGACTGGCAGGCTTCCGACGACGCCGCCCAACGCTGCCCCGTGACCTCGGTGGCCGCCGCCTCCACCTCGCGTGAAGAACTCGATGCCCGTGCCCGCAAGCTGGGCGTGCCGGTGGCCGTGGCCGCCGTGGCCGCGCCCGCTGCCGAGCCCAAACCCCTTGTCGCCAACGCCGAAGCCGTGCAGACGGTGGCCCAGCGCCTGACCGACTGGGCCGCCGCCTGGTCTGCCAAGGACATCGAGTCCTACCTTGGCTTCTACAGCAAGGACTTCACCGCCAAGGGCACCCGCGCCCAATGGGAAGCCAGCCGCCGCAAGCTGGTCGGCAAGCCCGGCCCGATCTCGCTGAAGCTCGACTCGATCAAGGCCAGCCCGCAAGGCAGCGACGTGGTCACCACCTTCCAGCAGACCTACGCCTCGAGCAACTTCAAGGACAAGGGCGTCAAGACCCTGACCTGGCGCCTGCAGGACAACAAGTGGGTCATCGTCAAGGAAAGCAACCGCTGACCTGGGTCCCTCGCGGGCAGCAAAAGGGCACCCTCGGGTGCCCTTTTTCATGCGCCACGCGGCTTCATCAGGCCGGCAGCTTCAACTCATAGGTGATGCCCAGACCCGCGCCCTGACGCCCGCCCCGCTGCGAGTTGAAGTACAGCCGCGTGCCGTCGGGCGAGAAGGCCGGCCCGGTGATCTCGGACTCGTCCTGTCCATGAACGCGCAACAGCACCTTCACGCTGCGGTCGGGCAGGATCACGCACAGCTCCATGTTGCCGCCGTCTTCGGCCACCAGCACGTCGCCGTGGCGGCTGACGGTCAGGTTGTCGACACCCGAGAGCACGCGGTCGGCCGGGCTGGCCGTGGCGAAGTCGTAGATCACCTGCAGTTGCTGCGTGGCGGGCTCGAACGCCCAGATGCGGTTGTCGCCCTTGGTCGAGAAGTAGACGATGCCGTTGAAATACCACAGGCCTTCGCCGCCACGGAAAACCGTGCCGGGGGCCTTGCTGCCCAGCACACCGCGCACAACGCTCTGAGGCAGGCTCGGGCTGCTCACATCCACCCAACTGACGCGCCTTGGGCGAGAAAGGTCCATTTCGTCGGGCGGCAGCTGGTTGGCAGCCACCCCGTCGACCTGCAACACCTGCAGCCGCCCCGACTTCAAGGCCGGACGAGGCGCCGACGCAGGCCAGTCCGACTCGCTGCACACGAAGCGGTAGAAGCGCCCCTGCCCTTCGTCTTCGGTCAGGTAGAGCGTGCGGTGCAGCGGGTCCACCGCCACCGCCTCGTGCTTGAAGGTGCCCAGGGCAGATCGCACGGCCGCTTGCGAGGCCGAGCCAAACGGCAGGCACTCCCAGACACGGCCGAGGCTGGTCTCTTCGGCCGACAGCCAGGTGCCCCACGGCGTGGCGCCGCCTGCGCAATTGGTGCTCGTGCCGTTGAGGATGCGGTGGGCGCCCACCACCTGACCCTGGCGGTCAAAGCGCAAGGCGCTCACGCCACCCGCACCCAGCGGCACCTCGCTGTTGTTCGCGTAGACCCAGCCGCCATCTGGCGCAGCGAAGGTGGCGCCGCCATCGGGGTAGGTGTGCCAGATGCTCGCGCCAGGCGCCGGCCGCTCACCCGACACCGCCACGATGCGGGCCGTGAAGCCCGCCGGAAGCGACAGCCCCAGGGCATCGGGTTCACGCAGCGGGCCCAGGGACGAGAAATCAAAACCCGCGGCTGGCGAGGCGGCTGCGGCGCTGGATGCGCTGGTGGCAGCCTGGGCCAGACCCGGCCACGACCACCCCACGACCCCGGCGGCCCCCGCCGACCAGAACAGCTGCCGCAGGAATTCGCGGCGCTTCGTGGCATCGACAGGCATGGTGGTGTCAGGCGACAGGGCAGGCATGTGGGGTGCTCCGGGGGCAGGCGTGGCGGTGTTCGCCCAGCATCGTACCCATGCATGACAGCGCCAAGAAAAAAACCCGAGCGGTTTTCACCGATCGGGTTTTCTGACATCTTGGCGGAGAGGGCGGGATTCGAACCCGCGGTGGGCTATTAACCCACACACGCTTTCCAGGCGTGCGACTTAAACCGCTCATCCACCTCTCCGTGGAGCCCGCAAGTATAGCAAGGTTTCGTCAGTTGACCGACACCTTCTTGCCGTCCTTGTAGGTGTAGAGCGTCATCGCCGGGCTCTTGAGCTCGCCGTTGGGCTCGAACGACACCTTGGCCGTCACACCCGCATAAGCCGCCTCGGCGATCTTGGGACCGTAGACCTTGGGGTCGGTCGAGTTGGCACGCTTCATGGCGTCGACCAGCACCATGGTCGCGTCGTAGGTGTAGGGCGAGTAAACCTGGAACTGCTTGGGGAACATGGCTTCGTACTTTTCGCGCCAGGCCTTGCCCTGGGGCAGCTTGTCGAGCGAAGCGCCGCCCACCGCACACACGACGTTGCCCAGCGTGCGCGCGCCGCTGGCCAGCTTGACGAGCTGGTCGGTGCAGATGCCGTCGCCACCAAACAGGTAGGCCTTGGTCAGGCCCAGTTGCTGCATCTGGCGGAGCATGGGGCCGGCCTGCGGGTCCATGCCACCAAAGAAGATGCCATCGGGCTTCTTGTTCTTGATGGCCGTGAGGATGGACATGAAGTCCACGGCCTTGTCGTTGGTGTACTGCTGGCTCACCACCTCCATGCCCAGCTCCTTGGCTGTGCGCGCGAAGACCTCGGCCACGCCCTTGCCGTAGGCCGTGCGGTCGTCGATGATCGCGACCTTCTTGAGCTTGAGCACCTGCTGCGCATGGCGGGCCAGGCCGGCGCCCAGTTCGTTGTCGTTGGCCAGCAGGCGAAAGACGTTCTTGTAGCCCAGTTGGGTCAGCTCGGGGTTGGTGGCCGAGGGCGAGATCATGGGCAGGCCGCACTGGTTGTAGACCTTGGACGCCGGGATGGTGGTGCCCGAGTTCAGGTGCCCGACCACGCCGTTGACCTTGGCGTCACAAAGCTTCTGCGCAGCGGCCGTGCCCTGCTTGGGGTCGGCCGCGTCGTCTTCGGCGATCAACTCGAACTTGACCTTTTTGCCACCGATGCTCAGGCCCTGGGCGTTGAGTTCGGCCACGGCCATGCGGGCGCCGTTTTCGTTGTCACGGCCATAGTGGGCCTGCGGGCCGGAGACCGGGCCGACATGGCCGATGCGCACCACGGCCTGGGCCTGGGCCTGGACGTGCGTGGGCAACAGGGCCGCGAAGGCCAGGCCGGCAGCAGCCAGCAGCGAAGACGGGATCGGACGCAGTTTCATCAGGACCTCGTTGGTGGTGTATTGGGGTGGATGCGGGGCAAATGGGGCGGTCGTGCAACACGCGATCAGCGCTGGCGGAGCTTGGCCAGCTCCTGCGCCACCGAGCGAGCGACCACGTCTTTCAAGGTTCGGTTGAGCTCGTCGCGCAGGTCGCGCGCGATGGCTTCGGTGTGGCGGGCGAGCAAGGGGGCCATCGCTTCCTTCAGGCGGAACTCCAGCATGCTGTCGATCTGCCTTTGCACGTCGGACAGCACGCGGTGCGCCAACTGGGCCTCGGTCACGGCGGACGGCACGCTCTGCGGCTGCGTCGTTGGTGGCTGCGACTCAGGCGGCGGTGACACCACCTCGCCCAGCACGGGCAAGGTGTCAAGCGAAACCGGGGGCCTCGCAGGCTGGAGGGCGGGCGGCTGGACCTGCTCCTCGATGATCTCGGTCAGGGTGGGCACCTGCGCGGGATGCGGGCGGGAGATGCCGTTCATCAGCGGGCCTCGTCCTGGACTTCGTGCGGCTGGACGTCCCAGCCCTGGGCGGCATAGGCCTTCCAGCGCAGGCGCCCCTGCTGGCGGTCATCGGGCTCGCTGGAGACGAGGTCGAACAGGCGCTCGAAGCGGTCCATGCCAGCCGGCATCTCGCGCCCGACGTTGACCAGGATGCTGCGCTCGCCCGGTGCCGAGGCCGCATCGGGCGACAACCAGATGGGGGTCGCGTGCAGCCTCTCGGGCAGGGGTTTGCCAGACGCCAGCACATGCGGCAGGAACTCCTGGTCATCGAAGGTCCAGAGCTCGCGGTCGAGCGCTTGCAGGGTGGCCAGGTCTCCCGTCACGGCGACCTGTGCGCCCGCGCGATGCGCCTTGCGCAGCAGCCGGCAGGCGTAGGCCAGCTTGTTGCCGATGCCGTGGTGGAACTCGACCCTGCGCATGGAACTTCCTTTGACCGTGCCGCCCTGGCCGATCAGGCCTTGGCCGCCTTGACCGCGCGCTTGGCTGCGGGCTTCGTGGCCGTTTTTGCAGCCGGCTTCGCGACTGGTTTTGCGACTGGTTTCGCGGCGGGCTTGTTCGCCTTGTCTGCCTTGTCTGCCTTGCCCGACTTGGCCGCGCGCGGCGCCAGCGCGTCCTTGCCCGCGGCCGCCTGGTCCAGCAGGAACTGGGTCAGCAGGCCCACCGGGCGGCCGGTGCCCCCCTTGGCGCCGCCCGACTTCCAGGCCGTGCCGGCGATGTCCAGGTGGGCCCAGCGATAGGCCTTGGTGAACTTGCTGAGGAACCACGCCGCCGTGATGGAGCCGCCTTCGCGACCACCCACGTTGGCCAGGTCGGCGAAGTTGCTTTTCAGGCCTTCGCCGTATTCGTCGTCCAGGGGCATGCGCCAGGCGGTGTCCTGCGCCGACTGGCCGGCTTTCAGCAGCGCATCGGCCAGCTCGTCGTCCTTGGAGAACAGACCGCTGTGCAGGTGACCCAGGGCGATCACGCAGGCGCCGGTCAGCGTGGCGATGTCGACCACCACCGCGGGCTTGAAACGCTCGGCGTAGGTCAGCGCGTCACACAGGATGAGGCGGCCTTCGGCGTCGGTGTTGAGGATCTCGATGGTCTGGCCGGACATGCTGGTGACCACGTCGCCCGGCTTGGTGGCCGTGCCGCTGGGCATGTTCTCGCAGGTGGGGATGAGGCCGACCACGTTGACCTTGGGGGCCAGCAGCGCCAGGCTCTGGAAGGTGCCCAGCACGCTGGCGGCACCACCCATGTCGAACTTCATCTCGTCCATGCCCGCGCCCGGCTTGAGCGAGATGCCGCCCGTGTCGAAGGTGATGCCCTTGCCCACCAGCACGATGGGCGCTTGGCTGGCGCCCGCGCCCTGGTAGCGCAGCACGATGAACTTGGGCGGCTGGGCCGAGCCATTGGTGACCGACAGGAAGGAGCCCATGCCGAGCTTTTCCAGCGCCGGGCGCTCCAGCACCTCGGCCTTGATCAGCTTGCTGGACTTGGCCAGGCGGCGGGCCTCGGTGGCCAGGTCGGTGGGCGTGCAATGGTTGGCCGGGCGGTTGCCCAGCTCGCGCGCCAGGGTCACGCCCTCGGCGATGCCTTGGCCCTGCTGGATACCGGCCTTGACGGCGGTGGCCTGCTCGGCCGGGCTCAGCAGCGTGACCTTCTTGAGCGCGCCGGCCTTCGGTGCGCTGGGCTTGGTCAGGCGGAAAACATAGGTGCCATCGGCCACGGCCAGCACGGCGCCCCGGGCGTGGTCGGCTCCGAGCTCGAAGCCTTCGGCTGCGGCAATGGCCACGTGGCCCGCGCCACCGTCTTTCAGCAGCGACAGGCCCTTGGCCACCGCCGACTTGAACGATTTGGCCTTGGCATCGGCCGCCACGGCCAGCACCAGGCGCGCGGCCTGCACGCCACGCGGGCGGTGCAGGTACAGCGCGCGGCCGGCTTTGAGCGCCAGGTCATCGGCCTTGAGGGCGTCCTGGATCAGGGCGTCGAGCACCGGATCGGCGGTCTGGCTCTGCTCGGGCGTGAGCACCAGCAGCAGCGCATCGGCGTTGACTTGAGAGAGGGTCGAACCCTGGGCGACGGAAGAACGGTAGTCCATGCGGTGCAAGTCCATAATGCGCGGGTTGATCGATCCATCCGATGTTATTCGATTCCTCCATTCGCAGAGAACTCTGGCGCAGCTTCAGTGGCACGCTCATCGTGCTGCTGACCGTGCTGCTGACCATGGTGCTCATCCGCATCCTCAGCCAGGCCACCAAAGGCAACCTCGCGCCCACCGACGTGGGCCTGGTGCTGAGCTACACCATCATCGGCCAGTTGCCGATCGTGCTGGCGCTGGCGCTGTTCGTCAGCGTCGTGGCCACGCTCAGCCGCATCTGGCGAGACAGTGAGATGGTGGTCTGGCAGGCCAGCGGCGCGCGCCAGTTCCATTTCCTCAAGCCGCTGCTTCGCATGGCCTGGCCGGTGCTGCTGCTGGTGGCGGCGGCCTCGCTGGTGGCGCGCCCCTGGGCGCAGAGCCAGACCCAGATCCTCAAGGTGCGCTATGAACAGCGCTCCGACATGGCACGGGTGGCGCCTGGGCAATTCCAGGTGTCGGCCGATGGCAAGCGCGTGTTCTTCATCGACAGCCACAGCGACGGGCTGACCTCCGGGCGCAACGTCTTCATGGTGACCACGGATGGCGACCAGGAAGCGGTCGTCACCGCGCGCCAGGGCCAGATCGAGCTGGTGGAGGGGCAACGCTACCTGGTGCTCAGCCAGGGTGAACGCACCCAGACCAACCTCGGCACCGGCGAAAAGGCCTTGTCCCGTTTCGAGACCGCCCGCATCCGCGTGGGCGAGAAAATCACCCCGCCCGACGTGAGCCCCGACCTGCGCTCCATGTCCACCCCGGCGTTGGCCCTGCTCAGCCACCCCAAGGCACAAGGCGAGATGGTCTGGCGCGTCGGACTGATCTGGGCGGCCTTCAACATGGTGCTGGCAGGCTTGAGCCTGGCGGCGGGCAACACGCGCCGCAACAGCAACTGGAACCTGGTCTACGCGCTGCTGGTCTTCGTCGTCTACTTCAACCTTCTCAGCTTGAGCCAGAACTGGGTGGCGCGCCAGCGCATGGACGCCGTCACGGCGCTGCTGGCGGTGCACGGCACCCTCACGCTGGCCAGCCTGGCGGTGATCTGGTGGCGCGATGGCGGCTGGTCGATGTGGCGGCGCCAACCTGCCAACGGCCCGGCCTCGGCTGGCCCCGGCGAGGCCACGGCATGAAGACCGTTCGCCGACTCATTTTCCGCGCCGTTGCCTGGCGCACCATGCTGGTCGCCCTGGCCTTCTCCGGGCTGGCTTTTTTCATCGACTTTGTCGAGGCATCGGAAGACATCGGGCAAAACGGCTACACCCTGCTGGACGCCGTGGTCACCTGCCTGCTGATGCTGGTGCGCCACGTGCACGACCTGATGCCGATCGCCGTGCTGATCGGCGGCATCCTGGCGCTGGCGCGCATGGCTCAGACCTCGGAGTTCACCATCTTGCGCACGGGCGGCCTGAGCCCGGCCCGCGCCCTGCGCCTGCTGGCCCTGCTCGGGCTGATGGCCGCCTTGCTGGTGGCTGCCATCGGCAACTGGCTGGTGCCCATGGCCGAGCAGCAGCTCACGCGGCAGCGCGCCTCGTTCAGCATCGACCAGCAGGTCACGCTCGGCCGAGCAGGCACCTGGCTGCGTGAAAAGCGCGAGGTGCCAGGTCAGGGCACGCACACCTTCACCGTGAACGTCGGCAGCGCCATCAACGAGGGCGAGTTCGGCCAGGTCCGCATCTTCGAATTCGACGCCGATGGCCAACTCAAGCGCCGGCTCGCAGCGGGCTCGGCCCGCGTGATCCCCAACCCGGCGCCGGGCGTGGACGATGGCTCGGTCTGGCAACTGCGGGACGTGGTCGACACACGTTGGCTGTCGCACGAAAGACTCACGCGGGATGCCGCCCTCGCAGGCACCAAGGTGATCGACGAGCGCAAGCAGGACCGCATGGACTGGGCCAGCAGCCTGACCCCGGTGGTGGTGACGGCGTCGGTGCTGCCGCCCGAGAGCATGTCGGTGCTGGCCCTGTGGCGCTACACCCGCCACCTCGACCTGAACGCCCAGGCCGCGCAGCGCTACGAGATGCAGTTCTGGAAAAAGTTGGTCTACCCCTTCGTCTGCTTCGTGATGATCGCCCTGGCCCTGCCGTTTGCCTATTTGCACGCTCGCAGCGGCGGCATGAGCCTGAAGATCTTCGGCGGCATCATGCTGGGCATCAGCTTCATCCTCGTCAACCACATCGCCAGCCACCTGGGCCAGTTGCAGAACTGGCAGCCCTGGCTGGCCGCCATGGCGCCCAGCCTGCTCTACACGCTGCTGTCCATGAGCGTGTTCGCCTGGCTGGTTCGCCGCCAATGACCTCAACGGAGCCTGCCCCCATGTCCCGCACCGGCATCTTGCTGTTCGCCCACGGGGCGCGTGACCCGAACTGGGCCCTGCCCTTCGAGGCGGTGGCCGCGCGGCTGCGCGCACGAACCCTGAAGCACGACCGCCAGGCGCCCGAGGTGACGCTGGCCTTCCTGGAGTTCATGTCCCCTGACATCGCCGCCGCAGGCGACGACCTGGCGGCGCGCGGCTGCACTGAAGTTTCCGTGGTGCCCCTGTTCCTGGGCGCGGGCGGCCACGTCCGCAAGGACCTGCCCAAGCTGCTCGAGGCGCTCTCTGCCCGCCACCCGGGCGTGAGCTGGCGCCTGTGCCCCGCCGTGGGTGAGACCGACATCCTCATCCAGGGCATGGCCGACGCCGCCTGGGCCCTCGCCGAGACCGCCTCGCCCCCCTCGGCCCAGGGCTGAAGCCAACAGCACCCACCGGAGCCCGCATGAACCTGCACCAGTTCCGCTTCGTCCACGAGGCCGCCCGCCGCAACCTCAACCTCACCGAGACGGCCAAGGCCCTGCACACCTCGCAGCCGGGCATCTCCAAGGCCATCATGGAGCTCGAAGAAGAGCTGGGCGTGGACATCTTCGTGCGCCACGGCAAGCGCCTCAAGCGCATCACCGAGCCGGGGCTGGAAGTGCTCAAGTCCGTCGACGTGATCCTGCGCGAGCTGGGCAACCTCAAGCGCATCGGCGAGGAATACGCCATGCAGGACGCCGGCACGCTGTCGATCGCGACCACGCACACGCAGGCGCGCTACGTGCTGCCCGAGCCTGTGGCCCAGCTGCGCCGCAAGTACCCGAAGGTGGCCGTGAGCCTGCACCAGGGCACGCCCGAGCAGGTCGCGCGCATGGTGCTCGACGAGGTCGCCGACATCGGCCTGGCCACCGAGTCGCTCAGCGATTTCCCGGAACTGGTCACCCTGCCCTGCTACGAGTGGCAGCACGTGGTGGTCATGCCGCCCTCGCACCCGCTGGCCTCGGTGCCACGCCTGACACTGGAGCAGCTCGCGGCCGAACCCTTGATCTCGTATCACCCGTCGTTCACGGGCCGCAAGCGCATCGACCAGGCCTTCATGCAAAGGGGGCTGACCCCCAACGTCGTGCTCGAAGCCATCGACGCCGATGTCATCAAGACCTACACGCGGCTGGGCCTGGGCATCGGCCTGGTGGCCGAGATGGCGGTCAAGGACGACCCGACCATGGCGGCACCGGGCAGCGACCTGGTCTGGCGACCGGTGGGCCATCTCTTCGGGCCCAACATGGCGCGGCTGGCGTTCAAGCGCGGGGCCTACCTGCGGCAGTTCGTGCTGGCTTTTGCCGAGCTGATTTCAGACCGCCTGAGCCGCGCGCTCATCCTGCAGGCCATGCAATCGCCCACGGGCCCGGCCTCGGAGATGAGCCAGGACCACGGGCTCTGATCAGGGCTTGTCGTCCAGCCGATCGAGGTCCAGGTCGACCGACAGCGACTCGGCGGGTGGCACGTTGAGGCCGGCAGGGCGCACCGGCTGGGTGGCCGTCAGCGGCGCGATCTCGGTGGAGGCCGGCTGCCTGCGCTCTGCGCGGTCGGACAGGTCGCGCGCCACGGCGTAGAGGAACAGCAGTTCGCGGTACGCCGGCAGGTCGAATGCATCGGCTTCGGGGCCCAGGTGCACCAGCGACATCTCCAGCACATCCATCGCGCGAGCGGGCTCGGCCCACAGGGCCTGCAGGCGCTCGACCACGCCTGGGTAGTCGACCAGGCTGCGGCCCTGCTCCATGTCCGAATCCCACGTGGGAGCGCGGCCATTGAAGTGAGCGTTGAAGCGCTCCTGAACGCGCTCGTAATCGGCGCGTCGACCCAGGCGACGGTAGATCTCCATGAGCTTGAGGAAGGGCCAGGGGATTTCCTGCGTGTGCCCTCCCAGGTGCGCCTCCAGCAGTTCGATGGCGGCGGCGTCCTGACCCAGCACGATGAAGAACTCGGCTTGCTGCTCCAGGTCGATCAGTTCCTCAACGGACACCGCCTTGAGCGGCTCGGCGGCCATCAGGGGAGGCGCAGTCGGGGCAAAGCGAGTGGCCGATGCAGGTGGCAAACGGTCTTCTTCTTCAGGTTCGGGAACCGGCCCCAGCAGGTCGTCGTCATCGTGGGCGTCGAGGTGAGGCTTGCTGTGCGTGTCTTCGCTTTCGGGCATGTTCAACGGAGGCTGCCCCGTTTCAGGGCTCCACCAAGCCGCCGCCTGCTGGCGCCCACGGCGCACCCCCCAGCCATGCAGCAACCACGCCGCCACACCGCCACCGGCCAGCATGGCCAGCACCAGGGGCCAACTCAGGCTGGAGCCAGCCGGCTTTTCCAGGGCCTGCATGCGCGCCTGCAGCGCCGCGACGCTCTGTTGCGTCTGCTCGCCAGTGCGCTGCAGGCTGTGCAGGCGCTGCTCGAGTTCCTCGACATGCCGCTGCTGGCGCAACATGGCCTCCGGCGTCGCGTTGAGCGCCCGCCACAGCGCAGCGGCCGCTTCACGGCGGGCCTGCACCTCGGATGCGGCTTGCGCGCCTTCCAGGGGCGAGGCCATCTGCCCCGACGAACGCAGGCTGGGCTGGACCAGCGCGTCGGCATCGACCGGGTCGAGCGCCAGGCGGGGGGCATCGGGCTCGGGCTGGGCTCGCGAGGCACGGCGAGCCTCCTTGCGCGAGGTCGCGCCCAAAGACCGAGCAGCTTGCGAGCTGGTTGCCACAGGCGCTCGCTGCGCCTTGCGTGACGAAGCCAACCTCGCAGCCTGGCCGGAGGCAGGAGCCACCTTCACCGGCTCAACATCGGACACAGGCGCTTGCACCGCGGGGCTGAAATGGGCTTGCTGGCGCCCGGGTGGGTCGGCCAGGGCCACGAAACGGCGGG
>Ga0208492_1001624_pt1 | contig 13232 bp, 14 predicted proteins | sample Subbioar_CSW14AB_FD_184820 | JGI IMG/M metagenome (GOLD analysis project Ga0208492, IMG submission 184820) | Serpentinite rock and fluid subsurface biosphere microbial communities from McLaughlin Reserve, California, USA - CR12Mar_CSW14AB (SPAdes) | ecosystem: Environmental > Terrestrial > Deep... | reverse complement strand
CCGGGGCACCGACAGCTGACCTCAAGTCCTTCGGACTCACCGACTCGCTGGGCTGGCCCGAGGTTGTCGCCGCAAACTGAATTTCGTGTCGCACGTGCGGAAAAGTGTGCCGATCGGCGATCGCGGTTCGTCAACGAAGGACTGCACTTCCTCGCTCGATCCCCCCGCCAGCCCGGAGGGCTTCATCTTGCAGTCGGTGCCCCGGACTTCAGTCCGGGGGCAATTCTTCGACGGCTCTTGACGAGTGAGAGCCGAGAAACACGGCGTTCAAACGACCGCGTCGAGCGCCTGCTGGTAGTCGTTCAGGAGGTCGCGCCAGTCTTCGACGCCGACCGAAATGCGCACGAGCGAGTCGGTCACGCCGGAGGCATCGAGCGCGACTCGGGACATCTCGCTGTGCGTCGTCGACGCCGGGTGACACGCGAGCGACTCGACGCCGCCCAGGCTCACCGCGTTGTGGGTGATGGTGAGGCGCCGGAGGAACTCGAACGCGGCTTGTTTTCCGCCGCGGAGCTCGATCGAGAAGAGAGAGCCGGGGTAGCGGCACTGCGCGTCGCGGATGCGACACTGCTCGGGATCGGTGAACAGGGCGGGGTAGTGCACGCGCTCGATCGCGCGGTGTGACTTGATCGCCTCGACGATGCGCGCGGCGTTCTTGCTCTGCCGGTTCATCCGCAGCTCCACGGTCGGCAGCCGCGAGTCGAGCATCCAGCACTCGTCGGGCTGGAGGATGTTGCCGAGGATCGCGCGGGTTCCCTTGAGCTTGCCGACGAGCGCAGCGTCGCGGCCCATGACGACGCCCGCGAGCATGTCGGAGAAGCCGGCGAGGAATTTGGTCCCCGAGTACACCGTCAGATCTGCGCCGAGGGTGAGCGGGTGTTGGAACACCGGGCCGAGGAAGGTGTTGTCGACGGCCACGAGGGCTTTTCGCGCGTGCGCCGCCTCGACCGCTGCGCGGATGTCGCTCATGCAGAGCGTGGGGTTTGCGGGCGTCTCGACGAAGACCAGTTTCAGGTCCGGTGCGTTCGCGATCGCCTCGCGGAGCGCGGCGGTGTCACCGGCCGGCACCTCGATCGCGCGGAGGCCCATCGGCACCAGCAGCTGTTCGATGAGGTGGTGGGTGCCCCCGTAGGCGGGCACGGTGATCACGAACGAGTCGCCTGGACGGCACGTGGTGAGGAATACGGTCGAGATCGCTGCCATGCCCGAGTTGAACACCGCGGCCGCTTCGGCGTGCGGCTCGAGCGGCAGGATCTGGCTCTCCAGGATCTCGGCGTTCGGGTGGTTGATGCGCGCGTAGATGAGGTCGACGTCCTCGCCCGAGGTCGGCTGGATCTTGCCGAGCGCGATCGCGAACGCACGCTCGGCCGATTCGGGGCTCGAGAAGACGTAGGTCGACGAGCGGAACACCGCCGGACGCGCAGAGCCTACGGAGAGCGTCGGATCGAACCCGCGCGTCAGGACGGCGGTTGCGGGGCGGATCGGCGAGACGAGCTTCTTCATGGGACCTCGAGGGGACGGTAGTGTGGGCTCGACACGAGCGTCATGATCATCCGCAGGGAAATCCGCTGGACCGGCGCGAGCCCGTGCTCGTAGCCTCCGGTGGATGCGCAGCGTTCACGTCGTCATGCTCCTGAGTGCGATCTCGATCACGGCTTGCCGTCGCGCTGGTCAACAGGACAACAGCGGTGGATTCCCGCCCATGGGTGGCGCGGGTGCCGGCCCGGGGATGGGCCTCGGCGAGGGGAGCTCCGGTGGACCGGGCGTCGACCGCACCACCATTCCGCCGGGGCAGGGGTGGGCGTGCTTCCGCGATCGGCAGCTCAAGGCGTGGTCGTACTGCGAGCGGACGTTCGACGGATGTTCCACGTTCCGCCAGTCGCTCATCAACGACGACGCGGCCCAGGGCAAGACCTCCGATCTCACCGACTGTCAGCCGCAGGGCGAGGCGCTCTGTCACACGTACTACAACCTGCAGGCCGCGAAGATGGGCTGGTCGTGCTCGATCACCATGGTCGATTGCCAGGACTCGGTCCGCTACTACAGCAGCAAGACCGAGAAGTTCAACAACGTGAGCGGGTGCGAAGGGATCTGAGCTCAGATCAGCGTTTGACGGCCCAGAGGAAGCGCTCGCGGTTGCCGCCCGGTCCGGCGATCACGCAGTCGGCTTCGCCCTTCACGTCGAACCCGGCGTCGCGCGCCGCGCTCGCGACCTCGTCGCTCGCTCGCATGCGGAGGGCGTCGTCGCGGACGATGCCGCCCTTGCCGACCTCTTCGCGTCGCACCTGGAACTGCGGCTTGACCAACGCGACCAGCGTGCCGCCCGGGCGGAGCACCGCAGCGATGGACGGCAAGAGCTTCTCGAGGCCGATGAACGAGGCGTCGACCACCGCGAGGTCGAGCGTCGGCGCGGCGAGGCCCAAGGTCTCCGGGGTCATCGTGCGGGCGTTGGTGCGCTCGAGGACGACCACTCGCTCGTCGCGCCGCAATTTGTCGTGCAGCTGTCCGTAGCCGACATCGACGGCATAGACCCTGTGCGCGCCCCGGTGGAGGAGCACGTCGGTGAAGCCGCCGGTCGAGGCGCCGACGTCGATCGCGACGGTGCCCTTGGGGTCGACGCCGAATCCGTCGAGCGCGCCCGCGAGCTTCACGCCGCCGCGCGAGACCCACGGGTGGTCCTCGCCCTTGACCTCGATCGGCGCATCCGCCGGGAGGGTGTCGCCGGGCTTCTCCACCCGACGCTCCCCGACGAAGACCGTCCCGGCCATGATCATCGCCTGCGCACGCGTTCGCGACGGGGCGAGGCCGCGGTCGACGACGAGCTGATCGGCGCGGAGCTTCGGGGCCTTGGCCACGAGCCGATCTTACGCGAGGGCGGCGGCGCGGCGTGCGCGAAGGTGCGCTCGCACGTCGGTGACGTTGCGGGTGTTGAGCACGCGGTCTCTCGAGAGCCGGGCGCGGCGCGCGAGGAGCAGGCCGAAGGGCAGGGTCTCGAGGCCGCGGGGCTCGTGGGCGTCGGGGTCGATGCAGAACATGGCACCGAGCTCGGCCGCGCGCCGGGCCTGCACGGCCGAGAGGTCGAGGCGCTGTGCTGTGGTGTTGATCTCGAGGCACACGCCGTGGCGGGCCGCGGCGCGCGCGACCTCGTCGAGGTCGAGGGTGATCGGCGGGCGACCGAGCAGGAGGCGGCCCGTGGGGTGACCGAGGATGGTCACGAACGGATTGGCGAGCGCGCGAACGACGCGCGCCGTCTGCGCGTGGTGATCCAGATCGAGGTGGCTGTGGACCGAGGCCACGACGAAGTCGAGGGTCGCGAGCACCTCGTCGGGCAGGTCGAGGGTGCCGTCCTCGAGGATGTCGCACTCGATCCCGTGGAGCAGCGTGATGCCGGGAACGTCGTGTCGAGCTCGCTCGACGTCGTCGCGTTGCAGCGCGAGTCGCTCGGGATCGAGGCCGTTGGCGTAACTCGCCGCGCGCGAGTGGTCGCTGATGCCGAGGTACTCGAGCCCGAGCGTGCGGGCGGCGCGTGCCATCGGCGCGACGCCGACGATGCCGTCGCTCCAGGTGGTGTGGACGTGGAACGTGCCGCGAACCAGCTCGACGAGCTGCGGAACGGTGAGCGTCGACAGGTCGCGCAGCTCGGGCGGCACGAACGGGAGCTCGAGTGCGTCGTACAAGGCCTCTTCGTCGGCGACCTCGGCCGACAGGCTGGCCAGGTCCTGCCCTCGCGCGGAGGCGTGGGCGTCGAGGGCGGCCACGTGCTCGACCGAGCCCGTCTCGCGCACGAGCGCCTCGACGTAGCCGCCGATGGTGGTGCAGCGGAACCGGATGGCGACGGGACCGTGATCGAGCGCGAGGATGCCCGCGAGGCCACCGTCGACGCGCTCGAGCGAGAGGTCGGCGGCCTCGACGATCTCTGCGACCTCGCTCGCGGCTCGATCACACACGATCGCGAGCTCTTCGACGAGCTCTTCGGCCCGGCGAGCGGCCCCGACGATCTCGGCGCGCGCGCCGCTGCGCACGAGCACGCCGACGATCTCGTCCGCGATCGCGCGGGCGTGGGGCAGCACCAACTCCATCTAGCGCATGGGTAATGCGCGGCGGCCGCCGCGACAACCTCAAGCGCAGAGGAGGTGATATGCAGCGCTCAGCTCCGCGAGCTCGACGTGGAGGCGCGCGCGTTCGGGCGCCGACGCGCTCGGGTGCCGATCGGGGTGCACCCGCGAGGCGGCGATGCGGAATGCTCGGCGGATCGTCGCGCCGTCGGCCTGTTCGTCGACACCGAGCAGCCGCATCGCCCGCATCTTGTCGAAGGTCTGCGGCTCCGGTCGCACGGCCTCGGAGGCACGGCCCTGCCTCGGGCCCTGACCTTGAGAATATTTCGTGAGGCGTGCCCGGCGCCGGCCGTGGAGGAAGTCGTGCGGCAAGAGCGGCGCGTTCATCTTCGGTGCCGCCGTCGCCACGCCCGGCCCCACGCAGAACCGCAGCTCCGCGTCCCGGCCCTCGCAGAGCGCGAACAACGCATCGATGCGCGCCCGCGCTTGTTTGCGGAGGGCGGCATCGCGAACGTAGGGCGACAGCACTCCGAGCTTCACGAGGAGCTCGCCGTGCTTGGGTGACGCGCGGCCGAGCAGCTGCTGACGCGACAGGGCGTGCGCCACGTCTTCGACCGATGCGAGCCCTTCGCGCACGAGCACCTCGCCCAGTCGATCGGGAGGGGCCTCGAGCCCGAGCTCGATGCCGATGACGAGCCCACGCTGTACGTGGACGCGGTGGCGCTGCGTGGTGGAGCCGAGGACCGCGAGCTCGAGCGCACCTGTTGCGCCAGCCCTATAGATTCGGCCCAGCAGGTCACCCAGCGTCGTCTTGGCGAGCCGACCCGGAAGCTGCATGGTTCCGCGGTATCGAAACGGTGCCCTCCGGGCCAACAAAGTCCCGGCTCGCGCTTACGGAAGTGGTAGCCTCCGCGCCCTCAAAGCAACTCGATCACGGAGAAGCAACGATGGCTACCGATCGCGTCCGCGAGATCCTCTCCTGGTACAACTCCGACAACCCGGGGACGCTCACCAACCTCTATCGCCTGATGAACACCGGCCGACTCGCCGGCACGGGCAAGATGGTGATCCTCCCCGTCGACCAGGGCTTCGAGCACGGCCCGGTGCGGTCGTTCCAGCCGAACCCCGGTGGGTACGATCCCGAGTACCACATCCAGCTGGCGATCGACTCCGGCTGCGCTGCCTACGCCGCGCCGCTCGGCGCCCTCGAGGTCGTCGCTGGCAAGTTCGCCGGCCAGATGCCGCTCATCCTCAAGCTGAACAACAGCGACACGCTCGCGAAGATCGACCAGCCCTGCAGCGCGCTCACCGGCTCGGTGGACGACGCCATCCGCCTCGGCTGCGTGGCCATCGGCTACACGATCTATCCGGGCTCGGGCCAGCGCAACCAGATGTACCAGGACCTCCGCGACCTCACGCGCGAGGCCAAGGCCAAGGGCCTCGTCGTCGTGACGTGGGCGTACCCGCGCGGCGCCGGCCTCTCCAAGCCCGGTGAGACGGCGGTCGACGTGTGCGCGTATGCCGCGCAGATCGCCGCCCAGCTCGGCTCGCACATCATCAAGGTCAAGCCGCCGCAGGACCACGTCGAGCAGCCCGAGAACCAGAAGGTCTTCGAGAAGTACAAGATCCCCACCAAGACGATGGCCGACCGTGTCCGCCACGTCATCCAGGCCGCGTTCAACGGCAAGCGCATCACCATCTTCTCGGGTGGCGAGGCCAAGGGCACCGAGGATCTCCTCGCCGAAGTGCGCGAGCTCAACGCCGGTGGCGCGTTCGGCTCGATCATGGGCCGCAACGCGTTCCAGCGTCCCAAGGCGGAGTCGATCAAGCTCCTCCAGGACGTGATGGACATCTTCAAGAACGGCTGATCGGAGTCGTCAGTCGTCAGTCGCGAGAGCGAGTCTGCGCGACGGGTAGGTCGATGCGGTGAGAGGGTGGTGGTGCCGGGCACTGCCGCCCTCTTGCTTGACGCGAACGCGAACCCCCCGTGTCACGCATCGGTGTTGCCGCCGCCCGGCGCGGGTTGGAGCGCGCTCGCCGTCAGACGATGGCGATCCCCCACGCCGACATGCCTTCGGTGTCGGTGCTCATGGACGGACGCGCCCTGGTGAGTGGCGGCTTGTCGGTCATCGCGCCCGTGACGATGACCGATCGCGCCGATCTGTTCTCCCTCGACTCCAAGGACACCGTCGCTACGGCGGGCGCGATGAACACCGCGCGCTGGAATCACTCGACCGTCACGCTGCTCGACGGCCGCGCAGCTCGGGTCGCGTGGTAGGTTCGCGCCGTGCTGCTCGAATGCGCTCACTGCGGGGCCCCTCTCGACGTCCGCGAGGGCGTGCAGATCGTCAGCTGTAGCTACTGCCGCAGGAAGACCGAGCGCGCGCGGCTGCGGACCCTCGCCGAGTCCACGCCGGTCGACTTCGCGCCGCCGCGGACCTGGCGGCCCCCGACGCACGTCGCCGCGGCCTCGGACATCGAGCTCCGGTTCCAAGCGCCCGTTGCGGTCCCGGCGTGGCCCTTCGTGCTCGTGGGGCTGCTCGCGGTCGGCATCCCGGTGGTCGCGATGTTCGCCAAGTCCGGCGCGTTCTCGCCCCCACTCTCGAACTTCGAGAAGGTCGACCTCGCGGGCACCCCGGTGTCGGTCGGAAAGCGCCTCGGCGGTCGGCCCAGCGACACCGCGCTCCATATCGGCGTAAGCCACCCGGAGATCGCCACGCTCTACCTGGTGTGGGACAAAGACGAGCCCTCCCACCCGCACCACGTCGGGACCATCCTCAAAAAGGGCAAGAGGCTCGACCCCGCGATCTGCACGCGTCTCGCGGTGCGGCTCGGAGAGCTCCGTGGCGGTTCGTGGGGCCTCGGACCGGTGCACGTCAATTGCGATCCTGCGAACAACACCCTCTCGGGCGGCGCGAGCCCTCCCGGCAAGGACGAGGTGCCGGACGACGGCCGGTGGAAGCAGGCCTTCGTCGTCGTCCATCGCCTGCTGCTCGCGGCGATCCTCGACCACGACTCCGGCGTCAGCGACGCCGAGATCCAGAAGTCGCTCGGCGCCGGCTACGCGCTGTCGGACGTCGCGGCCATCGACGTCGCGGCCGACGTCGACGACGCCGAGGCGATGCTCGGCAAGTCCCTCCCCGGCGCCGTCCGGTCGTCGAACTCGAATTGGGAGGTCCGAACGACCTACGCACGGCTCCCCCGGGCGCGCTTCGACTGGGAGAACAAGAAGGGCGGCCGGATCTCCCACGTCACGTTCGGGACCAGCGACTACGGCTCGCTCGGCTCCGGACAGGCGACGCTCGCCAAGTGCCTCGACAAGACCCTCGGTCGCTCCGACGTGAGCGAGGTCGACCACGCGAAGAAGAAGGTCAACTACATCTGGAACGGGTCGTCGATCTGGCTCTACGAGTCGAGCCTCAGCCTGGTGCGCCCGAGCAAGGAGACCTTCCGCGCCGTGCTGAAGGCGCTCGAGGGGTGCAACTGACGGCGCTTACATCTTCTGTTGGCGCATCCGCGCACGTCCGCGCAGAAACATTCGCGGTGGCGGGTACATGCCGTCGACCTCACCGCACATGGTGAAGAACGGCAACGGGGTTCGCTTTCGTGTCGACCGTTCTCGACCGTCGACTGTCGACTGTAGACTGTCGACCTCCGATGCGTAGCCGTCCCAAGATGTCCGTCTACCTCGAGCCGGCGGTGGCGGTCGCGGGCACCGAGCTCACCGTGAAGGTCGTGCTCGACAGCAAGAGCGAGACGCCCGTCGACTCGATCACCATGACGCTCAACGGCGACGAGTGGGTCGGTGGCGGCGACAGCTGGAGCAAGGTGCGGGTCGTGGGGCTGCGCGCCCAGTTTGGCGAACGCACACTCGAGCGCGGGGAGCACCGGCTCTCGGCCCGATTCGCCATCCCGCCGGAGGCACCGCCGAGCCACCGGGGTCGCGCGATTGTCGTCGGCTACCAGCTCGACGTGCACGTCTCCATTCCGTGGTGGCCCGATCGTCGCGAGATCTACGTCGTGCCGATCACGCGGCCCGGGCTGCCGAGCGCGCCCTCGCCGCCGAAGGTCTTCACCAACCGCAAAGCGAAAGGGACCGATCTGCACCTCGAGGCCACGGTCGACGAGGTGACGATCGAACAAGGCGGCGTGATCGCCGGTGCGGTGTCGTTCGCCAACGTCGCCGGCAAACGCGTGAAATCCGTGGACCTCGTCTTCCAAGCGCGAGAGGGCATCGGCACCTGGATCGATGGTGCAACGTACGTCTCGACGATCCTCGATCGGGCTCCCAAGGAGGGTGAGTCGACCACGTTTCGCGTGCGTTTCCCCGAGGATGCGACCGCGAGCTTCGTCACGGCGCGGGCACGGCTGGCGTGGTCGGTCGCGATCGTCGCCCGGGTTTCGTTCGGCGACGACGCGACCATCGAGGTGCCGATCACCGTGTTGCCGAAGGACCGACGCGGGTCCGGGCAGGCGCGTCGCCGCGCGCTGTTGCCGCCGGTCGGCCGAGAGCGACGCGCGCTGCTCTTTCGGGCCGTCGGCGAGCGCCTCGGGCTCGAGGTCGACGCCGAAGCCGAGGAGCTGCGCGGCGACGTCGGTGCAGCCTCGATCGTGATTCGCCTCGAACACCGTGACGATGCGGGCCTCCTCGCGATCGCGGAGCTCGGGTGGCCACCGTTGGGGATGGAGCTCGCCGTGCGGGAGCGCCGCTGGACCGACGCGTTCGGCGACGCGGTCGAGCTGCAAGACGAGGCCTTCGAGAAGCGCGTGCACGTCAGGGCCAACGACGTCGAACGCGCGCGACGGATGTTCGACCAGGAGCTGAGGGCCGCGCTGCTCGGCCTCACGGCGCTGGAGCTCGATGACGACGGCGCGCAGCTTGGTCGTGCAGTGAGCGTTGCGTCGGTCGAGGCGATGCTCGAAGACATCCTGCCGCTGCAGACCGCGGCCGAGCGCGTCGGCGCGGCCGTGGCCCGCGTAGCCTCGACCGCGATGGCTTATCGCTGACGGCGTGCGCCCATGGCGACGTACGCATAGGGGCGCGTGGTCTCGGGATCGTCTTCGGGGACGAACGCGCCGATCGCACCGAGCTCACCGTCTCGCCGGTACAGCTGCAGCCGCACACGGACGCGATCGCCTGCAAAACAAGGCTTTCGATATCCGATCTCGATCCAACGCGCGAGGACGTCGGCGCGCTCGCCGTGGGCGACCACGCGCCGCACCAGCGCCTCTTCGAAGAGACGGAGGTAGACGAGCGAGTTCACGTGTTGGTTCGAGTCGGTGTGCACGAGACCGAACACGATGGGCGACGCATCGAGCACCGGAGCCTCGTCGAGCAACGTCGCGCCGGGCGGCAGCTCCGCCGAACGAGGGAGCGGTCGGAACGCGCGCCGGCGCTCGGGCACCGGGGGCATCCCTTCGAGCTCGAACCGCTTGACCTTTCGCTCCTCGGGTGGACCCCACGGACGCGTGAACACATGCTCGGCGAACACGCGGCCGACCGGCACGCGCGCGCCGTCTCCGTCGGCCGACGGGAAGTTGGTGCGGCCGCGGACGCCGTGCACGTCGACCCAGATGTCGAGGAGAAGTCGCTCGACCTCGCCCTGCGCGTCGACGTCGTGCGCGAGGTCGTAACAACCGCTCGCCTGGATAGGTTGATTGATCGGAATCGGGTCGTCGCCCGCATCGATCACCAGACGCGTGAGGATCGGGATGACGCCCATCCGCAAGAGCGCGCGGTTCTGCGGCTGCGTGGCGAGGCGTTGACGCCACACCACCTCGCCCAGCGAATGGGGCAGCGACTCGAGCAGCGCACGGCCGTCTTGCGCGATGTCTTCGTAGCGCAGCTCCAGGGAGGCGGAGGCGCAGCGCTCGTCGGGGAGGGGCGGGGGTACGGGGAACCAGGGCGCGGACAAGGCCTTGGTTTGTAGCGCATTCGCTCCGATCGCGTCAGCCGCCGTCGGACGGTGGGAGGCCGTACGCCGGGCCCCTCCCGGGCGCATCAGTGCAGGTCAGGACGCAGTGCTATCGTGAGTCCGTGGAAGCGAAGCGAGAGATGGCGGACGGCTCGGCTCGGCCGAGCGCCTCGGCGGACGCATCGCGCGCTGCCGAGTTGGCCCGCGTGAAGGCGATGACCGCGCTGGAGCGCATGCGGCTCGCGCTCGAGCTAGGGCGGCTGTGCGAAGAGGTCGAGCGCCGAAGCACGACAGTCCGATGACCGATCGAACCCTCGAGATCGCGGAGAGGGTGGCGAACATCCTCGAGGCCGAGGGCGTCCCGTGCGTCGTCATCGGCGCTCTCGCGCTCGCCGCGCACCGCTACCCCCGCGCGACGTCGGACCTCGACCTCGCCATCGCCGTTCCGCCTCCGATGCTGGGCCGCCTCGCCGAGCGACTGCGCGCGGAGCGCTGGGACGTCGTTGTCCGCGAGCCAGACGGCACCGACCCGCTCGGCGGCGTCATCGACGTTCGGGCTGCGGGCGCGATGCTGGTGCAGGTCGTCAACTTCGACAATGCGCCGGCCGGAGGCTTCCCTCGGCTGGTGCGCGAGGCGGTGCCGCGCGCGCTGCCGATCGAAGGAACTTCGCTCCGCGTCGTCGATGCCTTGATGCTCGTCGCGTTCAAGCTCTATGCGGGGGGGCCCAAGTCGGCGCTCGACATCCTCGCGCTCCTCGACGCCAACGAGCTCGATCTCGCCGAGTTGACGCGACTGTGCGACTCGCTGCGCCTCGGACGAGCGCTCGCGCGTGTCCTCGCTCTCCGCGCGTGAGCCTGCGGGGAACCAGGGCGCCTTGGTTTGTAGCGATCCGCTCCGATCGCGTCAGCCGCCGTCGGACGGCGGGAGACCGTAGGCCGGGGCCGGACCGCCGCTGTCGCGAACGTCGGCGCCCGCGTCGGTGGTGCCGGTGTCGATCAGTCCCGTGTCGGGTGGGCCGCCGTAGGCCGCGACCGGACCGCCGGTGTCCTCCACCGCCGTGTCCTTCGCCGTACCGGTGTCGGTCGCGCCCGAGTCGGTGGCCGCGCCGGAGTCGGTCGTCGTGTCGCTCTCGGTCGAACCGCCGCACGCGGCCACGCTGACCGCGAACGCGAACAGCGCGCCACGACCCAGGCGACCATTGAGCGCCGGAACGGCGCGCGCATCGGCGGGCATGGCGCTCGCGCAGAACGGGCAGGACTCGTCACCGGCACGGACGTGACGACGACAGCTCGGACAGGGAATCAAGGGCATCGGAACTCCTCTCGAAGAAAGCGGTTTTCGCGGGTCACTTCCAGGGCGCCGCGCCGTAGATCGGCACGGGCGCACCGTCGCTCTCGCCCACGTCGGGCGTTGGGATGAACGTGTCAGGATCGGCGACGTCCCACACCGAGGTGTCGGCGGGCGCGTCCGTCGCAGCGTCCGTCTTCGGCTCCTCGACCGCGCCTCCGCACCCCGCGGTCGCGAGGGTGGTGGCGAACAGGAGGATCTCGGTGCGGCGCCCGCGACGACGCATCGGCGGGACCGGCGTCGCGTGCGCGGTGATCGTCATCGCGCAGAACGGGCACGACGCGGTGTCGTTACGCACGTGACGGTGGCAGCCGGGGCACGGGACGAGCGCACTCATCGGGAGATCCAACCCTCGCCGGTGCTCTCCAGCTTGCGGGCCTTCTCGAGCAGGTCGTCCGGCCAGGCCTCCTCGACGATCTCGAAGCGCGCGAAGTCGAACGGCTCGCCGGGCGCCGCGTGCGTGCGCTCGAGGCGCTCTCGCTTGCCCTCGCGCAGCTTCTCGAGCGCGCGGTGGTGGCAGAACGGGTTGTTGCCCGGCTTGCCGAACAGCACGTGCGAGGTCCACGAGCAGCCCGCTCGGCAGGTGTCCGCGTAGTAGCAGTCGTGGCAGTAGCCCCACAGGTCCTCGACCGTGCGGTCGCGGGTGTAGCGCAGCGGCGCGGTCTGCTCCCAGATGGTCTGCAGCGTGTTGTCGCGGATGTTCCCGCCGACCCAGTCCGCGGTGGGCAACGAGGGGCAGCCCTTGACGTCGCCGTTGGCCTCGATCCCGAGCGTCGAGCGGCCGGCGCCGCACGAGGCCATGTGACCGCGGGGCATGGTGCCGCGCAGCTCGGACTCGTACGGGCCGAAGTAGCCGACGTTGTTGCCCGGCCAGATGCGGACCTTCTTGGGATCGGCGCTGTTCTTCTTGATCCGCGCGAGCATCGGCATGACCTCGAGCACTTGCCAGGGCTCGAGCAACAGCTGCGGCTCGTCGGCGGCGCGGCCCATCGCGACGGTGAGCTGCACCTGCCAGGAGTGAATGCCCTGATCGGCGAGCACCGGGAACAGCTCCTCGATCTCGAAGAGGTTGGCGCCGCCGATCTGGGTGTTGCACGAGACGTGGATGCCGGCCGCGCGCGCGTTCTTCAGCGCGGCGAGGGCGGCCTGGTACGACCCGCGGACGCCGCGGAGCGCGTCGTGGGTCTGCTCGAAGCCGTCGACCGACACCGAGATGCTCTGGATGCCGGCATCCTTCGCCTGGCGTGCACGCTCGGGGGTCAGCCCGCGACCGCCAGTGGTCATGGTGCACTGCATGCCCCGCTCGCGGATGCGGTGGGCGATCTGCACCCAGTCCTCGCGGAGGTAGGCCTCGCCGCCGATGATCGTGACCTCGAGCGTGCCGAGGTCGGCCATCTGATCGACGAGGTTCAGCGCCTCTTCGGTGCTGAGCTCGTCGGGGCGCGCACGCCCGGCGCGCGAGCCGCAGTGACGGCAGGCGAGGTCACATTGGAGCGTGATCTCCCAGACCGCGTAGATGGGGCGCCACTTGCGATCGCGATCGCGGGCGGCGCCGGCGAGCGGCAAGGAGCGCTTGCTCGGGGCCGCCGTGGGGGCGATCGGGAGCGTGCGCGGTCGGGGACCGAGGGGTTGCATCCGGGGAATCCTACGGCCAGCCATGACAAACGTCATGCCAGTCAACGGGTGGGCGATTCCGCGGGTTTTGCTGACCGTGGTGCGCCGACCTGAGCCATGAGACCGATCCATTTGTCCCGACCGACTCGGAGGGAGGAAGTGCCGGCGTGCTACCTGCACGCCGGCGACCGACTCGGAGGGAGGAAGTGCCGGCGTGCTACCTGCACGCCGGCGACCGACTCGGAGGGAGGAAGTGCCGGCGTGCTACCTGCACGCCGGCCGGATCGGCGGCTGATACGC